>CEOG01035586.1_pt1 | contig 22916 bp, 20 predicted proteins | sample 530301 | NCBI WGS metagenome assembly CEOG01 (sample SAMEA2619903, study PRJEB7988) | marine metagenome | biome: marine biome (ENVO:00000447); feature: surface water layer (ENVO:00002042); material: "saline water (ENVO:00002010), including plankton (ENVO:xxxxxxxx)" | depth 5 m | reverse complement strand
GCCGCGCGAAACCCTGGCGCGTCTGCTGGACCCGGGGCCTCTGGCCCGGGGTGAGCATGGGGATTAGCGCGCAAGTGATGGGATTCGGTCGGGATTGACGTACCGCAGCGGCGCGTAATCGGTGATGCTGTCAGCCACTGGAACGCAGGTGGATCGAGAGGAGGTCGCCAATGTCGCTGCACACCGGTCAACACGTGCTGGCTGTTGTATTGTGCCTTCCCCTGCTGCTGCCTGCCGCCAGTCGCGCGCAGCTGCCACTGAACATTGAAGAATTGCTGGTCTCACCCAGTACGCTGACGCTGCAGACGCTGTTCAGCTACAGCAGTACTGATCGCCCCTTGAATGGAGCCGTCCCGGGTGTGGCGCCGGTACCAGCGGCCAACCTGCAGACCCGCTCCGCAACGGCACTCACCCGCTTGCGCTATGGTTTGGGCCCTACCGTCGAGGTCAATGCCGACCTGCAGCGCACGCGCGTCGACTGGCAGCAGCCGGCCGCGTCCGGTGGTGGCGATGAATACGCGCTGCGGGTGGGCGGCAGTTGGCTGCTGTCGCCCGATACGGAAACACCGGCGCTGCTGCTCAGTGGTGGCGTTGACGCCCTGGCCACGAGCTGGCTGGCTCCGGGCGAGCGCTACAGTGGAAAGACCCTGCGCGCCGGTGCTCATCTGTATCGGGCGCTGGACCCGGTCGTACTCTCGCTGGCGCTGTCCTGTGAATGGCGTCGGCCTCGCGCCATGGGTGCGCGCCGCTACGATCCTGGGGATATTTTTCGCCTGCAGCCGCAGGTCAATTTTGCTGTCAATCGCCGGGTTACGTTGATTGGGGGGCTCTCCTGGCAGTATGTCGGTCGCGAGCGCGTGAATACGACACCGGTAGCGGGCAGCCTTTACCAGACCGGCTTGACCTTCGGTCTTGGCTTGCAGGCAGGACCGGGCTCAATCATTTTTGTGGATACCCGTGTCGTCACCAGCGGCGGTCGCGGTGCGAGTCTGGGTGTGGACTGGCACTACCGGTTTTAGCGTGAGAGTAGCAGCGAAGAACGCCATGCGCGTGGGCTTCGCCGGGGAACTACCTGTGTACAAGGAGACGTACCATGAAAACACTAACGGCAATCGGCAGCAGCCTCGCACTGGCTGCGGTCATCCTCAATCCGGCAGCCGCGAGCGCCGCGCCAGCGAGCGATGCGCCCTGGATGGCCAGCGCCTTTGGCAGCTCCGGAACCACACTCGAGGGCGCAACGTCGCTGTCGACGCAGGACCTCGAGGCCAGTACTGGGCGTTGGGCACCGCTGGCGCTCGCGCTCGGTATTGCGGGCGTGGATCTCGCGTTGATCTCCGTTTACTGGGGTATCTACCTGCCGACCTACGGCGGTGGTGGCTCCTGCGCCGTCTGCAACGACGCAAAGTTCAACGCGCATTGAGTCCGCAGGGTAGCGCCCGCCCAGCTGAGCTATGCTTCGTGAGTCGGGCGCTATCTTTAGCTCAGCAAGCTTCGAAGGGGGGGTTACATGCGTGATCCGGTATTGGAGAAAAAGCTCAGGGATTATCGGTTCGAGCAATTGGAACTGCGCTACTCGATTCGATACCTGGTTCAGGGCAGTGTTGTGGTTGTTGCCGTCTCTGGCTTCCTGGTTGCGGTGTTCCACGCGCACTGGCCAGCGGCGGTTTTTCTCGCGCTTGCCGCAGCGGGGCTGGCATTGGTTGCCGGCACGGCAATGCGCCTCAGTCGCCGTCGCGCCCTCGCGCAGATGCGCCGCGAACTGCCCGCCGACGAGCCCTACGAGCCCCCCGGGGATGTTCTCTGACGGCGGATACCGGCGGTCCCTGGGTTGCTGCCTGGCGCTGTGGGCCTGCAGCGCACTGGCGACTCCGTTGACGCAGGCAAACGATGCCGCGTCGTTCAGTTCCTGGCTCGCACTGCGCGATGCCGGCGTCGTCAAGCAGGCGCGGGACTTCTCCTGCGGCCTCGCAGCGCTGGCGACCTACTTTACGACATACCTCAACGATCCGCTGTCCGAGGAGGCGTTGCTGCGTCTGCTGGAGGAGCGGGGTGATGATTGGGGGTTGCCCGCGGACTGGCGGGAGCAGGGTGTCTCCTACGCTATCCTCATCGCACTTGCCACGCATCTGGGCGTGCAGGGTGTGGGTCTTGCGGTAACGCCCGAGCGGCTGCTGTCGCTGCAGGTACCTGCCATTGTGCGGCTGCATCCTGAGGGGGGCGCACACTTCAGTGTGCTGCGTGGTATTGATCGTGCGGGACGTGTGCAACTGGCGGACCCCCGTTGGGGTAACCGGCAATTGAGCCGGACACAGTTTCTCGACCTGTGGCTGGATCCCGCGCGGGATGCCAAAGTCGGTACGCTGCTCCTGCTGCGCAATACCCGCAGCGCGCGGCAGCAGCGTGAAGGGTACTTCACGCTTCTGCCGAAGCAGCCGCTCCTGCGTCCAGGGCTTAACACCGCATCCAGCGCCGTGTGGTCTGCAAGCGGGCGTTGACAATCGGCAGGTGCTGGCCAAGGATGTTCCGCACAAGACGCGTTGCAGTCAGTGATGGGGTGTTCGGCGACTATGAAGTATGCACAAGGTGCTTTGCTTGCAGGATTGCTCCTGCTGGTTTCAATAGCGGGAACAAATGCCCGCGCGACGTCTGCAGATGAGCAACTGCGGGCGTTGTATGAAGCTGAGTACCGTTGGCGACAGCGGGAGTTCGGTCAGGTTCCTGCAGAGCAGGGCGGGTGGCGTGACGGTCCCGCATTGCCGCGCGTGGATGCAGCGACCCAGCGGGACAGGTTGGCCTATTGGGACGCCAGCCTCGCGGCGCTGGCCCGCATACCCGCTGACGCCCTGAGTCCCGAGGGCAGGATCAACGCCGCTGTCTTCAGCCAGATTGTGCAGACACTGGCGGACGACGTGCGCTACCGCACCTACGAGGCCCCACTGAATTCCGACACTTTTTTCTGGAGTGGCCTCTATCCGCGCATGGGTGGTTTCGACACCGAGCAGGCCTATCGTGACTATCTGCAGCGGCTGAGTCAGCTGCCGCGCTTTTTCGCCGAGCACCAGACCAATATGCGGGCGGGGCTGGCGCGGGGCTACAGCGTGCCGCGGGTGGCGCTCGAGGGCCGCGAACGGTCCATAGAGGCCTATCTGGCGGCTGGCGAGAACAACCCATACTGGGCGCCGATAGCGGCCCTGCCGGCCCAGTGGCCGGAGACCCTGAAATCGGAGCTGCAGTCGCAGGCTCGCAGTGTCATTGACGCGGCAGTGGTGCCGGCCTACTCGGAATTATTGCGCTTCATGCGTGAAGACTACCTTCCACACACACGGGAAACGCTGGCGGCTCGGGACTTGCCGGACGGCGACGCGTTCTACCAGACGCAAATCCGCAACTTCACCACACTGGATCTGACCGCGGAGGAGATTCATGCGACAGGTGTTGCCGAGGTGGCCCGCATTCGCGCTGAGATGGACGCGGTTCGCGCGGCCAGCGGGTTCGAGGGGGATATGCCGGCTTTCCTGGAATTTCTGCGCACCGATCCGCAGTTTTACGCGAAAACGCCGCATGAATTACTGGCGTTCACAGCCTGGGTCGCGAAGCGGGTGGACGGTCAGCTGGCCGCGAATCTGGGTTTCCTGCCTCGCCGGCGTTTCACCATTCTGCCGGTGCCGGATGCCATTGCGCCGTTCTATACCGGTGGTCGCGGCGGTCTTGAGAGTTGCCTGTTCAATACCTACAACCTGCCCTCACGGCCACTCTATACGCTCACGGCGCTAACCCTGCACGAATGCGCGCCGGGGCATTCGCTGCAGGCTGCCATCGCCCGGGAGGCCCCCGGTGAGATTCCTGAATTTCGGGCCAACAATTATTTTTCCGGCTACGGCGAGGGCTGGGGCCTCTATACCGAGTGGCTGGGTATTGAGATGGGTGTCTACGACACGCCCTATGAGCACTTCGGGCGGCTTTCCTATGAGATGTGGCGCGCCGCGCGTCTGGTCATCGATACCGGCTTGCACCACTACGGCTGGAGCCGCGAGCGCGCCCAGGCTTTTCTGCGCGAGAACACGGCACTCTCCGAGCATGAGTTGACCACGGAAATAGATCGCTATATCTCCTGGCCTGCACAGGCCCTGTCCTACAAGTTGGGTGAAATGCTGATTCGGCGGAAACGCGCAGAAGCCGAGGCGGCGCTGGGTGAGGCGTTCGACAAGCGCTATTTCCACGACACGATCCTCGGCCTGCGCTCCGTGCCCTTGACCGTGCTGGAGCAGGAACTGGATCGCTGGGTCGCCGCGGGCGGTCCCGACCCTTATGCGGCTGCGGCGCTTCAGTGATCGGCCAGCGTGGCCCCGAGTTTGCGGTACAGGCTGCGCACACTGATTCCCGCAATTGCGGCGGCGCGGGCCTTGTCGCCTTCACAGTGGGCCAGGAGGCTTTTCAGGTACTGAATTTCGCGTGTGCGCAGATCGGTCCACGTGGCCGCAGGCGGCTGCGGTGCGGTGAGAGGTTGTTCGAGACAGCGCTCGATAATGTGGTGGTCGATCATGTCGCCCTGGGCAAATACCAGCGCCCGTTCCAGGATGTTGCGCAGTTCGCGGATATTGCCGGGGAAAGGTTCCTGCTGCAGCCGCTGTACGGCAGATTCGGTGAGCCGTGCAGGGCGACCTTCCCGCAGTTTGCCGAGGATGGAGTTGGCGAGCAGCGCAAGGTCCTCGCGGCGTTCGCGCAGTGCAGGCAGGTGAATGGGAAAGGCGTTGATACGGTAGAAGAGGTCGCGGCGGAAATCCCCTGAATCCACCATGGCTGACAGGTCTTTGTGGGTGGCGCAAATCAGGCGAAAGTCAGCGTGGCGCAGTGTCGTGCTACCCACGGGCCGCCAGGTGCCGGTCTCCAGCAGGCGCAGCAGCTTGACCTGCATGCCCAGCGGGACGTCCCCGATTTCATCCAGGAACAGTGTGCCACCCTGCGCTGATTCGAGGAGTCCGGGTTTGTCCTGCGTGGCGCCGGTGAAGGCGCCTTTCACATGCCCGAACAGCTCGCTCTCGAACAGGGTCTCGGTGAGGCCGGCGCACTCTACGGCCACCAGCGGGCGGTCGCGCCGCGCACTGGCCTGGTGTATTGCACTGGCCGCCAGCTCCTTGCCTGTTCCGGACTCGCCCAGCAGCAGTATGGACGTTTCGTGCGGCGCCACCAGGTTCACCAGGTTCACCAGTTCATTGAACGCCGCGCTACGCCCCACCATCTGGCGGGTGCTGAGCTCTGCGCTGGCGACGGTCACCGGGGTCAGCAGCTCGACGAAATACAGTAACTCACCGGCATCGTCGTGGATGGGCAGCATGGCCACATCCACGTGCTGACGACCCTCGGGAGAGAGATGCACATGCAGTACCCGCTCCTTCTGGCCGCTGCTGCGCGCGGCAGACAGTGGGCAACTCTCGCCGGCCTGGTCGCAGGGCACGCGGTAGCCGTGGGAGACCTCAAAGCAGTGTGCCTCGGTGGCGGCGTCCAGTTCACCGAAACTGTCGCGGTAGGCGCTGTTGGTGGCGAGGATGCGGTAGTCCGGGCTGACCAGGATCGCGGGGCAGTCGTAGCCTTCCAGCATCCGGGCGAGGGTGCGGTCGGTATCGGTGGCGATCAACTCGCTCATGTCATTTCCGGCAAAGTCTTTTGACAATATTGGCAGAAATGCTGTGCCGGGGGCTACCATTTTCTTTGTTGGCGGCCCCAGGGTTTCAGAAATAATCAATATAAACAAGTAGTTAAGTTTATTCTGCAACCTGTTTGAACGTTCTGGCACAACCGTTGCTCTATCTTCGTAACGCTCAATTCCAGGAAGTCGTGAGGTGGATGTTATGCAAACCCCGGTCAATTTTGAGGTGAATCTGCAGTGTCGGCCCGAGGTCGTGCCCTTCTTTGATGCCGATACCAATACCTTTTCCTATGTGGTGCGGGATCCGGACAGCAAGTCCTGCGCCGTGGTCGATTCCGTGCTGGATATCGACTACGCCGCCGGTAGGATCAGCACGGTCAGTGCGGATCGCATTCTCGACTACATCCGCCAGCACGGCCTGTCGCTGGAGTGGATTATCGAAACCCATGTGCATGCGGATCACCTCTCTGCCGCGCCATATCTGCAGGATGCCCTGGGCGGCAAGATCGGCATCGGCGAGCACATCGTGACGGTGCAGGAGACCTTCGGTAAAGTGTTCAATGCCGGAACGGACTTTGCCCGCGACGGTTCCCAGTTTGATCGCCTGTTTGCCGACGGCGACAGCTATCAGGTGGGCAGCATGACCTGCCATGCCATGCATACCCCCGGACACACACCGGCCTGCATGGTGCACGTCATGGGTGATGCCGCCTTTGTGGGCGACACCCTGTTTATGCCCGACGGCGGCACGGCGCGGGCCGATTTCCCCGGCGGCGATGCGCGGACCCTGTACCGCTCCATCCAGCGCGTGTTGTCGCTGCCGGGCGAGACACGCCTGTTCATGTGCCACGACTATATGCCCAATGGGCGCGAGCTGGAGTACGAGACCAGCGTCGCCGCCGAGCTTGCTGACAACATCCATGTCCACACCGGCGTCAGTGAGGACGACTTCGTGCGCATGCGCGAGGCCCGGGATGCAACCCTCGGCATGCCGCGCCTGATACTGCCATCGCTGCAGGTCAACATGCGTGCTGGCCATCTGCCAACAGCAGAGGACAACGCCACGGTTTACCTGAAACTGCCCATTAACGCGCTCTGATAACTGCACACGAGGACAGGCCCATGGAGATTCGTACACTGGACGATCAACTCAGCGTTTCCGGGCAGGTCACGCCCGAGGAACTTGCCGCCCTGGCCGCGCGCGGCGTGCGGCACATCATTTGTAACCGGCCTGACGGCGAGGGTGCGGATCAGCCCGCCTACGCTGAAGTGCAGCGGGCCGCCGAAGCGGCGGGTATCCAGGCTCACTATCTGCCGGTGGTCGCGGGTAAGGTCTCGGATGCTGAGGCGCGTGATTTCGGGCAGCTGCTCGATGCCATTGAGGGTCCGGTGCATGCCTACTGCCGCACCGGCATGCGCTCCACCACCCTGTGGGCCCTGTCTCGCGGGCGCAGTGGTCTGGCACCAACAGAGATTATTCGCCGGGGACGCGAAGCGGGCTACGACATGAGCAGCGTTGTGGCGCGCGTGGCGGGTGAGGGCCAGAACCACGGGGGCCTGGTGCTGGCGGAGTATGACGTCGTGGTTGTGGGAGCGGGAGCGGGCGGTATAGCGTGCGCATCCAGCCTGTTGAGCCGCGACAGCACACAGTCAGTGGCCATCATCGATCCTGCGGACATTCACTATTACCAGCCGGGCTGGACCTTTGTCGGGGCGGGCATCTTCCAGCCGGCAACGACCGCGCGCACCATGGCCTCACTGATTCCCCGGGGTGCGGACTGGATCAAGGCAGCAGTGGCGGCTTTCGACCCCGTACATAATTCGGTGGTGTTGGAAGGCTGTCGTGTCATTCGCTATCGCCGGCTGGTGGTGGCGGCGGGCATCAAGCTCGACTGGGACGCGATTCCGGGCTTGGCGGAGAGCCTGGGGCGCAACGGCGTCACCTCCAATTACCGCTTTGACCTCGCTCCCTACACCTGGCAACTGGTGCAGAAGCTCAAATCCGGGCGTGCGCTGTTCACCCAGCCGCCGATGCCGATCAAGTGTGCCGGCGCGCCACAGAAGGCAATGTACCTGTCAGCAGACCATTGGCTGCGCCAGAAGTGTCTGCAGAATATTGACGTGGAATTCTACAACGCGGGAGCCGTATTGTTCGGCGTACCGGATTACGTCCCGGCACTGATGGAGTACGTCAAGCGCTACGATGCGCGGCTCAACTTCAGTCACCGGTTGGTGCGTATCGACGGCGAGGCGCGCCGCGCCGTGTTCGAGGCAACGGACAGTGACGGGGCCAAGCGGGAGGTCGAGCGTGACTTCGATATGATCCATGTGGTGCCGCCGCAGACCGCGCCGGACTTCATTCGCGCCAGCGCCCTGGCAGACGAGGCCGGTTGGGTGGATGTGGATCAGACAACCCTCCGCCACAAGCGGTTCGAGAACATCTGGGCCCTGGGTGACGTGATGAACGCGCCCAACGCCAAGACCGCGGCGGCGGCCCGCATGCAGGCGCCGATTGTCGCCAATAACCTGCTGGTGGACAGCGGGCATGCTGCGGGTGTGGCACACTACAATGGCTACGGTTCTTGCCCCCTGACCGTGGAACGGGGCAAGATTGTGCTGGCGGAGTTTGGCTACGGTGGCAAGCTGCTGCCGAGTATGCCGGCCTGGTTGCTGGACGGGCGCAAGCCCAGTCGGGCCGCCTGGTTTCTCAAGGAGCGTTTGTTGCCGCCGATCTACTGGAAGGCAATGCTGCGTGGCAGGGAATGGTTGGCAAAGCCGGTGATCGGCGAGGGTTAACGCATTGCAGGGACTCAAGCGCTATCTGCCGCTGCTGGAGTGGGGGCGACGCTACAATCGCGAGAGTTTCGCCAGCGACGGCCTCGCTGCGGTTATCGTCACCATCATGCTGATCCCGCAGTCGCTCGCCTATGCCATGCTGGCCGGCCTGCCCGCCGAGATGGGCCTCTACGCCAGCATGCTGCCCCTCATCGCCTATGGACTGTTTGGCACGAGCACCACGCTCTCGGTGGGTCCTGTGGCGGTGGTGTCCCTGATGACCGCGACGGCGGTCAGCCAGGTGGCAGAGGCGGGCAGCGTTGCCTACGTGGATGCCGCGATCCTGCTCGCCTTGATGTCCGGCGCGATGTTGCTGCTGTTCGGCCTGCTGCGCATGGGCTTTCTCGCCAGTTTTCTCTCGCACCCGGTGATTGCCGGTTTCATCACGGCCTCCGGCGTCATTATTGCGGTTTCCCAGCTGGGGCACGTCCTGGGTATTCGTGGACGGGGTGAAAACCTGCCACACCTTGCGCAACAGCTTTGGGAACAGTTGCCCCAGGTACATATTCCAACCCTGGTGGTGGGCGGCTCCACGCTGTTGTTTCTGTTCTGGGTGCGCAGTGGACTCAAGCCCCTGCTGTTGAAAGTCGGGGTTCCGGACTACTGGGCAAGTATGTTGACCCGCACCGGGCCGGTTTTTGCGGTGATCGGGACCAGCGTCGTGGCCTGGCAGCTGGACCTCGGGGCCCGGGGCGTCGCCCTGGTCGGACACGTCCCGGCGGGGCTGCCGGGCTTTGATCTGCCCCCCTTGCTCAACCCTGCCTGGCGCGAACTCGCGGTATCTGCCTTGCTGATCTCCATCATCGGTTTTGTCGAGTCAGTGTCCGTGGGGCATACGCTCGCGGCACGTCGTCGCCAGCGCATCGTGCCTGACCAGGAGCTGATTGGCCTGGGGGCGTCGAATATTGCCGCCGCGGTGTCCGGTGGTTATCCGGTGACGGGGGGCTTCGCTCGCTCCATCGTCAACTTCGATGCCGGTGCCGCCACCCCGGCTGCCGGTATGTTGACAGCGCTGGGTATTGGCCTGACCGCGCTGTTCTTTACCCCTTACCTCGCTTATCTGCCGAAGGCGACGCTGGCGGCCACCATCATTGTCGCGGTGTTGTCGCTGGTGGATTTCTCTATCCTTCGCCGCACCTGGGAGTACGGGATATCCGACTTCGCGGCGGTGGCCATTACCCTGTTCGTGACCCTCGCGGTGGGTGTCGAGACCGGGGTCGCCTGCGGCGTACTGGCCTCGCTGGCGCTGCATCTGTACAAGACATCGCGGCCGCACATGGCCGTCGTGGGGGAGGTGCCCGGCACGGAGCACTACCGCAATGTGGATCGGCACGAGGTCATCACTCGCAGTGACATCCTGTCCCTGCGTATTGACGAAAGTCTGTATTTCGCCAACGCCAGCTTCGTGGAGTCCAGTCTCTACGCTCTGCTGGAGAAGCGTCCGGAGGTTCGCCATGTGATTCTCATGTGCACGGCGGTGAATGAGATCGACCTCAGTGCACTGGAGGCGCTGGAGTCGATCAACCGGCAGCTGGCCGAGCGAGATATCACGCTTCACCTGTCCGAGGTCAAGGGGCCGGTGATGGATGTGCTGCGCCACACGCACTTCCTGCAGGATCTCACGGGCAAGGTATTTCTCTCCCAGCACCACGCGGTGCAGCATGTCATGGCAGAAGTTGACGCCGCCCGCACCGACCGACCCCACGACTGGGTCATCTAGGGCTGGACAGGGTTCTCTGCCGCCTGCATCCACATGGCATGCCGCGGTGACATCGGCGCACTTTCTCAGTACTGTATCGGCATAACGATAGAGTACGGAGAGCCTCATGAACTATTTCGTCACCGGCGGGACCGGTTTCATTGGCCGTTTTCTTGTGCCCCGTTTGCTGGACCGGGGTGGCCGTGTGTATCTCCTGGTGCGGCCGGGTTCCCTGTCCAAGGTCGACGGGCTACGTGAGCTCTGGGGCGCCAACCGGCGTCAGGTGGTCGCAGTGGAGGGTGACCTCAGCGAGCCGCGGCTGGGCGTGAAACCGGCCTGGGTACGGCAGCACGCGGGCAAGATAGACCACTTCTTCCACCTCGCGGCCATCTATGACATGCAGGCCAGTGCGGAGAGCCAGCGCAAGAGCAATGTCGAGGGCACGCGCCAGGCCCTGGCGCTGGCAAAATCGTTGAAGACCGGCTGTTTTCACCAGGTGAGCTCAATCGCCGCCGCCGGCTTGTATGAGGGAACCTTTACCGAGGACATGTTCGAGGAGGCGGGCGCGCTGGAGCACCCGTACTTCCAGACCAAGCACGAGTCCGAGGGCATTGTGCGTGCCGAGAAGCGGCTCAAGTGGCGCATCTATCGTCCCGGCATGGTGGTCGGGCACTCGGTCACCGGCGAAATGGACAAGGTCGACGGTCCCTACTACTTTTTCGAGACCCTGCGCAGCCTGAGCAAGGTGGTGCCCGAGGGATTGCCGCTGCTGATGAACAAGGCGGGGCTGCTGAACATCGTGCCGGTCGACTATGTGGTGGCCGCGATGGACCACCTCGCCCACCTGCCAGGCCACGACCGCGAGTGTTTTTTCCTGACCGACCCGGACGGCATCCGTGTGGGTGACCTGTTGAAGACCATGATGCGCGTCTCACACGGGCCGAGGCTGCGCGCGGTAGATGCGTCGCTGCTGGACTCCGCGACCCGCCTGGCGGGCAAGGGTATCGGTCGGCTGGGGCCGGTGCGCAAGCTGGGTGAACGCCTGATCAGCCAGATGGGGATTCCGCCCCAGGTGGTGGCCTACATCAATTACCCCACGCGCTTTGACTCCAGCCGCACCCGTGCGCTGCTGGAGCCCGCCGGGATCCAGTGCCCACCCTTTGAGGACTATGCAGCGGTCATCTGGGACTACTGGTTGCATTTCCTGCGCAGGGATGCGGGCACACTCGAAAAAGAGGTCGATACGCTGTTTGGTCGGCTGGTGGGCCGCCCCACGCTGGCCGCGCTGCGCAAGCGGGTAAAAGGCAAGGTGGTGGTGGTGACAGGTGCCACCTCCGGTATCGGTCGCGAGTGTGCCCTGCGCCTGGCGCGCGCCGATGCCCGCGTGGTGCTGGTGGCGCGCACCGTGGAAAAGCTGGATGAAACCATGGCCGAAATTGAGGCGATGGGCGGTATTGCGCACGCCTATGCCTGCGACGTCGCGGACCTCGCCGCCTGTGACAAACTGGTCGCCGATGTGATCGCCGACTTTGGCGGCGCCGACATACTGATTAACAATGCTGGTCGCTCCATCCGCCGCTCCGTGCGTTACAGCTACGACCGCTTTCATGACTTCGAGCGCACGATGCAGCTGAATTACTTCGGTGCCCTGCGCCTGATCATGGGTTTCCTGCCCGGGATGGAAGAACGTGAGCAAGGGCAGATCATCAATATTTCCTCCATCGGAGTGCTGACCAGTCCCCCGCGTTTCTCTGCCTATGTGGCATCCAAGGCGGCGCTGGATGCCTTCAGCCTGTGTGCGGCGCCCGAGTTCGCGCGCTGCAATATCGAGTTCACCACGATTCACATGCCGCTGGTGCGCACGCCCATGATTGCACCCACGGGCTTGTACAAGGCATTCCCGACGTTGTCGCCCGAGCAGGCCAGGGACCTGGTGATGAAAGCCATCGTGTCGCGCCCGAAGAAGGTGTCCACCTCCCTCGGGGTCGCCGGTGCCGTGGCGCAGGCCACTATGCCCAGCTTTACCGAAGCCTTTCTCAGCCAGGCCTACGACCTGTTTCCGGATTCGCCGGCGGCCCGCGGCCTGAGTGACGAAGAGGCGGCGGCTGAACTGGCCGAGATTCCCTCTTCAAAACTGGCCCTGGCGCGACGTCTGTTCTCCCAGGTCATGCGCGGAGTGCACTGGTAGGGATTCGCCTCCATGCAGTTCGGTCTGGTGCTGCTCATGGTGCTGGTGGCACTCAACCTGCGTCCGGCACTGGCGTCGCTCGCGCCGCTGTTGAGCCGTGTGCAGGCGGACACCGGCCTGAGCGCCGCCGCGATCGGTGCCCTGACCACGATGCCGGTGTTGTGTCTTGGGCTGTTTGCGCCACTGGCGCCCTGGCTGTCGAGGCGGATCGGTACGGAACGGACGCTCTCCCTGGCCCTGCTGCTGTTGGCCGTTGCCCTCATGCTGCGCAGCGGGCCCGGTATCCTGTGGTTGTTTCTGGGTACAGCGCTGGCCGGCGCCGCCATCGGCATTGGCGGCACGGTGCTTCCCGTGCTGGTGAAGCGCGACCTGCCCCGCGGTGCCGATCTGATGACCGGTGTGTATACCATGGCACTGTGTCTGGGGGGCGCCCTGGGTGCGGGGCTCAGCATACCGCTGGCGGATCTCTTTGGGAGTTGGCAGCTCAGTCTGGCAAGCTGGTCGTTACTGGCGTTTCTGGCGCTGTGCTGCTGGCGCCTGTTGGCAGCCCACCCCTGGCCACAGTCTAACGCTCGCAGCCGAGCCCGGGTGGGCACCGGCCTGTTGCGTTCGCCCCTGGCCTGGCAAATTACCTTGCTGATGGCATCGCAGTCGGCGCTCGCTTACATTGTGTTTGGCTGGCTGCCGGTATTGTTACAGCGGCGCGGGCTGGGAGAGGCGGAAGCCGGGCTGCTGCTGGGCGCGTCGGTGTTTGTGCAGCTGTTCGCCGCACTCGCGGCGCCCTGGCTGGCACGCCTGGGGCGCGATCAACGGCCGGCGCTGCTGTGTGCCCTGGCACTCGTCGCCGCAGGATTCTACTGCCTGCTGCAGGGGCCTGCCGCGTTGCGCTGGCCCGGTGTCGTGGCACTGGGCCTGGGGCAGGGCGGGAGTTTCAGCCTGGCCCTGGCCCTGTTGGTGCTGCGCAGTGCGAACCCGGCGGTCGCCGGTGAGCTCTCGGGTATGAGCCAGGGTTTCGGCTACTGCCTCGCGGCGCTTGGGCCCCTCGCCGTTGGCCTGTTGTTACAGTTCAACGTGTCACTGACGGGCATCTGGCTGGCGCTTACTGCCGTGGTGGTGCTGGCCATGGCGCTGGCCCTGCTGGCAGGTCGGCAGCGCGTGCTGGATGTCGACGATACAGGGTGCTTCGTCACCCGGGAGCACCGGCGCGGCTGACGGCGGCTCAGTCCTCTTCCAGGTCTTCATCGCCGACATCATCGGCGCTGTCTTCCACCGCGGGGGTGTGGTTTTCTTCGACCGTTGAGGCGTCCGGCTGCCCGGATTCCGCGGCTTCTTCATCACTGACCGCAGCGGTTTCGGTTGTGGCATCGGAGAGCTGTCGCGCGGTGCCCGGATCGGTCGCCACCACGTCTTCCGGCGGGCTGATCTGCCCCTTGGGTGGGGTGATGCCGATATGGTGGGTGGCGAAACCTGGCTGAACGACCTGGTTCAGCGCCATGCCGATAATGCGGCCGTTGTGATTGGATATGATGCGGGTGCGCACATTGGTGATGGGGTTGGTCACCGTGCCCAGTACGTCCCCCCGTTTCACGCTCTGCCCGAGGCTCACCCGGCTGAACACGATGCCGCCCACCGGGGCGCGTTCCCACACGGAGTTGTAGTACACCGGCTCGGGGTCGCCCCAGAGGCTGAAACGGATGGTCATGCCGAGGTGATTCAGCAGTGTGCGAATCGCCTTTACGCTGTGGCTGACAGCATCCTCGTCGAGTACCGAAGGGCCACCTGCTTCCAGGGTTACCGCCGGAATGCCTACTTCGACCGCTGCGCGCCGCAGAGTGCCCGCGGTGCCTTCGCTGTGCACTACCACGGTGGAGCCAAAGCCCTTGGTCAGCTGCACTACACGGGGGTTGCGCAGGTCGCCGCGCAGCTGTGGCAGGTTGGTGCGGTAGAAAGAACCGGTATGCAAATCGACCAGTGCATCGCAATGCGCGATGACTTCATGGAAAAATGAATAGGCCAGGCGTGAAGCGGAGCTACCTTTCGGATCGCCCGGGAAGTAGCGGTTGAGGTCACGCCGATCCGTGAGGTAGCGTGAACCGGCATGGAAGCCCTGCAGGTTGACGATGGGAACGCCGATCACCGCACCCTTGAGCTTGCCGGGATCCAGGTTGTAAAGCACCCGGCGTACGGTTTCTATGCCGTTGAGTTCATCGCCGTGCATGGCGGCCGTGAGGCAGAGCGTAGGGCCTGGCTCTACACCATTCACCACCAGCACAGGTGTATCCACGTAAATGCCCTCGAAGGACTGCGTGGGCGCCCAGGCGAGGCGGGTTGACGTTTTGGGTGGCACCTCACGCCCCAGCAGTACCAGCTCTTGCAGGGCTACCGGCGCCGGGTTGGGCGCGGTGGCTGGCGCTTCCGTTTCGACCGGTTCATCCAGTGGCAGATTGGGCGCTCGGGGTAATCCTGTCGTGGAGGGGGTGGCGGTATCGTTGACCTGTTCAGCACCGAGGCCACTTTCCTCCGCCACCTCGGGCATGGGTGCCGGCGCGGGCGCTGACTCTGGTGCCTGTACTGGCGAGGGCGCTGTGCTGGTCAGCGCCGTGGGCTGTTCCGGTGGCTGCCCGAGCGGCGTTGCGACCGGGCTTTGTGCTATCGCCAACCCACTCCACAGCAGTCCGAGCGCGAGTCCCGGTGCGAAGGTCAATCGGTGGCGTTGAGGGTAGTTGGTGCGGGGCAAAGCAGCGTACCGGCAGATAGCAAGTGAGGCGTCAGTCTAGCAGATTTGCCTGCGGCAGCGGGCGGAAATAGCGGTGCCGACGCCGGCGGCGAATCACCATTGGCAGTTTGTGGTCTTGTGTTTCCTTCCCGGTGGTGCGAAATTGTCGTATCGGCGCAGATCGGGGGAGTTTGTACGCTGCTGCCGGTGCACCCATACACGCTGTGAGGAAACCTTTATGCTAAAAGAATTCAAAGAATTTGCCATGCGCGGCAACGTCATCGACATGGCGGTAGGCATAATCATCGGCGGTGCTTTCGGCACGATCGTCAAGAGTCTGGTCAATGACGTCATCATGCCGCCTATCGGGCTTTTACTGGGCGGTGTCGACTTTTCTGACCTGTTCATCACCCTGAAGGAAGGTGCGGTGGCCGGGCCCTATACGACGCTGGCCAGTGCCCAGGAAGCCGGTGCGGTGACCATCAGCTATGGTCTGTTTATCAATGCGGTGATCAGTTTCGTGATCGTCGCCTTTGCGGTATTCCTGCTGATTCGCAGCGTCAACCGCCTGAAGCGGGACGAGGAGCCAGCGCCCGCGGAGCCCACGGAGAAGGAATGCCCGTTCTGCCTCTCCAGTATTCCCATCAAGGCGACGCGCTGCGGCCATTGCACGTCAGCGCTCGAGGCCGCCTGACAGGTGGCATTCAGCTGTAGCGGCCGCAACGGGTCGCGGTCGGCCGGCCTCGGCGCACTGCGAAGTGCGCTGCTGGTCACTGCGGCGCTGCAGTCGCTGCCCCTGGCTGCCCAGGAGTTGCTCGGTACCACGGTCACCGAGGTGACGCTCACCGCCCTGTTGGCGGCCATGGCATTCACACTCGCGGTTGTTCTGGTGCTGTATCGCAATCAACGCCGCCTGACTGCGATGCTGCTTGCGGAGTCACGGACTGATTACCTTACCCAGATACCCAATCGACGCTATTTCCTGGAGCAGCTTGCAAGCAATGTCGCCCGCGCGGAGCGCTATGGAGAGTCGCTATGCCTGCTGATGCTGGATATCGACCTGTTTAAATCGGTCAACGATCGCTTCGGCCATGGCGGTGGCGACGTGGTGCTGAAGGCGATTGCCAGTGCCTTGCAGGAACAGCTTCGACGGTCTGACGACGTGGGCCGTCTGGGTGGTGAGGAGTTCGGCGTGCAGCTGCCGATGACCGGGAACGCCGCTGCGCTGGCTATCGCCGAGCGTCTGCGCCAGCGCATTGCTGCGCTGCAGTTTTCGGGCACGTTTTCCGGGCTGGCGGTCAGCTGCAGTGTGGGCGTCGCGGAATTCAGCGCCGGCATGACGGCGGAGACACTGCTGGCCGCCGCAGATGCGGCGCTTTACCGGGCCAAGGACAGCGGACGTAACAGGGTGGTTGCCGCTGCCGCCGAGAAGGCCGGCCAGCCAGTGCTGTCCTAGCGCTTCAGAGCGCGTCCAGTGCGTCCATTTGCCGGCGCATTTCGCGCCGGATGCGGGTCAGGTCGTTCACCGTGTCCCCGGCGATTGAGGCGATGACCCCGAGCCAGCGGCCACCCAGGCGCATATTGTTCAGCGCACAACGCGGCGCTGCGGTGAACGGTGTTGCGCGCACAATGTCGAGTGACTCGCGCATCGCGCAGCGCAGCGTATCCCCAGTGGCCTGCAATGCCATACGGTTGGCATTCCCGAGAATCTCCAGTGATTCCAGCGTCGATTCCAGCCCGGCCCACTCCGCTACCACGCCGCGCTCAATGGTGCGCCGGGCGCTGCGCCGCAGTTTGCGCGCGAGATTTCTGAACTCGCGGTCTACACGCGGGCCAAAAACCGGGTCGCCCGTGGCCTGCAGACGATCGTCAAGTTCCAGTTCCTGCCAGTCAGCCGGCGTCAGCACCGCTTCAATGCGGGGGAATACCAGCAATTCTTCGCTCTGCATGTGGCGATCGCTGTTGGCAACGTATTCACGCCCTGCGCGCACGACCTCTTCGCCGCTGGCCTTTCCAGCGCGCCAGCGACCGATAAGTCCCTGCAGGGCGACGGCGTTCTTCGCCATGGCATCGTGTTGCCGCTGCAGGCTGTCAACGTCGTCGGCAATCTGCTCGTCGAGCTCTGCCGCGCGGCCATAAATAAGGTCTTCGCGTGGGTGATGATGGCGATCTGCCCACCCGACCATGTACCCCATGATCTCGTACAGCACATGGCTGTCGACCGGTTCACCGCTTTCTATCGCGTCCAGTTGCTCGGTCATCAGTCCGGAGATGCGTGTGAGGTGCACGTGCTCCGCACGCAGTGTGGCAATCAGCGGTGGCATACTGTGCAATGTGGACATGTCGACGCTCCAACACGGTCGCTAGCTCGGTCGCGGCAGGGTAACCCAGGCCGTCCGGCATGTGTATTGATCTGGCGCATGGCAAAGGCCTGTGCTGTGGCCTGTTCAGTCGGAAACCCTGACTGCAGGGATCCCCAGTACGTGGCGCAGTCGGTCCTCGCGCTCATCGAGCAGATCCGCCAGGGTGTATTCATCGAGGGCGGCGATAAATGCGTTGAAGGCCTCGCGGAGTGCACGGGTCAGTTTGCAGTGGCCCTGTATGGCGCATTGTCCGCCCTTGTCAAAACATTCCACCAGCACCGTGGAAGGCTCCATGCGCCGCACGACATCGCCGACCACAATGTCGCTCGCCGGGCGGGCCAGCGCCAGGCCGCCGCCCTTGCCCCGCGTGGCTTCGACAAAGCCATGTTTGTGCAGGTATTGCACGACCTTGGTGAGGTGGTGGCGGGATACGTCGTAGGCCTCCGCGATGTCGCGGATGGTGTGGCGTCCACCCGGGCTTACGCCCAGGTAAATGAGTGTGCGCAGGGCGTAGTCCGTGTATTGGGTCAGTCGCATCAACCGGCCTTCCCGTCGATTCGCGGGCGTGTGAGTATCGGGAAGTAGCGCCAGGTAAACAGCGAAAAGGCCGCGACCCAACACAGCGACGCTGCGTGGATTCCAAAGGCCCAGGGCAGCCAACCTGTCCCCGCGATGACGCGTAACAGGCCGGCGAGAATTATAAGCCCGAATGCCCAGGAAATACCACTGGGCAGCGCCAGGGGCCTGCCGGTATGGCCCAGCGCCACTCGTGCCATCACGCCGAGGATCATGGTACCCATCGCGCCCGCGCTCAGGGCATGCAGCCACACGGCGTCGCTGACCAGGGCAAAACCTGCCAGACCCCGCAACAGAAAGCCAACCGCTACCCACAGCAACCCGATGTGCAGGATGAGCAGCAGCGGCTCGGCGCGCACCTGCCAGCCGCGCCAGAGCAGGGTGCGCAGACCAGCGGACAGGCCGGCAAGCAGGGCAACACAGGCCACGAGCGGTTCCGCCAGGCCTCGACTGGCCTCTGCCAATACCAACAGCAGTGTGCTGGCCAGCGTCAGACCCTCCAGCCAGGGGTAGCTGGTGATGGCGGGCGCCTGTTGCCCCTGGCGTTGCAGCCAGTTGCGCGAAAACGCCGACGTGATGCGTCCGCCGACTACCAGAATCAGGCCGCTGGTGAGCAGCATTGCGGCGCGCAGCCAGTGCGTTTCGCCGGAGAGATGGTACGCGACGTCGCACAGCCAGAGCAGGGTCAACACCGCCAGTATCGGCAATTGCCGCCACTGCCGGGTAGCGACGATCGGGCGGGCGGCCAGCAGCGCGACAGCGGGTAGGAATGCCAGCTCCACAAGCATTGCCAGGACGGGATGGGTGCCGAACAGCATCACCCCGCGCCCCGCCAGCCACAACAGCCAGAGTGTGGCCAGTGTCCAGCCAGCGACAGGCCGGGCGCCGGTCCAGGCGCACACGGCGGTGAGCAGGAAGCCGGCGATGGCACTGTTGACGAAGGCGCCGAGCATTTCATGCTGGTGCCAGTCCAGTGCGGGCAGGGCTGGCTGAGCCGCGCTGCCGCTGAGCAGGAAGAACAGCCACAGCGGGATCAGCAGCAGTGCGCTGACCGCCGTCGACAGGAAAAATATCCGAAACGGGTAGCGAAACGGGACAGGGGGTTGCGATGTCGCGCTGTGCATGGGCGGCCTGCTTGATCTGTGTCAGGTTTCTGCGAATAGAACGTGTTTTCACTCGCATCACCGGCAAATCGTGGCGTTGCAACGGTTGACGGCCCGGTCGGCGCGGTGTGAGAATCAAAACATGCATAGTATATGCGTTTTATAACGAGCGTGTCTGCGGTGGTGCTGCAGTATACGCAAGGGGGCAGCAGTCATGATGGAATCACTCTCACGTTCAGCGGCGCGCAATATCTTCTTCGGCGGCTCGCTGTTCTTTTTTCTTGTGTTTGCAGGGCTCACCGCGCACAGCCACTGGTACATGGTGAATGTCTCGACGGACAAGGAGGGCCTGACTGAGAGTGTCGCGGCAGGCAAGCATGTCTGGGAGAAGCACAGCTGTATCAATTGTCACAGCCTGATCGGCGAGGGCGCCTATTTTGCACCGGAGCTGGGTAACGTATGGACCCGCTATGGCGGCCGGGAGAATCCGGACGCGGCGCGGGCCGGGATCAAGGGCTGGATCAGGGCACAGCCGCTGAATGTTCCGGGGCGCCGGCAGATGCCGAAATTCGACCTCAGCGAACAGGAACTGGACAACCTGGTGGATTTCTTCCGCTGGGCAGATTCGATCAACACTCAGGGCTGGCCGCCGCATCCGGTCGGTTGAGCCCTGCGCAGAATAGAGTCCGGCGCACACGCAGGCAGGAGAACGCAATGAAATACGAAACGCAACGGGTCGCACTGCCCTTTTTCGCAGTTGCCATGGCGCTTTTTGCGCTACAGGTCATTTTCGGCATTCTGGCCGCTACGGTATACGTTCTGCCCGAGTTCATGGTGGATCTGGTGCCCTTCCACATCATGCGCATGAGCCATACCAATCTGCTGATTGTGTGGTTGCTAATGGGGTTCATGGGCTGCACCTATTTCCTCATGCCCGAGGAGGCAGAAACCGAGATCCACAGTCCAATGATCGCCTATATTCAGTTGGCCATCTTCGCGGTGGCCGGTGCGGGGGCGCTACTGAGTTACCAGTTCGGGATTCATGAGGGCCGCGAGTTTCTCGAACAGCCCCTGTGGTCCAAGATACTGATCACCATTTCCTTCCTCATGTTCCTGTACAACACCAGCATGACGCTGCTGCGCGGGCGCAAGACGGCGATCAACTCCATCCTCATGCTCGGTTTGTGGCTGGCGGCGATCTTCTGGTTGTTCGCCTTCTACAACCCGTCCAATCTGGCATTGGACAAGTTGTACTGGTGGTGGATCGTCCACGTCTGGGTTGAGGGTGTGTGGGAACTGATCATGGCATCGCTGCTCGCCTACCTGCTGATCAAGCTGACCGGTGTGGATCGCGAAATCATCGAGAAGTGGCTGTACGTGATTATCGGCCTGGCGCTGTTCTCCGGTCTGCTCGGTACCGGCCACCACTACTACTGGATTGGCGCACCGGGATACTGGCAGCCTATCGGCAGTTTCTTCTCCACGTTGGAAGTGGCGCCGTTTTTCGCCATGGTGATGTTCGCCTTCTACATGTTCTGGAAAGGGCGCCGCAATCACCCCAACAAGGCAGCCATGCTCTGGACTCTGGGCAGCGCAACCGTGGCATTTTTCGGTGCGGGCGTCTGGGGCTTCATGCACACCTTGCACTGGGTAAACTACTACACGCACGGCACCCAGGTGACGGCAGCCCATGGCCACCTCGCCTTCTACGGCGCCTACGTGATGATGGTACTGGCGGTGGTCACTTATGCCATGCCGCAGCTGCGGCGCATACAGCCATTCAACCAGATCATAAATATGTGGAGCTTCTGGCTGATGACGGCGTCCATGTGCTTCATGACCTTTACCCTGACCTTTGCCGGTGTGGTGCAAACCCACCTGCAGCGCGTCATGGGCATCAATTACATGGAGGTACAGGAACAACTGAGTCTGTTCTACATGATGCGCCTGGGCGCCGGTTGTGTGGTTGCTGTGGCGGCGGTCGTGTTCCTCTGGGCGGTGTTCGGCCCGGCGCGTGAAGAGCTGCCCGCTGGTGAGACGGGTGTGGCCAACGCGTGAGCATGCCTGAACCGAAACCGGTCCCGCGCGATGAGGTTCCTTATTACGAACCGGTGGGCGACGAGTGTGCGCTGTTCGAGCAGGCCTGGCAGCACGGCCTGCCCCTGCTGCTGAAAGGGCCCACCGGCTGTGGCAAGACACGCTTCGTGGCGCACATGGCCGCGCGTCTGGGGCGGCCGTTGTTTACCGTCTCCTGCCACGATGACCTGACCGCCGCAGACCTGACCGGCCGCTTTCTGTTGCTGGAAGGGGATACGCGCTGGGTCGATGGACCGCTGACGCGGGCGGTGCGCGAAGGCGGTATCTGCTATCTCGACGAGGTGGTGGAGGCGCGCAAGGACGTGACTGTCATACTCCACCCATTGACCGACGACCGGCGGCTGTTGCCGCTGGAGCGGACCGGCGAGCTGTTGCAGGCACCGCCGGAGTTCATGCTGGTGGTGTCTTACAACCCCGGCTACCAGAATGTGCTGAAGGCACTGAAACCCAGCACCCGGCAACGGTTTGTCTCCCGTACCTTCGACTTCCCGCCGGCCGATCAGGAAGTCAGCATTGTGTCCCGCGAGAGTGGCCTCGCGCCGGAGCGCTGCCGCGCACTGGTGACACTGGCGCAGCGCCTGCGTGCGATGAAGGGACAGGACCTGGAGGAGGGCGTTTCCACACGTCTGCTGATTTACTGTGCCACGCTGATCGCCTCGGGTATGCCCATCATGCAGGCAACCCGGGCGACGCTGGTGGAGCCGTTGACGGATGAGCCCGATGTCCAGGAGGCCCTGCTGGAAGTGATCGCAATGGCCTTTGGCTCGGACTGATTCGGCCGCATAGCGGAGCTTGCGACATGCTGCACCTGCTGGAATTCGAGGAACTGGTCGGCCGTTACTGGCACCGTTGGGCCTCGGCCACCAGCAGTTATCCACACCATCCGCAAGCCGCTGTACACCTCGATGATATCGCCCCGGTCCTCGCCGTGTTTTTCCGCGCGGTGGGGGGAGAGCGTGGTGCTGCCGTTGGCGCCATTGCCGCACGAGAGTCCGGGCACCGCCTGCGCCTGCGCCAGCGCCTGGGCTTTGACCGCGAAGTGATGGATCAGGCACGTATCGATGAGGAGTCTCTGCTCCTGCCGCCCCGGATAGACCTCTTTCCCGATCGGGCCCTGAACCGCGATCTGTATTTCTGGCTCGCCGCGCACGCCGCTGCCCTGCAGTCGCCGCCCACAGCCGAGAATGCGGTTCAGGCCGACCTGCTGGCCCTGCGCGCTGCGCTCACCGCGGCAGAGCGGGTGTGCAGCGAGCTCCCCGGGTTCCGCGACCGCTACCAACGGCTCTGCAGCGCCTTGTTGCCACTGCGACCCTACCGGAATCTGCCGCCGCTGGAACAGGCGCTGGAGGTGGTGATCCGCCACGCGCTGGGTGAGGAAACGCCGGCATCGGCCTTTGCCGAACAGCTGGTGGCATTGGTGTCCAGCCCCGGGGTTCCCGTCGATAGCGTACAGGCGCCAGCCAACTACCATCCGCCGCTACCGGTACCCCTGTGGGCCACCCGTTTCAGCCTGGGTACCCACAATGTGGAGTGCCCCGACGCCGAAGAAGAGGACGACCAGATGCCGCTGCGGGACCAGCGGGAGGGCGGCAAGCGCAAGGCGCGTCGTCAGCAGCAGGATCAGGCTGAGCGCGAGGACTCGCTGATTTTCAACCGTTTCGAGAAAATGCTCTCCTTTGCGGAGATGGTCAA
>CEOG01037072.1_pt1 | contig 22928 bp, 21 predicted proteins | sample 530301 | NCBI WGS metagenome assembly CEOG01 (sample SAMEA2619903, study PRJEB7988) | marine metagenome | biome: marine biome (ENVO:00000447); feature: surface water layer (ENVO:00002042); material: "saline water (ENVO:00002010), including plankton (ENVO:xxxxxxxx)" | depth 5 m | reverse complement strand
AGGTGGCCTTCACCGCGATAACGCAGCATCCGACCATTCTTGCGGCCCAGAATAAGGCCTTTGCTCGTGAGCAGCTTGCCCTTGCGGGCGTCCGCCAGCCCCGCAAAGCGAGCCGAGCCATGCGTGTCAGGCTTATAGAAAAGAGTCGTCGCCGTGTTCTTGGTGAAATAACCTGCCAGCCCGAGCACAGCGGCCATGATCCCGCCTAGCCACGCCGGTGGGACGAAAAGGGCATACCCTACCAGTGCGCCCATAATCGGCAGAAATTTCCAGCAAAGGGTCAGCGTCGCATAAAGCGACAGGATAAGGGTGCGTATGAAGCCCATGGCCAAAGCCTCCAGATTGTTGTTTCTGAAGACTTCTGCAACGCAACCCGAACCGGAAAACTGGACGGAACCAGCCAGACTGACTGGTTGCTGTCCATAATGTCTATCCTGTCCAGAGTAGCTCCGAGACGCCGCAATTAAAAAATCTGTAGAACGACCTACAGAAAATTTTACTTGACGAAGCGAGTTCTGCATGATTTTATGTAGGAGAACCTACAGAGGAAAATGTTCGTGAAGCTCGAGTCGATTTGTGATATACAGATGGGGTACACCGCCAAGCGCGGCCTTCAGGCTGTTGAGGTTGGTGGTGTGCCAATCATCCAGCTTCGCGACTTCGCTGACGACGGCACGATTGACCCAGAGGCGCTTATGGCGATTCAGGTTGAGGATGCGGATGATCGCTACTTGGTTGGCGCAGGAGATGTGCTGTTCCGATCACGTGGGACGCGCAACACTGCTACGGCTCTTGGATCGGAATTTAAATGGAAGGCCTTGGCGGTTCTGCCCGTCGTTGTGCTGCGCGCCAATAGGGAAACGGTTCTCCCCGAGTACCTTGCGTGGGCGCTGAATCAGCCAGGTGCCCAACGATACTTCGATACTGAAGCTCAAGGCACAAGCATGCGAATGATTTCAAAGTCATCGCTTGCCAGCTTTGAACTGGCCCTGCCGGACTTGGCTATGCAGCAGAGCGTCGTCTCGGCGTCGGTGCTCGCAGAAGAAGAGCGACGGCTTATGATCGAATTGTCAGACAAGCGTTTTGCACTTGCAACTGCGTGTTTGGCGCAAGCCTCGAAAACAAATATGAAAAAAGCCCTTGGAGGGAAAAATGGTAACTGATCAAACCACTCAGCAGCAAGTCAACCAAACAGCATGGTCAGCATGCGATACCTTCCGGGGTGTTGTCGATGCTGGTCAATATAAAGACTACATCCTCGTGATGTTGTTCTTGAAATATATTTCTGACCTTTGGAATGATCACATCGAAACATACAAGAAGCAATACGGCGATGATGATGCCCGAATTCGGCGTCGTCTCGAACGCGAGCGCTTCGTGCTTCCGGAAGGGGCTAGCTTCTATGACCTATATGAAAAGCGCAACGAGCCCAACATTGGTGAGCTGATCAACATTGCGCTGGAGAAAATTGAGGACGCCAACCGCGCGAAACTCGAAGGTGTGTTCCGCAACATCGACTTCAACTCCGAGGCCAATCTTGGTCGCGTCAAGGATCGTAATCGCCGCCTGAAAAACGTGTTGGAGGACTTTGCTAAGCCTGCTCTTGACCTGCGGCCATCGCGCGTCACCGAAGACATTATCGGTGAATGTTACATCTACCTCATTTCACGTTTTGCCTCGGATGCTGGCAAGAAAGCCGGTGAATTTTACACGCCTACTGCCGTTTCAAGCCTGCTCGCAAAATTGGCTGCGCCTAAAGTCGGGGATACGATCTGCGACCCGGCTTGTGGTTCAGGTTCGCTGCTTATTCGTGCTGCCGAGGAAGTGGGGTCGGATAACTTTGCGCTCTATGGCCAAGAGGTCAATGGCGCGACATGGGCGCTCGCCCGCATGAACATGTTCCTACATTCGAAGGATGCAGCTCGCATCGAATGGTGCGACACACTCAATAGCCCTGCGCTGGTTGAGGGAGACCATCTGGCGAAGTTCGACGTCGTGGTGGCGAACCCGCCATTCAGTCTCGATAAGTGGGGCGCCGAAGATGCGCCTAACGACCAATATAATCGCTACTGGCGTGGTATCCCACCTAAGTCGAAGGGCGACTATGCGTTTATCACGCACATGATCGAGATCGCCAAGCGCCAAAGCGGCCGCGTTGCGGTGATTGTGCCTCACGGTGTTCTTTTCCGCGGAGGCGCGGAGGGTAAAATCCGTCAGGCATTGATTGAAGAAAATCTTCTTGATGCAGTTGTCGGTTTGCCTGCCAACCTGTTCACAACCACCGGTATTCCAGTGGCCATTCTCATTTTTGACCGCTCCCGTGAGGAAGGCGGCGCGAATGAGGCTCGTAAGGACGTGCTTTTCATCGATGCCAGCAAGGAGTTCACGCCTGGAAAAACCCAGAACGTGATGGATGAAAATCACGTCAAAAAGATCCTTGAGACGTATGCCGACCGCGCTGAGGTCGAAAAATACTCTCATCTCGCCTCATTCGACGAGATCAAGGAGAACGACTTCAATCTCAACATTCCGCGTTACGTGGACACGTTTGAGCCCGAAGAGGAAATCGACGTTGCCGCGCTGCAAAAGGACATCAATCGCATTGAGGGCGAGCTCATTGACGTGCGCACCAAAATGGCTGGCTACCTTAAGGAGCTAGGTGTCGATGTCTAAGGGCGAGCTAATTCTCTATAGAACGGAAGATGGTGCCACCACCATTGGTCTGCGCGCCGTGGACGGGACCGTCTGGCTCAGCCAACGAGAAATGGCTGAACTGTTCGACAAAGACGTTCGAACCGTCAACGAGCATATTCAAAACATTTTTTCCGAGGGTGAGTGCGATCCCGAAGCAACTGTCCGGAAATTCCGGATAGTTCAGACAGAGGGCGCACGCCAGGTTGAACGGGAAGTCGAATCCTACAACCTCGATGTGATTCTTTCGGTTGGTTATCGGGTCCGCTCGCCACGCGGCACGCAGTTTCGCCGGTGGGCAACAACCGTCTTGCGCGAGTTTCTCGTCAAGGGCTTTGCCATGGACGATGAGCGCCTAAAGCAAGCCGAGCAGTGGGACTATTTTGACGAATGGCTCGCGCGCATACGCGATATTCGCGCGTCCGAGAAGCGCTTCTACCAAAAGGTGCGCGATCTTTACGCTACGGCCATCGATTATGACAAAACATCCGAACAGGCTCAGGCCTTCTTCAAGAAGGTGCAGAATAAGATGCTTTGGGCGGTCACTGGGAAGACCGCAGCAGAGCTAATCGAAGCCCGCAGTGACCCGAAAGCACCCAATATGGGGCTGACAAGCTGGAGGGGGGCAATTGTTCGCAAGGGCGATGTCGGCACTGCTAAGAACTACCTGAAATCTGAGGAGGTCGACGAACTCAACCGTATCGTGGTGATGTACCTCGATTATGCGGAAGACCAGGCCAAGCGTCGCCGCCCCGTTACCATGGCTGAGTGGGCGGACAAGCTCGACGCATTTCTGTCTTTCAATGACCGCGACGTGCTCACCCACGCGGGCAAGCTCCAAGCGACAGTCGCACAAAAGTTGGCTGCGGAACGCTTTGAGGTTTTTGACGCCCAACGCAAAGCCGCTGAGGCGCTTGCCGCAGACGAAGCCGATATTGCTGAATTGGAACACATGGAAAAAACCGCCCAGAAGCGGAAGAAAGAGGGCGGCGATGATTGAAGGATGGAAGCGAACGTCAATCGGCGAAATCGGAGACGTTGTTACCGGCACCACCCCTGCAACCACCAATTCTGAGTACTATGGAGGTGACATACCGTTTGTTGCGCCCGGTGATCTTGGGAAGACACTGTTTGTCCACTTTACCGAGCGGACGCTTACGGCCAAAGGCTTGACCAAAGCCAAAGCACTCCCCGCTGGCGCAGTACTCTTTACCTGCATAGGGGCAACCATTGGGAAATCCGCCATCGCTGGCCGAGAACTGGCAACCAATCAGCAGATCAATGCTGTCATATGCAATCCCAAAAAGGCAGACAGCACGTTTGTTTATTATCTGCTCAATTTGCGCGCAGAAGAGATAAGGCGACTTGCTGGCGCTCAGGCTGTGCCAATCGTAAATAAGTCTACCTTTGCGGATGTGACGGCGCCTTTCCCGCCCCTTTCTGAACAGCTCAAGATTGCAGAAATCCTGCGGACATGGGACGAGGCTATCGAGAAGCTGGAGGCGCTGCGTGAAGCTATCATCAAACGTCGAGTATGGTTCCGCAGTAGTGTTTTGAGTGGCTGCGTCAGATTGCCTGGCTTTGCTGATGAATGGCAAGAAGTTCAGCTAGGCGACGTCCTCTACGAGCACGGTACAAGCAGCAATGGTAACGACGAAGTTTACTCGGTCTCTGTTCATAAAGGGCTCATCAACCAGATTGAGCACCTAGGCCGTTCTTTCGCGGCTGCAAACACCGATCACTATAACCGAGTACTGCCGGGTGACATTGTCTACACCAAAAGTCCAACGGGAGACTTCCCACTTGGGATTATCAAGCAAAGCAAGATCGATAAGGCTGTCATTGTCTCGCCACTCTACGGAGTTTTCACCCCTGAAACTCCGCCTTTGGGCGTGATCCTCGACGCATTTTTCGAGTCCCCCGTTACTGTACGAAACTACCTACATCCCTTGGTGCAAAAGGGCGCGAAGAACACCATCGCTATTACAAATAAGCGCTTTCTCGAAGGTAAGCTCTTCCTCCCACGAGACCCGGAAGAGCAGCAAGCGCTAGCGGCGGTCATTGAAGCTGACCAGCAATTGGTTCGAGGTGTCGAGGCTGAGATTGAGGCACTTCAACGTCAGAAACGCGGATTGATGCAGAAGCTTTTGACGGGAGAATGGCGCGTTGCACTTGATCAGGATCAAACGGAAAACATCAGAAAGGAGGCCGCTCATGGCTAATGACAAGAACTATTGGACCCAAAAGCGCCCCGACGGGAAGTGGGAAAGTAAGCGCGAAGGCGGAGAACGTGCCTCAAAAGTATCGGATACCCAGGCCGAAGCATGGGCCTACTCTAAATCCAAGGCAAAGGAGGGCGGCGGCGAAGCCTTCTTGAAAGGTCGTAACAATGAAATTCGGGAACGCAATACATTTGGCAAAGACCCGTACCCGCCGAAGGGCTGATGCATGGTAGACGTCATATCATTCGAACAAGCGATTGAAGATTCGAAGCAGTTCAAGAAGCGCCACTTGCTCCTAGGAAACGGCTTTAGCATCGCGTGCCGCCCGAAAATTTTCACCTACGGCTCACTGTTTGAGCAGGCAGATTTTTCTGCCTCGCCTCGACTTCGCGATGTGTTCGAGGCCGTGAAAAGCACTGATTTCGAACATGTCATTCGGATGCTGGAGGATGCTTCACAGGTAGTCCCTGTATACGGAGACGACCTTGGCGACGTTGCGCGAGATATGGCGTCTGATTCAGAGACTCTGAAGGACATCTTGATCAAGACAATAGCGAGCAATCATCCAAACATTCCCAACGATATTGCGGATGAACAATTTTGGGCATGTCGCAAATTTCTCGCTCATTTCTTGGCCGACCGAGAGCACGGCGGGCAAGTATACACATTGAACTATGACCTACTTCTTTATTGGACGCTGATGCATGAAGACATGCCTTTCGGGGATCCAATACCTTTGGCCGCGAATGATGGTTTCGGAAGAGATGAAGATACTGAGCCAGAATATGTAAACTGGATGGGTGAAACCAGCTCCCATGGCCAACGAGTGCATTATCTTCACGGCGCGCTACATCTCTTTGACGCGGGCTCGGAGCTCCAAAAATATACATGGATAAACACTGGAAAGCCCCTTCTTGAGCAGGCGCGCGAAGCCATGAGTGCGGCCAAATTTCCTCTGTTTGTGGCTGAGGGCAAGAGCAATCAGAAGCTCTCCAAAGTCAAACACAGTGCGTACTTACACCACTCCTACAAAAGCTTTACGTCACAGATGGCGCAACAAAAGCAGGTTCTCTTTATTTTCGGTCATAGTTTGGCTGCAAACGACCAGCACGTTTTAAAGAAGATAGCGAAGGGCAAGGTGTCAAAAGTTTATGTCGGCCTCTACGGAGCTGCCGATAGTGAGAATAATAAGGCAATTATCTCGTCTGCCCAGGCGCTCGCCTCAGCACGTTCTGGATCACACTCGTTAGAGGTAGCGTTTTATGACGCTGTATCTGCTCAGGTTTGGGGGGCGGCAGCATGAATGGACAAGTTTTCGACGCTGCTGAAAAACAGCAATCACAAATTCCCGCCTTACAAATGCTGGTGGCGCTGGGCTTCAAGCCGCTATCCCAGACCGAAACCATCGCTATGCGCGGAGGACGTCTGCGTAATGTGGTGCTTGACGATGTCCTCGCTGAGAGTGTGATGCGGATCAACCGCTTCACTCATCGTGGCAAGGAGTATGCTTTCGATCTTGAAGATGCTCATGAGGCCATGCGACGGCTTAAGCCCACGCCGGATCGTATGAAGGGGCTACGCGGCACTAATCAGGACATCTACGACAGCCTCGTACTTGGGACCACGATCACAAAGACGATTGACGGAGACTCGAAGAGCTACTCGTTCCGTTTCATCGACTGGGAAAATCCTGACAATAACACCTATCATGTGAGCGCCGAGTTCGCAGTTGAACGAACTGGTAGCACAAAGACCAAGCGCTGCGATGTCGTGGCCTTCGTAAATGGTATTCCTGTCCTCATCATCGAGAACAAGCGGCCAACCGAAAGTCTGAAAAAGGCAGGTAGCCAACTCATCGGTTATCAGAACGAAGATAACATCCCGCAACTCTTTCATTTCGCGCAATTGCTTCTCACGATGAACCGCGTTGAGGCGCGCTATGCGACAGTCGGAACGCCACAAAAGTTTTGGCAGAATTGGCGTGACGAGGAGGACAGCGACGAGGTGATAATGCCCGTCGCGAACCAACCACTCTCAGTCGTCGAGAAGGACGCCATCTTTTCCGGTGACTTCGCCGGTGCCCGTCGCTTCTTTGATGCTATGGTCTCTGAAGGCGACCGAGCAGTTTCAGAGCAAGACCGCCTTATCTATGCGCTTTGTCGCCCCGAACGCCTGCTCGACCTCATCCGCCGCTTTACGGTTTTTGATGGGGGCGTTCGAAAGGTGGCTCGCCACCAGCAATTCTTCGGCATTCGCAAAGCCGTCGATAGAGTGAAGCAGAAGGATGCCGACGGAGTCCGAAAAGGCGGTGTGATCTGGCACACACAAGGTTCTGGTAAGTCATTGACTATGGTCATGCTTGGAAGGTCGCTGGCGCTGGATAAAGCTGTGCGAAATCCCCGCATCATCATCGTGACTGACCGCGACGACCTGGACAAGCAAATCAAAGGCACATTCAAATCCTGCGAGCTGGAGCCAATCCGCGCGACCAGTGGCTCGCATCTGGTCGACTTGATCCGAAATAATACGCCGCTCATCACAACCATCATCAACAAGTTCGACACTGCTCTTCGCGGGAAAGAGGCAGCTGATGAGGATGAGAACATTTTTGTTCTCGTGGACGAGAGCCACCGGACCCAAACAGGTCGATATGGAGGTCACAGTCAGTTTGCGACGAAGATGCGCCGCCTTTTGCCGAAGGCATGCTACCTAGGTTTCACCGGTACGCCACTTCTTAAGAAGGACAAGAACACACTCTCGACGTTTGGTGGTTTGATCCACAAGTACGCAATCGACGAGGCTGTGGCGGATGGTGCCGTTGTACCCCTGCTATATGAAGGCCGCCTCGTTGAACAACAGATCTCAGGAAACGTTATCGACCGCTGGTTCGAAAAAATAAGCGAAGGCCTCACGGAAAAGCAGAAGGCAGACTTGAAGCGCAAATTTTCGCGCATGGATGCGTTGTCCAAGACGGGGCAGGCTATCCGCGCCAAGGCCTTCGACATCTCGGAGCACTTTCGTCAGCACTGGCAAGGAACAGGTTTCAAGGCCCAGCTCGTTGCGCCTTCGAAAGCGGCAGCGGTCCGCTTCAAGGAGGTCTTGGATGAGATTGGCCACGTCAGCAGCGCGATCATAATCTCGCCCCCCGATGACAATGAGGGCAACGAAGAGGTCGATAAGGAATCAAAAGACCTGGTGCGCGTCTTCTGGTCGAAGATGATGGCGCAATTCAAAACCGAAGAAGAATATAACCGCCAGACAATCGACGCATTCAAGGGTTCGGGTGATCCGGAAATCCTAATCGTGGTGTCAAAGCTCCTGACCGGGTTTGATGCCCCCCGAAATACCGTGCTTTATGTGTGCAAGTCCCTGCGGGAACATAACCTTTTGCAAGCTATTGCGCGTGTCAACCGGCTCTACGAAGAGGACGGCAAAGAGAAACAGTTTGGCTTTATCATCGACTATGAAGGATTGCTGGGGGAGCTCGATCAGGCTCTCACTACATACAGCGCATTTGATGGCTACGAGGCATCCGATCTGACCGGGACTGTCCACGATGTCCGCGAAGAGATTCGGCGTTTGCCCCAGCTTCACGACCAACTTTGGGACTTGTTCAAGCCTGTGAAGAACAAGCGGGATATGGAACAGTTTGAGCAGTTCCTGGCTGATGATGCTATCCGACAGGACTTTTATGGCCGACTGCGTGCGTTCAGCCGCTGCCTTCATATCTCTCTATCGTCAGACAAGCTGTACGACGTGTTTGATGAGGCGAAAGTCGACAACATGAAGCGGGACTGGAAGCAGTTTTCCGAGCTGCGGCGTTCGGTACAGCTCAGGTACCAAGAGACCGTGGATGTCAAAGAATTCGAACCAAAAATTCAGAAGCTCCTCGATGACCACGTTATCGCCACCCCTGCCGAGACTATTATTGAGGTGGTCAACATCAACGACCCTGACGCTTTGAAGGCTGTCGTTGATGAAACTGGCGTATCAGATGCATCCAAGGCAGATCGCATAGCGAGCGCTACCCGCAAGACCATTACTGAGCGTATGGAGGAAGACCCGACCTTCTACAGACAGTTTTCTGAGCTGCTTGAAGAAACAATTCGGGAGTACCGCGCAAAGCGAATATCTGAGCGAGACTACCTCGGCAATATTGTTGATTTAGCTAGCAAAGTAGCTCGGAAGGATCGCGGACAAGATGTCCCTGACCCCATCAAAGGCAATGATCACGCGCAAGCATTCTTCGGCATCCTGAACGCTAAACTGGCCCACGATGACGGAGCTCTGCTGCCAGCAGACGAGGTGGCTACGATCGCGCTAAAAATCATCGATGTGATCAAGCAGCATCATATCGTGGACGTGTGGTCCAACGACGTGGCCCAGAACGAAATGCGAAACGCCATTGATGATTACTTCTTTGACGTTTTGCGCGACGAGATGGGACTTGATCTACCGCTCCATGTGATGGACGAGCTTGAACATAAGATCATGAATCTGGCACGGGCTAGATTTCCAGGATGACGAATGAATTTGGTGCCATTGAATATGGCAAGCATCTCATCGACTTTTCGGTTATCCGGCGTGAACGACGCACGCTAGAAATTGCCGTCGAGCCGGACACGTCAGTCATTGTCGCTGCTCCTCTCGATGCCGCCAAAGCTGATATCGAGGCGAAGGTGAAGAAGCGCGCCGGCTGGATTCGAAAGCAGCAGGCATTTTTCGCACAATTCCTTCCGCGAACGCCTGTTCGAAAATACGAGTCAGGTGAGACCCACCTCTACCTTGGACGCCAATATCGACTAAAGGTGCGCTTGGCCGAACATGCGTCAGTTAAGCTCGTTCGCGGCTTCATTCTTGTTGCTTCGCCTTCACCAGATCAGACCGAAATGACCCGCTCTCTTGTGGAGGAATGGTATCGGAAACGCGCGAAAATCAAGTTTGCTGAGCGCCTAAAAATTTGTCTAGAACGGTTTCCGGAAAAGGCTGCTTTTCAGCCTAAGGAAATCATTGTTCGGAAGCTCAAGCAGCGGTGGGGCTCGATGTCCCCATCTCGTAGGCTACTGCTCAATCGCCGCTTAGTTGAAGCACCGACGGACGCCATTGACTATGTAATCACACATGAACTGTGTCATATTGCGCACCCTAATCATGGGGCAGCGTTTTTCGAGCTTTTTGGTAGTGTCATGTCGGACTGGCCGAAGCGCAAACGAAGGCTTGAGCGCGTAATGGCATAAAAAGAGCCCCGCCATCTCTGGCGGGGCTCCCGTCCAATAAAATTGGACTGTTCGTTAGGCAGCTTCGCTGTCCGGGGCAGCCAAGCGTTGGCCTTCAAGCCATTTGTTGAACGCGCGCTTATCGATGTAAACACGGCCTCCGATTTTGATCAGGACGGTATCAAAACCATTGCTGTTCGCATGATAAATCCACCACCTAAGCGTACTCTCGGTCACAAACGGCGCCTCTTGGGCGAGCTGCTTCACTGTCCGAAGGTCGGTATAGTCCACCGGCCATCCTCCATGGGCAAAGAAAAAGCCAAGAAAAGAAAAATCGGACTGACCGCAGCATAGCCGAGGACGGCTAAACAGACAATGAAGCGCGGGTCTGAGGTGTTCAGTCGGCCATATTGAAAATTTTGTCGTTCATCTTCTCGACCACGTCGCGGGTATGGTCTTCTGACAGGTGCGAGTATCGCTTCACCATCTGGAGGGTCTTGTGTCCTAGCACCTCTGCAATCTCCAGCTGGCTTGCGCCATTCATGGCAAGGTAGCTTGCCGCACTGTGGCGTAGATCGTGGAAGCGGAAGTCGATGATGCCCGCTTTGTCGCGCGCATTCTCCCATGCCTTGCGAATGTCGATGGGGCCTTTGCCATCGCTTCGCGGGAAGAGGTAATCCGACTTAATGTCGCGCTTCGTGAGATACTTCTCTCGCCACTTAAGGTGCTCTTCGAGAACCGCCTTGAGATAGCTCACTATCGGTGCCTTGCGGGTTTCACGGTTCTTGGTCTCACGTAAAACTGCTACTTGTCGTTCAAGATCCAGATCACGGAGCGTCAGCTTCAAAATCTCATTCTTTCGCGCACCCGTAGAAAGGGCAAACACGACGACCGGATATAGCTGCTTGTTCGGGCTCGCCTTGCACGCTGCAAGGATGGCTTTGCGTTCGTCGTCATCGAGGAAGCGCACACGCTCTTTGGTAGCCTTGGTAATCCGGTTCACACCTTCCATCGGGTTGGCAGAACCGATCCATCCCCACTTCTGAGCGAACTTGAGCAGTATCTCCAGATTGTCGCGGTAGTGCTTCACTGTTTTGCGCGACTTCGGCTTGGCAGGCTTCTCGCCATCCTCAAGCTGCGCTCGTTGATCCCCCGCGTTTGTCAGTTGGGCAATCTTTCTGCTGATAATCTCATGCGTCAGGAAGGAGAGGGCATACTCGCCTAGCTCGCGCTCCCAATGGTTCAGGTAAGTGGTCTCCACTCGCTGGCTCGATGGAGCCTTGTGGGGGAGAATGTCCTCTTTATATTTTGCAATCACGTCACCGAGGGTGCGCTTCTTCGCCTCGCTCGCAGTCGAGCGGATATCGCCTCGGCGCATCCCGAGCTCAGTTTCCTGCGCCCAGGCCTTTGCATCGGTAAGTCGCTTGAAACTGCGCTGAACTGGCGGATATCCGTGCATTCGGATCATTACACGATAGGTTTGCCCGTTCTTGCCCTCTCTTTTCTGAATGGTCGCCATTTACGATTATTTTCCAGCTAGTTAAAATTTATGATACATTCTAACTGCTTATGGGGTAGGGCGCAAAGAAAATTTGGCACAATTTTGGCACAGTAAGCCCCAAAAAATGCCCGTAATTGACAACAAGCCACAATAACGGAAATCCACTAACGTATTGATAAATATACTGTTACTTGTTGGGGGTTGTTGAGAATTTTGCTGTTCTTAAATCTCATAACCTGAAGGTCGTAGGTTCAAATCCTACCCCCGCAACCAAAAAACTAAAGCAAATACAATGTTTTACAAAAACGCCTCGGCTCCAAGGTCGGGGCGTTTTTGCGTTTGGGAGTAATTTGGGAGTAATTGCTCCCAAAAACCTCCAACACGTTCCAACGGTCTGCCTACCTCACCAGTGGTATGAGAATGGCGGAAAATTGGGATATTATTGAAATATGTCTCTACGCTTCCCACAATAATTATGTGGAGAATAAAGGAGACTGTTATGAATGAACTTTCAAAATCTACTCAGCATTTCACAGTTGGTGAAATTTAACCCTGCGCTATCTGAATCGATGATCAGATGGTGGATCTTTAACGCAAAAGCCAATGGCTTCCACAAGTGCCTCATCAAGATAGGTGGACGCATTTTTGTAGATCGTAGCGCCTTCGAGCAGTGGCTCGAAGAGCAACGTCAGTAACCTCAATCGAAAGACGGTGGTTCGGGCGGGTCTCCACGCTTCGCCTGCCGCCGATCTTCCGCTCTCTTTTTGGCTTCGGCTATCTCCCTCTTGTATTCCTCATCTTCGTCGAACTCCTGATCTGTCGGTTCGGCTTCCAACTCATCTTCGTCTGATTCAGGAACAGAGGTTTCTGGCTTTGGCGCTCGCCTGACATCTGTGCCGAAATTATCTTTCCACTCGGCAATGGACGCCAGAAGGGCTTCATTTTCATGAAGTGCTTTGTAGAGCTGCGCGCGTATCGGCCCAACGCTCGGCAGGATGATGACGCAATCATCCTTGAACTCTTTGCCCATCAACGCCTGTGGTGAAGCAATCCAGTCCTGGTCGCCCCAAATTCCCTTGCGGGTGCCAATACGCTCGCTGATAGCCTTGGCGGTTTCCATGTCGTTAGGGCGGAAAAAAATCTGTGCGCGGCAACCAGCCATGATGGTTTGCCAATTGTCATAGACCTTGCTGAGCTGGGCCAAGCTCTGGGCAAACAGCCACAGGCGGACGTTGTAGCTTCTTGCCGTCGAGATGGCCTCTTCTATGGGGGCCATATATCCAAGCTGCGGGAATTCATCCATGAGGAACATCATTGGCCACCATGGGAACTTAGCCGGCAGGTCGTCGTCCGGGTTTTCTTCGCCGTATCGTGCCGTCTCGTCATAGGCCCGCATGGCCGTCTTGAGCATCTGACCCAGAAGCACACGCAGGACTGATCGGTAGCTGCCAATCTTGTCAGGTGGGATGATGATATAGACGGTAGAAGCGGTGCCTCTGTTCAAGATGCCGGGGCCAGGCGAGTGCCATCCCGGCGCCCGCTCTTCCGTGGCTGCCATCTGAGCGGTCATGTGATCCATGGCGACAATGTCTGCCATGTTAAATCTCGGTGTCGTTGATGAGGTCGTCGAGACAATAGCCTTAGACCGCCATACCTCCAGCTGGGCATTGAGGGACTCGTAGATGGATTCCTTGAGGCGGTCATTCTGCTGACTGATGCGATTGCCAAGGTCGACGAGGTTGTCGTCCTTACTCGCCTGTAGAGCGTGGATCATCTCCTCCGTCGCATCAGGACCACCCGCCAGCACACGGCAGACCTCACGCATGTTCTGCTTTTCAGGCGGGCGATTGGTTTTGACGAAGATGATCAGGCCAGTGAGCAGGTTTCTTGCCGCCGTGTCCCAAAACTGGTCCCGCCCACTGCCCACGATGACAAGGTCTGCCAGCACGCGGGCATCGTCCCAATCACTTATGAAATCCAGCGGATTGTAGCAGTCAGAGTCATCCTCAAAAGGCGACCACTTGAAGACCTGACCAAACAGATCCCGTCGCCACGCTGTTTCACGGTAGTTCTCGCCTTTAGGGTCAAGGACCACCGCAGGCCCCTCATAGTCAAGCAGGGTGCGCAGGATGAAATGCTGGCCTTTGCCTGCACCCGTCGGAGCCACGGTCAGCAGGTGCCCTTCACCATGGTAGAAGAGGGGCATACGTAAGCCGCTGTCACCGGTATCCCCAATCGAGATCGTTGCAAGTTCTATGGCATCGGGCGGGAAGGAATCGTCGGTGCCCATGATGATACGGGCATCTTCTAAATCATCTACGTCAGCCCAGAACGGTTGATGTCCTGCATGTTGAAGGCGCTGCTGGTTCGCTTCCGTCATCATCGGCAGGTACTTCCGAAGCGCCTCTCTGACCTCATCCACCTTGCCGTCGCGCAGCAGATCGAAGACATGCTGCTTGAATGCGGGGTCAAGCTCAGGGTCAGCTTGGACGGTGCTCAAAACATCTCGCCACATCGGGTCGAGTGATTTCAGAAAGGCCATAGTCTCTGGGCTGGGTTTCTTCTTTTCTTTCTCTCCACCTCCAAACCACTTGCTGAATACCATGCGTTTTCTCCAATCCGACCTGACGTTATCCCATTTTAAATTTGTAACCCGGTTTGGTTGATCTGCCCATCCGCTTTGAGCCCCACGCCAATTGACGTTTTCGGGCTCCGGCGGAAATGGTGATTTTGACAGGCATTTCCAGATTAGCAGCACGGAATCGCAGACTTTCAGACAGCCATCCAATTCGTCTCTGTGCGCTATGTGTGTTGGTTTCGGGGTTCTCCTATCGACTCGGTCTTCTGGCCTCTCTTGCCCTTGTCGCTGACCGCTGCCCACGAGCCGTCCTCATATCTGGCTTGACCTGGCAGGGACGCCGCACGGCGCAACGGTTCCCGGTCAGTTTCTTCCCCGGCTGAAGCCTTCCTCGCGAAGCAAGAAACAGCCCGCTCGCCGTCCTTCGTTTCTCTCCGGCCCACTGCGAAGTCCCGGTCGGGGCTTTGCCCCTCCGCGCCTCTTGGGGTGCGCCGCCCGTCTTTGCCCCTGCCTTTCCGGTCGCCATCGGACGGCCGCGATGGGCGCGGCCCGCAAAGACAAGGAGAGAGACCATGAAGACCGAACGCCAAGACGTTTACACCCAAGTGACCAACACCATCATCGCCGCCATCGAAGCCGGAGCCGGTGACTGGCAGATGCCCTGGCACCGCTCAGGCCAAGGCTTGAACCGCCCCGTCAACATCGACACCACCAACGCCTATCGCGGGATCAACGTCGTCAGCCTCTGGGCCTCAGCGCAAGCACGCGGCTTCTCGACCGGTACCTGGGGCACCTATCGCCAATGGCAGAACAAGGGCTGTCAGGTCCGCAAGGGCGAGAAATCCAGCCTCGTGGTCTTCTACAAGGAGTTCGACGTGGAAGAGCAGAAGGACGACGGCCACACCGAGCACGGCAAACGCCTCATGGCCCGCGCCAGCTACGTCTTCAACGCCGATCAAGTGGACGGGTTTGAAGCACCGCCCTTGCCGGAACCGAAAGACCCGGCGCAAATCCTCGAAGCAGCCGAAGCCTTCGTCGCAGCCACAGGGGCCGATATCCGCCACGGCGGCAACCGCGCCTACTACCGCTTCCCGGATGACTTCATCCAGATGCCCGAGCGTGAGCGCTTCATGGGCACGGAAACCAGCACAGCGACCGAGAGCTATTACGGCACTCTGCTTCATGAGCTGACCCACTGGACCGGCAGTGCCAAGCGCTGCGACCGTGAGTTCGGCAAACGCTTTGGCGATGACGCCTACGCCGTCGAAGAGCTCGTGGCTGAGCTGGGCGCGGCCTTCCTCTGTGCTGACCTCGGGATTACGCTGGAACCGCGTCCCGACCACGCCGCCTACATCGACAACTGGCTGAAGGTTCTCAAGGCCGACAAGAAGGCCATTTTCACCGCCGCTAGTCAGGCCGCCAAGGCAACCGACTATCTGGCAGGGCTGCAAGCCAGCGACATAACTGAGGCCGCCGCTTAGGCGGCCTCTACTCTACCTTCTTTGCAAGTTCCTGAACTTTGGCCGCTAACGCTTTCTGAATAGAGGCAAGTGTTTCCGGCATAATGCCGCGTCCATTTTTCCATTTGTAGTAGGCGGTACGCGATATGCTCGCCCGAAAACACAACTCGGAAACGGACAAACCAACGGCTTTTCGAGCTCCTTCTACCCGATCAAACTCATGCCTCTCATGAATGATTTCATCCCGCTTTATTATAAGAACGTTTCCGAAAACACTTCTTGCCATAGAAAAAATCCCCGTTCAGAAAATGAACGCTTCAAATAATTACAAATATAACTTAATGTCATATCGTTGTTATTTAAATACAACCAAATAATAGGAAATATTGTAATGACTAAATTTTCGAAAATAGCTTTCGTGATGGCGCTGGCTTTGGCTGCAAGCCTTGGCTTGACCGCTTGCGATGATGACGACGCTAGCGCGACATCAAACTCATTCTCCGTTGGTAACAGCGGTTAATAATTTTACTGAATTCGAATTCTTTAATAAATTTTAGGAGTGCCTTCTAATGAAACAATGGCTGAAGAATCTCGCAATTGCTGGCGCAACGGCTGGTGCCGTCGTGCTAGGTGCGGCTTCTGCTTCGGCAGTTTCGTTCACAGTAGTGATCGAGAAAATCGAACTTATGACTAACGGTAACTCAACTGACCGTTTCGTAATTTACAACCCAGCTGCCGGTATCGGTGCAACTGCAACTTCAACTTTGGACCTTCTTAATGCAAACAAAACTGGCGCAACTCTGCCAGTAGCTGCACCTAAGTCCGGTACATACAACACAATGTTGGTAACATTCTCCAACATCTCCGTTGCTGCCGAAACTGCTACAGTTTCTGCAACTCAGTCTTTGGCTGCTGCTTTGGGTACAACCCAAGGTTTTGGTTCCGAGCTGGGCCGCGACGTGCTGATCATGGGGGACCCAGGTACAGGCGCAACTTCTATCTCCGCTGACCTGAACGCTGGTGTTGCTTTTGCAACTGTACCAGCAATGCAGCCGATTGTGTCTAACGGTGCAACAGTTTCGTTACCTGCTTTCGACTTCTTCCTACCTGCATCTAAGGTCGTTACATCTGGCACAAGCGCCATTAATGTAACTTCTGTGCCTGTTGCGCTATCTGTCGCTCGTACTGACGTAGACTCGGCATCTGTGCCAAACGTTACTGTCGGCGTTAAGGACATTGCGTTCAAATCGGTTCCTACATCTTCTGGTCCATTTGCCGCTAAAGTCGGTCTTTTCCGTTCAGCGTTGGATATGAAACCGATTTACGTTAGCACTGCAACATTGGTTTCTAACACCAGTGTGACCAGCAAAACTATCACCGAGGTAACGTTCCTTGACGTGGCCGACGGCACATACCTGCCTCTGGCTTGGGTTGACGCTGATAACGATGGTTTGTTGGACTCTGGTGAATCAGCGATCATGGTAGACTCTACCGATGCTCTGTTTTCCAATTCACAAAACACACTGACGATTAACAAGCAAACACTATTTGGTTCCGGTACTGCTGGAACAGTGAGCGCGACATCTGCTGCATTTACTGGTTCAACAACTGGTCTGGGCAGTACATTTGGCGCAAGTGCAAATGGCTTCCTTGGCGAATCGGAAACATCTTATCTGTTCCCGTCCCGAGAAATCTCAGTGACTTTAGCTGCAACTCCGGCAGCCTCTGTCACGCTCGCGAACGATACCGATGACTGTGCTGCAAACTGTGGCCTAACTGTTACTATCGGTGGTGGTGTTGCTGGCGTAAACCCAGCAACAGCGATTGCTGCTGTATCTTTGACAGTAGGCAGTGTTGCGCTTCCGTCAATTAGTCTTGTCATTGATGATGATGATACATCTACCGCAGGCGGCAATACGATAAATGCAGCTGATGTTGGTAAGCTGGCTGTAACAACTAATGCGGAAACAGTTATTTCCAATAATGCACTTATGACATACAGCAATGATGGAAATGGTGTTGGCATTATTAAAATTAGCCCCGTGCCGTTGGCTACTATGACAACCATCGACCGTACAGCCGCATATGGAACCTATTCACTTGATGTCGAAATTCAGGCGAATGATCCAGAGGGTACTGCTCTTGGTGCTGTAGATACCACTACACTTAGCAGCACGGACGTAGCTCTGGCTAGCGGTGGGCACACATTAGCAACAAACACTGTATTGATTGCTAAGTCACTTACTGCGGATTTGGGTAACTAATTATTTCCAAATCTTTCCAATCAAGTTCAACCGACTTGATGCAAAACCCCGCTTCGGCGGGGTTTTGTTTTGCCAGCCTATCAGGCGTTCAAGGTATGGGCTGTTCCGCAGATCACCAGGTGCTGAGAGCCCCGTGTCATTGCGACATAGAGGTTCTTTACATCGAGATTGTGGGCTTCGAGAACGACACAGACATCGGCTTCTAGGCCTTTCAGCAACAGGGTGCTGCCAACAGAGCGCTTGGCAAGGGGGCGACCGATAAGGCGGTTTTGTTCCCGGATGCGGACGGCGGCATCGTAGAACGTATTGCCCTCCGTGCCGTCGCATTGCTCCAGTGCTTTCATACAGGCACGAAGAACGGCAGGGCGATGCTGCCTGACGCCGCCCTCCTTGTTAATCTCGACAAGCAAGTTAGTAGCAGACTTTGGTGATGGGGCCGCACAGAACGCGAGAGCGGCTTGTTCAGTGTCCGATGGTGCCTTGCGGGCTGTGCCTCGTTGCAGCGTGCCAACACGGGTGATCAAGTCGGGTGCGCCGACGTTCGTCATGACATCGCCCGCAAATGTGGCGAGCTTCGAAAAGGCATCGGCTGCGTTGAAGTCGAAGCGCCGTGCGAAATCGACGAAGTCACGAAGATCGACATTTTCAACGGTGACAGCGCCAGGTGTCCGGCTTGCCATATCACGCTGACTTTGCGGGCTAGTGCTGCGTCCGATGATCAGGACGCGACCGTCTGCCGTCGGTGGTGCAGTGCGCGCGGCTCGCATCTGCCTTACCATGTCCTCAGTCCCGTCCAGATGGACCCAGCTCACTTCCTCGGGGGCGGCTGTCAGGTCGATGGTCTCGCCATTCAGAAGCTTTCTGCGGACATCCAGAAGCCAACGACCGAAGCTTTCCTTGCCCGCGTTGATCCAGCGCCACGGCGTTTCAAGCTCCCCGACAATGGGGAAGTGCTTGCATACATGCTCATCCCAGTTTGCCAACGGGTCGCTACCAAAACCGAAGATGGCCTGCATGGGGTCACCAAGGACGCAGGTTGGCAGCGTTTGCGCCGCATAAGCCACGACCGCATGCTGGCGGATGGAGCAGTCCTGGTATTCATCGACAATCAAACGCGCGTAGCTGGCAGCGATCACGTCATTGACGTGCTCTGCTTTCAGAAGGTTGACGGCGGCGACACGGATGTTCGGGTAGTCGGTTCCGGCGTTTGCCAGTTTCAAAATGTTCGGGTTGTAGGCTCCACGCAGCGGGAACATGGAAATGAGCCGCATGGCCCAACCGTCGATCGTCGAAAGTCTATAGGCTTTGGATGGCACGCCAGCTTTGTCCAGGCGGCCGCGAAGAGCCACAACGCCTGCGTTCGTGTGAGTCAGCACCAGGATCGGCTTCGGGCCGGTATGACGGGTCAGAGCTTCGGCAATCAGATGGGTTTTTCCGCAGCCTGCCGGTGCGGTAACGGTTCCCCTGTCTATCGCCAGCAAATCAATTTCAGGCTCCGGCATTGTCAGCCCACCCAAACACAGCCTCGACGGCACTTCTGAAGTCCGCATCCACGTTGGGCAGGTCTGGACCGATAATTTCCCGTGCCGCCTGTTCCATCCATCCCAGCTGTTTGAACCAACCCTTTTTGCGGATGCTGGAGGCGGCTGCCAAAACAACCCGCGCATCAGCGCTGTAACCATTGATCAGCGCTTGGGTCTGGATGCCATTGAGCGTTTCGCCATTCACCGCCCGTGACTGGATGTGCCCGCCAACCACATCTTCGCCATGCAGTTCGACGGCAAAATCGATCAGCTTGCCGACCGCGTCGTCGGACAGGCTGATGAACAACTCCGCTTCGAGGCAGCGGTCATTGCGCCATGTGAAGACTGACCCACCACCATCGACAAATGCCTGATGGGTTTCTGCCGTCGGCTTTTGGTCGTCGTCTCTCAGAATAGCGGTTCGATAGCCCAGCGATCGCATCGGCGTTGCTCGACTATAGGCATCGTTCGGCCCGCCGCCTCCTGCATCAACGAGGGCAACGCCTTGTGCTGCGATGGGAACCTGCCCCTGACTTTCAAAATACTGATCCAAACCGCGCAGGAAGCCGACTTCGGTTGCCCCCTCACAGACAACAACAGAAGTTGCCAAAAACGCATCCGGATAAAGGCGAATTGTCCCTTGAACGGCATTATCATTGCCGACATTGAGGACGTCATGGTGGTCGTCATGGCCGCGCACGACATGGAGCTGTTTTCCTGACAGTTCCCGCAGGGCGACAGGTGAGTGGGTTGTCAGAAAGGCTTGGAGGGGTTCACCCGTTTCCTTTGCCCCAAGTGAACCGAGCAGCCGCATAATGCGGTGCGGTTCGAGGCCATGCTCCAATTCGTCTATCAGGATGATCGACGACGATTGAGCCGCCATTCTTTGCAAACCCGCAATAAGAAGGCGTGTTGACCCAATCCCAAGCCCTTTAAGCGGAATACCCGCTTCATCGTGCAGCGATATTGTGCCGCCGCTGACGGATACGGAATGGGCATCCAGCATGGCTTTGACTTCATCGCCAACGGGGATGCCCAGATTTTTCGCGGTATCTGCCACGATCTTGAGCGCGTCGCCAAGCTGCTCCTTGGCGTCATCGCCGAAAGCCGCTCTTGCTTCGCGCGCGGCATTGACGATTGCAGCCGAGGCGTCTGCACGCTCTTCGGTCAGACGATTGAGGACAGATCCCCGCCGCCAACCAAGGTTGAGATCGGCAAAGGCACCGATACGGGTCGGTGCAAGGCGTGCCCGATCCGCCCAGGACAGGTTACGGCTTTGGCCTTGAGCTTCGGCCCGATCAGAAACGAGCGACCAGGACGGCTCCAAATCACCTTCCACCTTCAGGCGTAGCGTCAAGACTGTCTCAGCATCCTTCTCAGGCTCATCTTCCACAACACCGGTCTCAGCGATAAAGCCCCGTAGGAACATGCCGTAGCTGTCCATGCTCTTCAGAGCGTCATCCAACGCACCGATGGTCAGAGTGATTTGGATAGGCTTATCGACATCAAGATTATGGAAATCAGCGTCGGTCATCTGGAGGTTTCGGCGGGCACCCAGACAGAAATCTATCGCATCAAGAACTGTGGATTTTCCGCTGTCGCCGGGTCCGATGAGACAATTTACGCCGTTTGTGGGAAGCCAAGACAGTCCTTGAATGCCTCGAAAGTTTTCAATTTCTACTTTTCTGATCCGAGACATCTTTTAATTATCTTCCCATGTTTTCTGATTGTTTTACCCTATTGCGATTCTAACCAAATCACGTGCGAGTATCATCTCAAAAGGGTGTAGGGGAAAGCCTTCCCCTGCCTGCAACCACCTGTCGGCGTTTTCCGCCACCCCTTCAAGCGGGATTGCACCCCGCAACGCCCCATAATGTCGTCCCTTCGGGACGGGGTTGATATGTGCGGTCGCGCTTCGCGCTTGTAACCTCTCTGTCCAGCTTGTGCCGACCCCGCCGGGCTTTCCCAAGGTCGCCGTCCGGCCTGCCCGCTCCATTCGCTTCGCTCCCGTGTTGGCCGGATGCCGCCGCTTCGCGGCGCGGCTCTCTTGGAGCCCGTCGGATGTCGGCGCTTCGCCGCCTGAACGCCTGTTCTCACTTTAGTCACTGGTTTGTCGTCGTCGCTCGCCGCTGGGCAGAGGTTCATGCGCGGGGCGTGGGTGTCCTTCGCAGATTTGAACAACTCGACGGAAGGACAAACCGACATGAGCCAAACCAATATCACCCCAGAACATCGCAGCGCCTTTGAGGCGCTGACGAGCGGGGATTATTCCAACTTCGCACTGTTCAGCTGCTTTGCGGACGGCGTGCCCGCCGCCGCTATCTGTGCCGTGAACAGGGACGGGGAGGATTTCACCATCCGCCCGCTGTTCGTCTCGGTGACGAACAGAATGCAACTCACTGACCATGACGGACGGGAGGCGGGACAATGAGCACGCTTCTGCTATCAGACCAGCATGCCCGCATGCTGAAAAATGGCAAAGCCAATGCCGAACGCATGGCCGAAGATGGCAACACCCAGGACTTCTGGCCTGTGGTCAAGCTGTTCTGCCCATGGGGAGCGGCAACGTGGTTGCTCTCGGAACTCGACCCCGAAGACGAGGACATTGCCTTCGGGCTTTGTGACCTTGGTTTCGGATGCCCAGAGCTTGGCAGCGTGCGCCTGTCGGAGCTTGCCGCGGTGCGTGGCCCCGCAGGGCTGACCATCGAGCGTGACCGCCATTTCAAGCCAACCAAGAGCCTGACGGCTTATGCCGCCGAGGCTTCCGACAAGGGGCGCATCGTCGCCTGACCCAACCCATGCCCCCGCCCTGACGGTCAGGGCAGGGGGCAATCAAACCAATGTGAGGACCAAAACCATGACCATACAAACCATACCGCTGACCAAAATCACCGCCGCCGAGGGCAACCCCCGCCGCAGCATGGATGCCACCGCCCTTGAAGGGCTGGCCGCTTCCATCCTGACGGACGGACTTTTGCAAAATCTTGTGGTGCGCAAGAAGGGACGCAAGTTCGAGATTGTCTCGGGCGAGCGGCGTTATCGTGCGCTCTCCATGTTGGTCGAGCGCAATGCCATCGCCAAGGACACTCCCGTGCCCGTCGAGGTGCGGGGAGACTTGAGCGAGGCCGATGCCTTGCGGCTCGCCACCGTCGAGAACATCCAGCGGGAACAGCTTGCCCCCATGGACGAGGCCGAAGCCTTCGCCACCTTGTTGGGTTCAGGCGCATCCCTTGAGGATGTCGCCGCCAAGGCAGGGGTGTCGGTGCTGACCGTCAAGCGCCGTGTGGCGCTGGCCTCTCTCTGTGACGAAGTGAAGGCGCTGGTGCGGGAAGGGGAGATTACCCTTGCCGCAGCCGAGGCGCTGACGCTTGGCACCCATGACCAGCAACGGGCGCTTATCGAGCGGCTGGAGCAGGGCTATCACTATGACGGCGATGACTTGCGCCGCCTGTTGGCGGGCGAGAAGCCCGCCG
>CEOG01037842.1_pt1 | contig 23128 bp, 18 predicted proteins | sample 530301 | NCBI WGS metagenome assembly CEOG01 (sample SAMEA2619903, study PRJEB7988) | marine metagenome | biome: marine biome (ENVO:00000447); feature: surface water layer (ENVO:00002042); material: "saline water (ENVO:00002010), including plankton (ENVO:xxxxxxxx)" | depth 5 m | reverse complement strand
CGATGGTTCTGGGGGCGACCGTGGCGACCCGGTGGTTTGTCAACCGGCGCGGACTGGTCATTGGGCTGCTGACGGCCAGCACCGCGACGGGCCAGCTTGTCTTCCTTCCCGTAATGGCCGCGTTGACGGAGGCGGTGGGTTGGCGGGCGGCTTTGTCAGTCTCACTTGTGGCGTTGTTTGTGGCAGCCATTGCGGCTCTTATGCTGATGCGCAACCGGCCGTCGGATCTGGGGCTTGCCCCCTATGGCGAGACGGCTGTTGTTCCCGCCCCACCACAGCAGAGCCTGCTTGCGATGCTGGCGTCCCCGATTGTGACGCTGCGCGATGCAGCCGGAACACGCATGTTCTGGCTGCTGTTCGGGACCTTTTTCATTTGCGGTATGTCGACCAACGGGTTGATACAGACCCATTTTATTCCGCTTTGCGGTGATTTCGGCCTTGCGGCGGTGACGGCGGCGGGGGTGCTGGCCGTTATTGGCCTTTTCGATTTCGCAGGGACCGTCGGCTCGGGTTGGCTGTCGGACCGCTTCGACAATCGTTGGCTTCTGTTCTGGTATTACGGGCTGCGCGGCCTTTCCCTGATCTGGCTGCCTTTTACCGATTTCAGCCTATACGCCCTGTCCATCTTCGCAATATTTTACGGCCTTGACTGGGTGGCGACCGTGCCGCCAACGGTTAAGCTGGCGGCTGAGCATTTCGGAGAGCGGGCAAATATCGTCTTTGGTTGGGTGTTCGCCGGTCATCAACTGGGCGCGGCTCTTGCCGCCTGGGGGGCGGGGGCAACGCGGACGGTATATGACACGTATCTGCCCGCCTTCTTCTTGGCCGGAATCTTCTGCCTGATCGCCGCCGCGGCCATCGTCACCCTTGGCGGCATAAGCAGAAAGCGGCGTATAGTCAGCGTGTGAAAATACCGCGGAGCTCCTGTTCCTTCGCCGTTAAAGGACAGGGTTTGCTCCCCCATAAGGAATGCAGGTGCTAATGAGACCTGCGGATAGGCCCAGGATTATTGCCGTATGAGAGGGCGTTATTCCGCGGGGGATTGAGCCGGGACAGATCCGCCTACAGCGTCGTTCGCCCGTGATTTTGAGCGGTCGCGCGCGAGGAAGGTATAGGCGGTCGGAACGACAAACAGCGTCAGGAGAGTTCCGAAGGTCATGCCGCCGACGATCACAAGGCCGATTTCCTGGCGGCTCTGGGCGCCGGCACCAACGGCGGTGGCAAGTGGGATGGCGCCTGCCACCATCGCGCTGGTCGTCATCAGAATGGGGCGGAGCCGAAGAACGGAGGCTTCAATAATTGCTTCCTTCAGGCTGCGGCCTTCCTCCTGAAGGCTGTTGGCGAATTCCACGATAAGAATACCATGTTTGCTGATCAGCCCGATCAGCGTCACAAGGCCGATCTGGCTATAGATATTGAGCGTCCCTCCCGTGAGGTTGAGGGCCAATAACGCCCCAGCCATACAGAGTGGCACTGTCAGCATGATGACCAGTGGGTCGGCGAAACTTTCGAACTGCGCCGACAGCACAAGGAAGATGAAAACCAGCGCCAGCAGGAAAACAAACAACAAACTGTTGCCTGCTTCCTTGAATTCGCGGGACTCTCCGGCAAAATCATAGCGGGCGGAGGAGGGGAGAATTTCCCGCGCCGTTGTCTCCATGTAATCAAGCGCCTCACCCAGAGAGTAGCCGGGCGTAATATTTCCGGTGATGGTTGCGGCGCGGAATTGGTTGAAGCGGTTCAGTTCCTTCGGGGCGACAGTTTCATACACCTTCACCAGATTGGAAAGCTGGATCATCGCGCCATTCTGCCCCCGGACATAGATGTCATTGAGGTCATTGGGGGTGCGCCGATCATCCGGCGCGACCTGGACAATTACTTCATATTGTTCGCCATTCTGGTTGAAGCGCGTCACCTGCCGGCCACCAAGCAGAGTTTCGAGTGTCCTGCCAACGGTCAGGACTCCGGCTCGTGTATCCGCGACACGCTCACGATCAAGTTCGACCTCGATTTGTGGGGTGTTGAGGCGGAGGTCACTATCAAGATTGATGATGCCGGGATATTTCTCGGCTTGTTCCATGATCTGATTCACATATTCTTCAAGCTGGGGATAGCTTTCGGAGGTCTGGATCACAAATTCGATGGGCTTGCTTCGCGCGCTCTGCCCGAAAGAGCCGGGATTATTGCCAAAGGCGCGAACCCCCGTAATTTTAGAGAGTTGCGGCTGCAATTCACGGAGTATTTCATCCTGGGTGCGGCTGCGTTCTTCCCACGGCGTGAGCTGTGAAAAGGAAATCAGCTCATTGACATCCCGCGATCCGGCAATAATGAAGGCGTGTTGGATTTCCGGAATGGAAGTGAGCAGCTTTTCAAAATCGTCTATATATTGACCGGTGAAATCGATCGTTGATCCTTCTGGGGCGGTGCCTGCGGTGAAGATCACGCCCCGATCCTCAATCGGCGCAAGTTCCGATTTCAGGTTGGTGAGGAGGAAATAACAGGAACCGGCCACAGCCAGAACCATGAGGATGATCAGTGGGCGGACCTTGAGAGAGGCAATCAGCAGGCGGCGATAGCCGTTGTTCATCGAGTTGAAGAACCGTTCGAAGGCATTGTAGATTTTTCCATGCTTTTCGTGATTGCGCAGCAGGACGGAACACATCATGGGGCTCAGTGTCAGGGCGACCAGCCCGGAGACAAGCACGGCGCCCGCGAGCGTCAGCGCAAATTCCGCAAACAGCTTGCCGGTGCGCCCCGGTGCGAAGGCAACAGGCGCATAAACGGCGGCAAGCGTCAGGGTCATGGCGACTACGGCGCTAGAAATTTCGCGTATGCCTTTCACGGCGGCATGAAAGGGTTTCATGCCCTCTTCAATATGGCGGTGGATATTTTCAAGGACAACAATGGCATCATCGACAACCAGGCCAATCGCCAGCACCATGGCAAGCAGGGTCAGGGTGTTGATGGAAAAGCCCATCAGGCTCATTAAGGCGAAGCCGCCGATTAGCGAGACGGGGATAGTGACAAGCGGGATGATGGTTGCGCGGAAAGTTCTCAAGAATAGGAAGATAAAAAAGACAACCAGCGCCACCGCCTCGGCAATGGTCATATAAACAGCATCAATCGACCGGTCGATAAAAATTGATCTATCGTAGGATATTCGGGCATTCATACCAGGTGGCAGGTCGCGTGTCAGTTGCGGCAGCACCTCATTCATGGCGTTGGAGACATCCAGCGGGTTGGCGGTGGCCTGCTTGACAATGCCAAGTATAACGGCGCTTTCTCCATTAAAGCGGGTAATGCGTCTTTCATCCTGCGGGCCTATTTCCACTTTGGCCACATCGCCGAGGCGAACGGAATAGCCTTCCAGATCTTTCAGAATGACCCGCCGGAATTGCTCTGGTGTAACAAGACCTGTACGGGAAAGAACGGTAAATTCCCTGTCATAACTTTCGATCCGTCCCGACGGGACCTCGACATTCTGCTGACGAAGGGCATCCTCCACATCGGCGACGGTCAGATTGAAAGCGGCGAGCCGGGAGCGGTCCAGCCAGATCCGCATGGCGTATCGTCGTTCCCCGAAGATACGAACCTCCGCAACGCCGGGGATATTCTGAAGCTGATCGCGGACGTAACGGTCCGCATAGTCGGAAATTTCAATGGCGCTGTGGCGATCACTGGTAAAGGCAATATAAATAACGGCCTGCGCGTCTGCCTCGACCTTGGCGATGATCGGCTCTTCGATTTCGGTGGGCAATCGCCCGCGGACGCGGGAGACGCGGTCCCGCACATCGCTTGCCGCGACATCGGGGTCGGTTCCGAGACGGAAGCGGACGGTAATGCGGCTCTGTTCGGCTTCACTGCTGGAGGTAAGGACTTCAATCCCCTCGATCCCGGCGATGGAGCCTTCCAGTACCTGCGTTACCTGGCTTTCGATGATTTCGGCGCTGGCGCCAAGATAGTCCGTGCGGACGGAAACAATGGGTTCATCAATATTCGGATATTCGCGAACCGACAGACGGCTATAGGACACGATGCCAATCATGATGATAATGAGACTCATCACCGTGGCAAAGACCGGACGGCGGATGAAGAACTCAAGGAATCCCATGTCAGGCTCCCTGTTCGCGGTTAAGGATGGAAATGCGGTTTCCGTCCCTGATTTTCTGATGTCCGGCGGTTACGATCATGGCTTCCGGCTTGAGGCCGTCAATAATCTCGACCCGGCCAGGCTGGCGAAGGCCAAGCTTGACTTCGGTCAGTACGGCGCGCCCATCCTCCAGGCGATAGACGAAGCGGGACGTTCCGTTTGCAAAGACAGAGGCTTCGGGGATGATCACCGCATTCTCCCGCTGATCGGTGACAATCTGGATGCGTGCGAAAAGACCGGGCAGCAGCGTACCGTCCTTGTTGGGTATCTGCGCCTGCAGCCGAATGGCCCGGCCATTGGCGTCAACAATCGGGTCGATTACATAAATCTTGCCTTCAAAGCTGCGGCCGGGAAACACATCCACGGTCACGATAATCGACTGTCCGACGCTGATGTTGCGCAGCGCCAGCTCGGGAACCCTGAAATCAACTTTGATGGGGTCAACTTCCGCCACTTCAACAATGCGGTCGCCAGGACTGACATACAGACCGTTACTGACGGACCGAATGCCGATTTTGCCGGTTAGCGGGGAACGGATGGTTGCCTTGGAAAGGCGGCTTTTGGCAAGGGCGACATTCGCCTGCGCCACATCATAGGCCGCCATGGCTTCATCCTTGGCCCGCTGCGTGCCGGTTCCTTGTTTTGCTAGGGTCATGGCGCGGTTACGGTTGGATTCCGCAAGCGTCAGGTCAGAGTAGGCTTTGGTGAGTTCCGCTTGCAGGATGTCGTCATCAAGTTTGGCAATGATGTCGCCACGCTTCACCGCATCTCCTTCGGTAAAGGGGAGCGCGGAAATACGACCGGCGATTTCCGGAGCAATCACAACCGACTCATTCGCCCGCAATGTCCCCACGGCGCTGATTGTTTCGGTAATTGTCTCGACAACAACGGGGGAGGCTTCCACCACATAGGTCCGTTCCGGCGGCGGCGCGGAAGCACTGGCTTCCTTCTCGTCCGGCAGAAAACCGCCATTCTGGTTGAAAAAGTAATAAGTGCCACCGGCAATGGCAATTACCAATACCACCAGAAGCCCGCGGAAAGTTCCTCGACGCATATAGTTATTCTCAAATTAGGGTCAAATTAGGACCAATGATTTACAATATAGCTTAAACAGTTGCAAAATGATGTCAATTGCTCGTGAATGACCAAATGCCCGATTTGCGCCATATTGCAATGCTTTTGCGGAACTTGCCGCATGAGGATGAACAACGGATCAGTCGACCCGCACGGCTCCGGGATAATCGGCAATTTCCATGATCAGCTTTTTGCGCACAGCCTCGGAGAATGTATCCGGGCTATCCGCCGTAATGACAAAGGCACCATTTCCGCCGATAATCAATTCCTGAAAGGCATTTTCCAGATCATAATTGTTCGGTCGGCCGGAGCAGTGGCGGCAGAGCACTGCCAGGCCATTGATGGTAATGTCTGCGTCGATCACCTGCTGGCGGGCAACATCAATGGGCGGGCCGCTCCAGTTGTTGGCACTGTCAGCGGAGATGTCGATGACCCTCCGGAAACTCCAGATATCATTTTTGTCGATTAAATCCTTGGCGAAAAGGAGGGCCGAACCGATGGCGTTGAAGCCCTGCGCCCGGCGGGGCGGGCCCATCAGATCGCGGGCAAATTTCGCGGCGCTTTCCGCCCCGTCAATGATCTGCCAGCCCACCACCACATCCTGCGAGGCGGAATCTCCCCATTCCACATAGGTGACGGCAATTTTGCCATAGATGGAGGAGGTGATCGCGGATATCACATCCGTATTGGTGATCGCCCTGGCGTAACCTTCCCGTTGGAACATGATTTCCGCATTATCAATGGAGCCGGTTGCGTCCGCGAGGAGGACGAGCTCCAGCCCGACCTCAATCTTCTCCTGTGCCGCCGCTGGAATGGCCAGAGGAAATATGAGTATTAGAAAAAGACATATTATTCTGCACCGCATGCAAGCGCCCCGGCCGGTGAATATGAGAGATTGATCATTTGCGAAAACCGCTCATCGGTCAAGCGCGGGCAACTTCACATTTCCGCCAGTTCGGATATGCGGGAGAGGGGATTGCCCTCTCTTTTCCCGATGCGGCAAATAAAACGGGATATGTCGATCCATCGGCGATCGTCGCTGTGCCCTTCTTCCAAAGGGCAGATCAGCATGTGCAGCAAGAATAGCGCAGTTCCTGACGGGATCTGCGAAACATATCTATAGGGCGTTGAAACGCGCGCCCTCTGCGCTAGCTCGAAGTCAGGCTCTCATAACAATCTGAAGGGCTCACTCGGGGAACCATTGCCTGTAAAATAGCCCTTGACTAAAATTATAATAATTCTAGTTATTATATATTGCGCCGCTATTGGTACAATCACGGAGGAATATGATGTCACAGAAAAAAACCATGACCACGTCGGCCGGTGCGCCGATTTCGGATAATCAGAATTCGCTGTCCGCTGGACCGCGAGGGCCGCTGCTCATGCAGGATTACCAGCTTCTTGAAAAACTGGCTCATCAGAACCGGGAGCGTATTCCGGAGCGGGTCGTGCATGCGAAAGGCTGGGGGGCTCATGGCACTTTTACCGTAACCCATGACATCACCAAATATACCCGGGCAAATATTTTCTCCAAAGTTGGCAAGCAGACGCCGATGATTGCCCGTTTTTCCACCGTCGCCGGTGAATTGGGGGCCGCTGACGCCGAGAGGGACGTGCGCGGTTTCGCTCTCAAATTTTATACTGAAGAAGGCAACTGGGATATGGTTGGGAATAACACGCCGGTCTTCTTCGTGCGTGACCCGTTGAAATTCCCTGATTTTATCCATACCCAGAAACGACACCCCCGTACCAATATGCGTTCACCGACCGCAATGTGGGATTTCTGGTCCCTGTCACCGGAAAGCCTGCATCAGGTGACGATCCTGATGTCTGATCGCGGTTTGCCGGTTGCGCCCATGTATATGAACGGTTATGGCTCACATACCTACAGCTTCTGGAATAATGACGGAGAGCGTTTCTGGGTCAAATTCCATTTCAAGACGCAGCAAGGCCATCGCCACTATACCAATGAAGAAGCATCAAAGGTTGTCGGCGAAACCCGTGAGAGCTATCAGGAGGAGCTGTTCGGCACCATTGAGCGCGGCGAGTTCCCGAAATGGAAACTGTTCATCCAGGTCATGCCCGAGGCAGACGCGGACAAGCCGTCCTATAACCCGTTCGATCTGACCAAGGTCTGGCCGCATGGCGATTACCCGTTGATCGAGGTCGGGGTCATGGAGCTTAACCGCAACGCGGATAACTATTTTGCGGAGATTGAACAGGCCGCCTTCAGCCCGTCCAATATTGTGCCGGGCATAGGTGTCTCACCGGATAAAATGTTGCAGGCGCGCGTTTTTTCATATGCTGATGCGCACCGGCATAGGCTCGGAACACATTATGAGGCGTTGCCGATCAATGCGCCGCAATGTCCGGTGCATCATTATCACAAGGATGGCGCCATGCGGTTCTTCCGCAATGATACCGGTAATCCGGATGCGTATTACGAGCCGAACTCCATGAACGGCCCGGTCCAGGATGAAAGCTACCTTGAACCACCGCTGAAAATCTCCGGCGATGCAGATCGGTATAATCACCGGGAAGGCAATGATGATTATGTGCAGCCGCGGGCGCTCTTCCATCTGTTTGATGCGGGGGAGAAGGATCGGCTTTTTGCAAATATCGCGGCGGCGATGCAGGGCGTGCCAGAGGAAATTGTCCAACGTCAGCTTGGCCATTTCCACAAGATCGATCCCGCCTATGCGGAAGGGATTGCGAAAAAGCTCGGCACTAAGGTATCCGATGCCGCAAAGGCCTCCTGAATAATTTCGGCATGAATGAAAAGGCCCCGGGGGCTCAGCTTCCGGGGCTTTTATTCGCCGATTGGAAGGGGCGTTCGGTGGCGATGCGCCGCCATGCGCGGACATTGTCCGGCCCGAAGAGGCGCAGTTTGAGACTATAGAAAAGTTGTTTCATCCCCCCCGGACCGGTGAGGACAGAGTCGAGCGGGGCATCCGAGGCGCGGGCGATACGCTGGGTCTGCGCCTCCCGCCGGTCACGATAGGTGGCAAGCGCCTGATCCGTCTGCTGCATGGCAAGGGCATCAGCGAGGCAGCGGCTGTCGGCAAGGGCCATGGCCGCACCCTGTTGGATCAAGGGTGAGCAGCCATGGGCGGCATCTCCGATGAAGGCGATCCGGCGATCAAAAAAGCAAGGCTCGGCGACAGACTGCAACCGGTCCGGAATAATTGCAGCATCCCCGAGGCGGGATAGAATTTCCGGCACAGGCCCGCCATAACGGGCAAAAATACGCCGCAAATTTTCCTTGGGGTCGGGACTGAGGCGGCCTTTTTCCTCCAACATGGCACCATCCGCCACATGTTCCCCATCCGGCGCCTCATGCACATGAGCGTAGCAATAGAGGGTGTCATTGCTGACCGGGTAGATGACAAATTGCGAGACGGGGCCGATCATATGCATTGGCTGAAGCCCATGTTCAGGATAATTCAGCAAAACCCGCCAGCAGGAAATATGATGATCCTGAACTGCTGTCTGCCCTTCGAAATTCTTCAGGCGGGTCTGCGAGCGGGTGCCGTCCGCCGCGACGATCAGATCATACTCGCCATTCAGCAACTCATTGGTGCAGCTGATGCGAACGCCGTCTTCCTCATGATCAACGTCGGTTAGACGGGTATTATAGCGGATTTTCTTCTCCAGGCCGGTGCGCAGAGCTGTCAGGAGCTGCTGTTCCCGGACAGCAATGAACTGTTCATTTTCAAAAGGAGCCTGCGTCAATATTGCCGATTTGATTTCCTTGCCGCCAATACCGCAGTATGTGAGTTTCCAGAAGTCGAAATATTCCTCTTGCAGCTGCTCAAACAGGCCAAGCGTTTTCAGTTCTCTAACGGCGTTAAAGGGCAGGACAATGCCATGAGGGCTGCGGCGTTCCGATGGGCTTTGTTCAATAATCTCGAACTCGATACCAAACCGCGTAAGCCACTGGGCAAGGGACAGGCCGGCAATGCCGGCACCGACGATTATAATCCGTGATGTCAAACCGGTTTCTTTCCTGTACTGCATAAACGGTGAATGTTCGGGACGATCATATAAATGATGTGCGCACAAATCAAAAGTCCTGATGATAAAAGACGAGTGACCTTGTCACTACAGGCAGGAGCCCAGGGCGTACGCGGCTATGCTTATGTTTCGGCTAATTAACGGAAGTTCAATACTTTTCCGATAGTTTGAGGAGGTCCGAAACCGAGCTTGAACCGGGATGCAGGATTGATTGTAATCTATGATGAAATTCTTATGCGTACTGTGATCGGCAGGTGCAGGCGATGATGAGCGATATTGCCATTTTGGCCTGTTTGTCTGTGATGCTGGTGGTTTTCTGGCGGCGGAACAGTAGATTGACGCATGTGAAGCTCGGTCGCGGGTATTTGCTTTGGGGGCTTGCAATCGCAACCTTTGCCTGGTCGGTCAACGTACTTTTTGTCGGCAATGGAGCGTATTTCGATATCGGCTTTAGTAATGAACCCGCGCTCGAAATATGGCGTTTCAGTGTTTTTATCCCGGGATTGATCCTGATTGCGCTCGGTATGGTGCGTATGCTTCCGGCCATTGAGCTTCTCAACAGCGAAATTGAGGCGCGGATACAGTCGGAAGAGGCGCAGAATCAACAGAATATAAAGCTCAAACAGGCCATCATGCGTGCGGAAACCGCCGAAACTACTCTGGTGGATGCTATCGAGTCGATGCCCGAAGCCGTGACGATTTTTGATTCTGATGACAGGCTTTTCATTTGTAACCAGCCATATCGGGACTTGTTCAGTGATATTGCAGACAAGGTGAAGCCGGGCGTGACATTTGAGCAGCTGGTCGCGATATCCATTGAACAGGGCCGGGTCCCGGATGCCGAAGGGCGTGAAGAGGAATGGGTTCGCCAGCGCATACAGGAGCATAAAAGCCCCGGTGAGCCAATCGAGCAGAATTTTGCAAACAGGCGGATATTTCGCCTGTCCGAGACAAAAACGAAATCCGGCGGAACCGTGTCGATCCGGACAGACATTACGGAAATCCGCAGTCGGGAGAAAGCACTGCAGGAAGAAAGGGCGAAGTTGGCGGCCGCGCAGACAATTGCGCATATTGGCAACTGGACTCACAACAAAATTGATCGGGCCCATGAATGGTCAGACGAGGTTTATCGTATTCTTGGCTATGAGCCGGGCTCTGTAGAACCATGCTACAGCAATTACATCAGCCAGGTTCACCCAAACGATAGAGAGCGAATACGCTCCGTTTTCATGCTGGCTGGCGAACGTCGGGAAGCCTTCGAGACGGATTTCCGCATTATTCATGCAGACGGCAAGGTAGTGAATGTCCGGTTGATCGGCCGGGTGAATATAGATGACAAGGGGCGGATTCTCGGTGCCAGCGGCACGATACAGGATATCACGGCCCAGCATAAGTTTGAACGCGAATTGATGCAGGCCAAGCTGGAGGCGGAAGAAGGCACGCGTTCGAAATCCCTTTTTCTCGCGAATATGAGCCATGAGCTCAGAACGCCGCTGAATGCGGTGATCGGCTTTTCCGAGGTTCTGGCAAAGGAGATCTTCGGTCCCCTCGCAAATGACCGTTATCGTGAATATGCGGACAATATTCAGGCGTCAGGTCGGCATCTGCTGTCGCTGATCGATGATATACTGGAATATTCGCGTCTTGAATCCGGATTGCTTGAATTGCAGGAGACGGAATTCAGTCTTCTCGATATTGTGACATCAGCCCGGACCATGCTGGCCGCCAAGGCGCAGGAAAAACTCATCGGGATCACCCTTTCCGGCTGTTTGGATGTGCGGTTGCGGGCGGACGAACGCAAGTTGAAACAGGTGCTGATCAACCTTGTGAATAACGCTATTAAGTATACGCCGGAGAAGGGAAATATTGATATTGATCTGTCCTTAGATTCGGAAAATTTTGTCGTGATCCGGGTGATAGATGATGGATTTGGTATCAGCAAGGAAGAAATCGAGCATGTGATGCGACCTTTTGGCCGCACCCGTGACTCGCTGACGAAGTCCATTGAAGGAACCGGTCTCGGCCTGCCGCTGGCGAAGTCGATTATTGAATTGCACGGCGGAGAGCTGAAAATCGCCAGTAATAAGCCAAATCCGGGCACGACGGTCGCCATCTCCCTGCCCCGAAATCGTGTCATTGATAAATCGCGTAAGGCCCCGCAGTTAAATATCATTTCCAGATCTTGATATCCCGGCATAAACACATCATCTGACGCGGTAATCTTTCCTTTTGCGTAGAGGAAACTTTTCTGCTAGTGACGCTAACGGAAAGACTTGGTTTCAACAACTAGACAGGTGGAACATTAGAATTGCAACTGCTCCAGGATTATGAGGGCTATGTCGCTGAACGCGAGCAAGCCCTAGCCGGTTTGCGGCGTTATGAAAACGAAGCGACAGCTCTTGAAATCGAGCAGTCGAATGATGCTGTCCACTTTCTGTATATCGATACGGTTACGGAAGCGGCCAGCAAGTTTCTCACCGGATTCCCAGGTACATGTCTTTATGCGGCGAAAGCCAACCCGCATCCGGCGCTTCTGCGTCTGTTGTGGGCGGCTGGCGTGCGCAATTTCGAGGTGGCCTCCATTCGGGAGATTGAAACCCTGCGTCGGGATTTTCCTCTCGCTACGCTGTATTTCATGCACCCGGTCAAAAGTCGACAGGCAATCAAGCGGGCCTATGAGCTCGGGGTTCGCCACTTTGCTTTTGACAGCCAGGACGAGCTGCGCAAGATCAGGCAGGAAACCGGCCATGCCGAGGACCTGAAGCTGATGCTGCGTCTCAGCGTCTCGCAGGTGGGGGCGGCCTATCCGCTTGATAGCAAATTTGGTGCGACGCTGATGGAAGCGCCGCTTCTGCTCGCCCATGCGCAGCAGATTGCGGAAAAGATCGGCGTCACCTTCCATGTCGGCTCACAATGCCTGGAGGTTGAGGCTTACACCAATGCCCTCTATAATATTGCCAATATGCTGGATGGTTGTGGCGTTAAAATCGACATGATTGATGTCGGTGGTGGTTTTCCGGTCTCCTATCCGGATATGGAACCGGCACCGTTGCAGGAGTATTTCGATGCCATCGAAAAGGCTCTGCAAGACTGCGGCTTTGGCGATCTGGAGGTATTTTGCGAACCCGGCCGTGCCCTTGTGGCGGCGGGTGGGGCCGTGGCGGTGCGGGTTGAACTGCGCCGTGGGCAGTCGCTGTATCTGAATGACGGCTATTATGGCGCGCTGTTCGATTTGGGGCAGCTCGGCTGGCGTTATCCGGTCGAGCTTTACCGGGCCGGACGTCTTCATGTGCCGTCGGAAAACTCGCTGTTCCAGCTCTACGGACCGACATGCGACAGCGTGGACAAGATGAAGGAACATCTTGCGCTGCCGGATGATGTCTGTGAAGGCGACTGGATTATCTTCCGTCATCTTGGCGCGTATGGTTATGCCATGCAGACCAAGTTCAACGGATTTTATTCTGAAACCATGGTGGCCATCGAGCAGGCCGCCGAGGTCGCGTAAGCGGCCAAGCTGAAGGAGCGTTTGTTTAAAAAATGTCAAAGAGCAGCATGAGTAACGATAAGGCGGCCCTTCTTTCAAAGACGGTCGAACATATCGATATCAGGACCTTTGATGCACGGCCGATCATCGACGCCATGGGCAAGATGTCCTTCACCTCGCGCGATCTGGCACGGGCCACGGAAATCTTCAACATGGCTGTCGAGGATGAGGAGTGCGCCATCATCCTGACCCTGGCGGGTTCCACATCCGCCGGGGGATGCATGCATGTCTATCGCGATATGGTGGAGCTCGGCATGGTGGACGCGATTGTGTCCACCGGCGCCTCCATCGTCGATATGGATTTTTTCGAAGCGCTGGGCTTCCGTCATTATCAGGCGGATAGCAGCGTTGATGACAATGTCCTGCGGTCGCTTTACATCGACCGTATCTATGACACCTATATCGACGAGGAAGAGCTTCAGCATTGCGATGAGGTGATCAAGGTTATCGCGGACCAGCTGGAACGGCGACCTTATTCTTCGCGTGAGTTCATCATGGAGATGGGGCGCTGGCTGAAAACCAATGCGGTCAAGAGAAACTCCCTGATCGAAACCTGCTTCGATAATGATGTGCCGATTTTCGTGCCGGCCTTTTCCGACTGCTCAGCAGGTTTCGGCCTGGTCAAGCATCAGGTGGAAAATCCGGACGGGTATCTCAGCATTGACAGTGTTGCTGATTTCCGCGAACTGACCCAGATCAAGATCGAGGCGGGGGCGACCGGCCTGTTGATGGTCGGGGGCGGGGTTCCCAAGAATTTTGCCCAGGATACCGTGGTCTGTGCGGAAATCCTCGGCAAGGAAGTGGACATGCATAAATACGCCGTGCAGTTTACCGTTGCCGATGTGCGGGATGGGGCCTGTTCCTCCTCAACACTGAAAGAGGCAGCGAGCTGGGGCAAGGTTAGCACCAGCCTCGAGCAGATGGTGTTCGCCGAGGCGTCTTCCGTCATTCCGCTGCTGGCGTCCGATGCTTTCCATCGGGAAGGCTGGAAAAAGCGCAAGAAACGCCGTTTCGCGCAGCTTTTCAAATAGCAACTACGAAAGTACTGTCATGACTGTACCCTTTGAGATTGCCCCTTCGGATGAGGGGTTTCTCGGGCTGCCCGCGGAAGAGGCGTTTGATTACGCCTCGGCCCGTGCGGTTGTGATCCCGTTTGGCCTTGAAGGGTCGGTCAGCTATGGCGGTGGCACGGCCCTCGGCCCCGCTGCCATGATCGAGGCGAGCCATCAGGTCGAACTGTTCGATGAAGATCTGTGGTGTGAACCGTTTCGGAATTACGGTGTTGTCACCATGCGGGAAAAGCCCGTTGACGGAACGGACATCAAGGCGGCGATTGATGATCTCGCGGCGCTTACCGGGGCTGTCCTGAAGGACGATAAATTTCCCATTGTCTTCGGTGGGGAACATTCCATCACGCCGGGGGCCATTCGCCCGTTCCTTGAAAAATACGATGATCTGATCATCCTGCATTTCGATGCCCATGCCGATCTGCGTGATGGCTATGACGGGGAGCATTATTCCCACGCTGCGGCCATCCGCCGGGTGCTGGATCATCCGACGGTGCCCATAGTGTCCATCGGTATCCGCAATATCTCGGCGGAGGAAATTCCTTTTCTGGACGCCAACCGGCATCGCATCTCCATCTACTGGGGCAAGGATCGGGAAGACTGGAAAATTGAGGAAATTGTCGCCCCTTTCAAAGGACGGCCCGTATATCTGACGTTCGATCTGGACGGATTTGACGGCTCTCTCATGCCAGCTACAGGTACGCCGGAGCCGGGCGGTGTTTTCTGGAATGATGCCATCCGGATTATCAAGGCCGTGTCCAAAGCCGGGCGGATAGTCGGTGCGGATATCAACGAACTGGCCCCGATTGAGGGGCTGCATGCGCCCAATTTTCTGGCGGCGAAACTCGCCTATAAGATCCTGTCCTACAGCTTGACGCGCTAGCTGTCCGAAAAAGAACAAGAAATGGCCGCTTTTCTGCGCTTGCGCGGCCATTTTTCTCCTCCATCTTAGACAATGAGGAAAGTCATGGAGAGGGATAAAACAGCATGCGCAATTCCCCGACAAGAAGCGGCCGAATAACAAATCTCCGCCGTGCATTAAAATCACATCGCCAGCAAATCGGCGTTGTAGTCGTCTGCGCCTTACTGGGACTCGTTATTGTTTTGAATGTCGCCATGGCACCGACGGCAAATCCGGATCGTTCATCAACGCAAATCACCTATCTGCACCAGAAGGCATCCGAGCAGGCAGTCACAATTCAATAGAGGTCGATTATGCCCTCTTACGCGCGGCGACTGAGGCCATCCTGCTGCATCCGCCACAGACAGACATCGACCCGATCTTGGCCGAAAAAGGCTTCATTCTTGTAGGCAAGCGTTGGTACTCCCCAGTGACCTGCGGCTTCCAGCGCCGCCTGATTGGCCCCGACCTTGGCGGCGTAACCGTCGAAATCATCGGCAATCATGCTGTCGAGGGTAGCAAGATCAAAGCCTGCTGCGGCCGAGGCCCTGGCAAGATGGTCACCTTCGTGCCAGCCTCGTGTTTTGCCATTCCATATCAATTCCGAAATCTTGTCGATAAAGGCGAGGCCGTTGCCGGTCTCCGCCGCTGCGACGCCAAGATGGGTCAGGCGATGGATATAGGGCTGCTCCAGCGGGATTTCTTTCGTTTGCCGGTTCATCTTTACCGGATCGGGGCGAGGCCAGGAAATGGGTATACCGTTCATATCGCCAACGCGCTGAATATCGGTCATCAGGTAGTCAATCCACAGCGGGTTCACATCCTTGAAAAACTTCGGGGTGCGCACCGCAATCGGATACACGGGCCGGACATTCACCGTAACGTCATATTCCTTCACAATTTCTTTGATATGGGGAATAGCAAGATAGGAATAGGGGCTTCTGAATGACCAGAAAAGATCAACGTTATGGGACATTGGTCCTCCAATATTTGTAACTTTTTTTTTAACAATAGGAGGTTATAGTGTCCGCGACCATTTATTTTTGTGACCGATGCTGCGGATGCAAAATTTTAATCGGAACTCCTGTAATGGCCGTACCTGTTCCGCTATGTTGATGCCCTGAAAGGTTAGTATGCCCTTTTTTCATATTCTTGTGTTGGCTGCCGTTCAGGGCTTCACCGAGTTTCTGCCGATTTCCTCAAGTGGTCATCTCCTAATCCTGCCCGTTCTCGCCGGATGGGAAGATCAGGGGCAAAGCATTGATATTGCTGTACATGTGGGCACCCTTGTTGCGGTGATTGTATATTTTCGTCAGGATGTCATGACGCTCATCCGCGCATTCTTGATGCCGATGACGGAGGGGGCGGCGGAAGAGCGTCGTCTTGGCTGGCATATTATCATTGCCACTATCCCCGTCGTTATCGTCGGCGGGCTGATGTATTATTTTCTCCAGGACGAGCTGCGGTCTGTTCTGCTGGTGGCGGCAACGACGATCCTGTTCGGCATTCTCCTGGGCTATGCGGACAGGTATTTTCCGGTCAGCAAAAATCTGCGCGGTATTACATGGATTGATTCGATTGTGATCGGGCTGTTTCAGGTGCTGTCGCTCTTGCCGGGCACAAGTCGTTCCGGCATTACGATGACTGCGGCGCGTATGCGGGGATTAAGCCGCAGCGATGGCGCGCATTTCTCTATGCTGCTGTCCATTCCGACAATCATCGGTGCGGGCATACTCGCCACTTACCACATGATCAAGGTTGGCGATGTCAATGTCGGCATGGATGCCCTGATCGCGGCAGTTATCTCTTGTGTTGTCGCCTTTCTTTCCATCAGTCTGCTCATGCGCTGGATCGAGAAAGTAGGCTTTATGCCATTCGTCTACTACCGTCTGGCGTTGGGATTTTTGTTGATCTGGATTTACTTTGCGGGCTGATCCGTGGTTTCACATGCCTTTGAAAAGCCAAAAAGCTTGATTACATAGCTCTGCATCCCCATTTCCGTAAATGGCGGAGAGGGATGGGAGGCATATGTTTGTAAAGAAAGATATCTGGATCAAAACCTCACGCATCCTGTTTCTCGGGGTGGCTTTGGGCGCGGGTCTGTTGGCCGGATCGGCGCGTGCGTCGGAACAGGACACAAGGCTGCATTATTCCGTCTATCTAGGTGGGCTGTTTCTGGGGAGTGTCGATGTCGATGTCAGCCAGAACGATCACAATTACGCCATACTCAGCACCGCCAGCACAAATCAGGCTTTCAATCTGGTGATTAACTGGATTGCCCGCGGCGAAACCAAAGGTCTTGTTGATCTTGACAAGTTTTTGCCCCGCCAGCATCAACACAAAAGCAAATGGAACAATAACGAGCGGATCGTGACGATGGATTACACGCCGGACGGTTCCGTGCGTGTGGAGAAGGTCGGGGGGCGATCGGACGACATGGATAAATACACCCCCGTCGATCCATCCAGCCTGACCAATAGCATTGATCCCATGACCGCCATTCTGACAGTGTCGGAGCGACTGGAACGGGGAGAGGGCTGCAACATCACCCTGCCGGTTTTTGACGGACATCGTCGCTATGACGCCGTTCTCTCTGATGTGCCCCCGCGCGCATTCAGGCCTTCGGCTTATTCTGTCTTTTCCGGAACCGCGATTGGATGCCGGATTGAATTCGTGCGCAAGGGCGGCTTTCCCGTAAACCGGAATTACGATCAGGAGCAAAAGCAGGATGTGATTGTCTGGGCAGGAGATCCGTCCGGAGATGGCCGCATAGTACCGGTTCGCCTCCAGCTTGAAACTCAGTTCGGCGCCATGGAAATCCATCTGGATCGTTACTCAGACGGCTTGACCAAACTTGTAAGTCGGAATGCCCGCTAATCACATGACCCGCAATAGGAATATTTTCTTTCCTCGCGATGGCGGCTATCATGGAAAGCTTCCGGACGTTTGCACTGGTTTGCCAGTGGCAGAAAACGAAGAGGACAGTGGGCTGGCGCTGCTGTGTTGAGAGGTGAAAGGTCATGGCCAAGGCAACGGAGCGGGGGAGATGGCGCTGGCGGCGTCGATCCGAAGAACTGACCGAAATCGCGAATAACCGCTTTCTTTATGAAGCGCTGGAGCGGAACAAACGCGAAGGGCTGATGCTGGCGGTACAGGCACGGACCCTTTCATTGCTCGTGATTGCGGGTTTTCTCGTTTATGTCAATCCAAGGTGGTCCGTCCTTTACTATGAAGCTTGCATTCTCGGCTTTCTCCTGATCGGTTGGGCGCAGGTAAAGTTTGGCCGGGTTGAACGGTCCCGGGTCGAGCTCTTTCTACTTTTTCTTGATCTTGCCTTGATGACCGTTGTCCTGGTGGTGCCCAATCCGTTCGATGATCGTGCGTGGTCGGCAACCATGCAGTTTAAATATGGCGGGTTCCCCTACTTCTTTATTTTGTTGGCGGCGGCGACGCTGGCCTATTCCTGGCGGACATTGGTGCCTGTGACGTTTTTCACGGTCCTGTTGTGGACGGGCGCCAGCATCTGGGCCTTCTATCAACCCAACCAGCTCGCCGAGATCACGGAGCAGCTTCGGACTCTGCTTGCACCTTATCCTGACGTGCTGCATCTGGTTGATCCAGGGAAGGTTGTCTATGAAGCCCGTATACAGGAGCTGATTATTTTTGTGCTGGTTGCCGGCATATTGGCAGTTGGCGGATGGCGATCCAATCGGTTGCTGGTGCGTCAGGCGGAAGCGGCGCGCGAACGCGCCAATCTTTCACGGCATTTTCCGCCGAATATTGTGGATGGACTTGCCGGGCTCGATAATCCATTTAGTTCGGTGCGGGAGCAACCGGTCGCCGTCCTGTTCGCGGATATTGTCGGTTTCACCAAAATGGCCGAGACCACAAGCCCGGAAGAAACGGTCCGCGTGCTGCGGGAATTCCATGCGCGGATGGAAAGCTGCGTGTTTGAATATAACGGCACGTTGGATAAATTTCTGGGGGATGGGCTGATGGCGACATTTGGCACCCCCGAGACAACGCCGGAGGATGCGCTGAATGCCCTGAAAAGCGCTCGCGCGATGCAACGTCGTGTGGTGGACTGGAATGCCGCCCGAAAGGAAGAGGGAAAGACGCCGATCCGCCTGTCAATTGGAATTCACTACGGGATGGTTGTTCTCGGTAATATCGGCTCGGAGCGGCGGCTTGAATATGCGGTGCTGGGCGATGTGGTGAATGTCGCCAATCGGTTGGAGACGCTCACGCGCGAGCTGCATGCGGACACAGTTATCAGCAGCCAGCTTGTTGCGGCGGCAGGTGGGGAGAAAATCGCGGCAGATCTGGGATATATTGAAAATGGCCTCCAATCCATCCGGGGGCGGGACGAGCCGGTCAGAAGCTGGATACGCCCTCTGGCTGCGGCCTAACCGGCAAGCAGGCGCGGTAGCAGAAGGGCGATGCCGGGAATGAACAGGATCAGCCCGATGCGGATCAGCTCGACACCGAAAAAAGGCATAACGCCCTTGAAGGTTTCCGTCATTCTGACATCCTCGGCGAGGGCGTTGATGATGAACACGTTAAGCCCCACCGGCGGCGTGATGAGGCCGAGTTCTATGACAACCAGGGCCAGTATCCCGAACCAGATTTTGAGTTCGTCGGTTCCCATGCCGAAGGCGGCGCTGACGGCCGTTGCATAATCGCCGCCATTGATTTCCACCAGCACCGGCCATAGAAACGGGACGACCACCAGAATCATGGACAGGGAATCCATAAAGCAGCCGAGAATGATAAGCGCTACCAGCATCACCAGCACGATCATGACCGGATCAAGGGCGCTGGCAGATGCCCAGCCTGCCAATGCCTCCGGCAACCCTGCGCGAGTGAAGAAGCCTTTCAGTACTTCCGCGCCGAACAGGATAAAATAGATCATGCCGCTGGTGACTGCCGTTGACAGCAGGGAATCCCGGATGCTGGCAAGGGTCAGCCCTTCGCCATGACGGCGGAGGTACAGGCCATAGGCAAGGATCAGGAAAACCCCGATGGCCGCCGCCGGGGTCGGGGTGAACAGGCCGAAGCCGAGACCGAGAATGATGGCCCCGAATATTACCACGACGGGGACAAGGCGGCGGATGGCATGTCGCCGCTCCTCGTTATTCATGGGCATGGCCTGCGGTGCCAGCGATGGCCTGATCCGGACCAGAATGAAAATTGTCAGGATGAAGAACAGGACAGCAATCAGACCTGGCAGGATTGCGGCCTGAAACATTTCAAGGATCGAGGCTTCGACAATAATCGCATAGATGACCAGTGCGACAGAAGGCGGGATCAGGATGCCGAGTGTGCCGCCGGCTGCCAGAACGCCAGTTGCGAAGCCGGGATCATAATGCAGGCGGCGCAATTCGGGCAGGGCGACCTTCCCCATGGTCGATGCGGTGGCGAGTGACGAGCCGCAGACGGCGCCGAAGCCAGCGCAGGCGCCGATGGCCGACATGGCGACGCCACCCCTGAATCTGCCCGAGAAGGCATTGACGCCCTGAAATAGGTCGCGGCTGAGATTGGCATTGGCCGCGAGATATCCCATCAGGATGAACAGCGGGACGACAGACAGGTCATAATTGGCGACCGAATTCCACAGCAGGCTTTTGAACTGGTGAAGATAGGGTTCGAACCGCAGGTAGGGGAGAGCAAGACTCAAGACATAATTGCCGCCGATCCCCACGAGCAGCATGGCAAGGCCAACCGGAAAGCGAAGAGCGAGCAGCAAAAACAGCGCCAGCAGGCCGAGCAGCCCGATTGCTTCGCCGCCCACGTCTATTCCCCTTTGCCAAGCTGCACGGCCGCTACCAGAGCCCAAAGGATCAGCGAGAGGATGCCGGGAAGATAGAAGGGCCAGTTATGCCAGCCAAGGATTGGGGAGAGAGCATGATCTTCATAGGAGGAGATCATGCCGAGCGCCATCCAAAAGGCAAGGAACAGCGCTGTCGCAATGGTCAGGAGCAAGATGAGTTTCTCCAGAAACCACTGCAGGCCGGTTGGAAATCGGTCGGCGAACAGATCAACCGCCACATGGCCTTTCCGGCGCTGACAGTAAGGGAAAAACATCAGCGCGATGGCGCTTAGCGCGAGGCGGACAAAGTCCTCATAGCCGGAAAGGCCGCTGACATTTGCGTCAAACAGACGCGCGATCCTGTCCAGTCCGAAGGCGGTGACATTGAGCGTCGTCACCAGAACGACAAGGAGAGTGAGAATGCCGGCCAGCAGGGCCCAGCCGGAAATGATCCGGTCCAGAGTTGTCGACATTCATCACCCTTGCATTGTTTGGCGTTCGCGTCAGTTACTGTGATTGGAGACAGCCTTGCGGGCTTCCTCAACCAGCTTTTCGCCGTCAATCCCGCGGGAATTCGCTTCCTCAACCCATTTGCTGACAACCTTTTCCCCTGCGGCGTCAAAGGCGGCTTTGGCGTCGGCGTCGAGCTCAATAATCTCACCGCCGGACTTTTCCTGCATGCCTTCGCCCGGTTTTTCCACATCGTTCCAGGCCACGCCCATCTCTTCCGAGAAGGCGGCACCAATGCTGTCATCAATGACTTTTTTCAGATCATCCGGCAGCTTGTTGTAACGGTCCTTGTTCATGGCAAACAGGAAGGTGGAGGTGCCGAAACGTTCATTATTGCCGCCCACAAGGGAGTATTTCGTCAGCTCGGCGAGTTTCATGGGTGGGAAGATTTCAAAGGGCACAAGGGCGCCTTCAACAACCCCTTTGGACAGCGACTGCGGCAGATCGGGAAGCGGCATGCCGACCGGATCGGCGCTCCATTCTTCAAGGATCCAGCCGCCGGTGCGCGACGGGGTGCGGATTTTCATGCCTTTAACATCGGCAAGGGACGTCACCTTCTTTGATGTCGTATGCAGGGCATTGCCCGCATGGACATGCACCAGCAGCGGCTTCACATCCTTGAAATCCTCGGCGATCATTGGGAAGATTTCCTGAATGGCCGCATTGGTGGCGCGGGCATCGCCCTTATGTACGGTCGGCAGCTCGAAAACCTCGGTGCGCGGGAAAACGCCTGGCGTATAACCGGGCAATGTCCAGACGATATCAACGACACCATCCCGGACCTGCTGATAGAGTTCCGGCGGTTTGCCGCCAAGCGACATTGACGGAAAGATTTTGACTTCGATCCGCCCGTTCGAAGCCTCCGATACACGTTGGGCCCAGGGCTCCAGCATTTTGGTCTGTGCGGGGGCCTTCGGGCTCAGGAAGTGGTGCACGGTCAGGGTGACTTCCGCCGCCTGTGCCGCAATTGCCCCGCCAATGGCGAAAGCGGCCATCAGGGATAGGCCGAAAAACTTTTTCATGATGTTCCTCCCAGTTTGCGTCGATCTTGCTCAGGCAATTTCTCGTCGCGATGGTTTCTGAATAACGGATAATAATCCATAGGTAAAATTGACTTTATGCTGCCGACTATTCGGAAAATGTATGGTCAGGGCGGTGCTTCACGGATCGTGCCATAGCTTTGCCGCTGTATCCAGAGGTGGAAACCGGCGATATATGCAGAAGTTTCAGCCGAAAATGAGATCGGCAACGAAGGCGTTGGTTTTCCGCTCCCACCCGAAGGTGGAGGTGTCTCCATGTCCGGGAATGAACGTGATGTCATCTCCCAGTGGCCAAAGCTTGTTGCGGATGGAATCGATCAGATCGTCATAATTACCGCGCGGGAAATCACTGCGCCCGATGGACCCGCGGAACAGCACATCGCCAACAATGGCGATGCGGGCCTTCTCATTGACGAAGACCACATGTCCCGGCGTATGCCCCGGGCAATGGACGACGGAAAATTCCTCGTTGCCCACGGTCACCTTATCGCCATCGTCAAGCCAGCGGTCGGGCGTGAAGACATAGGAGGGGGGGAAGCCGTATTTTGCACATTGCGTCGGCAACTGGTCGATCAGGAACTGGTCATCTTTATGTGGGCCTTCAACGGGGACATTCAGCCTGAGCCGCAACTCCTCCGTTCCGCCCGCATGATCAAGATGTCCATGTGTGACCAGGATTTTTTCGATCGTCACACCCTGTTGCTCCGCAGCTTCCAGCACGCGGTCGAGGTCGCCCCCCGGATCGGTCACAGCGCCTTTCATGGTCTCTTCACACCAGATCAGACTGCAATTCTGGGCGAAGGGGGTAACGGGGATGATGATGGCTTTCATTTCTTGCCGACGTTTAATTTACGCCGTCCTTCATAGTTGAGGCTCATTTTCGTTTCAGCGCGCCAAGAATACCACGCACCAGCGCATTTGCAATGCTTCGACCGAGAGAGGAGCTGACGGCCCTGGCGATGGATTTCATGGCGGCTTCGCCGACACTCTGGCGGTTTGAACTCCGCGCGGCGGGTTTG
>CEOG01037184.1_pt1 | contig 23448 bp, 19 predicted proteins | sample 530301 | NCBI WGS metagenome assembly CEOG01 (sample SAMEA2619903, study PRJEB7988) | marine metagenome | biome: marine biome (ENVO:00000447); feature: surface water layer (ENVO:00002042); material: "saline water (ENVO:00002010), including plankton (ENVO:xxxxxxxx)" | depth 5 m | reverse complement strand
CCCCTCCCGGGGGTTCCACCTTGACGACATCCGCTCCCCAATCCGCAAGCAGCATGGTTGCGAATGGTCCAGCCGCGAAATGCCCGAATTCGAGAACCCGGACCCCCGCCAGCGGGACACTCTCATCCATCTGGGCTTCATGCATTTCTTGTTGTTGGTAATTCATGCAGTCTCACCTGTTGCGAGCGCAGCGCTCTTCTTCAATTTGAATTTATGATAAATTCAATATGCATTGGAGTCAACAGGCCTCAAAAGAATCTAATATATAAAAAACTGCCTACTATAATGGCGGATTTCCGGCATCAAGCGACTACGCGGCAAAACTGATTGGAAAAGGGGGATTTTTGAAAACGACACGAGCAGGTCACCCGCATAGTTCGGCGTGCGGATTTGATCGGGTCAAAATATCCAGGGTTACGGGCAGCGGTCTTATATGCAAGGCAACAAGGCGCCCGACGGCGCCTTGTTCAATATTTCAAGCCGATTTAATGAAAGGAGACACCAAAATGGAGTCGTGAGGTCAGGATTGCCGCTTCTCCACATAGCCGGTCGTAATGTTGACATCGACAAAATCAGGATCGCTCAGGACATCCAGCAGAAAGGCCACATTATTCCCCGGCCCGTCGATTTCCATCTCCTGCAACGCTTTACACATTCTCGCAATTGCAGCTTCGCGATTACTGCCGTAGCTGATGACCTTGGCGATCATCGGATCATAGTAGGGGGTAATCTTGTCCCCTTCCGCAACCCCGGTATCAATCCGGAGGCTGTCATCAGGGGCTGGAAACCGCAGCGTTTTGAGGGTTCCGGGAGACGGCATGAATTTCTTCTCGGGCCGTTCCGCATAAATACGGCACTCGATGGCATGTCCGGTCAGCGTATAATCTTCCTGCCGGGCGCTGTTGAAGCTTCCGATCGCCGCCTCAATCTGGCATTTTACCAGATCGACGCCCGTCACCATTTCGGTAACGGCGTGCTCTACCTGAATGCGGGTGTTCATTTCAAGAAAGTAGAATTCGTTCCGGTCACAGTCATAGATAAACTCGACCGTCCCCGCCCCAAGATACGACTGATGGCGGATCAGCTTGAGAGCCGCTTCGCGCATATTCTGCCGGATTTCGTCCGATAGCGCGGGCGCGGGCGCCTCTTCAATAATCTTCTGGAAGCGACGCTGGATGCTGCAATCACGATCAAAAAGATGAATACCCTCTCCATTGCCAAAACCGAAAACCTGCAACTCCACATGCCGGGCATTCGCAACATATCTCTCCATAAAAACGGACGGGTCTCCAAAGGTGCGCTCTGCCAGCTTTTGTGTCGTCTCGACCTGGTTTTCCAGAGCATTCTCATCATTGACGATCCGCATGCCGATGCCCCCGCCACCGGCCGCCGCCTTCACCAGAAGCGGGTAGCCGATATCGCGGGTGACGGCTGCTTTATCAATTGTCTCACCGGGTTTAAAGCGAGCACTGCCGGGCGCAACCGGCACACCAAGCCGGATGGCAAGCTCACGCGCCCGTTCTTTATCTCCCATGGCATCAATCGTGTCCGGAGCAGGACCAATCCAGATATGCCCAGCCGCCTGCACCGCCCGCGCGAAACCGGCATTTTCAGAAAGCAGGCCATAGCCCGGATGCACAGCATTGGCGCCACTTTTCTTCATGACATCGAGGATCGCCGCGATCCTGAGATAGCTTTCCTTGACCGGCGCGGGCCCGATTTCATAGGCTTCATCGGCGCTGCGGACATGCAACGCCTCCTTGTCCGCCTCTGAATAGACGGCGACGGTAGGTATTCCCATGTTCCGGCATGTCCGAATGATCCGGCAGGCGATTTCTCCGCGATTGGCAATCAACAGCTTTTCAACAGACTTCATTTTATTTTTTCTTCCTTGTTTTCCTGCATTGATGAAAAGATCAACTCCGGTTGCCGGATACCGAACCGCCTGCAGGTGAAAATGCGTCTGCCTTGGCCTTTGCCCGGACGGCTTCTGCCCGTCGATGAACAAAGACAAGTGTTACAAGAACCAAAATAGCGATCAGGTCCAGCCACCATTGATTAGCGGCAACCAATCCACCCAGAACTACAAGGAAACCGGCAAAGGGCAAAGAAATTTTCTGCCGATAGAAACGACCGCCTCCTATGGCCATCAACATCGATGCCACAAATCCCATCACGAGCGACCAGATTATGTCCGCCGGTTCCGCCTCCAGCAGGACTGCGGGGCGGAAAACGAAGAATAACGGCATCATATATTTCATAAGAGCAAGACGGATGGAAACAAGCGAGACGGACCACCAATCTGTCTTGGCGATCACCGCCGCCGTAAAGACTGCTGTACAGACGGGCGGTGTCAGGGCGGATAGAAGTGCCGAATAAAAAACAACAAAATGCGCGATCAACGGCTCAATTCCAAGGCTGATCAAGGCGGGCGCCGCCACAGCAGCCGCCAGCAGATAGGCCGCCGTTGTCGGCATTCCCATGCCGAGTATCAAGGCAACTCCCATGGCCAGCAGAACACCGATGAGAAGGTCCCCGCCCCCCAGGTTGACAATCATCTCCGAAAGCTTGATCCCCGCACCTGTCAGACCAATCAGGGACAGGGCTATCTGCGAAGTCACCAGCAGCGCCAGTATCCCCGTAATCCCGAATGCCGCCGAAATAATCCCCTTCTGCAGATTGTCCAGCCGCATCAGGACGTCCTTTGTCTGAAACAGGCCAATCAGCAGGTAAACGACAACATTTGTACAAATGGCGTAGAAAGCGGCAAGTGTCGGGGTATAGCCCATAAACATACTGCCCAACAGCACACCAAGTGTCAGCACCAGCGATCCCATACGGGGGATTGTCAACACCTGCTGCCGGGTCGGCAGTTCCGCTGCATTAAATGCCCGCATATTTTCACGTCGCGCCTCTACATCGACAGACATCCAGACGCAGACATAGAAAAGCAGCGCTGGAATGGCTGCCGCATAAACAATGTCTAGATACGGCACGGATAGCAGCTCGGCCATGACAAAGGCACCGGCGCCCATGATAGGCGGCGTGATCTGCCCGCCTGAGGACGCCGTTGCCTCTACCGCCGCCGCGAATTTCGGTTTATAGCCAAGGCGCTTCATCGCAGGGATTGTAAAGGCGCCGGTGCTGGCCACATTGGCGACTGCGGCGCCGTTTAACATACCGAACATCGCGCTTGAAATTGTCGCCACCTTCGCCGCCCCACCAGGAAAGCGCCCCGCCACCAGCAGGGCCAGATCCATAAATGTCTGCGCCGTGCCCGTGGCCATCAGGAAGGCACCAAAAATAATGAAAATTGCAATCAGGTTTGCAGATAGCCCGGTCACCGTCCCCCAGATGCCTTCGGTCCCCAGATAGAGATGCTCAAGAAGATATTTGAACTCAAATCCCGGATGCCCCCAGGTGCCGGGAATATACTGCCCGAACAAAGTGTAGGACAGCATCAGCAGCGCCAGGATCGGCAAGGCCGGGCCCGTTGTCCGCCAGGCCGCAATCATCAACAGGAGGGTCAGTACAGAGCCGAAAACAAGCTCAGTCGGCGAAACAACGATCCCGAAAGATTCGGTAATCCGCTGCTCCTCCATCAGAATATAAACAGTTGTGATCAGGGCCAGAATCGCGCAGACGGCATCTATGATAAGCTTTACCTGCCCTTGCCTGCCCTTGTTGAAATAAAGCCGGGAAAACCCCAGAAAAACAATCGTCAATCCAAGGCCGACATGCACCGTGCGTTGAGATAACGGCGGCATCTGACCAAAGCCGGCCGTGTATATATGAAACAGAACAAGCCCGCTGCACAAAATCCACATCAAAGGACGATAGATCCTAGGCAGATCGTCAAGCCCCTGATCCTGGTCACTCTCAACTTCCTTAAATGCTTCTCCCAAGCTCATCCCACTGCTCCCTCTAGATTTTATGAGCTTCGTATGGGAAGGCGCCTGATAAACGTCGATCACCTGACAACGAAGTCATCCCTGGCTGCCCAACCTCCGGCCAACAAATTGCAATGAGGCAACTCCCGCTGATGGACCACCGGCGGCCCATCAGCGGATAGCCTTCGATTACTTCATTTCCGGCGGGATGAGACGGTCCGGGACATCAATACCGCGAGAGCGGTAAAATTTTACCGCTCCGCTATGCAGTGGAATACTGATCAGATTGACCGAATCCTGCATCACATCCAGCTTGCCAAATGACGGAAAGGCGGCGACCTGCGGCTCTGGATTATCCACCACACCTTCGAGGATGGCGATCACCTGTTCGTCCGTCAGGCTGTCCGACAGGGCAAACTGACCGATAACCTGAACCGGAGAGGTGAAGGCCGGGAAATCCTGCACTTCCTTATCCTTATATTTCTGGAAGCTGATGAAGGGGAATTTTTCCTTCACTTTTGCAACTTCCTCATCCGTGAAGCTCAAGAGACGGATGGGCGTAAAGGCCATCAGCTCCAGCGTCGTCCCGTCAAGAACGGCCGTACCGCCCGCCTTGGCATAGCCAATTGCCCGATTATCCTTCACCGCCGCCGTCGCATCGCTGAGGCTTGCCCGATAAAGGTCCGGCTTCACATCAATGGCTTCCAGCATCTGGATGACAAGCTGTTCGGTCGCAGAGCCGCGCTGCCCCGGTATGAACTGCTTCCCGTTCAGGTCATTGACTGTCTTGACACCGGAATCCTCCCTCACGACCCATGCCTGCAATGCCGGAGAATGCAGCCACAGCCCGCGCAGTTTCGGCATGGCCTTGCCTTCAAACTTGCCGAGCCCCTTGTAGGCCTGATAGATCGTCGCATAGGTGCCAAGCCCCATGTTGATCTGCCCCTGACCAATACGGTTGAGGTTATCAACGGCGCCGCCGGTAGAAATGACGGTGATGTCCACCTTATCTGCGGATTTTTCATTGATTGCCTTCGCCGCCGCCGCGGCATAGGTGTAATGAACGGATTTAAGCGCAGTTGTGCCGAAAGCAATCCGGTCGGCGGCCTGTGCGCCGCCTGCCATGACGAATGAGACACATAGCGCAATCAGACTTGTACGTATTTTCATAGTTTATCTCCCCATTAGAATTGATTTGCTCCTCCGGCATTCTCCCAAAGCCATAGATGTCGAAGCAATTGTCAGGGTGAAACACCCGCTTTCCCCTTTGGCCCCAGATTGATCCGGAGCCGCCCCTCGGCCAGTTCAACGAATTCGCAAAGAATTGGACGGGTCTCACTCGGGTCGATGATTTCCTCGACCGCGAAGGCTTCCGCTGTTCGGAACGGCGAAGAATAGGCATTCAACTCTTCTTCCAGTTCCTTCTCTCTGGCCTTGGGATCAGGCGCATTGGCGATTTCCCGGCGGAACGCCGCCGCGACGCCGCCTTCCACCGGCAATGATCCCCATTCCCCCGTTGGCCAGCTCAGCTTGAGATCAATATCATTCTTGTTACAGGTCGCCATGCCCGCCATGCCGTAGCATTTGCGGATCACCAGTGTCAGCGTCGGCACGGAAAGCTGCCCCGCCACATAGACGGCCCGCATACCTTCGCGTAACGTTGCTTCCTGCTCCGCTTTCAGACCGACCATGAAACCCGGCACATCCACTAGAAAGACGAGCGGAATATGAAAGGTATCGCACAGCTCCATGAAATGGATCTGTTTGCGCGCGGAATTGGCATCCATGGCGCCGGAGTAGAATTTGGGATTGTTGGCAACTATACCGACGACCCGCCCGTTCAGACGGGCCAGCGATGTAATCACTGATTTTCCATGCGTCGGCTGGATTTCGAAGATCGACCCCTTGTCCACAACCAACTCGATCAGTCGATGCATACTGTAGGGTTGGGTTCGCCTTTCGGGCACAATGGTGCGAAGTTCATTCTCGCATCTGTCAACCGGATCGTCACATTCGGTGACCGGCGGCAATTCCCAGACATTCTGCGGCAGATAGCTCAGGAAGTGCGCCATTTGCGCAAATGCGTCCTCTTCATTTGCGGCAGCGTTATGTATCGTCCCCGCTTTGTCCACGGCTATCGCCGCCCCGCCCAAATCCTCTTTTTCGATATCCCGGCCAAGCGAGCGCTTCACAACCGGGGGACCTGCCGCAAAGATCTGGCTCGTCCCGCGAACCATGACTGAAAAATGCGACAGAATTGCGCGTCCCGCTGGCCCCCCCGCAGCAGTCCCGAGCACAGCGGAGACGACAGGCACCTCTCCCAGAAGCTGGACCGAGCGTTCAAATCCATGAACGCCCGGAAACGCGACATAGCCGCGCCGCTTTGCGGAGGTGACCGTTCCCCCGGCGCCATCAATCAGATTGACCAGGGGAATTTTATAATAATGGGCGAGGTCTTCGATAAATCCGCCCTGCCCGCCCTTGCGACGGGCGGAGCCAAATGTGGTGCCGCCGCGGACAGTGAAATCTTCACCGCCGATGGCGACAGGACGGCCATTTATCCGGGCGAGGCCCGCGACATACGGAGCCGAGGTAACCTTGACCAGCTTGTTGTTTTCATCATATTCGCCAGAACCGGCGAGAGTGCCTATTTCCCGAAAGCTTTTGACGTCAATCAGCTTCGACAGTCGCTCGCGGACGGTCAAACGGCTTGCGGAATGTTGACGATCAACCGCCTCCTTGCCCCCCATTTCAAGAGCGGCCAGGCGGCGAATGCGTAACTCCTCATGCAGCGGGGCTTCCGCCCCGCCGTCAGAATCAGGTTTTTCGGTCTTTAGCTCTCTATCGTGCATAAGATTTGATCCTCATCCACCGACTCTTCCGGCTTGACCAGAATGTCGGCAATCTTGCCATCTGTCGGCGCTTCTACGGGAATTTCCATTTTCATCGATTCCAGGATCATGATGACGTCGCCGGTCTGCACCGTATCGCCCACATTCATCTCCACCTTCCAGACGGAACCGATGACTTCAGAAGTAACATTTGTCGTTGTCATTATTGCGTTTCTCCAGATTTCGCATTCAATAGGTTGTCGGCCAGTTGGCCAGCCTGTGACGGCCTATACCATTGCTCCGTCGCAGCTTTTGAACGTTAAGTTCTCCGACAAGGTATCTGCGGGTGTCCTGCGGCGCAATAACACTTTGAGCTGCAAAGATTTCTGCCAATCCGAGATAGCTACTGTTGCGTTCCATCTCTTCCCGGATGTCGCTGGTTTCTTCTTCGCTTGCCTCTTTCCCCCAAGTCACCACATCAGTGGCATATTGTGGGTCCATAAAGCTGACCTCGGCCGTCGGCCAAACGGCCACGGAGTCGGAATTTCGCCCGCCGCCCATATTGAGGTAAGCCTGTCCGTAACTCTTGCGCATGATGACGGAAAGCTTCGGCACCGTGCACATCTGCAAAGCGACCATGAAGTTCATGATCTTGCCGGGGGCCTTTTTACGCTCCCCCTCAATGCCGATCACAAAGCCCGGCGTATCCACCAGCATGATAATCGGGATGTTGAACGAATCGCACATTACCAGAAAACGCGTGATTTTCTCGCAGCTTGCGACATCCAGCGCGCCCGCCTTGACGATGGGGTTATTGGCGACAATACCGACAACCTGCCCCTCCAGCCGGGCAAGGCCGGTTACACCCGGCCGACCAAACCGGGGCTTCATTTCGAAGAAGCTTCCCTGATCGACAATACATTCGATAATCTTGCGCACATCATAGCCCCGCTTCCGGCTATCGGGTAGGATCTGGAGTATCTTCTCCGCCGCCTCGTCACTACCAGCGGGGACTTCGGCCTCCGGCGGCGTTTCCCCGCTGTGGGAAGGCATGTAGGAAAGAAACCGCCGGATTTCGGAGAGCGCCTCCTGATCCGTTTCCGCAACCCGATCAATGAGTCCGGTCTCCTCACTATGCAGCTTCCAGCCACCGAGATCTTCCGGTTCCACCTTCTGGCCAATCGCAAGGGAGGCGAGCGCCGGGCTCGCAACCGCCATGATGGCGCCTTTTCGCATGACGACAAAGTCGGAGAGGCAGGCATACCAGGCGGAAGATCCGAAACACTGTCCCAGAATTGCGGAAACCCACGGAGTTTCCCGTTCCCGCACATATTGATGCGGGTCATTGCCGAGCATGGTGCCCATCCCTTCGGCGCCCATATTGTCTGGCATCCGCGCCCCGGAGGATTCGCCAAGAAATACCAACGGAAAGCCGCGATCTGTGGCCGTCCGTTTGACATGGCCGATCTTTTTCATATTTGTCAGGCTCGACGAAGCGCCCTTGACCGTAAAATCATTGGAGACAATGCCGATCATGCGGCCATCGACAAGCCCGAAACCGGCGACCTTGCCGTCGCCCGGCGTCGTTTTCCGATCCGCATCAGAGAAGGTGGAAACGCCGAGCAAACCGGTTTCCGAAAAACTGTCCGCATCGAGAAGGGCGTCAATGCGAGTGCGGGCATTCATCAGCCCGGCGGCGTCCCGGCGGGCGATCTTCTCTTCACCCCCCATTTGGCGCGCCTGAACTTCGCGCTGCCGCAACAGATCAATACGTTCTTCCAACGTTTCAGTTTTTTGTTCCATACTCATTCTGTCAGCCCGTTCTGCCGCTTCTTGTGATTCTTTTCCACCTCTCCCACAACAGGGCCGCTTCCTCGAACGGTCCTGTTTCGGAACAGCTTTTCAATGTCATCGGCCGAGAGCCGAAGCTCATTCTTAAGGACAGCCTCTGTATCTTCCCCGAGCTCCCCGCCCGCTCGCCAGATATGACCCGGATTTTCAGAAAGCTTCGGCACCAACCCCGGCAGAGTCACCTCGCCAAGATATGGATCAGTGATATTGACCAGCATGTCGCGATCCTGAAATTGCGGATCGGAGAAAATATCCTCCATCGTGAAGATACGGGAGGCTGGAACCTTTGCTTCCAGCAGCCTTGCCTCGATATCAGCGACGGCAAGCGTCGATGTCCAGTCACTTATGATACGATCGCATTCATCTTCATTCGCGGCCCGGTCGATCGCCCGGCTAAAACGCGGATCATCGACAAGCTCCGGCCGGCCGACAGCCGCCGCAAGACGGGCAAATACCGGATCGGACGCCGCCGCGATCACAATGAAACGGCCATCCAGCGTCGGATATATGGAATTCGGAGTATTGCCTGGGAGACGCGACCCGGCGCGCTTGGCCACGACACCAAGCTGCTGATAGGCCGGGACGTGCGGCTCCATGAAACTGAAGGCGGATTCATAAAGACAGGCATCTATTACCTGACCCTTACCCGTTTTCTGCCGGTCAATCACGGCCATCATCGCACCAAAAGCCGCATAAAGGCCGGTGATGTAATCGGTCAATGATGTAGCGACGCGCGGGGGCGGCCGGTCGGGGTCACCGGTAATTTCACGCAGGCCGCTGACCGCCTCCCCAACAACGCCATAGCCGCCGCGATCACTATAGGGTCCGGTTTGCCCGAAGCCACTGATACGGACAAGGATTAGGCCCGGATTTTCCGCCGTCAGATCATCATACCCCAGCCCCCAGCGTTCCAGCGTACCGGGGCGAAAATTTTCAACAATAATATCGGCCCCTGCGCAAAGTCGGCGGGCCAGCGCGCGCCCTTCCTCCTCCCGCATGTCGATGGAAACAAGTCGCTTGTTGCGAAGAATGGAAGCGGCGTAGAGGGAATGGCCGTTGCGCCGCGATCCCATGGAACGGACGGCATCCCCTTCAGGCTGTTCAACCTTGATGACATCGGCGCCGAAGTCGGCCATCAGCCGCGCGCAAAAGGGACCGGCAACCGTCGATCCAAGCTCGATCACCCGCATTCCCGCGAGCGGCCCTGATCTTTTGCTTACCGCTGCCGTATCGCTCATCATCACCGCGCCCTCACAACAGGAAATCGCTGTATTTCATGAACCAGCTGCGAGCGCTGCGGATATTCGCGCGCTTGAGCTCTTCGGCAAGAACCGCATCTCCCGCTTTCATTGCCTTCAGAATTTCCTGATGCTGACGAAATCCTTCATTTGCCCGGCCCGGCACCAGCATAAGCCGCCGCGTCATGGCGAGAACACGGTCGTAAATATCATCGAGGACGCCGGCCAGCATGTTACTGCCCGCCGCATTTATACAGGTTTGGCGAAATCTGGCGATGGCAGCCATATAGGCGTTGAAGTCATTCTTCTCAACCGCCTGGCCAAGTTCAGGACCAAACAGATCAATCAGTTCATCCCAATATTCTGGCGTGGCATTTTCCGTCGCGAGACGAACCATCAATCCTTCCAGAACCTCACGCAGATCGAACAGCTCAAGAAAACTGTCCGCTTCCAACCGCATGACAACGGCACCCTTGTTGGGAATACGTTCAATCAGACCGCGCTCTTCCAGGATGCCGAAAGCATCGCGGACGCGGGAACGGGAGACATTGAATTCCTCGGCAAGCTCATACTCCCTGAGGCGTGATCCGGGCGGCATCTGATTATTCACAATACGCCGACGCAATTCCGCAACCAGACGATCGGTATCGGAAACGATGGTTTTTACGCCGGATGCACCTGTCGATAGCTTGGTTATATTATCGCCGCTCATGCTGGCTATTTCTCCCTGTTAAAAAAACGATATAAATTGCCGATAATATTGTCAACAATATATTCTGCAATTTTGATTTAATTTTAGAAATGAAATTTTATTATATTTTACAGTATCTTATATGATATTAATTTTTGAAAACCACCAGCTCCTTTGATTCTCCCGCTCAAAATATAAGGGTTTTTGCAACAAGAGGCGGTCAGAGAGCGGTAATCCATGCTCGAAGGGAAAGCGGTCACTTAATGCGCGACAAGCCTCCGTTCCGACGGCAAGCACTTAGGCGCCAGAAAGATACAGCATCACCAGAAAGTCAGGCGGCCATACATCTGCGTCATGAAAACCGGGCGCGATACCAGTTTTCCGGAGGAGATGGCGAAGATATGGATAAGGAAATATTTGGGCTCTGAAAGAAGAGGATCAGAAGATAGATCCGGGCCCGCCTGGGAAGGAATGGTGGAGGTTGTAGTCCCAGACGAACCCGTCTCTATAATTTTCCCTGCAAGCAGGAAAAATATCCTGTAAAAAATTTTGATCCGGCAGGATCCTATTCAACTTGGGTACTTATTTACTTTCTCAAAATCCTTGCAGACTTCCCGCCAGTACATGTCGGAAAATCCGGCCTGCTCGGTGTCGGCACTCATACTCATCATCCGCCACCAGTCCAATTTCGCTTCCTGCGCGACCTCGACATTCTCAGTGGAGTGTCGCTGTCTGCGGATTTGTATAGACACGGAGCGTTACCCCCCTCCCCTTGACCACATGCGTTAATGGGATCGTTTCGAGCACTCTTGAGCGAAGCGGCAAGATCAACCCGCCCTCTCGTAATTCTTTTGCCCAGCCTATGATCACCGACTGCGCGACCCGCGCTGTTGCCGGCTCAAGAAAACCCGACAACATTTCCTTGATCTGCCCTCCACAATCGGACTGGGCAAGTGCGAGAGACTGTAACAGGCACCATTCATCGTCTGAAATCCCCTCACAGCACAGGCAGCGGATATCAACCAACCGGCTATGTCCGGCAACCACAAGCGATAAAAAGTTATCCAGCGCCATTAACGCCCCCGGACATCTGGTCCGCGAATAGGCTTCCCGCAGCGTTTCATAGGGAGAGTAATTCTGCCTGAAGCCATCCGACCAGTAGCGCATGCTCCATAATGTGAGCTGCTCTGACCAAGATAGATCCGTCAGGCTGTCCGGCACGGATTTTTCAGAATTCATCGTTTGGGTATGTTTAAAAGTCGTCATACCATTTTAATAATGATAATCATTCGCAATTGCAACATCTTTTTTGCTCGATGGAGGCATTTTCATAAAAACATCTTACTATGGACAGAGAATAAATTAAAAAAACCGTCGGCGCCCAATACAGCAAGGCACCGACGGTATCACCTGAAGTCATGGGCTTCAGGGCTCGCCTATTATAGCTAACCGAAAAGTCAGCCAATATCCTTATTATTTTGCGACTACGAGCATTTCCTCCTGCGCGCGGTTGACAATCGCCGGGACCCATTTGCTTGTCGGATTGACCATTTTCATCTTGCCAAGCAACGGCAGCATTTCTGAAAAAACGATTTTCATCTCCATCCGGGCAAGAGTGGAACCCAAACAGCTATGGATGCCTGTCCCGAACGCCAGATGGCGACGGGAATTTTCCCGGGAAATGTCAAATTTACTCGGCTCTTCAAACACCGATGGATCGTGATTAGCCGCCATGGGAGAAAGAAAAATCCGCTGTCCGACTTCCATCTTCTTGCCATGCCATTCAAATGGCTCCTTGACGACACGAACCGTGACTTTCGTATGGGACTCCCAGCGCATGATTTCCTCCACCACATTGGAGACAAGCGCCGGATTGGCTTCAAATTCCGCCCGCGCATCGGGGTTGAGAATCAATGCCCGAAGACCATTACCGATCATGCCCACCGTCGTCCGGTTGCCCCCAAAAAGGACGAGAATACCCGTTCCAATCGCCTCTTCACGGGATAGCTTGTCGCCCTCGCTTTCGGCTGCAACAAGACGCGCCATCAGATTATCTTCGTCGGATGAGGTGCTTTCAATCACGGCGGTCAGATATTCTTCCAGCGCCTCAATCGCCTTATGGGCCTTTTCAAGACGGTTATCGTCGGCGACATAACCGCCAATCACCGACGAGATTTCTTCCGACCAGGCCATAAATTTACTCTGGTCATCAACAGATACGCCCAACATCCGGCAAACCACAGGCCCCGGAATCTGAAAAGCCACCTCCTGCATCAGGTCAATCGGCGTTGTCGGATCCTTTTCCAGCTTCTCAGCAACCATGGCAACACGGGCGCGCACCAGTTCCTTGATGCTGGCATCCATCTGCGCCACCACCTGCGGCGTGAACGCCTTGTGAACGATGCTGCGCAGACGGCGATGTTCCGGCTCGTCCTGAAACGCCATCCAGGTTTCCAGAATGCCAATGGTCCGGCCGATGGTATCGCGCTGGGATTCCTTCACACGGCGCTCCCGGAACAGCTTGATCCGGTTGGCAGACAGGCGATCATCCTTAAAGCCGTCCGTCACATCGTCAAAACGGGTCACGAACCACGCCTTATGCCGGTCGTTCCAATGAATGGGCTCCTGCTCGCGAATGCGATTGAGATAGCTCAGCGGATTTTCCGTGAATTCCGGATTGACGAAATCCGTCTTATCGACATCCAATGTGTCCGTTGTCATGGCTGTTCTCCAGTTCTATTAAAAATGCGCTACGGAGTATTTTCGGGAGGCCGCAGCGCGAGTTCTTCCATCTGTTAAATGATCTTCGCCTTCCGTAGGCCATCAAGCTCCGCCTCTGACATCCCCAGAAGGGATTTGAGCAGGCTGTCTGTATCCGCACCAAGCGACGGGGCGGCCTTCAGCGGCGGAGCAGGCGTCGCGCTGAACTTCGGTTGCGGCGCCTGTATCTTTATGCTGCCGGCATTTTCCGTTTCAATTTCCACCATGCTTTGACGGGCGGCATAATGCGGGTCGGCCAAAATATCTTCCGCAGAATATATAAAGGCATAGGCCACGTTGAATTTGTCCAACCGGGCAGAGACATCATCAACAGGCGTATTTTTTATCCAGTCGCGGACAATACCATTTATCTCGACAATATTTTCCCATCTCATAGCATGGCTGCTGAAACGCGGATCTTTGGGCAGGTCCGGCCGATCCATCGCGCTCGCCAGACTTTCAAAAACCGAGTTCGCGGAAACGGTAATGACAATGAAACGGCCATCACTCGTCTCGAAATGATCCCCCGGAGCGGCCGCAAAATGCATGTTGCCGTTCCGCTGCCGGTTCATCCCCACCTTGTCACAGGCCGTGGCGAGAATATCAGTAAAGCGGAAGATTGATTCAAACAGCGACAGGTCAATATGCTGCCCCGTGCCGCCCTTTGCATCGCGATTGTAAATCGCAACCATCACTGAAAAGGCACCAAGAATAGCCGACTGGTAGTCCGCCATCGCCGTGCCTGGACGAACGGGCGGGCGATCCGGATAGCCTGTGATATTGAGCAGACCGCCCATGGCAAGGGCAATCCGGTCATAGGCGCGCCGCTGGGAATAGGGCCCCGTCTGTCCAAAGCCCGAAACGCTCAGCATAATCAGGTTCGGGTTTTCCGTGGCCAGCGCGTCATAACCGATGTTCCAGCGGTCCATGGTCCCGGGACGGAAATTCTCCACCACGACATCCACATGCCGGGCAAGACCGCGCAGGATTTTCTGCCCGTCCGGCACACGCAGGTTGGCCGTCACCGATTTCTTGTTGCGGTTTTCCACATGCCAGTAGAGCCCTTCCCCATTGACCTGCGGTCCCACGCCACGGAGCGGATCGCCGCTTCCCGGCTGCTCCACCTTGATAACCTCGGCCCCAAAATCGGCAAGCAATGTCCCGACGACAGGCCCCGCGATCATGGTCCCGACATCGAGGACACGAATGCCGGAAAGCGGGCCTTTATTACTATTATTATCACTCATAAACAGTTTCTCACTTGCTCTCTACAGGGCGAAAACGGGGAACGAAATTCCCATCGCCAATATCATCCCACCAGATTTTCACTTTCATGCCGATTTTCACCTGATCGGTCGGAATGTCCGTCACATTGCTGACCAGACGCACCCCGTCCATCCCCTCGAAAGTCAGAATGCCAACAACATAGGGGAGCTTTGCCTTTACCGCCGGATGGCTCGCATGATGGACAACTGTGAAAGAAAAAACTTCCGCTTCCTCGGGCGCATCCACCCATTTGATATTTGTGGAATGGCAGTGCGGACAGATCGGTGTTGGCGGATGCCGTAGATGGCCGCAATCGGCGCAAGACTGAAAGCGCAGATGCTTTTCCTTGCAAGCGTTCCAGAAGTCAGCTTCATACATGACCGGCGTCGGCTGCGGCATTGTGTCAGGAAAATAGGACATTATGACCTCCCCAGAATGATGGCGCCTGACGGCGAGGTGCCGAGGCCGGATGTGACAAGACAGGTTTCGGCATTCTCAACCTGTGACGTGGACTGCCCGCGAAGCTGGCGTACCCCTTCAATCATCAGATTGACCCCGTGGACATAGGCCTCCGAAAGCTGTCCACCGGACGTGTTGATCGGCAGCTTTCCGCCCTTCCAGCGGATATTTCCTTCCTCAACAAAGGCCCCGCTCTCGCCCTTGCCGCAGAAGCCGAAATCCTCCAGCGCCATCAGAACGAGACCGGAGAAATGATCATAAATCTGTGCGACATCTATATCTGCGGGGGTAAGCCCCGCCTTCGCAAAGAGCTCCCTCGCGATCCGCCGGTTATTGGTGGAGGAATAGGTCTCTGTCGGCATATTGTGACTGCCGAGGGGTCCCGTCCCCCATCCCGTACCGCTGCCATGGGCCGCCGCCAGAATTTCGACGGGTTTAGTCTCCAGATCACGCGCCCGCTCTTTCGATGTGATAACGACAGCCGCCGCACCATCGGTTTCAAGGCAGCAGTCATAGAGCCGCAACGGTTCCGCAATCCAACGGGAGGCGAAATACTGTTCCTTCGTCAGTTCCTTATCTCCCATCACCGCATTCGGATTACGGTTGGCATTGGCGCGCGCATTCAGGGCGATTTCCGCCAGATGCTCCGGCTTGATCGGATAGTCATGCATGAACCGCTGGACCAGTGGCGCCAGCATCTGGGCCGGGGCGAACAGGCCATAAGGAAAAATGAAACTGCTGTGCGGACGATCGCCGCCAAACAGGCCGAAGCGCTGCCCCTGCCCCTGACACAGCCCGCGATAGGCAACAACCACATCCGCCTGACCGGATTCAATCGCCGCGCAGGCGAGCGAGATTGCCCCGCAGGAACCGCCGCCGCCGCCGCCCCAGACCATGGCGGAATAGCGCATCTCCGGCACGCCAAGGGCGACCTGCATCAACGGCGCATGATTTGTATCGTTTGAAAAGGAAGTGAAGCCATCAATATCGGTTACTTTTAGTCCGGCATCCCGGACGGCGGAAACGATCGCCTCCGCTGTTACCTGAAACTGGCTCCTGTCTTTGATACCGCCCCATTTCGTATATTCGCTCTGTCCGACACCAACGATAAAAGGCTTTCTGTTAGATGTTCCCATGAACTCCCGCTACCTATTAAAATTTTGTTTCTTAAAATATCATACTTGCATATCAGTAATATCAATGCAATATAAAAAGAGCTTCGAAAACGACCAGTCACACGTGTTTAAAATCTGCGTCACAGCGCGCATAACAGAAGAGTTCATCAAGACTTATGTCGACTGAAATTGAAAGAATCGTTATTGCAGGTGCCGGCCAGGCCGGAGTTCAGGCTGCGCTGTCGTTGCGCATCGAAGGCTTCGCCGGAAAGATCGCGCTCGTCGGGGATGAAGCGTTCTTGCCCTATCAGCGCCCCCCGCTTTCCAAAGCCTATCTCAAAGGCAGTGTAACCTGTGACGCACTGCAGATTGCCAAACCCGCGCTTCTGGCGGAGCGGAACATTGATCTCCATCTTGGAGAGGCTGTCAGCGGCATTGACCGGGAGAAAAAATGTCTGCTTCTTGCACAAGGCAAAGCTCTTCCCTATGACCGGCTGATCCTTGCGACCGGCACCCGCAGCCGCCCGCTATCCATACCGGGGGCGAACCTTCCGGGCGTCGTCATGCTGCGGACAGTCACCGACGCTGATCGCCTTGCCCGATTGCTGGGCGGCGCCAGACAAATTGCGATTATTGGCGGTGGGTTTATTGGTCTCGAATTCGCCGCCGTTGCCAGAGAGCTGGATAAACAGGTCATCGTGATCGAGGCAAGCTCCCGCGTCATGATGCGCGCGGTCAGCCCGGAGATATCGAATTTCTTTGAAAAGACGCATCGCGACAAAGGCGCGACGGTGATTTGTAATGAAGGCGTTTCAGAGATAGTTTCGGAAAACAACCAGCTAAAGGGCATTCGCCTTGCCAGTGGCAAAGAATTTCCGGCTGATCTTGTGATGATCGGCGTCGGTGCCCTGCCAAATTGTGGCATTGCCGAAGCGGCCGGGCTCGCGGTTGAGGACGGCATTCTTGTGAATGACGCCCTGCAGACGTCCGATCCGCATATCTTTGCGATCGGTGATTGCTGCCGCGTTGGGGCAGATGGGGGCCGCTACCTCACCCGCATCGAATCTGTCCAGAACGCAACCGATCAGGGGAGGCATGCCGCATATGTCATTATGAAGGCCCCCTCGCCCTATAAAGCGGTTCCCTGGTTCTGGAGCGATCAGTATGAGTATAAACTGCAAATGGCCGGGTTGATCTTCGAGGCGGATACACAAATAATCAAAGGGTCTCCGGCAGACGGGAAGTTTTCAGTCTTTTCTTTTAAAAGTGGCGTCTTTATCGGCTCGGAATCGGTGAACAGCCCGCTTGATCATGTCCTGACACGAAAAGCATTAAATGAAAACATCGCCCTCTCACCGGATTATCTTTCGGACGCCACGGTCAGCATCAAGCAGGCCATTGAAGCGGCGACAGCAACATAACGCAGAAACGACGCACACAACAGACAATCGAGGAAGAATGATGCGGATTTCAGTTACCGACACCAACGGCACACAACATGATATCGAGGCTAAAGAAGGCGACAAGGCAATGGAGGCCATCCGGGATTCCGGCATTACCATCGCCGCGCTTTGCGGTGGGTGCTGCTCCTGCGCAACCTGTCATGTCTATGTCAGCGATGACTGGGCGGACAAACTCCCGCCCCGTTCAGAAGATGAGGAAGCCTTGCTGGAGCTTGTCGCCGAATTGCGGCCCGCGTCCCGTCTGTCATGCCAGATCATCATGGAACCCGCATTCGACGGGATCGAACTGGAACTTTCCAGCGATACAAATCTTTAAAATTAGAACCAAGGGAAGAGCTGTCTATGTTGCCCGAACACAAGCATTTCATTAACGGAACCTGGGTTGCAAGCCGGGAGAGCATCGCGGTGGTTAACCCATCTGACTGCACCGAGATCGCCAGAATTGCCCGGGGCGGGCGCACCGAGATTGATGCCGCCGTCACCGCAGCGCAAACCGCCATCGACGGAGAATGGGGCCGCCTGACGGCCGAGGAACGCGGTCGCCTGATGTATAAATTCGCCGAACTTGTCCGCCGCGACATCGATAAACTTGCGGCAATCGAAAGCCGGGATGTGGGCAAACCTCTCAGCGTCGCAAAATCGGATGCCGCCGTCTGCGCCCGCTATTTCGAATATTACGCAGGCGCTGCCGACAAGCTGCACGGTGAGACAATCCCGTTCCAGAACGGCTTTTCAGTCATGACCGTTTATGAACCCCATGGTGTCACCGGGCATATTGTTCCCTGGAACTATCCCCTGCAGATGACCGGCCGCTCTATTGCGCCCGCGCTTGCTGTTGGCAACGCGATCGTGCTCAAGCCCGCGGAAGACACCTCCCTCTCCGCCCTCGCCCTCGCGGAATTATTCCGTGAAGCAGGATTTCCCGCAGGCAGCGTCAATGTTGTCACCGGCCTTGGCGAGGAGGCAGGCGCCGCTCTGACCTCACATCCCGGCATTTCCCATATCAGCTTCACCGGTTCGCCAGAAGTGGGCACGCTGGTGCAGGAAGCTGCGGCGAAGAATGTCATTCCGGTCACCCTGGAACTCGGCGGCAAATCACCGCAGATTGTCTTTGCCGATGCGGATATGGACGATGCGGCCACAACCATCGTCCGGGGCATCACCTATAATGCCGGACAGACCTGTAGCGCCGGATCGCGCGCGCTGATTGAGGCCTCGATCTATGACAGCTTCACCCAGGAGCTTGCCAATCGTTTCGAAAAAGTGACTGTCGGCGCAGGCAATCAGGATCTCGATCTCGGCCCCGTCGTCAACAAAGCCCAGAAAGAACGGATTGAAAGCTTTATCGAACTCGCGAAAAAGGACGGGCTACCCATTCTCGCGCAAGGAAAGATGGGCTCCAACGCGCCGGAAAATGGGTATTATGTCACGCCAACGCTGATCGGCGATGTGCCGCCGGATCACCCGCTGGCGCAGCAGGAAATTTTCGGCCCCGTCCTTGTCGCCATCCGCATGACGGACGAAGAGGATGCCGCCCGCATCGCCAACGGAACGCCTTATGGTCTCGCGGCCGGCATCTGGACACGCGACATCGGCCGCGCCATGCGACTGTCGGCTAAAGTAAAATCCGGTCAGGTCTTTATCAATAATTACGGCGCCGGTGGCGGCGTTGAACTCCCCTTTGGCGGGATGAAGGCATCCGGTCACGGCCGGGAAAAGGGGTTCGAGGCCTTATACGCCTTCGCAACGCTAAAAACCGTGATCATCAAACACGGCAAGTAACAGTTTCATCGGGCTTATATGCGGCCCGATTTTCTCCGGGTGGAACAGGGCGCGTGCCCTGTTCCATTGCTTACTAAAATATACTCCAGAGCATTTAAACCAGCCGTTTGAATTTCGATTAAATTATTTTTAACCGGTTTATTTATTTATTTTGGAAACAACTTCTATAGCAATATCTATAAACTGTCGAAGATACGGAGAAGATTGACGTTCCCTGAGTTCCGCCAGATAGACGGTTCGTCTCGGCTCCGGGACAAGCGGTACAGCGACGAGTTCCCCTTTACGAATTTCTTCTGTACAGGTGGATTTTGGCAAGATGGTCGCCATACGCCCCTGAGCCACAAGCTGGCGGGTCAGAGGTAAACTGTCCACTTCCAACCTTGGCCGGAGTGAAATTCCTTCCTCATCGAAATAATTCTTAATAATCGCCATAGAACCCAGAAGGGAAGCCGGGAGGATCATGTCCAGATCCTCCACCTTCTTGCGCGCCACATGGGGAGACAGAGCCAGCGGATGGTCTTTACCAACGATCAGAAATAGAGGTTCTTCCATCAGTTTTTGCAGGCTGATCTTGGCGTTCTTCGGCGTCTGTATGACCACGGCGACATCCACCTCGCCATTGGCCAGATGCAAATAGACATTGCCAGTGGACGCTTCCACCGCGGAAAGCATGATGTCGGGATACAGTTTCGAAAACCGGGCAATGATGTCCGGCATATAACTCGACATAAAACTCGGCGGACCGGCGACACACAGCTTTTCAATCGTCGTGTTGGAATGCGCTTCCAGTTCTGAAATGGTCTGGACCATCTCATCCAGTATCTCAGCGGCGTGACGATAGAGTATTTCCCCGTGCGGCGTCAGCTTCACACCATGACCTGTCCGCTCCAGCAGCTGAACGCCCAAATCCGATTCCAGCACTTGAATCTGGCGGCTGATCGCGGACTGGGCGACACCCAGCAATGCTTCAGCCGTTGTAAAGCGTCCGCTTCTCGCCACATGATAGAAATAGAATAACCGCCGGGAATCAATCAATCCCCGCGATGCGATAAGCGCGAGATCGCTGCGCGAGCCGCCTTTTTTTGTCGCCATTAAATTCCGCTCCAGAACCATATCTGGTCATTATTTTTCCTGCCACACAACTGCTTACCAGAGGAAACCGGCGGGGCCAACTGCAAAGCAGAAAAACTGAAAGGCAGATCCGGAATTCCGCCCTTCTATTGCATCAGATTCGGGACAAAAGTCACGATTTCCGGGAAAATAATCAGCAACAGTAATGCGGCAAATTCAGCGATCAGAAATGGCGTGATCCCTTTAAAGCCCTGCGCCGGCGTTACTTCCTTTGAGGCCGACGACACGACGAAAACATTCATGCCCACCGGCGGTGTGACCAGTCCGATTTCAATTGTTTTGACGACAATGATCCCCATCCAGATCGGATCAAACCCCAGATTAACGATAATTGGAAACACAAAAGGCAGTGTCAGTATCATGATTTCCAACTGGCTCATGAACATGCCGAGCACGATATAAAGCAAAATCACGACCGCCAGAATTGCGTGGGGCGGCCAATCCAGGCCGGTAATGTAGCTTTCCACCGTATTGCTGGCGCCCGTCAGGATCAGATAGAAGGAGAAAATATAGGCTCCGATCAGCAGTACCAGAATCATAACCGTAGAATTGAGCGCCCGGCTGAGCGAGTCGCCAAACCCCGAAAGGGTAAAAGGTTCAAGTCCGGCAGACGGTATCCGGTGCAATAACAGCCAGATGATCAGCACCGCCATCACACCGACGGCGCTGGCCTCGGTAGTTGTCACAGCACCGGTGTAAAGAGCCGCAAATATCGCCAGGATGACCAGCAGAAACGGCCAGACATAACGTATTGCATCCCACCGTTCGCGCAGAGTGGCCGCCACTTCCATGACAGGCGCCGCATTTTTATCCGCACGGGTCCAGATCGTGATCGTCAGCATATAGATCACAACGGTAATGATGCCAGGCACCATGCCGGCAATCAGAAGTTTGCGAATGGATGTTTCTGTTATGATCCCGAAAATGATAAGGGGGATGCTGGGCGGAATAAGAATGGCAAGCGTGCCCGCAATACTGACAGTGCCCGCCGCAAATTCTTTCGAGTATCCCCGCTTCAACATCTCAGGAATAGCAATACGGGACATGGTCGCCGCCGCCGCGATGCTGGAGCCAGAAAGCGTGCCGAAGGCAGCCGAGGCCAGCATTGTCGCCACCGCAAGACCACCGCGATAATGTCCAACCAAGCTGTTCGCAGCCCGGAAAAGCCGGGTTGTGATACCGCTCTGGGTCGCGATTTCCGCCATCAGGATAAACATGCCGATGGCAACAATGGTAAAACTCGCCGTCGTGCTATAGGGGATATTGGACAAGGCACCCATGGCGCCGCTCCAACCAAGAATCTGAAGAGCGCCGATCGCGCCGGATATGGCCAGAGCAAAAGCAACCGGCATGCCCGCAAAAAGAAAAATGAACAGCAGCAGGATAGGAAGATATTCCAGAAACACTATTACTCTCCTCCGTCTTGAGACGGACGCCGGGGGATAAGGTGGCAGAGGGCGGCCATGAAACAGCCGAGGGCGACAATGCTATAGGCGATAACGGCGGGCGTTTCTATCTGCCCGACAGGCCACTGGCCCTCCACATAGGCATCATAAGCACGGAGACCCGCCTGCCAGCCACATAGTAACCAGAAGACAACGATCAGCAGGGAAAAGATTGCTTCCCTGAGACGCATTAGGAGCGGCCATTTTTCGAGCCGGATAATATCGACCCGCATATGGCCGTCATGACGGGCGGCGAGCGCAATTGCAAAGAACACGACAATCGGCTGTAACATCCCCTCGACAATTGCCTGCATTCCAAGAATGGGCGATGAGAAAAGATAGCGGCCTGTCGCATCCAGGGTGATGCCAATGACGATAAGGCACATGGCCAGCTTCGCCACGAAGGCAAAGCTGGCTGCAGACTTATCACCAAGATTGATCAGAGAGTTCCGAAAATTCACGGTTTACGCCTCATACTTCCGGGCTGACAGGATCAGCTGTCGCCGAGGGTATGAGCCGGCAGATCTTCCGGAGCTTCTGCGGCTGTCTTATGGAAAGCTTCCAGCTCTTCCAGGACCTTTTTGCCCGGATGGTTGCTAGCCTCCATATCGCTGACCCACTTGGCACGAATGGGCTCGAAGGTTTTCTTGAGAGCGGCGACATCTTCTGCAGGCCACTCATAGGTCTTCAAACCCTTTGCTTTAAGTTCCGCCAGAGCCTCAACATTCATTTCCAGCGTCTGGGTCTGCGCCGTGATAGAGGCTTTGCGCCCCGCATCCAGCACTGCCTGACGCTGTTCCGGCGTCAGCTTGTCGAACACTTTCTTGGAAATGGCATAAACCAGACCGGACGGTCCCGGAAGGCCGGAATTCACCGTGGTATGGTTCAACACCTCGCCAAGTTTGTAGCTCCCCCAGTTGGAGAAAGCATACACGGTGGCATCAATGGTGCCGCGCTCGATCGCCTCAACAATTTCCGGCGTCTTGATGGCGACGGGAACGGCGCCAATGCTGGTGACGATATCGTCAAAAACACCGCCCGAAGAGCGAATCTTCATCCCCTTGACCGACGCCATATCAGGCAGAGGCAATTTAGCCGTATGAATTTCATAGGCGGCATTTGAGCTGAAAACCAGCGGCACCAATCCATTCTTTTCCCACTCATCCTTGATCAGGCCGGGAGAAACACTTGCCCGCATATAGCTGTTCGTCAACTCCCACGGGGTCCAGCCATGCGGGACATTGATAACCTGCGACAGCGGAAATTCCTCCCGGTGATAAGGCATAACGACAAGGCCGATATCGGCAATACCGGTTTGCAGGCTGCGCACCGTATCACGCGGCTTGAAAAGTTGTCCGGCCGGGAAGACGCGGAAATCAACTTCACCATTGGTGGCCTTTTTCACCTCTTCCATGAAAACATTGATGCCATGGGAGACCAGCGGATGTTTCTCGCCAATGTAATATCCCACTTTCAGGGTTTCGGCTGCCTGAACCGGCTTCGCAGTCATTGCCGACCCGCCGATT
>CEOG01029883.1_pt1 | contig 23680 bp, 19 predicted proteins | sample 530301 | NCBI WGS metagenome assembly CEOG01 (sample SAMEA2619903, study PRJEB7988) | marine metagenome | biome: marine biome (ENVO:00000447); feature: surface water layer (ENVO:00002042); material: "saline water (ENVO:00002010), including plankton (ENVO:xxxxxxxx)" | depth 5 m | reverse complement strand
CCCCCGCCACCTACGCCATCGACGGTCGGCAGTACATTGTGATCACGGCCAGCGGCGGCAAGCTGGGCACCCCCACCGGGGATCAGTATCTCGCCTTCGCCCTGCCTGAACCTGCAACAGACTAAGAGTACGCCGCCGTGCGGTTGTGTTGAACGGACGTGGATGCGAGTATCGCGCTTCGTCCGTTCGGAGAGCAGCCCATGACCGTCGTTGAGGAATTCCAGGTAAAGCGCGAAAACGTCCGGGAGACGCGCACTCAGCGACGCGAGTGCGCGGCGCTGGACAACGACCAGCTGCTGGTTCGGGTAGACCAGTTCGCACTCACTTCCAATAACGTCAGCTACGCGGTCGCCGGCGATATGATCGGCTACTGGCAGTATTACCCGGCACCTGCCCCCTGGGGCATCGTGCCCGCCTGGGGCAGTGGCACCGTGATACAGTCCGCCCATCCTGATATACCGGAGGGTGAGCGCCTTTGGGGGTTTTTCCCCATGGCCAGCCACACGGTGCTCACTGCGGGACGTGTACGGCAGGACCAGCTCACGGATGTCGCAGAGCACCGCCAGCCACTCCCTGCCCTCTACAACAACTTCCGCCGCACCGCGGCGGAACCGGCCTTTCTGCAGGCCATGGAAAGTCAGCGCAGTCTGCTGTTTCCCCTGTTCTCGACAGCCTACGTACTCTTCGACTTCCTGGAGGACAACGCCTGGTTCGGTGCCACCCAGATTGTGATCGGTTCAGCGTCGTCGAAGACCGCTTACGGGCTCGCCTGGTTGCTGCACCAGTCGACGGCAGCACCGCCGGTGGTGGGGCTGACCTCGCCCCCGAACGTGGCATTCGTCAATTCCCTCGGCTGCTATGACAGTGTGATCACTTATGGCAGCGAGGCACAGCTGACTCCACTGCCCAGCGTCTGGGTAGACATGTCCGGTAACACAGACGTGACTGCTGCGGTGCATCAAAACCTTGACGCACGGCTGCGGGCCAGTGTGAGTGTGGGACTCACCCACTGGGACGCACCTGCCAGCAAAGGCCCACTCCCCGGGCCCAAGCCCGAGTTCTTCTTTGCGCCGGCGCAGATCGGCAAACGCGAAAAAGACTGGGGGGCGGGGGTGATCATGGAACGTGCGACACGGGCCAGCGCCGATATCGCGGCAGCCACGGCCGGGCATACCGTCATGGAACACCAGCAGGGTGCCGATGCATTGCGCGATGCGTGGCTGGAATTGCTGGACAACCGCGCCCCGGCACAGCGCGGACTGTTGCTGTCACTGGCTCAGCGGTAGCCCGCCAGCGCGCTCAAGGGCGCCAGTGTTCGGGCCCCGGACCGAGCACCGCGAAGGACCCCACGTGACCCCGGTTGTACTTGCAGCGATGCTGCAGGCGCCAGCACCCATCCACCAGCCGCCATTCATCATGGTAATCACCGAGGGTGCTGAAAGTCTGCCCCTCGGTCACCCCGCTACCGAGATGCATGTCGCTGACATAGGCGCGACTGCTGGCCCGGTCACCCTGCACCTCAATCAGCACGTTACCCAGCAGGTGCTGGGTGGGACCGCAGGCGTCGAGAAACGAGCGCAGCAGGTTGACGATCGCCTCTACACCGCGCAACTCCCCGGTGCCGAGATCCGCCGTCACCTCTGGCGCGCAGAGCTCACCCAGGGCCTCCCAATCACGAGCGTCCATGGCCCGTGCAACTGCAACCAGATTGCGGTAAATGGCACGCTCCGCCAGCAACATGGCCAGTGTCGCGTCACTCATTGCCGGTCCTTCGGCGGCAGCAACACCGCGCGTATATTGTCTGCCATCTGTCGCAACGCGTCGCGCCGCGGCATGCCAAGCAGCGCGTCAAACATGGCCTGGTTCTGCTCGCCGGCTATGTACACAGGGCCATTCCCCAGATTCTCCAGTGCCAGTTCAGCCACCTCGCGCGGGGCCATCATGCCCTCCAGTGTCGCCGGGTCGATGCCCTGAAGGGCGTGGGCCTCGGTATCGGTACTGCCGGGGCAGAGTGCCAGCACGTCGACCCCCAATGGCTGCAACTCACCCCACAGGGACTCCCCGAGGCTGTTGTTGAACGCCTTGCTGGCGGCATAGGCCGCAGAAAAGGGAATGCCCATGAAGCCTTCCACCGAACTGGTCAGGATGATGCCGCCACGCCCGCGTTGCAGCAGCGCGGGAATAAAACGCTGCGTGAGGTGCAACGGTGCCGCGCAATTGACCTGTAGCAGCGCCGTCATGCGTGCCGGGTCGTTATCCTGGTGTGGCCCCTTGAGACCGAAACCCGCGTTGCTCACCAGCAGGCCGACATCCATATCTTCCGCCGCCTTCGCGATGGCCTCAACTGCATCGGGCTGCGCAAGATCGACGCAGCAAAGCGTCACGGTGACACCGTGGGCGGACTCCAGCTGCCCTGCCAGTGTCTGCAGCCGGTCGCCGCGCCGCGCAACCAGCAACAGGTCAAAACCGCGCTCAGCCAGACTCTGGGCAAAGGCCTGACCGATGCCGGATGATGCGCCCGTCACCAGGGCGGCTGGGCCATAGCGGGCCCTAAAAGCAGGTTCATTCATTGGGGTTTCTCCCGGTAATCGGTTTCGTCACCCTGCTCCGCTGGGGTCTCCAGCCGCTGTATCTGGTGTCGCAACCAGGCACTCAGCCAGAAGTTGCCACTGTCCCGCAACAGTGCCCGGTGTGTGGCTGCTGACAGCGCCCGAGCGGCCTCGTGGGTGGGATCAGCCTGAAGCGCAATATCCAGCAGGTGCAGGGCCTGTTCAGCCTCGCCGGCGGCCAGCTTTGCCTCTGCGCGCAACAGCAGCGGTTCTATCCCACCGGCCAGTTCCACCAGGTCTCCGGCAACCGACCCCGCCGGCACCGCGTAGAGCTCAGTCGTCGAGCGGTGGTGGAACCAGCCGGCGTAATGTTCCCAGATGGCGCGAACGCCCCATGCGACCTTGCCGTAGCCCTGCCCCACCTCGAGTTCGGGTGGCAAGGCAATGTCCGCCATCAGCGTATGCACGTCCTTCCCCGCATTCATGCCCTCTACCACGGCGTCGTGGACATAGAGAATGGCATCGCGCAACACGGCGAGTTCCTCCTGTATCAACTGCCCACCCTCCACAGGGCCGTGGTGTCCATACAGAATGAGCTCCGGCTCCAGGGCGCGCACAGTCTCCGCGGCCGCCGCACAGACCAGCGCATCGCGGTAGCGGTCTCCACGGATGGTCACCAGGTTCGGGAAATGGCCGAAAGGACAGCCAAACAGGTTACCGGTGAGACAGATGCGGTGCTGCGGCAGCCAGACCACGAGTGAGTCGTTGGTCTCTGCACCGGGAACGGCAATCAATTCGACCTCGAGGCCACCGTGCACGAAACTGTGGCGCTCCTGGAACAGCAGATCGGGCACCGGCCGGGCCTGGGCGGGAAAATCGGTATAACCCTGCGCCGCGTAATAGGCGAAGGTGTCCCTGAACTTGTCAGCAAACGCAAACGCGGAGCGGCTGCCGCGAAAGGCGTGCAGACGGGCATCATAGGCCTGATGTTCGGGATTGCCGGCCTGGGCAATGACCTGCAGGCCCGGATACTGCTCGCGCAGCCAGTCGGCGCCACCCACATGATCCACATGCCCCTGGGTAAAAATCAGGTGCGTCAGCGGATCCTGGGTAAACGCGTCATAGCTTTGCTTGATGACGGGCGCCTCGAACCCCATACCGGCATTGACCTGAATGTTGCCCGCTGGCGTTTGCAGCAAGTAACTGTTGGAGAAAGCCTCACACTGCAGGATGAATGCGTTGATGCGTCGCGCTCCGAAGCGCGCGGCATTCGGCTCAACGGGACGTAACCTGTACAACGGTTCCCGGCTGCGACGCAGGGCTGTCTTATTGTCATCGTGCACGACAGGTTCCTTATTGGCGGCGTGGCCCCCGCACAGTAGCGCGAGGCGAGGCCGGCGCACTACTGCTTGCGCCTTATCGCCAGCCAGCGGTTCGTGAAACTGTACCAGCGCCTGGCGGTCCTGACGGCGCCGCGCACGTCGCTAGCGCGGCAGGTAGAACTGCTCGTACCAGCGACGCAGCTTGTTGATCGGGCCATCACCATCACAGAGAATAGGGTCTGCGCGGTACACCTTGTCTTTCCAGATCTCGACGTCCTGCCCGAATGCCGCGTGGGCACCGATCGCGTACTGCTCGGCGAACTCTTCCGGCACCGGCTCCCCATCCAGCCCGCTGACGATCACCGCACTGCAGAGATCGACCTCATCACAATTGACCGGCGTATGGTAGTTGACCCACCAGCTGCGATAGTCGACCCCGCCGCCCCGCGACTCCGTGTAGTAATACATGATCGAGGGGCCATGGTAGGTGGCATCGCCCCAGGCATCGGCAGGATTCGCGATACTCTGCTCGCGCATGGCCTGCATATCGAAGGGCAGCCCGGGCGGGACTACCCCGCGCGCCGCCGCGCTCTGTTGCACCCGCGAAATCTGGGTGACCGTGCGCTCGCCGAAGCGATTCTCGAACTCACGCACCTCGCCGCCATGAACGTGGGGAAAGTGGGCAATATCCACGATGTTCTCAATGACATCACAGGGCTGTGCGCGAATCCGTGAACGATGGAAACGCCAGTCGCCCCAGCCACCTTCGCCGTCGCCCCACTCCTCGATGCTGGGCAGGTAGTCCTCCGGCGCCCCCGATTCCGGGTCATGCCACACGGCGATAAAGCCATTGCGCTCCAGCACCGGCCAGCCACGCAGCGCGTTCCGGGCTCGCTCGGGTATGCGACTGGCGTAGGGAATGTCGATGCACTCCCCGTCGCCGGCGAAAGTCCAGCCGTGAAACGGGCAGGCCAGCGCATCGCCTATGATCCTTCCACCATCGCTGGCCAGATGCGCGCCCAGGTGCGGACAGTGTGCATCGAGCACCGAGGCCCTGCCGGACTCGCCGCGAAACAGTACCAGATCAACACCGAAGTAATGCAAACGCTGCACAGTGCCCGGCGGCAGTTCACTGGAAAACGCAACAATGTGCCAGCCGCGGGCAAAGCGACCGGGCTCGAGAAACGCGTAACGGTATTCAGTCATTGGCCGACTCCTGTTCGTTCAGCGCATGTTGCGCGGCAAGGTAGGCAAAGGTCATGGCGGACCCGATTGTGGCCCCTGCTCCAGGATAGGTGTCCCCCATCACGGCAGCACTGGTATTCCCCGCAGCATAGAGTCCCGGTATGGCCTCGCCCGATTCCTTCAGCACACGCCCATGCTCGTCACACAGCAATCCACCCTTGGTGTCCAGATCACCGGCCTCGCAGCGCAGCGCGTAGTAAGGGGCCGTATCCAGCGGGCCGAGGCAGGGGTTGGGCTGCACTTTCGGATCGGCGTAATAGCGATCGTGCTCTGAGTCACCGCGTCCGTAGTCCGGGTCTCGCCCTTCGCGGGCGTGTCGATTGAACCGCTCGACTGTGGCCTTCAGGCCCGCTGCGTCAATATCCAATGCGGTGGCCAGCGCGTCCAGCGACTCTGCCCGGGTCAGCAAGCCGGAACTGAACAGCGCCTTGGGAAGTTGCCCGTCACCGACCATTTTGCCCGGCTTGATATGGCCAACAGGGTACTGTTGCCGATAGCGGGCGTCGAACACCAGATAACAGGGAATGGCTCCTTCTCCACGTGCTTCCGAGGCGTACTGGTCCTTGACCACATCTTCATAGGGTTGCGCTTCGTTGGTGAAACGCGTGCCTTTGCGATTGACCATGATGGACCCGGGATAGGCCTTGCCAGCGATCAACGCCAGCACACGCCCGTCGGGCATCCTGTAGGTCGGCGACCACCAGGCGCTCTTCATGAAGCCCAGCGCCGCTCCCAGCGACTGCCCCATGCGGATACCGTCGCCCGTCGCACCCGGCGCCGCAGCCGTCCAGTCCGCGCCGATCGGCGCCTGCTGGAAAGCCTGTCGCATTGCGGCGTTGTGCGAGAAGCCGCCCATCGCCAGCAACACCCCGCAGCGCGCACGAATGCGCTGTTCCACGCCGTCCCTGACCACCACCGCGCCGGTAACCCGACCGTCTTCCAGCAACAACTCGCTCAGCGGGGCATTCAGCCACAAAGGAATATCGCGATCCATCAGTGAACGTCGCAACCGCGCCACCAGCCCCGCGCCCAGTGTGACCCGTTGGTCTGGCTTTCCGCGCAGGCGCGCCGGTAAATCCAGCCAGTAACGCGCATACAGGCGCACACCGAGCCAGATCGCCCCAAGCCCCATACCGCCCAGCCTGCGCCCCTCGGGCACGGTGATGTTACAGCGCAGCAGCGAGTCATAATCGTTACGTATGCGCCCGGCCTCCGGGCCAAGCTCGCGCAGTGAGAAGGCACCCGGATCCATGGAGCGGCCGCCGGATTTATAGCCCGGCTGAGTCGGGTAGTAATCCATATACTCCGGCAGCGGCGTGAACTCGACGCGGCTGTGCCGCATCATGAAGGCCAGCATGTCACCCGCGCGGGTAGCAAACGCCTGCAATCGGGCCGGACTGACCGTGTCCCCGATCAGCGCGTGCAAATACCGCCAACCCTCCTCCGCGCTGTCATCAATGCCGAGCTCAGCCTGGCGATGATTGCCCGGCAGCCATGCTACGCCGCCCGATTTGCAGGTTGTACCGCCATAGCGTGGCTCTTTCTCCACAACCAGAACACGACCCCCCAGCTGGTGCGCCACGATGGCGCCCGTCATGCCTGCGGCACCACTGCCCGCTACCAGCCAGTCCACTTCCTGATCGTACTGCAATGCCGACCTCGCTTGTTGTTGTGAGGGGAGTAGTCTGGAGAATACGGGGCTGAACCGCCCCTAGAAACCCGCAGTGCGGTAAAGTGCAGACTGGTATGAATGCCTGAACGTCACGCGCGGGCGGCGGACATCCGTCTGACGATTACCGTAGGCTGGACAACCAGTCATCGACGAGCGCCAGGGCACGCGCATAATCATAGGCCGCCAGTGCGCGCTGCAAACTGCGGAAGCGCTCCGGTGCCGCTGCGCCAAGCCGCGGAGCCTCGGCGTTCAGCAGTGGCCGGGCGGCGGCATCGTCATCGGCCAGGAGCGCACGCAGCCGGGTCAATGAGTCCGCTGTGTCGCCAACTGCCTGTTGGCCGCTATCCCCCACCGCGGTTGCCGCACCCGGTAACGGAATCTTCTCCAACGCAGCCAGCAGCGGCAGTAACAGGCGCGCGACATCCTGCAGCAAAAGGTCGACCTGCGCGGCATCCGGCGCAGCGAGACGGCACGCATGCTCCAGCGCAGCGGCCGCCTGCGAAAGCCCCGTCGCCCCCACTGTAGCGGCGATACTTTTCAGTGAATGCGCATTGCGCTGGGCCAGACGCCAGTCGCCCGCCTGTATTGCCGTATCACATTCCTCGAGAAACTGCGCCTGGTCTGTGGCGAACCCCTGCAGGATACGCAGATACAACGCTACATTGCCCTGTAGCCGTTCCAGCCCCGCGCCGGCATCAACGCCGGGCAGCGCCAGCACCTCGGCGGGCAGTTGGCTCCCGTTTGCGAACGGACCCGAGCCGTAGCCCGGTGGACCTACGCGTCGGAGACCGTCAGCAGGGGCTATCCAGCGCGCCATAGTGGTCAGCATGACGGCGACATCCAGCGGTTTGCCGATATGGTCATTCATCCCTACTTCAAGCACGCGCTCCCGATCGCCAGACATGACGTTGGCGGTCATGGCGATGACCGGGAGCGCCTGCGTTGCCGGATTGGCCCGTATACGGCGTGTTGCCTCATAGCCATCCATTACCGGCATCTGGCAATCCATCAACACACCGTCGAAGCGCTGCGAATCCAGCAATTCCAGAGCCTCACGGCCGTCACCGGCCAGTGTTACTCGGATGCCATACCCCTCGAGCAACTCCCGAGCCACGTCCTGGTTGACCGCGTTATCCTCGACCAGCAACACATGGGCACCTCGCAGGCGATCCACAGCCTGCTGCAAGTCGCGCGTGCCAGGCGTCAGGCGAGCGCCAGGCGCAGCGCTGCGCTCTACCGCCTGAACAACGGCGTCAAACAGCGCCCGGGGCGTCAATGGTTTGGTCAGCAAGGCCGCAAAGGTGAGCCCGCTGGCAGGCGCTTCAATCTGGTCGGCACTGAAATCCGACATAATGATAACAGCGGGTATCGCCACCGGCGTTGTATCACCTTGCAGCTGACACAAGAAATCCAATCCACTGACCTTGCCCAGTTTCCAGTCAAGCAATACAACGGCGTAGGGCTTATCCTGCGCGCTGCGTTGCAATATTTCTATGGCCTCCGAGGCTTCGGCAGCAAAATCCACCCGGTGACCGAATTCGCTCAGATACTGACCAAGGATCTCCCGGGAATTGCGGTTGTCGTCCACCACCAGAACCCGCAAGGGACACTGCACGGGCGACAAGCTGGGCCGGGCGTCCTCAACACCACAGGGGAAAGTAAAGCGGAACACGGAGCCCACGCCATATTCACTCTCTACCCAGATACGCCCGCCCATCATGTCAACGAGGTTCTTGCAAATCGCCAGACCAAGGCCGGTACCGCCATACTTGCGTGTGGTCGATGGATCCGCCTGGGTAAATGCCTGGAACAGCGCGGACTGCTGCTGCGTTGTCAATCCAATACCGGTATCTGACACACTGAATTGCAGCAGTAATTGCTTGTCACTGCGCTCGATCAACTCGACGGCGGCGATCACTTCACCACCGTCTTCAGTAAACTTCAGGGCGTTGCTGCAAAGGTTCACCAGAACCTGTCCGAGGCGCACCGGGTCACCCAGAAGAAGGCGCGGCAGATTGGGAGGCGTGTTGAACAGGAACTCGATATTCTTCTCGGCCGCGCGCATTCCCGTTGTGTTTGCCAGACGCTCAAATACCTCGTCCAGCGCAAAGGGAATCGTCTCCATGCTCAGCTTGCCCGCTTCAATCTTGGAGAAATCCAGAATGTCATTGATGATCGACAATAATGTCTTTGCGGAAAGTTCGATCTTGTTGAGGTAGTCGCGCTGCCTGTCGTCGAGCTGGGTACGCAGGGCGAGGTGTGACATGCCTATGATGGCATTCATCGGTGTGCGAATTTCGTGTGACATGTTCGCCAGAAAACTTGATTTGGCAGCAGTAGCGGCCTGCGCTTCATCACGCGCGACTTCGAGCTCCTGATTGAGCAGGCGCTCCACGTGGTGGTTGATACGCACACCGGCGATACGTGTCATACCCCCGCGTTCGTCTCGCTCTACCACTTGACCAACATCGAGGAACCAGCGCCATTCTCCATCGGCGCACAGTTGCCGGTATTCACAGCGGTAGGTGTCCGTGCGCCCCTGCAAACAATCCATGGCGAGCGTCATCGCCCTGTCAATGTCATCAGGATGTATCAAGCGCGCAACGGTATCTATACCCCGCCGCAACGGAGACCATACCTCCTCGCTCTCGCGCAGCTCAAGCGGTGAATAAGCCATAAGGCGTGCGAAGTTCTCATTGGCGATAAAACGATCAGTCTCGGGGAAATACTCCCACAGCCCAAGATCAGCGGCTTCCGCAATCAGTAACAAACGCTGCTCACTTTCTTTCTGCTGCTGCTCTGCACGCACGCGCGGCGTTATATCAATCAGCGTACCTACAAGGGTGTCAACATTGCCATCCTCATCAGACTCGGCGCGGCCGGTCTCAAAGAGAAAACGGATTTCGCCTGCGCTATCCAGAATACGGTATGCCAGAGAGAAGCTTCGGTCTTCATCGATAGCTGCACTCACAAGGTCACTGACGCGGCCGGTATCGTCCGGGTGAATTATGCTTGCGTAGCTGCGTACCGCGTTATTGATGAAGTCGCTCGCAGGGTACCCAGTGAGTTCCTGCACTGCATCGTTCATGTACAACATGGTCCAATGCTCATCTATCAACGCACGGTAGACGGTTCCAGGGATGGTGGAAACCAGCCTGCTGTATTCCTGATCGCGCCGTCTCAGCGCCTGCTGCATTGCCTTGCGCTCGGTAATATCACGAAGCGATGCAATAATCCGCAAGCTATCGCCCTCTCCCATCGGGTTGAGGCTGATTTCGACCGGCACGATATGCCCATCGCTGTGTGCAGCCACCAACTCGCGTGCCTTGGCATTGCGCACCGAGCCCACGCGAGCCGCGTTGACAAATGCGTCGCGCATCGCGACATGGCCCTGACGCTCGGCCCGAGGCATAAGAATTTCGACGGGCTGACCAATCATCTCGTTGGGGGTGTAACCGAAGATATCCTGTGCGCGGCGGTTAACAAGCGTAATACAGCCGTTAGCGTCGGTGATGACCAATGCGTCTGGTGCCGCTTCCAACAAAGCCTCAAACTGCCGCTGCTGCTCCGTCTCCTGCTGCCTCGCCAGCTCCAGCTCAGTGACATCAAAATTGACGCCCGTCATGGAAATCGCCCTGCCGGCAGCATCGCAACGTACCTGACCGCGGGCATGCACATAGAGTGTACTGCCGTCCGTCCGCCGCATGCGATAATCGGCCTCCACCGGTACTGCCGTTTTAACTGCCCGGCGTAATGCTGTCTGCAAAGACGCGCGATCATCCGGGTCCACGAGCGCCAGATACCACTCTGCATCCTTGCCCGCTTCTGCCCGGTCTACCCCCAGTTCGGCAAGAAAGGCATCTTCCCACGTCCATTGATCCGCAAGGATGTCCCACTCGAAAATGAACGCACGCGCAGCACGTAAAGATTCAGTGCGGCTCAGCTCGGCCTCATGAAGCTCAGCCAGAAGCCGGCGAGTTTCTGTCACGTCCTGCAACAAGCCAACATAGTGACTGATGCCTCCGGCAGCATCGAAGACCGGTGCTATCACCTGGTCGCACCAGATCAGCCCCCCATCGCGGCTGCGGTTTACGATTTCTCTATGCCACACTTGGCCTGCGGATATGGTCCGCCACATATCCTTAAAATATGCGGCATCCATCCTCCCGCTCTTCAGGAGGCCGGGGTCGCGCCCCGAGACGTCGGCGACGGTATAGCCGGTGAGGCGGGTAAAGGCGGGATTGACGTACTCAATGCACCCACTGGCATCGGTAATCAGCACAGAAACCGGACTCTGCTCAACCGCAGAACCCACCGCGCGCATCTGGTCACCCTGCTCTCGCAGCCGCTACTGCAGATAGCGCCGCCCGCGCTCTGAGAGCCACAAGACAAATGCCAGCATGCTGATAACGAGAATTGTGATCGCCAACGCCGTGGCGTAGACCAGGCGCTCCACCAACCGGTACTGTTGCAGTACCTCAGCGACATCAATCTCCGTTCCTACACCCATGCCCAGATCCGGCGACCAGCTCCAGGCGCCCATGACGGGAACGCCGCGATAATCCCGGTAACCCTGCGTATCCACGCCCGCTATCCCCTCGATCGCCTGGCTGGCCATTCGTGTCAGCGGCCAGGCGTACGAGGCAGTTTGGGGCACATCACCGGCCATCAGATCAACGCCCGGATCGTGCAGCTTCGGATGGCCCTGGGAAGAGAAAATAGCCGGGTAACGCTCAGCAAGACGCAGCATATCCTCTGCGAAGCGTGAGCCGTTGAGTATCTCACCACGGCGGTTGAAGATGAAGGATTCACCTGAGTCACCCGCTCTGGACCTTTGCAACAGCGCATTCAATTCGGCGTGGTCGGCCGCCTCGATGAGGAAGAACGCGAGACCGGCATCCACTACTCTCAATGCCTGCAACAGTGCGAGATGGTTATCATGCTCAGCCCCTTCACGATCGATGGCCAGTAGCAAAGGCCCGCGCATGGAAGACGCCGTCTCGAGCGCCTGCGCCATGTGTTCGACATAGAAACCACTATCCGGAGCGAAGTCCGCACTGGCGGCAAGCACCTCGCCCTCGCCATCGAACACAATGAAATAGGGCTGCCTGAGGTTTGGGTGCGCGTTGATCAGCGCCTGCAGTCTGGCAGTCGACTGCTCTGTGTTACGCTGCATTGGGCTGGCCACCAACTCCCCAATAGCCTGCTGGATGTCACCGGTTTGGAGCAGGTCCCTCAGGTAGACAAGCTGTCGTTCGAACCAGAGTTCCAGCCCCGAGCGCACGCCACTGTTGATAGAGGTAAGAATAAGCGCCTGGTCACTACGGGCCTCGGACTCGAGTCGTTGCAGTGTGGCTTGCGCAGCGAGCACCGTAATGCTGAGAAACAGGACTGCAACGCCATAAACCGCAAAGCGAAATCGGACACCAGAAAAGAGGACCAGCTGTCGCTGGGGGCTCACGCCCCTCAACAAAAAAAGCAGAAGTGCTACTACCAGCGCAACAAGACCTGCGAGGCCCACAAGAAGTAACAGGGAGTCTCCCATGAGATTAAACGACGGGAGCGGCTCGGCAGACAGCACGTTCGGCCACAGAAGCAAGAAGCAAAAAAACCGGGTGAGCAATACCCGTGAGGAACACAAGCAACGCATTGAGGGCCTACTCTCGTGCAGGACGAATGGCGCCGTCCTCCCGATAGCGGCTGCGCACCAGTTCAATCTCGGGAATACAGTCGAGGAAGCAATCAACCAAGTGAGGGTCAAAGTGACGGCCCGACTGCCCCAAGATCCAGTCCAGCGCTGTTTGCAAAGGCCATGCTTCCTTGTAAGGTCGCTTGCTGGTAAGTGCGTCAAATACGTCTGCCAGGGCGACGATGCGTCCGACACGCGGAATAGCCTCACCCGAGAGACCCTTTGGATAACCGCTGCCATCCCATTTTTCATGATGCGACAGGGCCACGGTCGACGCCATCGCGAGCAGGCCAGACCCTTGGGGGTCGCCATGGATTTCCGCACCGATCGCGGAGTGCGTCTTCATGATTTCCCACTCCGCTGGAGTCAGCTTGCCCGGTTTCCGCAGAATGCTGTCCGGTATCCCAATCTTGCCAAGATCATGCATCGGCGCGGCGTTCAGAAGCAAGTCTGCGTCACCCTCGTCCATCCCGGCCGCAAGGCCTATCAGGCGTGAATAGTGACTCATCCGAATCACGTGCAGGCCAGTTTCATTATCCTTATATTCCGCCGCGCGCCCGAGGCGCCTGATGATCTGCAACCGTGTGTCGTTAAGCTGCTCCGTGCGCTGACGCACCTTGCGCTCAAGCTCCTGATTCTGGTCGTACAGCGCCAGGTGGGTACGCACACGGGCGAGCACCAAGGGCGGGCTGACCGGCTTGGTAATGTAATCGACGGCACCCAGCTCGAAGCCGCGTAGTTCATCCTTGGGATCAATACTGGCGGTGGCAAAAATCACGGGGATGTGGCGGGTGGTGTAGTCTTCCTTGAGTCGGCGGCAGACCTCGAAGCCATCCATCTCCGGCATCATGATATCGAGCAGAATGATATCGGGCGGTGTGCGACGCACGATCTCGAGCGCTCGCGTACCCCGAGTTGCCACCTTCACCTGGTAGCTACCACGCAATACCTCAGAGAGAACATCCAGGTTCTCCGGCATGTCGTCGACAACCAGCACTGTCTTCCTGTGGTTCTCTGTAGCCACGTAACTCCCTAGAACTTCCCTGCGAGCCTCGCCTGACAGTGTAGACTACGCTGCGTATTGTGCACCCCGCAGCGGGATGTTCCGTACCCTAAACCTGCGCCAGTTCACGTGCAATCACCGCCCTGACCAGGGGGTTGAAGGGAAAGCCGATGTGGCTCGCTGGCACCGCCACATTGCGCACCCAGCGTGCGTCAGCCTCGCACTGGGCGATATCACGCCCGACAATGCCATCGGTCTTGCTGTAGAGCGCCAGCACCGGAACCTGCAACTCACCCTGGTAGGCATGCTGCACCCAGCGCCGAATGCCCTCTTCATCCGCTGGCCCCGGGTTGCGGCCACTCATTACCCGGTACAGTGCGGTACCGCGCGGGTCGCCGTAGGGTGTGCCCAGGGTGATCACACGGCGCAACCAGTCCGGGTGGCGATGCGCCAACGCCACCGCCACGAGCCCACCCAGGCTCCAGCCTATCAGGGTGACCTTGCGCCCGGTGCGCTGGAATTCGCTGTGCACCAAAGACGCAACGCGACTTTCCGTGTCGCTGCGTGCCGCAAGGGCCGCCTCAAGGCTGGCTGCGCGATCTCCGCCCCCGTGCCGCCCCAGCCCCCAGGGCATGGCGTTGTAACCCTGTGCATTGAGGAAGTTGCGCAGGCCCGCCGTGGAGGCATCGGCAGCCATGAACCCGGGCAACACGATAATACTGTGGCCATCGCCGCGGGGCAGGCGGCGCAACAGCGGGCGCAGCAGGGCACTGCCACCCATTTCGAGAAAGACTCGCCCCACCTCGGTGACACTGTGACGAATAAGCGGTGGTCGCGGCGGCGGGGTTACGTTGGCTACTGACATGACTCGGGTACCTCACTTATAGTGGGTTATACGCCCCGGTTTGTGGGCGGATCATCTCACCTGCGGTTCAATCACGCGGCCGGCCTGCCGCCGGCTGATGTGGCCACTGTCGTAAAGCCAATGCAGTGTATCGTACAGGCTCTCCTGCAGGGGGCGGAAGCAGAACTCCAATTCACGCTCTACCCGCGCATTGTCCAACGGCACCCAGCGCGTAGCGTACTCCATCGCCTCCAGACCAAACGGAAGGTCGACCGGCAGGTGGCCACTCACCCTGTCATAGATGCGCCCGCTGAGGCGGGCAGCCAGGCCGGGCATCGGCACCGTCAGCAACCGCCGCCCGGTAACCGCCTGCAGGCTCTCGGCCACGTCCCGCCAGTCCAGATAGTGTCCACCCAGCACATAGCGATTGCTGGGCGCCGGAGATTCCAGCAGCCTGCGGTGCACCTCGGCGATGTCGCGCACATCAACATACTGCGTGCCGGATGAGGTGATGGGGATGATGCCCTTCAACAACAGCTGCAGACCCTGATGCGGTTCCGTCAGGCCGGGGTCGTCCGGGCCGATCACCTGCGCCGGGTAGGTAATCTGCACCGCAGCGCCCTCCGCCTGCAAGCCCCGCACATACTCCTCGCAAGCCACTTTTGAGCGCCCGTAGGCGTTGTGTGCCCTGCCAGGCGGGGAGTCTTCGGTCAGCGTATCGGCCTGCGGGTCGTAGAGCGCCGTAACACTGGAGACGTGGATGACCCTGTCAATGCCGCGCTCCACTGCGCCGCCGATCACCAGGCGCGTGCCTTCAACGTTGGTGCGCCAGACGCGCTCCGCATCCGCTGCATGGGTAGAGACCATCGCAGCGGAGTGCACCACGGCGTCACAGCCGTCGAGGGCGCGCGCAACCTGCGCTGCGTCGGTCACATCGCCGCGCACAACCTGCTGCACGCGGTCTTCACCGAACAGGTTAAGCATCTTGTCGACGCTGCGCACCAGCAGGCTCACTTCGTGGCCCTCTGCGAGTAACGCCTGCGCGGTATGGTAGCCCACAAAGCCGGTGGCACCCGTGATCATGACCCGCATATCAGCTGTCCGCCCCGGCGCGGGCTTTCGGTCGGGCCTTCGCGCCCGCCCTGGGCCTGGACCGCGGCGCCGCCTTAACTCGTGGCGTTTTCGGCGAGGGTTTTGCCTTGCGCACGCGTTTGGCCCGGGCCCCGGTGGTTGCGGTGGCCGTACCGCTCGCCGGCACAGCACTGGGCACCTGTGCCAGCAACTCCTGGAACGACGCTTCCAGGCAAGCCACATAGGCAGCCGGATCAGGGAGCATCTCGCGACAGGCAGTAAAAGACAGCGTAATAGTGCCCTGTCGGTTCTGCACCGCGCTGTAGACCACATGAAACAGGCCTATGCTCGGTAGCAGCGGCCCCAGGCTCAAGGCATCAACCAGCCGGGCACCGCAGAAATACTGTTGAAACGGCGGGCCGGGGACGTTGGTCACTACCGTATTGAACATGACCGATGATTCGGTCAGACCGGTCGCCGATGCCAAGCGCAGGGCCATTGCCAACAGGTTGCCCGGCACCAGGTCCGTGAGCTCCAGCGCCAGTTTGGGGCCTACCGCTGCCGCATAGGCCTTGGCCTGGCGGCTTTCCTGGTTGATCGCGCGCAGTCGCTGCACCGGGTCCTCGACATCACTGCAGAGTCCCACGCCCATGAAGCCGACCATATTGCCCCCGGCCATCTGTTCCTCCGGCGTGCGAACGTCAATCGGACAGCCGGCCACCATGCCGTTGGTGGGTAACTCATCGCGTGCCTGCAGGTAGCGACGCAGCCCTCCCGAAACCACGGCGAGCATGACGTCGTTGATGGTGCTGCCCGGGCACAGCTGGCGGATACTGCGCACCGCCTCAAAGTCAAAGCGCGCGGCATCAACCACCCGGTGAGGCGAAATACGCCCCTGGAACCGGGTTCTCGGCGCCGGAGGGCGCGGTTCAAACTCGTGTTCCGCATACCCTTTGCGCAGCCGCAGCAGCATCGGCACCGCCTGCCCCACCAGGCGCAGGGCCTTGCCGGGCATCTTCCAGGCGTCACTGTAGGCTTTGGTCAACATGCCGACCCGCGAGGGAATATCCGGTTCCCAGGGCGGTGCCTCTGCGACCCGAGCCACCGTCGGCGAGGTATCCAGCATCAGGCTCATAAAGCGCGAGCCCGTGGCACCATCCATGGCCGCATGGTGGACTTTCAGCAACATGCCAAAACACCCTTTCGGCAGGCCGTGCACATTGTCCAACCCCTCGATGATGTACATCTCCCAGAGGGGTTTGTCCCGCGCCAGCGGACGCGAGTGGATGCGCGCAGCCAGAATGCACAACTGGCGCCAGTCCCCGGGCTTGGGCAGTGCGATGTGCCGCACATGGTATTCAAGATCAAAATCCGGGTCGTCAGCCCAGTAGGGTTGGCCCAGCCCCAGGGGCACGCTCACCAGCTTGCGCCTGAAGATCGGCGACAGGTGCAGGCGGGATTCCATCAACGCGAGAATCTGCTTGAAACGGACCTTCCCGCCCTGCGCCGTACTCTGGTCGTAGATGCTGATTCCGCCGATGTGTTGTGGCATGCCTTCAAGCTCTGCATGCACAAACATGGCGTCCTGTCCCGACAGCTGCTGCATACCTGTTCTCCCCATCAATGGCAGTGTCCGCTTCCCGCTACGGTAACGCGTGTTGCCAGGGGCCGGAAGGGCTGTTGGTGCGTTCTTGCAGACAAAATGCCTGTTTATTGACGCAACGCAGGCTGCCGGCCTAGACCGCGCGGTACAGCGCCGCCACCGCAATGCCCAGGGCAATCGCCGGCATTGGCTGCCGCAGCCAGAACATCATCGCCGCTGTGCCCAGCAAGGCAAGCCGTCCAGCCGTGTCCGCCTGCAGCGCGATGGGCACCAATACGGCAATCAGTACGGAACCTGCCATGCCATTGATGAAGCCCTCCACGCGTCGATTGAGCGGGATCAACCCCATGACAAACACCCCGCCAAAGCGCACCAGCAGCGTGACCAGTGCCATGCAGGCAATGATTAACAGGGCGCCGGCGCCAGCGGTCGCAATCATTGATCACGCTCCAGCCACAGTGCACCGACGAGGCCGCCCGCGAGCCCTCCCGCCACCACATGAGTATTGGCCGGCAACCAGCGCACGGCCGCCCAGGCGGCCAAGCCACCCGCGATCCACGCTGCCACAGTACGCAGGGTGCGCCGCCCGGCCAGTGCCATGCTGAGCATGAAGCAGCCCAGCACCATGTCCACGCCAAATGCACGCGGATCCGCGATCAGGCCTCCGAACACCATGCCTGCGAGCGTACCCGCCAGCCAGGTTAGCCAGATGGCCAGACCGCCACCCACCAGCGCACCAAGGGTGTTGCGTCCTGACTGCAGATCGTTGAGCGCCATCGCCCAGTTGGCATCCGAGAGGGTGATGAGTGAGGCATAGCGGCGACGCGGCGGCACCAGGGCGAGCCAGGGATACAGCGTCGCCCCCATCAGCAGCATGCGCGCGTTGATTGCCAGAGTGGTGACCAACAGGGGCACCAGCGGCACCTGGGCACCCCACAGATCCAGCGCTGCGAATTGCGCTGTCCCGGCAAATACCGTGGCGCTCATCAACACGATCTCCACGGGCTGCAAGCCGGTCTGCACGGCAGCCAGGCCAAATGCCGCACCGAAAGCTGCCACAAAAAGCGACAGTGGCAGCAACCGCCAGAAACCGCGCCTGCAGTCGGCAAAGGATAGCGCCGGGGCGACTGTGGTGCGCATGACGATGTCACCTGTGAACGTTGTGAGCGAACCATGATACCAGCATACTTGCGGGCTTTGAGCACACGCGCCAGCACAGGACAGGCCAGACATGGGTGAACTCTACATCGCACATGAGTACAGCATTGCAGCCATGCAGCTGATTCTGGCCATGCTGGGCATGGGCGCCACGCTCACCGGTCGTGACTTCCAGGATATCGCTCGCGCACCCAGGCCCGTCACCGCGGGCCTGGGGGTACAGCTGTTGATGGTGCCCGTGCTGGCCTTGCTGTTTATCAGCTGGCCGGGGGTGACTGCGGGTGTCGCGGTTGGCATTGCGCTGATCGCGGCGATTCCCGGCGGCACCGTGTCGAACATATTTACCTACCTGGCGCGCGGCGATATCGCGCTCTCCATCAGTATCACCACACTCACCACCCTCGCCTGCCTGGTCACCACACCGCTGATCCTCGACCTGCTGATCGGCCAGCACCTGCCGGCGGATTTTGTCATGCCGCGACTTGGCATCGTTATGGAGATCGGGCTCACCCTGTTGCTGCCGCTGCTGATCGGCATGCTGTTCCTGCGCTACTACCCGCGCCAGGCGCCCGCCTTCTCCCTCGGGTGCATACGCGGTTCACTGCTGGGCGTTCTGCTGATTGTGGTGGGTTCCCTGCTCGCCGGCCGGCTCGACCTCGCTGCTTTCGGGGCCGGGAATGTACTGCTGGTGGTCCTGTTCAGTATCACGCTGGCAGTGGCCGGGTGGCTGGTGCCACGACTGACCGGCATGAACCGCAGCAAGGCGACCGCCATTGAGCTCGAGGTGGTGGTGCGCAACATCAACCTGGGGGTCCTCTTGAAGGTGTCCATCTTCCCCGCTTCCGACCCGGTGCTGGCGCCGATTGGCGACCTCGCGCTGTTTACGCTGCTACTCTATGGCGGCTTGCAACTGCTTATCGGCGCGGCGCTGATTCGCCTGCGCCGGAAAGATAATGCCGCGCCGGCGGCCAACGCCAGTGGCGCAGGCTAGACCGTGCAACCGGCAGCACTGCATCAGGAATTCACCGCGAGGGTGCGCGACCTCGCCACGGACGGGCGCGGCATCGTCGAGCATCCAACCGGCCAGGTGTTTTTTGTGTCTGGCGTCTGGCCGGGCGAGACAGCACGCTTTCGCGTCTCCGGTTTCAAGCAGCGCTTCGGTTTTGCACAGCTGGTGGCCCTGCTGGAGCCTGCACCAGAGCGCGTCACCCCTCCCTGCCCCCATCACGGTGTCGGCGAACGCGACTGCGGAGGCTGCCCCTGGCAGTTCATGGATTACCGGGCACAGTGCGTCGCCAAGGAGCACAGGGTACGCAAAACACTGGTCCGCCACGGTATTGACGAACGCATTGCCTCACTGCGGCCAGCGCCGGACGTTCTTGGCTACCGCAACCGGGCGCAGTTCAAAACCGATGGCCGCCAACTGGGGTTTGTCGCCGCGGGCTCCAATCGTCTGGCACCGATAAAAGACTGCCCGATCCTCACCGCCCACAACCGCAGCACGCTGCACACCTTGCTGGGCCAGCTCCCGAATCACGCCTGGAAGCCGCAGCGCAAACACGGCTGGACAACCCTGGATGTGGACGATGATATGCACGCCAGTGAGGTGGTAACCAACCAGCGACGCCCGTTCCGCCAGGGCAACAACGCGCAGAACAGCTTCATGCGGCTTTGGCTCGCAGAACGCCTCCAGCGCCTCGATCCATCCCGCACCGTCACCGAGTTGTTCGCGGGCTCAGGCAACTTCACCGAGGTGATTGCCGCCTGCGGTTTCCACAGTATCAAGGCGGTCGAGGGCGTGGCCGAGAGTGTCGCTCAGCTCGCCGCACGCGAGTTGCCGGGAACCAGTGCACTGTGTCACAACCTGTTTGTGGAAGCGGAGTGCCGTCAGTTACAGGCCCGCACGGCGGATTCCAGCGTTCTGGTGCTGGACCCACCCCGCGACGGCTTCAAGCACATTGCCAGCCTGCTGCCTAAGAAACACGGCTACCGGGACGTATTCTATATTTCCTGCGATGTGGCGACCTTCAGCCGCGACCTGCAGGTGCTGCTTGAGGCCGGCCTGACCGTGCGAGAACTACAACCGCTGGACCTGTTCCCGCATACCCCGCATGTGGAGCTGCTCTGCTGGCTGCAGACCTGAACAGGGCGACACCCGATCAGGCTCCCGCCTGGGCCGCAGCGGCCTGGCTATTCAATTCCGCCAGCAGTTCCGCGGGCAGTTTCAACTGCCGCCCCAACTCCTCGAGGTAGCTGCGCTCCATAAAACTCTGCTCATCGATCACCAGCACACTCGCCAGATACATTTCCGAAGCGATTTCCGTACTGGCGGCGACTGAAGCCACCTCGACCGGATCCAGAGGCTTCTGCAGCTCGCGGTCGACCCACTGGATGAGTTGAGGATCCGAAGTCATGCCGCGCAGCCCTTCGTCAATAAGCTGCCGCTCACGCTCGTCGACATGACCGTCGGACTTGGCCGCCGCAATGATCGCCTTCAACACCGCCGTCGAGTGCTGCTCCAGGGCTGGCCCACTGACTCTGTCGACAGTTTGCGCTGGCGCGGCAGTCGGTGCCACGCCCTGAGCCGAGTTCGCCTGCCAGTTGCCGTAAGCCTTGTAGGCCATCATGCCCAGCGCGGCCACGCCGCCATACTTCAGGGCCTTGCCGCCCATTTTACGGCCCTTCTTGCTGCCCAGCAGTAAACCCAACGCGCCCCCGGCGAGCGCAGCGCCGCCCCGGCCGCCCAGGAAATCGCCGACACCACCTCCCGTCGAGGTGCCCACTGAGGGCCCTGACGTACCTTGCTGCTGACCACCGGAAGATCCGAGCAGCTGATTTAACAGGTTTGACACATCCATCGTTGACGCCTCTGCAAGTTGGAGTTGATACGTATGCGTAAGCACTTAGGACCATGAACAAGCGGCATAGGTTCCCGCCCGGGCTCGCTCTGCGCGAGGGCAATACCCACGCATCGTCCTGTGCATATCGCCGCGCCGGACTCTGGCAGAGAGGGCAGGCACAGGGCTATCATCGGCAGATGACCCTGTCCGCGCAACTCATCCCGGCGTACCTCAGCGCCCTTCTACTGTGCCTCATGTCGCTCGTCTGTGCCGCGTGCCTGTGGACCGCCAACTGGACGGCGGTGCGCCAGGTACCGAGCCGCGCCCATCTTCTGTTTGGCGGCGCAATTGCCTGTCTGGGCCTGTGGCTGATTTCGTTTACCGTGATTGAGGGTGTGCGCGTCCATTTCCTCGGCATGACCGCGTTGACCCTGATATTGGGTTGGCGCTTCGCCATTCTCGCCGGCAGTGCAGCTGTGCTGGCGCACACGCTGGCAATCGGTCAGTCTGTGACGTCCATTCCGGCCACCTGGCTGTTGACCGTCGCCGTGCCGGCGACGATATCCCGCTGGCTGGTGTATCAGCTGCGCAACACCCGCGCACAAAACCTGTTTGTCTACATGCTCGGGGCCGGATTCGGCGGGGGCGCCCTGTCATCGCTGGCGGCTACCGTGACTGCGGTCGGCTTGCTCTGGCTTGCGGGGCAGCAGACGCTGGTTCATCAGGCGCTGGAAAACTGGCCCGCCGCACTGTTGCTGCTGTTTCCCGAGGGGTTTATCAACGGCATGGTGATCAGTGCGCTAACCGTGTTCTATCCTGATCTGTTGAAAACCTTCGATGACGAACACTACTTGTCAGGTTAGGGGGCCATCGTCGACAGGGGGATGTCGCTGAGGATTCAGGGTCTCAGGCGAAGTCCTGCCTTTCCATCCACGGGATCAACCGCCGGAAGGCCTCCTCGATCTGTGCTATCGATGTGGAGTAGCTGATGCGCAGGGCGTTGCTGCAGGAGGGACCGAAGGTCTCGCCCGGAATGGTACACACGCCGGTTTCCTTGAGCAGACGCAACGCCACGTTATTGCCGTTGATGCCCTCGGGCAGCGCGGGAAACAGGTAGAAGGCCCCTTCCGGCTTGTAGCCCTCAAGAAACGGAGTCTGTCTGACCAGTTCCACCACGCGATCCCGACGCTGCGTGTAGACCTGCAGCATATTGTCGACGAAATCACGCTCGCCACGCAGAGCCGCCACCCCCGCCCACTGGCAGGGCGTATTCGCGACCGTGGTGGTGAACATGTGGTAGCGGCGCAGCTTCTTGATCGCGCCCTGGCTGGCAATCAACCAGCCCACGCGCATCCCCGCCATGCTAAAGGTTTTCGAAAAGCTGCTGATCACCATCACATGATCAAGATCGGAGCAGCAGGACAGTACACTGGGGTAGGTTTTGTCGTCGTAGACCAGGTGGTCATACACCTCGTCACTGATGACATACACCCCGCGGTAAGCCGCCTCCTGCACAATAGCCTCAATAGTCTCGCGGGGGTACAGCGTGCCAGTGGGGTTACTCGGTGAATTGAGGACGATGGCACAGGTATTGGCGCTGATCGCATCGATCACGTCCTGCGGATCCAGTTGGTGGTTACTCTCGGCGCGGGTCGGGATAGTCTTGACCGTACCACCGTTCATCCGCACCAGCGGCGCGTACAGCATGAAGGACGGCTCCGGGATGATGAACTCGCGCCCGGACGACGATGTCGCCGTCAGCGCAAGATAGATGGCCTCGGTCGCACCCGTGGTTACGAGGATGTTGTCGGGCGTCAGCTCACGGGCGTAGCGCGCGCCGTAGTAGTCAGACAGGGCCTCGAGCAATTCCGGTAGCCCGGCGTCCATCGTGTAACCGGTTTGGCCGGCCTGCAGTGCCGCCACCGTCGCATCCACCACATGCGCCGGTGCCGGAAGGTCCGGCTGACCGATGGAGAGGTGTATGACGTCCTGCATGGTCGAAGCCAGGTTCACCATTTTGCGAATGCCTGGCATGGGAATCGCCAGCAACGCGGGATTCCAGACCGGGTCTTCGCTTTCGTAGAAATCGCTATCCAGATCGCCCATGCTCCCTCCTCAGTGCTGCGTGAACAGCGGGGGTCGCTGCGCTGTCAGTGGCGCAGCCCGCTGGTACGCGTAGCCCGCCTGCAACACCCGTGCGTCGTCAAACTTTGCGCCCACCAGTTGCAGCCCAATGGGCAGGCCCTCACTGCAGAACCCACAGGGCACCGACAAGGCTGGCTGACCGGTCATGTTGAAGGGGTAGGTAAAGGGCGTCCAGGTGGGCCAGCGCGTGCTCGGCCAGTCCTCGGGCACCTCACGATTGGTTTTGAACGCGGTGATGGGCAGCGTCGGGGTCAACAGCAGATCGTACTTCTGGTGGAAACTCGCCATGCGCTCGCACAGTGCGGCGCGCTCGTTCATCGCTGCCAGGTAATCCAGCATCGACAGCCGCGCCGCCTTCTCCGCCACGCTAACCAATTGTGGATCCATAAGCTCGCGCTTGCGCGCCCCGAGGTCCCGCATCGCATTTGCAGCTCCGCCGTAGAATAGATGACCGAAAGAACCGAGGGGATCGCTGAAACTCGGGTCCACCTCAACCACCGACGCCCCCAGGCTCCTGAACACCTGGGCCGCCTCGCGCA
>CEOG01037566.1_pt1 | contig 23950 bp, 25 predicted proteins | sample 530301 | NCBI WGS metagenome assembly CEOG01 (sample SAMEA2619903, study PRJEB7988) | marine metagenome | biome: marine biome (ENVO:00000447); feature: surface water layer (ENVO:00002042); material: "saline water (ENVO:00002010), including plankton (ENVO:xxxxxxxx)" | depth 5 m | reverse complement strand
AGGATCACCTCGACATCCGGGTCCGCCTGGGCATTCCGCAGCGCATCCGCAAGTCCGGCAAGAAGATCGGGGTTAATGGCATTCAGCCGGTCTGGCCGGTTCAACCGTATTTCGGCAATGCCGTCCGAGATTGTCAGCTTGACTGTATTATTCATTTTTCAATTCTCCCTGATGACCCGCCGGGTTTTACCGGAAGTCCGTGGCAGGCTGCCCGGCCGGGCAAGCGTTACTACTGCGGTGACCCCAAGTGCGTCCTTGATGGATCGGGTCACCTCTGCCGCCAGATTTTCAGATGGTGAAATACCCGCTTTAATCTCGGCCTCTATCGGCAGATGGTCATATGGTCCCGCCCCGTTCAGCCGGACAAGATATTCTCCGGAAAGCTGGTCATTGCCGTTGATGACGGCGGCAACCATTGTCGGGAACACATTGATCCCCCTGACAACCACCATGTCATCGCTGCGCCCGATCACCTGAAACCGAAAACCCGTGCGCCCGCAAACGCAGGGCCCGGTCGCCGTAATCCGCAGCACATCCCCTGTGCGAAAGCGCACAAGCGGCTGGCATTCCCTCTCCAGATGGGTCAGCACCAGCTCCCCGGTCACTCCCGCTTTAATCGGAAGGCTCTCCGCCGTATCAGGATCGATTATTTCCGGATAAAGCACATCGCCGCCAAGAAAATGAAGGTCCGTATCATGCTCGCACTGACCGGCGAAATTGCAGAAAACATCCGACACGCCATAGTTCGCATTCCGGGGTTCCAGCCCCCAGACCGTTTTCAGACGGCGGCGCAGGTCGGGACTGTCCAGCCCCGCTTCACCCCCGAATAGTCCGAGCTTCAATCCAAGGTCCGCCGGGGTGATCCCCGGGAAATGTTCCGCAATCACCGCCTCCAGCACCGCCGGATAGGACGGCGTGCAGGAAATGGCCGTGATGTTCAATTCCATAATGGTATTGATCAGAAGCTTCGTGCTTCCAACACCAAAAGGAACGACCAGCGCGCCGGTGGCCTCAAGCGTCATATGATCGGTAAGCCCGCCCATCCACATCTGGTAATTCAGGCAATGCACCACACGATGGCCCGGCCCCAGGCCGGCGGCACGCTGACTGCGCCCGCCAACAACGGCGGTGATATGGCTGTCGCGTTGCGAAAGCGCCAGATTCATGGCCTGGCCCGTTGTCCCGGACGTTCGGTGCAGCCGGCTCACCGCCGTATCGGCCGCCGCCAGATAATTGCCGAACGGCGGCCGGGCCGCCTGGCTTACCCGCAACATGCTTTTGTCGCAAAGTGGTAGCGCAGTGATATCCTCCAGCCGTTCCGGCGGCGATTGCCTGCCCCAAAGTGATTTGAAAAAATCGGAATTTTTGGAAACATGAAGACGTTGCCGATCCCATCCCTGCTGCTGAATGGCGGCAATCTCATTTTCGGGTAGATACTCCGCATTCTCTACTAACGGCATTTTTCTTCCTTCCGAGACCAACGAACCCGTTTGACAATACCCAGAACCAGCCTGTATGGCCTTCGCAGATCATTGACATTTACCAAATATGACATCATATTTATTTATAGTGCAGGCTACCCGTAGTTTGCAAGTGCTGTTATAAGGCCAGTTCATTTTTCACAATTTACGACATATACTACTTTGTCGAGATATATAAAATACGGCGAGGGTATGAAAAAAGATATTCCGTTCAATAAGGTGTTGGAACAACAGGCAAAGGATGACGTTACCCTTAAAAAGGGTGACCGCACGCGTCTTCGGCTTATGGTCGCAACCGCCAAGCTGCTTCAGGATACTTTTTTCCATGACTTGCGGATTACCGACATCTGCAAGCAGTCCGGCGTCTCGCAGGGGACATTTTACCTGTATTTTAATGACAAGATGAGTGTGACGACAACGACGCTATCCCAGTTTGTGCATCATATCTTTCAATCCCTGAAAGAAGCCGGCACCAATCAGAACAGCCTTTCCGATGCGGTCTACGCCACAACCCTTTCCTATGTGAAGCAGTTCTATCTGAACCGGGGGCTATTGCGCTGCCTCATGCAGATGACGGAAGAATCGACCGAGTTCGAGAAAATATATCAGTCCCTCAACAGCACATGGAACAAGCGGACCGCCAGCGCGATTGCCCGGCGCCTTGGCAACAGGCCGGCGGATGATCCCGAAGGCGTGATGATCGTCTATGCCGCCGGCGGCATGGTGGATGAATATCTTGCCAATCTCTATGTCCGCAAAGATCCGACCCTGACGAAATATTCCGGCGCGCCGGAGGATGTGGCGCATCTTCTGTCAAATCTCTGGATGCGCGTGGTCATCGGCGACAATATCCGTTTGACAGAGAAGAACAGGTAAGCACCCGACATCGCCGAGAGAAAACGCGCCCTCTCTGCGAACCCGGCCCGTTGTCAGGCGGCGGGGCCCCGCCTGTCAATGCGCCCGTGAGATGAAAAGCGCGGCATCATATTTCTGACAAGCCAGAAATCCGCGCCGAACCTGCCGCTGCCATGAGTGATCAGAACACCCAGTAGCAGCAACCAGTGATAATGATCGGTCGTGCCCGGATAAATGAACAGTTCGATCACAAGGGTCATGAGGAAAAGGCCTGCCGCTGCAACAGGCGTCATCAACCCCAGCACCAATAAAACCGGCAACGTCAGCTCGGCAGCTGTCGCCAGATAGGCCGCTATTTCCGGGGACAGCACGGGAACCTTATACTCATCCGCAAACAGAGCGAGGGTCGTCTGCCAGCTTTTGATCTTCAGCAGGCCGGACATGAAAAACACCTTGGCAATCCAGAGCCGGATCGCCAGCAAGGCGAGCGATTGAAGCCAGCTTGACCGCGCCGTCAAATGATCCATAACGGAAGACGCATATTTAATCATGAAAGGCATCCCTTGTGGTTCGTGCGAAAAGCCCGAGACTCATGGCGTCGGCAAATTCCTGCTGAAATCCCTCCAGATCGGTGAGATTTTCCCCGGCAATGGCCATGGATTGGGCGAAAGACAGGCCTGTCCGGCTGTGTGAAACCAGCGCCGCCAGGGCATCCGAAGCGCGGCGTATGAGGATGCAATCCTCCCCTCCGCGCCAGATGACAAGTTGATGGGGATCGGATTTGAGCTGAACCAGCCCAACCTCTTCCTTCTGATGTTCCTGCCAGATATCCAGCGCATTGAATGTCTGCGGCACAATGGACACGCCGGAATGAACCGTCAGCGCGAAAGCCGGATCAGCCGCAATTGCTTCGCCCAGCCTTTCAAAGTCGAGCAGATTTGCATCATCCGCCAGCGCCGCCTGAAAATAAGCCCACTCAATCGCGGCAATGTCACGCACATATGGTAGGGATCGAGCCTCCTTGAACCCGCCCAGAAAGTCCGCCAGATCACCGCCAAAAGCATGACGGTTGCCGGAAGGCTGGGGATGACGTCTGATATAGTGTCGCGCGACCGTTTTGAAGAATTCCTCGCCCACAATTTGAACGAGAACCGGAAAAGCGCGCGCCAGCATGTCTGTCAGACCAAGGACGGCATTGTTCCGATAAATATCAAGCCTTGACGGTGACGCCCGCGTTGCATCCAGATACATAAGGCTCGTGCGCTCTCCTGTATAAATATCGTGCAGGAAGGCGGCCTGAATCTCAGCCAGTCCGGGCATGGCGCTCCTCCCTCATCTCCACGCGGAGGGCATCCGCCTTGGCGGCTTCCGCGACAAGGATATCAAGCGCGGGAATATCCGTATCCCATTCGATGAGACAGGGAACATCGCCAAACCGGCGCAAGGCATGAGCATACAGCTCCCAGACTTCGGGGTAGACCGGTTTGCCATGCGTATCGAGATAGACGGTCTCGCCGTTCTCGATCTCGTTGATCTGGTATCCGGCCAGATGGAATTGCCGCACCCTGCCATCGGCATTGATCTCATCAACATAGGCCACAGGGTCATAGCCCAGATTATGCCCGCTCACGACGATATTGTTGATATCCAGCAACAGGCCACAGCCCGATCGCTCGACAAGCAGGTTCAGAAATTCCGGCTCGCTATAGTCGAGTTCAGCAAAGGCCAGATAATTGGACGGGTTTTCAACCAGTATCTGACGCCCGATCCTGTCCTGAAACTCGCTGACATGATCGACAAAAATATCCAGCGCCTCGTCGATAAACGGCAAGGGAAGCAAATCCGGCACATGAGTATGGCTATAACCGCTCCAACTCAGATGCTCTGACACAAAGAGGGGGTTTATCTCATCGGCGAGCGTTTTAAGATGCCGGATATGCGCCCTATCCAGACCGTCTGCCCGGCCAAGGGACAGGCCAACCCCATGCACCGACACGGGATATATTTCCGCAATCTGGCGGATCTGCTGACGGGCTACCCCGCCGCCAAAGTAGTTTTCCGAATGCGCCTCCAGAAAGCCGACCGGCGCCCGGCCGCTCAAAAGGTCCCGCACATGCACCGACCGCAGGCCTATACCGGATCGAGGTGATGAATGCGATTGATGCATGGCAGGAACTCCTTATGGCGTGATTATCCGGTGACAACCATGCCGCCCACGATTTTCTCGCAGGTGCCATTCGGCACATAAACCCACTCTTTGGAATCCGCGTCTTTCTTGGCCTGTCCCTGACAGCTATGGCCATTGGCGGCGCAGTCATTCTGTCCTGCCTTGACGATACCCGCGCATTTCTCGAAACCATCCTTGGCCTGCGTATCGGCAGGGAGAAGCGCAGCACCGGCGACAAAAGCTCCGAGGGCAGCGGCCGTCATTACAGATTTGGAGAGTTGCATATTACTTCCTTTCAGACTTTAAGTATCAGACCATTCCCCATGAATGATCTGCGAAGAACCGTTTGCCGATCCGTTCTGATGTGTAATACGGGGCCGCACACCGTTCGGTTACAATCTGATGCAAATTTTTTTAACCTGCGGATATCCGCTTTGCAGACTGCTCCTATTTCCGCACATTATGGTGATGAGGGGCCGATATCCCGCCCCTGCATGGACAAGCGGCAGGCAAGTTACTAGACTGCCAGCGAAATCATGCCATCAAGGGGCCAGGATGGTTACCAATTGACGAACCTGCCCGAACAGCCGAATGAAAACTTTTTTTATCAACAGGTGTAACCACACGCTGATGACGCCGTATAACAGTGAGAAGTGGGATGAATGGATGCGCGCCGCTCTCAATGGGGATCAGGGGGCATACCGGCTGCTGCTCAATGATCTGAGACGCTGGCTGACGGCTTATTTTAGCAAGCGCATCCACCAGAATGCCGTGGAGGACCTGGTGCAGGACACGCTCATGACATTGCATGGGAAAAGACAGACCTTTGATCCCAAATATCCATTCGGGCCATGGATCGGGGCAATCGCACGTCATCGCTGGATTGATCATATGCGCGCGACCCTCAAATATGTGGAAGTCGAGATTGACGAAGAATTTCCGTCACAACGGCCGGAGCGTGACGAAAGCGCCAAGCAGGATATTCGAACCCTGCTCAATCTCATTCCGCCTGCGCAGGCGGAAGTGATTGAAATGGTCAAGTTACAGGAAATGAGCGTTCGGGAAGTAAGCGAAAAGACAGGGCACAGCCCGTCTTCGGTCAAAATCATGGTGCACCGCGGCATAAAAAAGATGAAGACCGCCGTGCAGGAGATGCAGGATGAAGGATAATCTGATAGATCAGCTTGTCGCCGATCTCAACCCGGTCACGCCTCTGGCCAACCACAGGCTATGGCTATACTGCGCGGGTTGCCTGTTTGTGATCCTGATCCTGATCCTCAGTGTTCTGGGATTGCGCCATGATTACGCCCGTGCGGTTGAAACCGGTGCCATGTTTTGGAAGCCGGGACTGTTTTTCCTTGCCGCGCTCGGCACCATCTTTCTGGTCACGGATATTTCAAGACCAGGCGGACGCGTTAAATGGGGGCATTTGGCCCCCCTGCTGCTGGCGGCGGCCCTCCTGATCTGGCAGTTCAGTTTCCAGATGACCCGCTACCCACCAGGGTTCCTGCTGGACAGCCTGCTGGACAGATCCGCCTTTTTATGCCTGTCGGTCATATCGATTGGCGGCGGCGCGATCATGGGCCTTACGTGGAAATTCTGGCACAGCAGAACGGCCTCCCCGCGTCCCGCCCTGCTCGGCATGCTGTCCGGGTTCGGCGCCGGCTGCCTCGCCGCAACCGCCTATGGCCTCCATTGCGACAAGGATACCGCATCCTACATCTCTGCCTACTATGGCCTACCTATTCTAATGCTGTCTGTCATCGGAGGCATTCTCGGCAGCAAGTTTTTACGGTGGTAGCGGGACGTCCCATCGGAATCACTGCGAACCGTTAGAGTCTGAAAACGCCGTATCCGGTGTCACCTAGCGGGGCGTTCAGGGAAGCGGTGATCGCCATTCCGAGTGAATTGCGGGTATCGACGGGATCAAGAATGCCGTCGTCCCATATCTGCGAGGTCGAGTAATAGGCCGAGAGCTGCTCCATATAGGCCGCCTCGGTTTTCTCCTTTACCTCATTCAGGATTGCCGGGTCCAGTGCTTCACCATTGCGTTCCAGTTGTTTGGATTTCACCTCAACCAGTGTTTTAACCGCCTGCTCTCCGCCCATCGTGCCGATCTGGTTATTCGGCCAGCCAAACAGGAACCGCGCATCGAAGGCGCGGCCGCACATGCCATAATTTCCGGCGCCGAAGGAGCCGTTACACATCACCGTAAATTTCGGCACGTGAGAACAGGCCTGCGCCATGATCATCTTGGCGCCGTCTTTGGTTATACCCTGCCGTTCATAGGTCTCGCCCACCATATAGCCGGTGATATTCTGCAGGAACACGAGCGGGGTGTTGTTCTGGTTGCACAGCTCGATGAAATGCGCGGCCTTGAGAGAGGAATCATTGAACAATACGCCGTTATTGGCGACAATCCCGACCTTCCAGCCCCAGATATTGGCAAATCCCGCGATCAGGGTTTGCCCGTAGTTCGGCTGATACTCATGGAACCGGCTGCCATCGACAATACGGGCGATCACCTCGCGCATATCAAAGCCCTTTTTGATGTCATTGGGAATGATGCCGTAGAGTTCTTCCGGATCGTAATAGGGCGGCGCAGCCTCTTCGCGCTGACAGGCCCATTTCGTCGGCTTTTCCCACTGCGCGACTATTTCGCGGCCGATGGCAATCGCGTCCGCCTCGGAAGCGGCGGGATAATCACAGGTGCCGCTGATGCTGGTATGCATGTCGGCGCCACCCAGCGCCTCGGCGCTGACCTCTTCCCCCGTCGCCGCCTTGACCAGGGGCGGGCCGCCAAGAAAAACACCGCCCGTTCCCCGGACAATCACGCTGTAATCGGCGAGGGCCGGAATGTAGGCGCCACCCGCCGTGCAATGACCGAACACCAGAGCAAGCTGCTTGACGCCCATTTTTGACAGCAGGCATTGATTGCGGAACATTCGCCCCGCCATATGCCGGTCGGCGAAAACATCGCTTTGCAGCGGCAGAAACCCGCCAGCCGAATCGCAGCAATGAATAACCGGCAATCTGTTTTCAACGGCGATATCCAGACAGCGGACAATCTTTTTGATCGACAGGGGGTACCAGGCGCCGCCCTTGATCGAGGAATCATCCGCATGGATAATAACCTCACGCCCTGAGACAATGCCGATCCCCGTGATGATGCTCGCGCCCGGCGCATTGCCGTCATATTCCATATTTGCGGCCAGCGTCGATAGTTCGAGGAACGGCGTTCCCGGATCCAGCAGCATGTCGATCCGTTGACGGGGGAGCATTTTACCATGCTTTTCGAGGCGGGCGAGATCGCGCGCCGGACGGGCATGCCGCGCCGCCTCCTGCCGTTCGCGAAACTCCGCAATTAATTTTCGGTTATGGGCATCATTGGCGCGAAAATCATCGCTCGCCGTATTGATGGATGAGTTGATCCTGTGCATTTGCTACTCCGTCGGGGAACTGTTCTGCGAGGTTTCGGGCACCAGCGAGGCAATCACCTCGCCCTTGTCGAACAAGGCGTCCTGAGGCTTGTGAATTTTCCCGATCACACCGTCGCGAAGCGCCGTCAGATTGGTTTGCAGCTTCATGCTCTCGATCGTTAGAACCGTCTCGCCGCGGGCGACGGTATCGCCCTCTTTCTTTGCGATACTGACGACAACGCCGGGCATGGGCGCCCTTATTTCATCGGAGTTCGCGGCGGTCTGTTCCGTCGCCTGCCGGGGATCCAGAAGGCTGACTGTCCAGCTCCGGTTTTTTGACTTGAGATGCGCGATATTGCCATCATGCGCCAGCATAAAGTCATGTGCCTGCCCGTTGATCTCGATCTTCCGCCGGTTTTTATGGGCGCCGTGATCGACAACCTCATACTGCCGCCCGTCAATCGCCACGACAAGAACGGGCGTGCGGGCAATAATGTCAACCGGATACTCTTTATCTTCGACAACAAATCTGACTGTCACGGTCAATTCCTCCAGCCGCCAATGGATGCGTAGGGTTCGGGAATATCAAAGGCAAGCGCCCTGAATTCCCGCGAGGAGAGCGCCGCCGCGATAATGGCAGCGTCCCTGTCTTCAAGAGCCGCAGAGGGCAAGGCGAGATCCGCCGCATGTTCTGTCACAAAGCCCGTATGTATTCTGCCCGCGCGAAAATCGGGATGATCAATCAGCCGCGCCAAATAGTCGATATTTGTCACAACACCCAGCAGGGTAAGCTCCTGTAACGCCGCAATGCTTAACTCGATTGCCGCCTCCCGGCTGTCGCCATGCGTAATCAGCTTGGCAAGCATGGAATCAAAATTTGAGGTAACCGCCTGCCCCTCCGCAAGGCCGTGATCGAGACGGATGCGGGATGAATGAGGGGGCGTCATCGCAAGAACCGCGCCGGTTTCGGGGAAAAAGTCCTGCTCGGGATCTTCGGCGCAAATACGGCACTCGATCGCATGGCCCGAAACCGTGATGTCTTCCTGTTTCAGCGGCAACGGATGACCCGCCGCCGCCATAATTTGCATCTGAACCAGGTCCAACCCGGTCACCGCTTCCGTGACAGGGTGTTCCACTTGCAGGCGGGTGTTCATCTCCAGGAAGTAAAAACTTCCATCCGGCGCAAGAATAAATTCGACCGTCCCCGCATTTCGATATCTGGCCGCTTTCGTCAGGCGCACGGCGGCGTCGCAAATCTCTGCGCGCAGGCTTTCGGGCAGGTTGGCGGCGGGGGCTTCCTCAACGATCTTCTGGAAGCGCCGCTGGATAGAACATTCCCGTTCATACAGGTGAAGCGCGCCACCTTCCCCATCGCCGAACACCTGCACTTCGATATGCCGGGGCTGGTCGATATACCGTTCGGCATAGATGCGGTTGTCGGAAAAATACCGTTCCGCCTCACTCGCTGCAATGGCGGCGCGGTCGGCAACTTCTGCAGCGGAGCGGACAATGGACATGCCCTTTCCCCCGCCGCCCGCAGATGCCTTGATCAGAATCGGAAAGCCGATTTTCTCGGCCGCCGCCGTAAAGGCCGCCAGATCTCCGGTCGGCATAACGGAAGGCGCGACGGGAATGCCATGCGTTGCCGCAAACTGCCGCGACGCGATCTTGTCTCCCATCAACTCAATCGTTTCCGGATCGGGCCCGATAAAGGCAAGCTTTGCGGCAAGAACGCGGCGCGCAAATCCGGCATTTTCGGACAGGAAGCCGTAGCCGGGATGAATGGCGGCGGCCTCCGATTGCACGGCCAGCGCGACTATTTGCTCTCCGTCAAGATGCGCGGCCACCGGCGTATCACCTGAGATTTCGAAGGCCTCGTCAGCCATCGTCACATGCCGGGCGCGCCGCTCGCTGATATGATAAATCGCAACCGACGCGATGCCCATTTCAGAAAGCGCACGGATAATCCGGCAGGCAATTTCGCCGCGATTGGCAACCAGAACCTTTGTGAACGCAGGAGAGTTTATCGTCATTGTTATCCCGTCTTTTGCTGTTGGGCGCCCACCGACTTCATTCTCACCCCTTGAATGAAACCTGTTGAGACGCGGAATCATCGGTCAACCCGTCTGCATATCAAGCCGCGCCGAAATCTTTTCCAGCCGGTCCGCGACTTTATCAAGAGACTCAACTGTGGTTTCCGCCTTGCAGATACCGGACAGCACGATGTCGGTGAGCTGCCGCGCGACAGCATCGTGATCCAGCTCGCCATGATGCGCGAGAAAGGACGAAACATGATGTTCGATGCCGCCAAAGGCGAGATCACGCACCAGGGTTATCGAGATATCGGCGCGCAATTCGCCCTTTTCGATTCCTTCCTTGACGATATCCATCAAAACATTGGTGATCGCCCGGTTCAGGATATGCAGTTTGCTGTGGCGATAGTCCGGCGAGCTTCTGACCTCGGAGAAAAACAACCGACAAAGATCAGGGTTCGCGCGGATTGATTCAAGATGCTGCCAGATCAGCGCCTGAAAGCGCGCGCGCGTCCCTTCTATGCCGGAAATCTTCTCGATATTCTTGGCATACATTCCCTCATACCAGGCATGAAGAACCGAGAGCAGCAAGACACGCTTATTTTCGTAATATCGGTATATCGTCCCTTCGACGATGCCTGCCATCGCCGCGATTTCGGACATGGACGTCGCCGCATAGCCCTTCTGCGCAAACACGTCGCGGGCCGCCGCCTCAATCTGGCGCATCCGTATCTCGCGCGACTGACGCACCGGTCCTTTCTTTTGCGGGGACACGGCCTTCGGGCTTCCCGTCACGTTATCCAGATCATCTGACATCGCTGTGTATCTCCATTCATATGCGTCGGTTGCGGATTGGCAATCTTAGATAGACATCCGGAAAATTACATAATTTCCGGCTCTTTTGCGATTGTATTGCCGCATCCCGCCCCCTTCGCAATGATGTTTTATGCGCTCTGGACGCCACCTTATATCCTTTGATTCCTAAAGTGAATACAAATCATTAAAATGTCAATATATCCAAAAAAATTTCTGGTGTATTTAAATTGAAATTTTAAAATTCAGTTTTTATATATATAAATCAATATTATAATGTATATTTACTACGCATAATATTTTGCCTTGACGTAATGAGTCATATTCATTTAACCTGCGCAAACAATCGCTGCCTTTGATAATTTGATAAATCAATATGCGTTGGCAGGGCGATTGTCGGGAACAGGGAGGCTTTCAATGGCGCAGGGTGGAAATTTGTCTCACGGGACCAATGATAATGGGGCGATGCCCTTCGAACTTAGCGCCGATCATCGCGCAATCCTCGATCATGCGGATCGTTTCGCGCGAAATGAGCTTTATCCGCTTGCCGAGCGTATGGACGCCGAAGAATGGTGGCCGGAGGACACATTTCCAAAAATTGCAGAGGCCGGATTCTGCGGCATAACAATTCCCGAAGAATATGGCGGCGTAGGCCTCGATCTGATCGCGGCGGGCGTTGTCGCCCAGGCCTTTGCCCGGTGGAACCATGCCGTGGCATTAAGCTATGTGGTGCATGACAATATCTGCCTGAACAACATCTATCGCAACGCCAACAACGATCAGCGCCAGCGCTATGTCCCCGATTTATGCGCGGGCCGGAAAGTCGGCGCCCTGGGCCTGACGGAACCGGGCGCCGGATCGGACGCTCTCGGCTCGATGCGGACCACGGCGCGGCGGGACGGGAGCCATTATATTCTCAATGGCAGCAAGCTTTTCATTACCAATGGAACGATTGCCGATACATTGCTGGTCTATGCCAAAACGGCGCCTGATCGGGGCGCGCATGGCATTTCGGCATTTATCGTTGAGAGCAGCTTCCCCGGTTTCAAGGTCGCCCAGAAGCTGACGAAAATGGGCTTTCGCGGCAGCCAGACGGCGGAGCTGGTTTTTGATGATTGCCGGGTTCCGGCTGAAAACCTGATCGGCACGGAAAACGAAGGGGTCGCGGTCGTCATGAGCGGCCTGGATATCGAGCGGGCAATGATTGCGCCGGTCAGCCTCGGTATAGCCGAGCGCGCGCTGGAGCTTTCCATAGAATATGCGCAGACGCGCAAGCAGTTCAACAAACCCATCGGTTCCTTCCAGATGGTGCAATCCATGCTGGCGGATATGTATGTCGCGGTCGAAACCATGCGCGCCTTTACCTACCACAGCCTGGCCGCAACCGCCCCTCTGGAAATCGGTGGCGGCGGCCGTGGCGATATCCATAAGCTGACCGCCGCCGCCGTCATGTATGCGGCGAATTCCTGTCACGCGGTGCTCGACAATGCCGTGCAGGTGCATGGCGGCACCGGTTACATCTGGGAAAGTGAGATCAACCGGCTGTTCCGATCCATCAAGCTGCTGGAAATCGGCGCAGGGACAACGGAAGTCCGCAAATCCATCATCGCCCGCGAACTGCTCAGGGACATGTAAAACAAAAAGAACGGCGGGGCGCAGGCCCTGCCAGACCAGGAAAAATGCGTCTTTAGAATAACAGGAGAATGAAAAATGGCTGGCTTATGGTTTGAGGAATTCGAAGAAGGAATGGTTTTTGATCACGCAATGAAGCGCACGGTCACCGAGACGGATAATATGTCCTTTTGCAATGCGACCCTCAACCCGCAGCCCCTGCATATCGACTTTCATGCCGCCTCAAAAACCGAATTTGGCCAGCCCATTGTCAACAGCGTCTTTACCCTCGGTCTCATGATCGGCATGGGGGTTTCCGAAACAACGCTCGGCACCACGGTCGGCAATCTCGGCATGACCGATGTGGCCTTCCCCCACCCTGTCTTTCACGGCGATACGATCAGCGCGCGAACAACGGTCCGTGCCAAGCGGGAGAGCAAGTCACGCCCGTCCAACGGCATTGTGGTTTTTTTCCATGAAGCCTTCAATCACAAAGGGGATCGGGTGGCGAGCTGTGAACGGACCGCGCTGATGCACAAGAAGCCAAAATAATGCAACAGCTTCCATGCCGTTCCCTGCTTTTCGTTCCCGGCGACAGTGAGCGAAAAATCGAAAAATCGCAGGATTGCCAAGCCGATATCCTGATTTTCGATCTTGAGGATTCGGTTCCTGCATCCGGCAAGCCTGCCGCGCGGAAACTACTCGGGAAAATACTTGGACAGCCGTTCGACAGCCGGAAATTTGTACGTGTCAACGGGCTCAATACGGGCCTGATCGATGAAGATCTCGACGCGATAATGCACACGCCGCCGGAAGCTATTGTTTTGCCGAAATGTGAATCGCAGGGCGATATTCAGCGCCTGAGCGATAAGCTGGATCAGCTCGAAGCGGACAGGGGGCACGCCATCGGGACGGTGCGCATTCTCCCTGTTGCGACCGAAACCGCGAGGGCCGTCAGGAATCTCATGCGCTCCGACTGGTCGCACCCCCGCCTGACCGGCCTGACATGGGGCGCCGAAGATATCGCCGCGGATATTGGCTCCTTCGGCAATCGCGATGAGAATGGCGTCTACACCGGCGTCTATCAGCTCGCCCGCGATATCTGCCTGCTGGCCGCGCGGGAGGCCCGCGTTGACGCCATTGATACCGCCTTTGTCGATTTCAAGGATCAGCCCCGCTTCGCCGCCGAATGCGCCGCCTCCTACAAGGCGGGCTTCGATGGCAAAATCGCAATCCACCCGGCGCAGGTTCCGACCATCAACAAGGCCTTTACCCCAAATGAGGAGCAAACGGCCTGGGCGCGGCAGGTCATTGCGCTGCTGGATCACGCCGATAACGGCGTGGCGGAGCTGAACGGTCAGATGATTGATATGCCGCACCGGAAAAATGCCGAGCGGATACTGCGATCGGTTGTTTCATGAGTCTTTTGAAAACCCCCGCAATACGCAGATTTGCGAGATTTTTTCACGGCCTGGTTCTCGATAACCATAGAAGGAAGGGTTGACAGCATGTCCGGCGCACCGCCCCGCGGAAGAGAGACAGATCCGGCTTCAACGACCGCCGAGGGGATGACGGCAACGTCTTCCGCCTTGCTGGAGCTGACAAATGTCCAGATTTTCTACGACAAGGCAATCGAAGCCGTGCGGGATGTATCACTGTCGGTGAAAAAAGGCAGTCTGGTCGCCTTACTGGGGGCGAATGGCGCCGGAAAAACCACCGTGCTGAAGGCGATTTCCGGAATCCTTTTCCCCGAGGACGGCACCGTTGAGGGCGGGACAATCGAGTTCGACGGGAAGAATATCGCCGCGATGGAGCCCGATGAGATTGTCCGTTCCGGCATTGTGCTGGTGCCGGAAGGGCGGCAGCTTTTCGATACTTTGACGGTAGAAGAAAATCTGATCATGGGCGGTTACACGACAACCCAGCGGAACGCCGCCGAGGCGCTGGAGCGCATATACGACATGTTCCCCGCTCTGACGGGCCGACGGCATAGCGTCTCCGGATACCTGTCGGGAGGGGAGCAGCAAATGGTGGCGCTCGGTCGCGCCCTGATGTCCAAACCCAAGCTTTTGATGCTGGACGAGCCAACCCTCGGACTTGCACCGCAGATAATCGAAGAGATTTTTTCGACAATCAGCGCCCTGGTCCGGGAGGAGGGCACCACCGTGTTGCTTGTTGAACAGAATGCGCAGTTGGCTCTTTCTGTCGCCGATTACGGATACATCATGGAAAACGGTCGTGTGGTGCTCGATGACACGCCGGAACGGCTGTTACGGAATGACGATATCTGCGAATTCTATCTCGGTTTTTCCGACGCCGGCGCCCGCAAGAACATGCGCGATGTCAAACATTACAAGCGTCGCAAGCGGTGGCTGTCATGAGCAACCTGCTTGAAATTCACGGGCTATCCCGAAGCTTTGGCGGCGTGCGCGCCGTGTCGAACGTCAGCCTCGCCGTCGGGCATAATGAAATCTACAGCGTCATTGGCCCAAACGGCGCCGGAAAAACAACGCTTTTTAACCTGATAAGCGGTCTTTTCCCGCCGAGCGACGGACAGATTTTCTTTGCCGGTCAGCCTGTCAACCGATTACGGACGCACCGCCTCGCAAAACTCGGCATCGGCCGGACATTTCAGAATCTGGCGGTGTTCAAGGATGCAACGGTCGTGCAGAACCTGATGGTCGGGCGGCACTGCCATATGCGCACCAATGTTTTCACGGGCGCTTTCTTCCTCGGCCCGGCGCGGCGCGAGGAATTGCGGCACAGGCGCAAGGTCGAAGAGATTATCGACTTTCTGGAGATCGAGGAAATCCGCGATCAAAAGGTGGGAACCCTCTCTTACGGCCTGCAAAAGCGGGTCGAGCTTGGCCGCGCCCTCGCGATAGAGCCGAAACTGCTGCTGCTCGACGAAATGGTGTCGGGAATGAACAGCGAAGAGACGGAGGATATCGCCCGCTTCATCCTCGATATCAAGGAACAGCTCAACATCTCAATTCTGATGGTTGAGCATGACATGGGCATTGTCATGGATATTTCAGATCGCATCTGCGTTCTGAATTTCGGTGAAAAAATTGCCGAGGGAACACCCGCAGAAATTTCCAATGATCCGGCCGTCATCAGCGCCTATCTCGGCGCGGCGGATAAAGGCGCGGATCCCGAACCCCGCGAAACGAGGCCCTCCTGATGGTACGGGAAATTGATCTGGTCACAGAAGGAAACACCACATTTCCGCGGTTGCTGCGATATTGGGCGCAAACAACGCCGGACAAGCTCGCCCTGCGGGAGAAGGATATCGGTATCTGGAACCGCTATAGCTGGGCGCATTATTACAACACCGTTCGCGCCTTCGCGCTGGGCCTTCAGGCGCTCGGCTTCACGGAAGGCGACCGGCTGGCCATTGCCAGCGAGGATACGCCCGAATGGATGTACAGCGACCTTGGCGCCCAGGCGATCAAGGGGGAAGTCGTGGGCATTTACCCGACAAACCCCTGGCCGGAGCTGAAATATATCGTTGCCCATTCCCGCTGCCGCTTTATCGTCTGCGGCGATCAGGAACAATTCGACAAGGTGCAGGATGCCCTGAATGACGGCGACGGGCTGCCCCATCTTGAATGGATCATCTGCGTTGATATGAAGGGCATGCGCCACTATCGCAATGACCGGCTGATTTCCTTTGCCGATGTCGTTGCAACGGGAGAGCAGCATATTCTCGAAAATCCCGGCGCCCTTGACACCTTCGAGCGGACAGTTGATGAGGGCGATCCGGACCAGGTCTGCATGCTGGTGTACACATCGGGCACGACCGGCCCGCCGAAGGGCGCGATGCTGTCGCACCGCAACCTGATCGATCCCTCCCATGAAATCTGCCGCGAATTTGGCATGAACGCGAAAAACTTCACCGTCGTCTGCTACCTGCCGCTTTGCCATGTGGCGGAGCGCATCTACTCAATGGCGATGCATCTGATTACCGGCGGGGAGGTCAATTTCGCCGAATCCGTCGATACCATTGCGATCAATCTGCGGGAAATCGCGCCAACCGTCATGCTGGGGGTGCCCCGCATTTGGGAAAAGCTGCAGCAGAACATCCTGATCGGCATTCGGGACGCCACCCCGTTTCAGCAGCGCCTGTTTGAAGTTTGTATGCGGCTTGGTTACGGAATTAGTGCGCGACGGAGTAAGAATGGCGGCAAGACCGGCCTTGTGGACAGGGCGCTGTTCTTCCTCTTGTGGCTTGTCATGTTCCGAAGCTTGCAGCGCTTTCTCGGGCTGAACCGGACACGCCAGAGATTTTGCGGCGGCGCCTCGGTCTCGCCCGAAACCCTCCGCTTTTTTGATGTTCTGGGACTGCCGGTCTTTCAGGTTTATGGCATGACCGAAGTGGGCGGCGTCGCCTTCATGCAAAAACCGGGAAGCTGTGAAATCGGCTGCGTCGGCGTGCCGCACCCCGGCGTTGACAGCCGTATCGAGGCAGATGGTGAGCTCCTTCTCAAATCCAGGGGCGTCTTCAAGGGCTATTTGGATGATCCCGAGGCAACGGCGAAAACAATCACCGATGGCTGGCTTCACACCGGCGATGTGGTTGAGTATCACCCCGGCGGGGAGTTGATGGTGGTGGACCGCAAGAAAGCCATCATCATCACCAGCGGGGGCAAGAATATCGCCCCCTCGGAAATTGAAAATGCCCTGAAGGACAGCCTGTATATCCGCGAGGCCATTGTCATCGGCGACGGGCGGCATTTCCTCTCGGCTCTCATCCAGATTGATTATGAAACCGTCGGCAAATGGGCGCAGGGCCAGCATCTCGCCTATACCACCTACACCTCCCTCGCCGCCCTGCAGGAGGTGTGTGATCTGGTTGCGGTCGAGGTGAAACGGGTCAACGCCCTGTTTGCCCGGGTCGAGAATGTCCGGGAATTTCGCATTCTGAAAAAGGAACTCGATCATGACGACGGCGAGCTGACCGCGACGCAGAAAGTCCGGCGCAGCACCATTGAAAAGAAATTCTCCGAGGAAATTTTATCAATTTACGGGAAGGGGACCTGATGGATTATTTCCTGGATCTTGTCATCTCCGGGCTCATGGTGGGCGCGCTCTACGGCATTATCGCCATGGGCTTTGCCATGATTTACAAGGCCACCGGCGTCGTCAATTTCGCACAGGGCGAAGTGTTGATGCTCGTCGCCTATATCGCCTACACGCTGACCACGCTGATCGACATGCCGTTCTGGCTGCTGATCCCGGCGACGATCATGATCGGCATGATTGTCGGCCTGATCGTGGAGTTCCTGTTCATCCGGCCGATGATTGGCGAGCCGGTCTTCGCAACCGTCATGGTGACCATTGGCCTGGCCGTCTTTATCCGCTCGCTCGTCGTGCTGCTGTGGGATGCCTTTCCCCATGAATTTGTCACCAGCCTGTCCGAGCAGGTCATCGAGATAAGCGGCATCCGTCTCTACCCCTCGCAGATCGTCGCGTTCATCACCTACCTTGTGCTGATGGCCGCCTTCTGGAGTTTCTTCCGGTATTCGCGTATCGGCATCGCCATGCGCGCCGTCGCCAACAAGGAAACGGTCGCGCTGCTGATGGGCATCCGCATCAAGCATGTATATGCCGTGGCATGGGCTTTATCCTCCATCATCGCCGGGATCGCCGGGGTCCTGTTCGCCAGCATTTATGATCTCGATCCGACAATTTCCGCCATGGGTCTCAATGCGTTTCCCGCCGCGATCCTGGGCGGGCTGGATTCGGTTCTGGGCTCGGGATTTGGCGGGCTGATTATCGGCGTCGTGGAAAATCTGACGGGCGGATATCTGAGCACCGGCCTGAAAAGCGTTTCCGGATTTGTCGTCATCATTCTGGTTCTGATGGTGCGACCCTACGGCTTGTTTGGCGAACCAGAAATAGAAAGAGTCTGATGCGCAGCGGTAATTACAAAGAGACATACAGCCAGCTTCTGGCGATGACGGATTCGCGTCTGGTGATGTTCGCCACACTGGTCCTGATCATGGCACTGATTGCCTTTCCGTTCATGGTCAATACATATGTTCTCTCCTTCGGCGTGATGATCTGCATCATGGCGATTGGCGTCCTGGGGCTGAATATGCTGACCGGAAACGCCGGGTTGATTTCTCTCGGCTTCTCCGGATTTCTTGCCGTCGGGGCCTATACGAATGCCATTCTTGTCTCGGATTACGGCTGGCCGACCCTCGGGGCAATCATATGTTCCGGCTTGATGGCCGCCGCCGTCAGCCTGCTGGTCGGCATCCCGTCGCTGCGCCTCAAGGGGCTTTATCTCGCCATTACCACGCTGGCTTTCTCGGTCATCATAAACCAGGTGATTCTGGAGATGGAATGGCTGACCCATGGTTCCGCCGGGATCCTTGTCAGCCGCGCGGCCATTTTTGGCTATACCTTCAAATCGGAAATATCGCTCTATTATCTGATGCTGGGCTTTGCCTCCCTGTTCACCCTCGCCACGATCAACATCATGCGCAGCCGGATCGGGCGGGCCTTCAACGCCATTCGCCAGCATGACATTGCGGCGAAGGCCATGGGCGTCGATCTGGTGCGCTACAAGCTTCTCGCGTTCATGCTGAGTTCTTTTTATATCGGCGTCGCGGGGGCTCTGTTTTCCTACCGGGTCCGCTTCATCAATGTCGATAATTTCGACTTTCTGCTGAGCATCGAATCCATCTCCATGATTATCGTCGGCGGGCTCGGCACCATCGCCGGATCGCTGCTCGGCACCGCCTTCATGGTCGCTCTGCCGGAGATTGCCCGGATCATGTTCGATGTCCTGGGCGGCACGCTCAAGAATTTGCTGTCCACGAACGCGCTGGAGATTAAAGGGGTCATCTATGGCCTGGTGATTGTTGTGTTCCTCCGTTACGAACCCGACGGAATAGTAGGGAAGTGGCGTGATATCAAACGGTATTGGCTTAACTGGCCGCTTTCCCATTGATGCGCGGATACCCCGGGGCACCGAATGTGGGGGCCGCAAACAGGTTAACAACAGGGAGATTTGAAATGAGGAAAAAGCTGCTTATTGCCCTTGCCGCGGCAAGCGCACTCTTGACCGCACCCAATAGCTGGGCCGATACACCGGGCGTGACGGATGACACGATAACCCTGGGGGAGGTGGTTCCCCTGACCGGGCCGCCAAGCCTGATCGGGATTGCTGAGATGCTCGGCTCCGTCATCGCCGTTGAGGAAGTCAACGCGGCGGGCGGCATCAACGGCCGGAAAATTGCCGTTATCCGCGAAGATGATGGCTATGTTCCATCACGATCCGTGCAGGCGGCGATCAAGCTGATCAATGTCGATAATGTCTTTGCCTTCACCAACAGCTCGGGCACATCCCATACCCTTGCCGTCATGGAGGTTCTGGGAGAGGATAATATTCCCCTCGTCAACGCACATGCGCCCGCGACCGCTCAATATACACCGCCACGCCATAACGTCTTTGTCGTCGGGCAAAGCTATACGAACGGCGTCCGGGAGATGATCCGCTATATGGCAACCCAGAAGAAGGGCGCGAAATGGGCAACCGTCACGCAGGACGACGAATATGGCACGGAGCTTCGGACAGGCTATGATGCCGTCGCCGAAGAGATGGGTCTGGAAACGGTTGTCCAGCTTAAATACAAGCGGGGCCAGAAGGATTTCTCGGCCGAGATGCTGCGGGTGAAAGAGGCTGGGGCGACGGCCATGCTGAACGGCGGGATCATCTCTGAAGTGGTCGCCATGGCCAAGGAGGCACACAAGCTTGGCCTTGATATTTATGCGGGCACTTTATGGACAGGGCGGCTGCCCATTGTCCAGGATCTTGTGGGCGAAGCGGGCCAGGGTCTGATCACGGTGGATTATGTCGCCACCCTGGATGAACCCGCCGGTCAGGCCTTCGTTGAAAAGGCCAAAAAATACCTGAGCGCCGAGCAGATTGAAAAGCTCAACAGATACTCAGTCAGCTCCTATGTCGGCATGCAGCTGACTTTCGAGGCGATCCGGAACTGCGGCGATGATCTTACCCGCGAGTGCTTTATTGCCAAGATGGAGGAGATCAAGGACTTTGATACCGGCGGTCTGATGGGGCCGGTTTCCTTTGGAAAGGGCGTCCGCTTCACGAACCAGCAAGTGCGCATGATCATGAGCGATGTCGCCAACAAGAAATTTGTCCCGCTGACAGACTTCTGAAATCATCATATCCGGGCCTGGTCGCCGTCCGCTGCCTCTGCGGATGGGGACCAGCGCGACAATCCGGAAATAAAATATTCGCGCGGGTAACGGGGCGTCCTCACAATAATCGCCGGTCATTTTTACGGCCTTTAAGGCCTTGTTAACAATAAAATGAGAAAATCATCGCAGTTTATACGCTCAGGTGTTGTGATGAAACGGTTCCTGTCTCTTTCGGTTTTTATGTTTTTTGTGACTTCACCGGCGACGGTTCTGGCGGATGAGACGGGCTTTTTTGCCGGTCTGGATGTGCTGGGCGGCATAGCGGGCGGATCATCCGACACCACCAATGGCGGCGCGCCATTTGCCGGGGGCGGCGTTGTCCGCGATGTCGATTTCGGCAACACCATCGGCGCGGGCGGCCATGTCGGCTACCGGTTCACCCCGGCCGTATCAACTTTTCTCAGCTATCAGCATATCCGGGGCGACATAAGCTGGACAGCAGATTTCCCGCTGTTTGGCGCGGCATCCGACTATGAAGGGACCGCCATCAGCAATGTGGTGATGGGCAATATCGCCTATGACCACCCGCTGTCGAATAGGCTCGCCGTCCGGGGCTCGCTGGGCCTTGGGCTGACGTTCAACAGCTTGTCAGGTATCACCGAAACCGATAATCCATCGGGAGTTTTTATTTCCGATGTGCAGGACGAGACAAAAATCAGCCCCGTTGCGCAGATTGGCGCCGGACTCCGCTATCATGCCCGCGACAATATCGCTTTGGGGCTGGACGCCCTGTTTGCCTATTCCGGGGACTTTAAAACCGGAAATACCAGAAGCGGCAATCTTGGCGTGACCTCTATCAATCCCTATGAAATCGAGGATGTCTGGCGCGCCAGCCTCGGCGTTTCCCTCACCATCGGTTTCTGATCGGGAACGCCGCTCAGCTCTTCTGCAATACCGCCAGTCCCTTGCCAAGGATGGGCCCGGTCGGCTTGCCGGTGGGAGAGCCGCCAAGCGGTTCCAGCGTCACCTCGTAAAGCTGCTGCGGCTTCGGCTGCGGCAAATCCGGCCCGTCCACGACCGCGGGCCTTACCCCCGGCAGGACACCGAGCGAGACCGGCCCCGTTTCCGGCGACGGCAGGGTCCAGAGCTGCAATGTCTTGTCGGCCGGGACGTCAACATCGGACACAAACCTGATTTGCGCCGTTGAGTTTCCGTAATCCTCGACAATCGCCTGGGCGACGCCGTTCGCATCCAGCAGCACGGCCACCACGACCGGATCGGGCTTGTTGAACGGCAGATAGCTGCCGATGACGATGCCGATTGCCGCCGCGGCGGCGGCCGGCCAGAACACCTGCCGCGACAGCCAGGAGGATTTTTTCCGGGCGGCGGTCAGTGGCACAACCTTCGGCGCGCCTGTCCCGGAGGCGCCTTCCGGCGCGAGGGACTGTTTCACCTGATCCGCGAATCCTTCCCTCAGTGTCTCACTCGAAGCCGTCAGATCAAGCGGCAGGAACCGGTCCTGGGATCGCCCGACCGCCGTCGCCAGCTCCATATTCGTCTGCATTTCGGTTTCAACCGCCTCGGCGTCACGGGGTTCCAGCAGACCCAGGACATATTCATCGGCAAGCCGGGCGAGATCGTCTTTGTCCATGTTCATGACAGGCACCCCCGCAAGGACACAAGGCTGCGCCGGACCCATGATTTCACCGTCCCGAGCGGCACTTTCAGCCGCGCCGATATTTCGCCATGGGTGAACCCGGCGACATGCGCCAGTAAAATCGCCTCCCGTCCGGAGGCATCCAGCAGGGCAAGGCAATCCTTCAGCTTCGTCGGGCCCGGCAGTATTTCCCAGCCTTCCAGCGGCACACTCTCCTGCCGGGCGTCCTGCAGCGTCGTCAATTCATCCGGGGACAAGGTTGTCAGGCGTGTCTCATCACGCAGGATATTGCGGCACCGGTTGCGCAGGATTGTATACAGCCACCCTTTGGCCGAGCCCGTCTCGGACCGGTATTGCGCCGCCTTGCGCCAGACCTGCACCAGCGTGTCCTGCACGGCCTCTTCCGCCAGATCGCGGCGGGTCAGCATGCGCATGGCAACGCCGAGCAATCGTCCGCCCTCCTCGCTCAGAAGCATATCAATGCCGCGGTTGTCCCCGGCCGCGCACATACTGACGGCCTCGTGAACAGAGCAGATTTCAGAACTGGCGGCGTCGGTCACATCATTATCCCGGGTTGGAGAGCCTTTTCAACTCAGCATCACTATGCACTGAAATAGCCCCCTGATTTCAAGAAAAAATAAATTTTTATTTTTTTTGCATCCAATTCCGTCCCTGCCGTGTCTTCAGGTCAGAGCCGTTGAAACGCGTCGCTCTTCCGTGATCAACAACTGAACTATAGAAAGGTTCTCACATGTTACGTTTGACACTTGCAACTTCCACCGCTCTCGCCTTTTCGATTTCCGCCGCCACCGCCGCGCCCGCGGTCGGGCTGGTGGGCGACAAAACGCTGGTGATGTTCGATACGGACACACTTGCCGTCTCCGCCACCATGGAGGTAACCGGCGTCGACAGCCTGGTCGGCATTGATGTGCGCCCGTCCAACTGGACCCTGATCGGCGTCACTCCTGATAACGTTGTTGTGACCATCGACATGAAATCCGGCGCCGCGACCGAGCTTTCCAAGATGGACAAGCCGCTGCCCATGGATGGCAAGGCCGTTATCGTGGATTTCAATCCGGCCGCGGACAAACTCCGCTATATGACCGGCACGACAAACCACCGCGTTGATGTCGATACAGGTGCCGTCACCGTCGATGGCAGCCTCGCCTATCAGGAAGGCGATATGCATAAGGGGGAAACTCCGGAAATCGTTGCCGCCGCCTATATCAACAGCTATGGCAAGCCGGAAAAGACCGCCATGTATGATGTGGATGCCACGATCGGCGCGCTGATCCGTCAGACATCGCCCAACGACGGCACCCTTGCCGCCATCGGCAAGTTCGGCTTTGAAGGCTCCGGCGCCTATGCCTTCGATGTCCAGACAACGAAGGACATGAAGAATATGGCCTGGCTCGTCAACCAGAATACGCTCTACAGCGTGGATCTGGAAACCGGCAAGGCGACAAGCACCGGCATGGTCACGGGTGCCCCCGGGGAAATCCGCGACATTACCGTTCTGCCGAACATGTAATCGCTCCCCTTCTTCGCACAGGCGCGGCTTTCGGGTCGCGCCTGTTGTCCTGTCTGCATTAATTAGTCGCCGGGGACACCCCGCGTCATTCCGCCTTGATCGCCCGCCTCTTTCACGATAACACTCCTGCACACACCACACAGACAGGGCGCGCCAGTGACAGACCGCAGAAAAACCGTGGCCATTGTCGGGGCCGGACCGGCCGGGC
>CEOG01036209.1_pt1 | contig 24032 bp, 20 predicted proteins | sample 530301 | NCBI WGS metagenome assembly CEOG01 (sample SAMEA2619903, study PRJEB7988) | marine metagenome | biome: marine biome (ENVO:00000447); feature: surface water layer (ENVO:00002042); material: "saline water (ENVO:00002010), including plankton (ENVO:xxxxxxxx)" | depth 5 m | reverse complement strand
GAGCCGTTATGGCGGTAAAGGTGTTCTGAAGGCAGTTGAGTCCGTGAATGGCGAGATATTTGATATTCTCTCTGGTCGCGATGCGGATGATCAGATTGCGCTCGACCGGGCGATGATCGCGCTCGACGGGACAGAGAACAAGGGCCGCCTTGGTGCCAATGCGATCCTTGGAGTCAGCCTCGCTCTTGCCCGCGCAGCGGCGGAAGACAGTGGTCTGCCGCTTTACCGCTATGTCGGCGGTGCGTCGGCCCGCACTCTGCCGGTACCGATGATGAATATCATCAATGGCGGCGAACATGCCGATAACCCGATCGATATTCAGGAATTCATGATCATGCCGGTCTCCGCCGACACCTGCGCGGATGCGATCCGCATGGGCTCGGAAGTCTTTCAGACCTTGAAAAAAGAACTTTCCAAGGCGGGGCACAATACCAATGTCGGGGATGAGGGCGGCTTCGCCCCGAATATCGCCAGCACCCGTGATGCCCTTGATTTTATCATGAAATCCATTGAAGGCGCTGGCTACAAGCCAGGAGAGGATGTCTATCTCGCTCTTGATGCCGCTTCGACCGAGTTCTTCAGGGATGGGAAATATCACCTGAAGGGAGAAGGCAAGGTGCTGGAAGCCGGGGAAATGGTCGATTATTACGCCGCGCTGGTTGGCGATTATCCGATCATCTCGATCGAAGACGGAATGAGCGAAGATGACTGGCAGGGCTGGAAGCTGCTGACGGACAAAATCGGCAACCGCGTCCAGCTTGTCGGCGATGATCTGTTCGTCACCAATCCGAAACGGCTCAGGGACGGTATCACGAAGGGTGTTGCCAACTCGATCCTCGTGAAGGTCAACCAGATCGGCTCCCTCACGGAAACGCTGGAAGCCGTCGAGATGGCGCATAAGGCCCGCTATACGGCGGTTATGTCGCACCGCTCCGGCGAGACGGAGGATTCCACCATCGCCGATCTTGCCGTTGCCACCAACTGCGGCCAGATCAAGACAGGCAGCCTCAGCCGGTCCGACCGGCTCGCGAAATACAACCAGCTTATCCGTATCGAGCAGGAGCTGGGCGATGCCGCCGAATATGCCGGCCGCAGCATCCTGAAGGGATAAGCCCCATGAAGGGCGAGACGACCGATCTTGCGGCGCTCGCCCTCAAAACACAGGAAGTCTATGAACGCAGTGCAGAAATTTTCGATACACTGCGTGATAAATCCTTGTTCGAGAGGGGCTGGCTTGATCGGTTTCTCTCGCTCCTTCCTGAACGCCCCGCCATTCTCGATCTCGGCTGTGGTTCGGCGGAACCCATTGCCGCCTATCTGATAAAATGCAAGGCACGGGTGACAGGGCTGGATGCTTCAAGCGCCATGATCCGTCTTGCCCGCACACGTTATCCGGAAGGTGACTGGCGTGTGTCGGATATGCGCGGCCTTGATCTCACGGAGCGGTTTGACGGGATTCTTGGTTGGGATAGCTTCTTCCACCTGACGCGGGATGAGCAGAGGGCTTTGCTGCCCCGTATGGCGGCGCATCTGAATTTCAGCGGCCTGCTGATGGTCACTGTGGGTCCCGGTGACGGGGAGGTGACAGGCCATGTGGGGGAGAGGCTTGTCTATCATGCGAGCCTGGGAATTGAAGAATACCGTCGTATCCTGAAAGAGGTGGGGATGCGTATTCTTGAATTTCGTCCGAATGATCCGGACTGTCATGGCCGATCAGTTCTGCTGGCGCAGCGTACCGCCTGATATTTCTGGGGCTTATGGTGCTGACAGAAAATTTGCTATTCATGCATGTTTTTCTAAAATAAAAAACAACTATATATTGAAATAAATTTCGCCAACCACATCTTTAGCGAGATATATCGGATGAGGAGAATCTTATGTCACATCAGCTATCGAAAGAAGGGGCGGATTTTATCAAAAGCATGGAAGGGCTGCGCCTTGGAGCCTATCTGGATAGCGCCGGGGTACTGACCATAGGCTATGGGCATACTGGCGGCGATGTCCACAGCGGACAACAGATATCGCAGGCGGAGGCCGACAGCTATTTCTCCAAGGATATCGGCTGGGCGGTCACGGCCGTGAGCTCTTCAGTTAAGGTGCCCTTAAATCAGGCGCAGTTCGATGCGCTGGTGTCTTTTACCTTTAATGTAGGAGATGGCGCATTTCGCAGTTCTACCCTTTTAAAAAAGCTGAACGCAGGCGACACATCGGCTGTGCCGGATGAAATGAACCGCTGGGTTTATGCGGGGGAGAAGAAAGGGATCATTGCGGATTTTGTCCGCTGGGCCCATCTGGGAAGCGGCAAGGAAGTTTCAAGCGTTCTCAAAAAACGACGGGAGAGAGAAGGAAAGCTGTTTTCAAAGGGCGTATATGCTTAACTGCTGCGTAACTCAAGTAATCGCTTTTACGTCATTTATGCCGCTCTTGCCGGTGTTTTGTAACTATTTTCCAAGCCGGATCAGTTTACGGTTGACCTGGTCAGGTCTATTTGATTCACTGGCGCCATGACCGTCAGCCACGAGATAAAAAAGCGCGCAAAAGCAGGGATCGGACCGATCCTCGGCATTCTTGCGGTCGCCTATTTCAGCTACCATCTGATCGAGGGGGATCGGGGGCTGTTCGCCTATCTCAAATTACAGCATGATATTGAGCGGGCGGAAGATGTCTATCGCATCACGGAACAGGAAAAGCAGACCCTTGAAAAGCGGGTAGATTTGCTCCGTCCCGAGAATCTGGATGTCGATATGCTGGAAGAACGCAGCCGGGACGTCCTCGGTCTGGCGCATCCGGACGAGATTGTCATATACCGCAAATAACGGCTTTTTCCGTTTGTTGATTTTTTCTGTCTTATGATTGTCCCTCGGCGGGCATTTGTTGCGTGAAATAGAGGTCGGGCATGACGTTTCTTTCTTCAATTAATATTTAACTCGATATTGGTTAAATATTAATTTTATTGCTCGCAGTTGCAGCAATTAACTTGTTACTAGTTAAATAATAAAATCTGCTTGTCTAAAGCAGTACAGTCCTCCACATTTCAAGTTAAATATTGCATTGGTTTCAGGGCCGCAGGGATGCCCTGATCGTCACATTGAACGGGAGATATCATGGCACGACAAGCCGCGAGCCGGACGAAATCCGCCACCGCCAGCACCAAGAAACAGGCGACAGAAGGACGCAAGTCCGCCTCTAAAATTTCGCAGGAGGATATCCGCAAATTTTATTGGGATATGTTGCTGATCCGCCGCTTTGAAGAGAAGGCGGGGCAGATTTACGGCATGGGCCTGATCGGGGGTTTTTGCCATCTTTATATTGGTCAGGAAGCCGTTGTGGTCGGAATGAAATCGGCGATTACGGATGATGATGCGGTCATTACATCTTATCGCGATCATGGACATATGCTCGCCTGCGGCATGGATCCGAAAGGGGTCATGGCCGAACTTACCGGGCGCGAGGGCGGCTATTCCAAGGGCAAGGGCGGTTCCATGCATATGTTCTCGCGGGAGGCGAACTTCTTTGGCGGCCACGGGATCGTTGGCGCTTGTGTTCCGCTCGGTACGGGCCTCGCTTTCAGCCAGAAGTATCAGGATACGAAAAATATCACCCTGTGCTACATGGGCGATGGCACCGTCAATCAGGGGCAGGTTTATGAGGCTTTCAACATGGCAGAACTCTGGAATCTGCCGGTTGTTTATGTGATCGAGAATAATGAATATGCCATGGGCACATCGGTCAAACGCTCCTCCGCCCAGACCGAACTCTACCGCCGCGGCGAAAGCTTCAATGTACCGGGAGAGCAGGTGGACGGCATGGATATCTTCGCCGTTGCCGAGGCCGGGCGTAAGGCCGTCGAGTGGGTGAGGAACGGCAAGGGGCCCTATATCCTTGAGATGAAGACCTACCGCTACCGTGGCCATTCCATGTCCGATCCGGCGAAATATCGCTCCAAGGAAGAGGTCAACAAAAAGCGGGCCGAGCATGACCCCATAGACCATTTGCGCCAGTATATGCTGGATAAAAAGGTGAATACGGAGGATGAGCTCAAAGAAGTGGATCGCAAGATCAAGGCGATCATCGCCGATGCGGTCGAATTCGCCCAGAATAGTCCGGAGCCGCAGCCGGAAGAGCTTTATACGGATGTTGTGGCCTGAGCGCCGATCAGCTTGAGAGGACAGAATAGATGCCAACTGAAATTTTGATGCCGGCGCTGTCGCCGACCATGACCGAAGGCAAGCTGGCCCGCTGGCTGGTCAAGGAAGGGGATACGGTCAGTTCCGGCGATGTCCTTGCCGAAATCGAAACGGACAAGGCGACAATGGAAGTGGAAGCCGTGGACGAGGGGACAATCGGCAAGATACTGATCGTGGGTGAAACCGACAATGTTGCCGTGAACACGCCTATCGCCCTGCTCCTGGAAGAGGGGGAGAGCGCGGACGATCTGGAGGATTTCACACCATCTGCCGCTCCGGCACGTGCTTCTGGAGACGCTGATGAAGATGAGGACGCGGCGGAGGCGGACCAGCAGGCTAAGGCCGATGTCGTCCGTGTCAGCAGCGAAGAGCCGCATGAAGCATATGATGCGAGTGGTGAAATCCCGGCGGGCACGGAAATGGTCAAGATGACGGTGCGTGAAGCGCTTCGTGATGCCATGGCTGAGGAAATGCGTAAAGACGATCGCGTCTTTGTCATGGGTGAGGAAGTCGCCGAATATCAGGGCGCCTATAAGGTGACGCAGGGGCTGCTCGATGAATTCGGCGCGCGGCGGGTCATAGATACGCCAATTACCGAGCATGGCTTTGCCGGTGTCGGCGTCGGGGCGGCCTTTCATGGGTTGCGGCCGATTGTCGAATTTATGACCTTCAATTTTGCCATGCAGGCCATTGACCAGATTGTCAACTCCGCCGCCAAGACACGCTATATGTCCGGCGGACAGATGTCGGCTCCAATTGTCTTTCGCGGGCCGAACGGCGCGGCATCGCGCGTTGCGGCGCAACATTCGCAATGCTACGCCGCCTGGTATTCCCATGTGCCGGGGTTGATCGTCATTGCACCTCATTCGGCGGCGGATGCGAAGGGCTTGCTGAAGGCCGCTATCCGCAATTCCAATCCGGTCATCTTCCTGGAAAATGAAATTCTCTATGGGCAGAGTTTCGAGGTGCCCGTGCTGGATGATTTCGTGCTGCCCATCGGCAAAGCGAAAATCGCGCGGCCGGGTGATGACGTAACCATTGTGTCGTTCGGCATGGGCATGCGCTATTCGCTGGAAGCGGCGGAAAAGCTTGCGGAAGAAGGAATTGAGGCAGAGGTCATTGATCTTCGCACCATCCGGCCGATGGATATGGACACGGTTCTGGCCTCCGTCCGCAAGACCAACCGTTGTATCACGGTGGAGGAGGGGTGGCCGCAAAGCGGTATTGGGGCCGAAATCTCGGCGCAGATCATGCAGCATGCCTTTGATTATCTGGATGCGCCTGTGCTGCGGATTACGGGCAAGGATGTGCCCATGCCCTATGCGGCCAATCTTGAAAAACTGGCCTTGCCGAGCGCGGCGGAAGTGGCCGAAGCGGCAAAAGCCGTCTGTTATCGCGATTAAGGAGGGCGACAATGCCGATTACCATTACAATGCCTGCCCTCTCGCCCACTATGACAGAGGGTAAATTGGCCAACTGGCAGGTGAAAGAAGGCGATACCGTCGCCGCCGGCGATGTGCTTGCCGAAATCGAGACGGACAAGGCGACAATGGAGGTGGAAGCCGTTGATGAGGGCACCCTTGGCAAGATCCTTGTTGAGGGCGGCACTGAAAATGTTGCTGTAAATACGCCCATCGCGATCCTGCTGGAAGAGGGGGAGGATGCCTCCGCCCTTGAGGGTTACGACGCGGGATCAGCTCCGGAATCTAAGAAAAATAAATCCGGAGACTCTTCGAAGAAAGACGAGACACCGAAAAAGAAAGTGGATGAAGCCGAGCTGGAAAAGGCGGGCACCACTGAGGCCGCCGAAGTCAAGGGAAGCAGCGGCCCGGCCCCAGTTACGAAGGAGGGGGAGCGTATATTCTCCAGCCCGCTTGCCCGTCGCATAGCGGCAGATGAAGGCCTTGATCTCAAGGCGATCAAAGGGAGCGGCCCGCATGGACGGATCATCAAGGCGGATGTTGAAAAGGCCATAGCCTCTGGCGGCGCCAAGGCCGAAACCGCGCCAAAGGCTGCTGCGGCCGCACAAAGCGCAGCGCCGCAGTCGGTAACGCCCCCGCCCGCCGGGGAATATGAGGAAATTCCCCTTACCAGCATGCGCAAGACCATTGCCCGCCGTCTCTCGGAAGCGAAGCAGACAATTCCGCATTTCTATCTCACCATTGATTGTGAGCTGGACAAGCTGCTGGCAATGCGCAAAGAGCTGAATGCTCGTTCCGATGAGTATAAAATATCGGTCAATGATTTTGTGATCCGTGCCTCCGCCCTTGCGCTGCGCAAGGTGCCGACAGCCAATGCCTGCTGGGGCGGCGATAAAATACTGCAATATAAGGATGTGGATATTTCCGTTGCCGTGGCCATTGACGGCGGGCTGATCACACCGGTTGTCCGCAAGGCCGATCAGAAGGGCCTCGCCACGATTTCAAATGAAATGAAGGAACTGGCGGATAAGGCAAAGGCCGGAAAGCTGAAGCCGGAAGAATATCAGGGGGGCTGTTTCTCCCTCTCCAACCTTGGCATGTATGGTATCCGGGAATTTTCCGCCGTTATCAATCCGCCGCAGGCTGCCATTCTCGCCGTGGGAGCAGGGGAAATGCGCCCTGTCGTCCGGGAGGGGGCCCTTGCCATGGCGACCCAGATGAGTGTAACTCTCTCCTGTGACCATCGGGTTATCGATGGTGCGCTTGGAGCGGAATTGCTCAAACATTTCAAAGGCTATATAGAAGAGCCGTTGACAATGATGCTGTAGAGTAGGAGATGGGTTATGAGTGAGTCGAAATTTGATCTGGTCGTCGTTGGTTCCGGTCCTGGCGGCTATGTGGCGGCAATCCGCTCGGCCCAGCTCGGCATGAAAACCGCGATCATCGAACGCGAGCACCTGGGGGGGATCTGTCTTAATTGGGGCTGTATCCCGACCAAGGCGCTGCTTCGGACCGCGGATATCTACACCCTGATCAAGCACGCCGATACCTTTGGTATCAAGGTGGAAGGCGCCTCTGTCGATCTCACGAAAACCGTTGCCCGCTCCCGTCAGGTGGCGGGACAGCTTTCCAGCGGAGTGCAGCATCTGCTGAAAAAGAACAAGGTGACGGTCATCGACGGCCATGGCAAGCTTGCCGGGAAAGGCAAGGTGGAAGTCACGAAGGACGGCAAGGCCGTTTCCACCGTCACGGCGCAGCATATCATTCTCGCCACCGGCGCCCGGGCACGGACCCTGCCGGGGCTTGAGCCGGATGGCAAGCTGATCTGGACCTATAAGGAAGCACTCGTGCCGGATGTCATGCCAAAGAAGCTACTGGTTGTGGGCTCCGGCGCCATCGGAATTGAATTCGCCAGCTTCTTCAATGCCCTAGGCTCTGATGTGACGGTTGTTGAGGTGATGGACCGCATTTTGCCCGTTGAGGATGAAGAGATTTCTGCATTTGCCGAAAAGTCTTTCAAGAAGCAGGGCATGACGATCCATAAGGGAACGACTGTTTCCGATCTGAAGAAATCCGGCGGCAAGGTAACGGCTACCTTTAAGGATAAAAAGGACAAAACCTCGAGTGATACTTTTGACCGGGTGATCCTCGCTGTCGGTATCGTCGGTAATGTGGAGAATATTGGCCTTGAGGACACCAAGGTGAAGGTTGAGAAGACCCATGTGGTGGTGGATGAATACTCCCGTACCGCAGAGCCTGGCGTTTATGCTATTGGCGATCTGACCGGCCCGCCCTGGCTGGCGCATAAGGCCTCCCATGAAGGGGTGATCTGCGTCGAGAAAATCGCCGGGGAAAAGGATGTCCATCCTCTTGATACTGGCAATATTCCGGGATGCACCTATTGCCATCCGCAGGTGGCCTCTGTCGGCCTGACGGAAGCGGCGGCGAAAGAAAGGGGCTATGAGATCAAAGTGGGCCGTTTCCCCTTTATTGGGAATGGCAAAGCCATCGCGCTCGGCGAACCGGAAGGTCTGATCAAGACAATATTCGATGCGAAAACCGGGGAAATGCTGGGGGCGCATATGGTTGGCGCGGAGGTGACGGAACTTATCCAAGGCTACGCAATTGCCCGCCAGCTTGAAACAACGGAGCTGGATCTGATGCATACGGTCTTCCCGCATCCGACCCTCTCGGAAATGATGCATGAATCCGTCCTTGACGCCTATGGTAAAGCAATCCATTTCTAGGGTATAAGGAAGAGAGTTTCTCATTCGAGACGATTGAAGGCGAGATGATGAACGAGATAACGCCAGTCAAGCGCGTACGCCATCCGGAAAAGATGAACCGCCCGGATAATCCGATCCAGCGCAAGCCAAGCTGGATACGGGTGAAGGCTCCTGTCTCGAAAACCTATCATGAGACGCGGGAGTTGATGCGCGGCCTCAACCTTACCACAGTGTGTGAGGAGGCGGCATGCCCCAACATCGGGGAATGCTGGGCGAAAAAGCATGCGACCATGATGATCATGGGCGAGATTTGCACGCGGGCCTGCGCCTTCTGCAATGTCTCGACGGGAAAACCCAACCCTCTTGATCCGTTCGAGCCGTTCAATGTGGCGACGGCGGTCAAGACCATGGGGCTGAACCATGTGGTGATCACCTCCGTGGATCGGGATGATCTCAAGGACGGCGGGGCGCAGCATTTCGCAGAAGTGATCCAGGCAATCCGCGAAGCAGCGCCAGAGACGACGATTGAAATATTGACGCCGGATTTTCTTAAAAAGCCGGGGGCACTAGAAGTCGTTGTTGCTGCAAAGCCTGATGTCTTCAATCATAACCTGGAGACGGTGCCGAAACTCTATACCTCCGTTCGGCCCGGTGCGCGCTATTATCATTCGCTGCGCCTGCTGGAACGGGTGAAGGAGCTTGATCCCAACATGTTCACCAAATCGGGCCTGATGGTCGGGCTTGGCGAGACGAAAGATGAGGTGTCGCAGGTGATGGATGACATGCGAGTCGCCAATATCGACTTCATTACCATCGGACAGTATCTGCAACCCACAGTCAAACATCACGCCATTGATCGTTTCGTGACGCCGGATGAATTTGCTGTTCTGGAAAAGCAGGCCTATGCGAAGGGCTTTCTGATGGTGTCCGCCTCGCCGCTGACCCGCTCCAGCCATCATGCCGGAGAAGATTTCGCCAAGCTGAAAACCGCGCGGGAGCGGGCAAACGCATCACGAACGCGCCCTTAAGTCGTCGGATAGCAAGTAGAGTATGCCAACACATGCCGAAAAGCGAGTTCTTCCCTACAAGCCGGAAGAGATGTTCGAACTGGTCGCCGCCATTGATAAATACCAGGAGTTTCTGCCTTGGTGTATCGGTTCGAGGATCAAGGAACGGCAGGAAAATATTGTCCTCGCCGATCTGGTGATCGGCTTCAAGCTGTTTCGCGAAAAATTCACCAGCCGCGTCACGCTTGATGAAGAGAATATGCGCATCGATGTCGAGTATATGGACGGACCCTTCCGTTATCTCAATAACCACTGGGAATTCCGGTCGCATCCAAAGGGATGCGAAATCGATTTTTTTGTCGATTTCGAATTCCGGTCCATGATCCTGCAAAAGACCATCGGAATGTTGTTCAACGAAGCGGTGACGCGCATGATTTCCGCCTTTGAGGCCCGTGCCGCTGAAATTTATGGTCCCGGCAGCACGGGGGCTTGATCAGGCTTAGTTGCTGAGAGCGTTGTCCAGCATTTCAAGTGCTGTTTTGACGGTGGCGAGACGCACTTCGGAACGGCCGATGTCACCATAGAGCATTTTGCGGTGTTCTTTGACGCCGCCCTCTTTTGTCGCGACAGCGAGATGGACAAGCCCAGCGGGTTTTCCGGGGGCGGCGCTGCCGGGTCCAGCAATCCCCGTTACGGCGACTGCGATATCGGTGCCCGAGACATTGACAGCCCCGAGCGCCATTTCACGGGCCGTTTCTTCCGCTACGGCACCAACACTCCGAAGTGTTTCCGTATTTACGCCGAGAACACGCGCCTTCGCCTTGTTGCTGTAGGTGACAAACCCGCGGTCAAAAACATCCGATGATCCGGCAATATCCGTCAGCGCGCCGCCGATCAGCCCGCCGGTGCAGGATTCAGCGGTCGCGAGCTTCCATTTTTTCGCCCGGCATTTCGCCAGAACTTCCGTTGCCAGTGCTTCTATGTCACTCTCAAAAATTCCCATAATAAACCCCTTTGATAAGTACCAGCAGAACCGACGCGATCAGCCCTGCCACATAATCATCCAGCATGACGCCGAATGCTCCCTTGACCTTGCGGTCCAGCCAGCCGATGGGCCAAGGCTTCCAGATATCGAGGAGACGGAACAGCGCGAAGGTGATGAGGATCATCACCGGGCTCAAATCCGCCGCATGGAGGGCGAGCCAGATGCCCGCCACCTCGTCAATTACCACCTCGCCCGGATCACTCTTGCCCGTCTTGTCGAGATAGATTTTCGTGCTCCACCAGCCGATGAAGAAGAGCAGGAGTGAGGCCGCACCGAGTGTCGGCGCGCCGTAAAAGTGAAAGATCAGAATACCAAAGGGCAACGCAGCAAGCGAGCCGACGGTGCCGGGCGCTTTCGGGCTGAGACCGCTCCAGAACCATGTGGAAAGGATGACGGCCGGATGCCAGAGGGGAAGGGGGGCTCGCTTGCCGTTCATTCGGGCAACCTCACGGTTGCGATGGCCTGGGCTGCCATCCCTTCGCCCCGGCCGGTAAAGCCGAGCCTCTCCGTTGTCGTGCCCTTGATGGAAATACGTTCCTCGTCCAATCGCAGAATGCCGGCAATCCGTGTCCTCATAGTGGCGCGGTACGGGCCGATACGCGGGACCTCGCAGATAATGGTGATATCCACATGGGAAATCATGCCGCCCCGTTTTGCAATCAATCCGGCAGCATGTTTCAGGAAAAGATCGGAGGAGGCGCCTTTCCATTCCATGTCGGAGGGCGGGAAGTGAGTGCCGATATCGCCATCGCCAATGCTGCCGAGCAGGGCATCGGTCAATGCATGAAGCGCGACATCCGCATCCGAATGCCCCTTGAGCCCTTTATCATGGGGAATATGAATGCCGCCCAACCAGACGCCATCCCCTTCGCAGAAGGCGTGCACATCAAAGCCGAATCCGGTGCGTATGTCGGTGAGGGGGCGGATAAAGGCGCGGCGCGCCCGTTCCACATCCTCTGCTGTCGTCACCTTGACATTGGCGGTATCTCCTTCGATGCGTAAAACCTCTATGCCTGCGCGCTCGGCAACGGCCGTGTCATCTGTCAGGGCCTCCCCTGCGAAGGTGCGATGGGCGGCGAGGATGGGAGCAAAGGCAAACCCCTGTGGCGTTTGCGCCGCAACAATGCTGTCGCGGTCAAGGGCGCCAGTAATTCGCTGCTCAGAAATGGTTTTCAGGCTGTCGGAAATCGTGAGGGCAGGGAGGACGGCCTCGGCCCCATTCGCCAGTGCGGCCAGTGTCCGGCTGATGAGATCATGACTCACAAAGGGGCGGGCGGCATCATGGATCAGGACAAAGCGGGGCCGCGATTCCAACAGGCTTTCCAGACCGGCGCGAACCGAATCCTGCCGTTCCACCCCGCCCGCAATCGGAGGCAGCAGGGAAAGGCCCTCAGTCGCCTTGTCATATAGTGCACGGTCGTCTTCTGAGATGACGATCTGAAGCTGGTCAATGCCGGGATGCGACAGAAACGCCTCAATCGTCCGGCGCAATATGGTTTTTCCTGCAACTTCAATATATTGCTTGGGAATATCAAGGCCGGTCCGGGCGCCTTTTCCGGCGGCGACAATAAGGGCAATGTTCGTCATGCGCCGACAATAGGTCGCAGCGGCCGATGGTTCAATAAAATTGACGATGTTGCATGAAACTGTTGCGGTGCAGTAAAGAGCTGGTTATATTGCCTATTTATTAGTCATAATATTTATTGCTTAAAAAATGGTCATCACTTTAGGTTCCATACAGATCGATCCACCGGTGTTGCTTGCGCCAATGGCGGGAATAACCGATCTTCCTTTCCGCCGCCTGGTCGCGCGCTATGGGGCCGGGCTTGTCTTTTCCGAAATGGTTGCCAGCAAGGCAATGGTGGCGGAGACACGGCGATCTTTACGTATTATACGGGCCGCAGATGATGACCAGCCGATGGCTGTCCAGCTTGCGGGCTGTGATCCCGACATCATGGCTGAGGCGGCGAAGCTGAACGAAGATATGGGCGCGCGGATCCTTGACATCAATATGGGATGTCCGGTGAAGAAAGTGACGTCCGGCATGGCCGGTTCCTCGCTAATGCGGGATTTGACGCATGCCGCGAAAATCCTGAAGGCGACCGTGGCGGCTGTTCGCATTCCGGTGACGCTTAAAATGCGGACAGGCTGGGATGAAGAAAGCCGCAATGCGCCGGAGCTGGCGCGTATTGCAGAAGATGTCGGCATCAGGATGCTGACGGTGCATGGCCGGACCCGTTGTCAGTTTTTCAAGGGAACAGCCGACTGGCGCTATATCGGTGATGTTAAGAAAAATGTTTCCCTGCCGGTGATTGCCAATGGCGATATTCAAAGTGTCGAGGATGCCAAAACCGCGATGGAACTGTCCGGCGCCGATGGGGTGATGATTGCCCGTGGCAGCTATGGCCGCCCATGGTTTGTGGCGCAGGTCGCGGAATATCTCCGTTCTGGCCATCATCTCCCCGATCCCGATCTTGAGGAACAGAGCTGCCTGTTACATGAACATTATGATGCGCTGCTGTCGCATTATGGAACAGATGTGGGGGTGCGCAATGCGCGCAAGCATCTTGGCTGGTACAGCGCCCGGCTTCCGGGCGGAGAGACGTTCCGTCAGCAGGTGGTCCGCCTGACGGATCCGGATCAGGTGCGTGATGAAATCGACCGGTTTTATGGTGGTCTGCAATTAAAGGAAAGCGCGTAATATGGCTCTGCCAAATCCCTTCAGCGGTTCGAAGCGCAAGAAAACCGAAGTTGATCCTCTCGCCATATTGAATGCGCTGCCCGATCCGCTGATCGTCATTGATGACGAGGGATATATCTGCATGACCAATCCCGCCGGAGAGGAGTTTTTTGGTCTTTCAGCGAAAAAACTCCTGAGAATGCAGGTGTCGGAACTTGTTCCCTTTGACAGCCCATTGATGGGGCTGGTCGCTCAGGTGCGTGAAATGGGGGATTATGTATCTGAATACGGGGTTGATCTTGGCACTCCGAAAATCGGCATCAAGAATGTCAATTTGCAAGTCTCCCGCCTATACGGAACGCCAAATGTCGTGGTGCAGATAGAGGAGCGAACCATGGCCGCCAAGATGGACCGGCAGCTCACCCACCGCGGGGCCGCGCGGTCGGTGACGGCGATGGCCATCATGCTGGCCCATGAGGTGAAAAACCCGCTCTCTGGCATTCGTGGTTCGGCGCAGCTTCTGGAAATGAATGCCTCCGATGCGGACCGGGCTCTGACGCGGCTTATCTGTGATGAAACGGATCGCATCTGTGCGCTTGTGGACAGGATGGAGGCCTTCTCCGATGACCGGCCCATTGATCGTGATGCCGTGAATATTCATGAGGTGCTGGAGCATGTGCGCCGGGTGGCTGAAGCGGGGTTCGGTCGCAATGTGACGTTCCGGGAGCAGTATGATCCGTCGCTTCCTTTCGTTTATGGCAATCGCGATCAGCTCGTGCAGGTGTTGCTCAATCTGGTGAAAAATGCGGTGGAGGCCGCACCGGATACCGGCGGTGAAATCACCCTTAGTACGGCCTATCGCCATGGTGTGCGTCTCGCCGTGCCGGGCGCGCAGGAAAAAGTGCAGCTCCCCCTTGAAGTCGGAGTACAGGACAATGGTCCAGGCATTCCGGAAGAAATCATGCCGCATATTTTTGATCCCTTCGTCACGACCAAAGCGGGCGGTAGTGGTCTCGGCCTTGCGCTGGTGGCCAAGATTGTCGGCGATCACGGTGGCACCGTTGAATTCGATGCGGCGGCAACAGGCAGCAAGGTGCTGATCCGGCTGCCTGTCTATAATTTTTTGAAACAGGAAACGGAATAACATGGCCGGAACAATATTGGTTGCAGATGACGATCAGGGCATCCGGACTGTCCTTGAGCAGGCGCTGTCGCGGGCGAACTATGTGGTCCGCTCCACAGGAAATGCCGCGACCCTCTATAACTGGGTGCTGGAAGGGATTGGTGATATCATCCTCACCGATGTGGTGATGCCGGATGAAAACGGTCTTGACCTGTTGCCGCGCATCAAGAAAGTCCGCCCCGACATCCCGGTGATTGTCATGAGCGCGCAAAACACCCTGCTCACTGCTATCAAGGCGACAGAGCGGGGTGCCTATGATTATCTGCCGAAGCCGTTTGACCTGAAAGTCCTGCTACAGGTGGTGGAGCGGGCGCTGTCCCGCCCGAAGAAAACAGCGAGTCGCTTCGGCAATGGGGAGGATGAGGAAGCTAAGACGCCGCTGATCGGTCGTTCTCCGGCGATGCAGGAAATCTATCGCGTTCTCGCCCGGCTGATGGGAACGGATCTTACCGTTCTAGTTTCAGGAGAAAGCGGCACGGGCAAGGAGTTGGTGGCGCGCGCCCTGCATGAGTATGGCAAGCGCAAGAACGGACCGTTTGTCCCCATCAATATGGCGGCTATTCCGCGTGAGCTGATTGAATCGGAGCTGTTCGGCCATGAAAAAGGGGCCTTTACCGGCGCCGATTCCCGCGCCATTGGCCGGTTTGAGCAGGCACAGGGCGGCACGCTGTTTCTCGATGAAATTGGCGATATGCCGATAGAGGCGCAGACGCGGCTGCTGAGGGTGCTGCAACAGGGCGAATATACGACCGTCGGCGGGCGGACAGCCATCAAGACGGATGTCCGGATTGTTGCCGCGACCAATCGTGACTTACGCCAATTTGTCCGACAAGGGTTGTTCCGGGAAGATCTTTACTATCGCTTGAACGTGGTGCCTCTCCGCCTTCCGCCGTTACGGGAGCGAACAGAGGATATTCCCGATCTAGTGCGGCATTTTCTGGCTCAGGCGCGGGATGAGGGGCTACCCGTCAAAAGCATCGACAAGGAAGCGCTGGATGCTCTCAAAAAACATAAATGGCCGGGCAATGTGCGGGAGCTGGAGAATCTGGTCCGCCGTCTTGCCGCGCTTTATTCCGATGATGTGATCAATCTTTCCGTCATTGACCAGGAGTTGCAGCCGCAGGAGATTGCGGGTCCTGAAGAAAACCGCAGCGAGGAAGAAAGTCTCGGCATGGCGGTGGAGCGGCATATCGCGAAATATTTTGCGGCCCATGCAGGCGGATTGCCGCCCCGCGGCCTCTATGAACGGGTGATCCGCGAGGTGGAAAGGCCCTTGCTGTCGATCTCTCTGGAGGCGACAAACGGAAATCAGATCAAGGCGGCCGATTTGCTTGGTGTGAATCGTAATACGCTGCGTAAAAAAATCCGGGAACTTGATATTCAGGTTGTACGCGGCCTCAAGTGATGCTTAAATGCCACAATGTGGTATTTTAAGCAAAATATTGATCCTGCCGGTGACGTACATGGCGTCCATAGGTCGGCATGATCAATAAAGCCGGGGCGTAATATGGCAGGGCAGCAGCAGGGGAGCGCGAAGCCGCCGTTTTCCTTAATCCGCTGGACGCGAAAAATCGGTCTCGGTCCGAAAACATCGTTCTTTGTGGCCATGTTGGCCATTCTGAGCGGGATCGCCACTTATAAATCGCTCACCATCGACAATCCGACCTATACCCGCATCCTGTTGATTGCGGATGTTGTGATTGTTGTCATTCTGGCGGTCATCATTACCCATAGGCTGATCAGAACATGGCGCAAAGGTCAGATGGGCGGCTCTGGCAGTATGATGCACCGGCGTATTCTGCGGCTGTTTTCCCTGATTGCCGTGGCGCCAGCGCTGATGGTCGCTCTCTTTTCGGCGCTTTTCTTCAATATCTATTTCCAGAAGCATTTTTCTGATCCGGTGAATATGGCGGTGTCCGAATCCATCGGCGTCGCCAATGCCTATATCAAGGAACATATCCAGAATATTCAGTCGGACGCACTCGCCATGGCCGCGCAGATCAACCGCGCCCCGACACAGGTTTTGGAAAGCCGCATACTTTTTGAAAATTATCTGAGCGATCAGGTGGTTGCCCGCAATCTCAGCGAAGCGGTGGTCATGGACAGTAATCAGAAGATTATTGCCCAGTCGGAATTCAGTTTTGCGCTGGAGTTTGACAAGATCAAACCGGAATCCTTCAATGACGCGCGTGAACGGGAAGTGGTTATCACCACCAATGAGGAAGACGACCAGGTGCGGGCGCTCATCCGGCTGGACCGGCTGCTGGACGGGTTCCTGTATGTGGGGCGGTATATCGAGCCGCGGGTCCTGGCTCATCTGGAGCGCACCCGGGCGGCGGCGGCGGAGTATGAGGCGCTGAAAGAAGAAGGTTTCGGTATCCAGATTCAGTTCGCCCTCATCTTTTTTATTATTTCGCTGATGGTCGTGCTGTCGGCGGTATGGTTCGGCCTTGTCATCGCTTCGCGCCTTGTCGGCCCCATTGAAAGTCTCGTTAAAGCGGCGGAACGGGTGCGTTCGGGTGATCTGACGGCCAAGGTTGATGAAAGTCGCGCGTATGATGAGATGGCGATGCTCGGCCGTGCCTTTAACCGGATGACGGAGCAGCTTGCCGCGCAGCGCCAGGAGCTGGAGGAAACCAATATCAAGCTGGATGAACGCCGTCGCTTTACAGAGGCTGTATTGTCTGGTGTTTCTTCGGGCGTGATCGGTCTTGACAAACAGGGAGTGGTCCATCTGCCAAACCGTAAGGCGATGGAGCTTCTGGGGGTGTCAGAGGGGGAAATAACCGGCCGGCCTTTCATTGAAATCCAGCCACAAATGGCAGGCCTGCTTGAAGAAATTCATGATCGCCCCTACCGCGTCGCCGAACGGCAGCTACAGGTTGCGTCGGGGGAAGGATATCGTCATCTGCTGGTACGGGCGGCGGCGGAGATATCAGAGGGCGGCATTCAGGGGTTTGTCGTCACCCTTGATGACATTACCGACCTGGTTTCGGCGCAACGCATGGCGGCCTGGGGGGATATCGCGCGGCGTATTGCTCATGAGATCAAGAATCCGCTGACCCCGATCCAGCTTTCGGCGGAACGCATAAAGCGCAAATATGGCCGACAGATACAGAATGATGTGGAGATATTCAACCAATGTACCGATACCATCATCCGGCAGGTTGGCGATATCGGTCAGATGGTCGATGAATTTTCTGCTTTTGCCCGGATGCCGACGCCGGAATTCAAACCCGAAGACCTCGGCGAATTGGTGAAGCAGGCGGTTTTCCTGCAAAAAATTGCGCATCCGGAAATCGACTATCTTTTCGATGTACCGCGTGCGCCAATGATCTGTTCCTGCGACGCGCCGCAGGTCAACCGGGTCCTGACCAATCTGTTGCAGAATGCCGCCGATGCCATTGATGGGCGAGACGGAGCGCCGGAGAATTTGCCGCGTGGCCGGATTGATGTTGTTTTGCGCAGTACGGCGGACGAATTCGTTGTCGAGATTACCGATAATGGACGGGGTCTGCCGAAGGAGAATCGCAATCGCCTGACCGAACCCTATGTGACGCACCGAGAAAAGGGAACCGGTCTTGGCCTTGCAATCGTCAACAAGATCATGGAAGAACATGGCGGAAGCCTTACGATGACGGATACAGAAAATGGGACCGGAGCGTTCATCCGTATTGCTTTTCCCGTTTCCGAAATCCGATTGAAAACAGGAAATGACTGACAATGCCTGCTGATATTCTGATAGTCGATGATGAAGCCGATATTCGCGAACTTGTAGCCGGAATCCTGGAAGATGAAGGGTATGAGGCAAGGATGGCGGCGGATAGCGACAGGGCGATGGCGGAAATTGCCCATCGGCGCCCTGGCCTCGTTATTCTCGATATCTGGCTGCGCGGCAGCAAGATGGACGGTATAGAAATCCTTCAGAGCATCAAGAAGGAACATGCCGATTTGCCGGTACTCATGATTTCCGGGCACGGCAATATTGAAACGGCGGTCCAGACAATCAAGCTGGGCGCCTATGATTTTATTGAAAAACCGTTCAAGGCGGAACGCCTGATCCAGCTTGTCGAGCGGGCCCTGGAAGCGATACGGTTACGCCGCGAGGTGGCGGAGCTGAAAACCAGGGGCGCTGAGGTGATGACGGATCTTATCTGTCGCTCCCACCTCATGCTGCAACTTCAACAAGCCATTGAAAAGGTGGCGCCAACCAATAGCCGGGTGTTGATTACCGGCCCGTCTGGTGCTGGCAAGGAAGTCGTCGCCCGGATGATTCATAACCGTTCACATCGCAAAGATGGTCCGTTTGTCGTTCTGAATGCGGCCATGCTGGCGCCGGAACGTCTTGAGATTCAGCTTTTTGGCGTTGAGGATGGGCGGATGAATTCCGTCAAGGGAGCGCGGCGTGGTCTTCTGGAGCAGGCGCATGGCGGAACGTTGTTTCTTGACGAAATTGCCGATATGCCACTAGAAACACAGGCAAAAATCCTTCGTGTTCTGGTTGATCAATCCTTCCAGCGGGTTGGTGGAGCAGAGAAAATTCGCGTTGATGCGCGGATTGTCTCCTCTTCCAGCCGTGATTTACAGGAAGAAATGAGTGCCGGCCGTCTGCGGGAAGATCTATATCATCGGCTGGGAGTCGTCCCCGTTTCTGTGCCATCGCTGAAAGAAAGACCCGAGGATATCGGTCCGCTCGCTCGCTATTTTGTCGAACGCTTTTCAAAAAGCGCCGGATTGCCGCCTCGCAAAATCGGTGAAGATGCCATTGCTATCTTGCAGGCGGCCAGCTGGCCCGGTAATGTCCGTCAGCTCAAGAATGTGATCGAGCAGATTATGATCCTGGCGACAGGAGATCGCACGTCACCTATCAATGCGGCTATGGTGCCCAGCGATGCGGGGGCGGTACACTCCATCATGAACGGACAGAATGATCATACGGAAATCATGTCGCTTCCCTTGCGGGAAGCGCGGGAGCGTTTCGAAAAGGAATATCTGGAGGCCCAGATCAACCGGTTCGGTGGCAATATTTCCCGTACTGCTTCATTCGTGGGTATGGAACGATCAGCGCTGCATCGTAAATTGAAGACCCTCGGGGTTGGTAACGGAGACCGCAAGCGGCCTTTTGAATAACCGGGAGCTGAAAGGAAGTCCATGAAAGTCATTATCTGCGGCGCCGGTCAGGTCGGATCGAACATTGCCCGGCAGCTTGCACAGGAAAATAATGATGTCACGATCATTGACCAGTCGCCCGAGCTGGTGCGCAAGATCGGGGATGCGTTAGATGTGCGGGCCATGCTGGGCCATGCCTCGCATCCTGATGTGCTGGAACGGGCAGGGGCCTATGACGCCGATATGCTGATCGCCGTAACCTATAGCGACGAGGTGAACATGGTCGCCTGTCAGGTGGCCCATTCCATATTTGATATTCCGAAAAAGATTGCCCGCATCCGCTCTCAGGATTATATCAATCCGCTCTGGGCGCATCTTTTCAGCCGCGAGAATATGCCCATCGACGTGATCATTTCACCGGAAATCGAGGTGGCCCGGGCCATCGAACGACGTCTTAAGGTTCCCGGCGCCTTCGATACGGTTTCCTTCGCCGAGGGAAAGGTGCAGGTGATCGGCGTGCGGCTCGATGAGAGCTGTCCCATCGTCAACACGCCGCTGAAGCAGCTGACCGAACTGTTCCCCGATCTCAACGTGATCGTGGTCGCGATCTATCGCGATGGCAAGATGCTCGTACCCGCCAGCAATGACCAGATGTTTCCTGGGGATGAGGTATATTTCGCGGCTGATGCCAATCATGTGGCGCGGGCCATGCCGCTGTTCGGTCATGAGGAGGTCGAGGCGCGCAGTATCGTCATTATCGGGGGCGGCAATATTGGTCTGCATCTGGCTCAGTTTGTCGAAAAACAGATGCGAAATGTTTCACTCAAGCTGATCGAATATAATCGCGCCCGCGCCGAACGGATTACCGATGATCTGGAACGAACGGTGGTTCTGCACGGCAGCGCGCTGGATCCGGATCTGTTGCAGGAGGCCAATGCCGCCCATGCGGAAACCATTGTCGCGCTGACCAACGATGACCAGGTCAATATCCTTTCCTCCTTGCTGGCCAAAGGGCAGGGGACGAAAACCGCAGTGACGCTGATCAATAATCCGGTATTTGGCAATCTGGTGACCACGCTCGGCATCGAGGTGGTGGTCGATCCGCGGGCAACAACGGTGTCAGAGATTCTTCGTCATATTCGCCGTGGTCGTATCCGAGGGCTGCACTCCTTTCGCGATGGAGCGGCCGAGGTGGTGGAGGGAGTTGCCCTTGAAACCTCGCTGCTGGTTGGCAAACCCCTGCGGGAGATCAAGCTACCGCCCGGAACCATCATCGGCGCGGTGATCCATGAGGACAAGGTTCTGATTCCACGTGGCGATTCGGTGATTGAAGCCGATGACCGGGTGGTCATATTGGGGCTAAGAGATGCCATCCAGAAAGTGGAGAGCATGTTCTCGGTCGGGCTTGAGTTCTTCTAGGCCGATGCAAATCGTTCCTGTTTTTACCATTGTTGGCTGGGCGATTTCCGCTCTGGCGTTGCTGATGCTGGCGCCTATTGCGTATTGTCTTCTCAAAGGGGACACGGAACTGGCGCTGAGCTTCTGCATTTCTGCCCTTGTTACATTGTTCGTCGGCGGGGGAATGATTCTCGCGATGCGTCGGGACTTTACCAGTCTTGGCCGGCGTGAGACTTTTTTGGCGGCGACGCTGATCTGGATCACCGTACCGGCCTTTGCCGGGCTCCCTTTTTATCTCAGCGATGCAATCCCCTCCGCGACCAACGCCTATTTCGAGGCATTGTCTGGTTTTACCACCAATGGCGCAACGATCATTGCTGACGTTGCGGCACAGCCACGGGCCATTCTCCTCTGGCGCAGTCTGCTGCAATGGACCGGCGGGTTTTCCGTCCTCGTCTTTCTATCGATCCTTGCCGGTGCCCTTAATTTGCCAGGCACAAATCCTTTGACGCGAGCGCTTGCCAAAAGTACGCGCCGACCGGTCACCCAGCGGCTGGGCTATGCAATCCTATCGCTGTTCAAGATCTATACGCTGCTGACGGCGATCTGCATTCTTGCGTTGTGGTTTTCAGGGATGACCGCCTTTGATGCCGTTTGCTATGGATTCGGAACGTTGTCTACCGGCGGCTTCATGACGGGCAACGCGGATGGGATACTTTTCTCAAACCGGGCCATTGAGGTGGTGCTGATGATCTTCATGGTGATCGCCGCCATTAATTTTTCATTTCACTGGTCTTTTTTCAATGGTGACCGGCGATCCTATTTCAATGATCCGGAATATCGCTATCTATTGGCGGTCATAGTGTTCGGCAGCCTGTGCGTTTTTTTACTGATGTCGATACAGTCAGATATGCCGATACTGGTAAATCTGCGTTATGCGGTCTTCAATACGGTTTCGGCTGTAACAACAACGGGTTACAATATGCCGCCCGTGACAGATGCGGGCGCGCCCTACTGGCCGCCGGGCGCATTGCTGGTAATTTTACTGCTGATGACCATCGGCGGCTGCACCGTTTCGACGGCGGGCGGTATCAAGCTGATGCGGATCAGTATTCTTGCCAAGCTTGCGGGATCGGAAATCAGTCGCCTCAGTTATCCCAGCAGTGTTTCGGTCATCAAATACGGCAACCAGAAGGTGGAGCGTGAACAGCTTCTTGCCGCCTGGGTTTTCTTTCTTCTTTACTTCATCAGCATTGTTCTGGTGACGCTGCTGCTCTCTTTTGACGGCCTGGATATGCAATCGGCGATGACCCTTGCCGTGACGAATCTTGCGACGGCCGGATCGGCCGCACAGGCGCTTATTCCGGAAGTCGTGATGGGAGAGGGTAAATTTATCGGCTATGACGCCTTGCCGCGATTTTCGAAATGGATAATCTGTGTCACCATGCTGATCGGACGGCTGGAGTTTCTGGCGGTCCTGTCGCTTCTCAATCCGGCCATTTGGCGGCGGTAAAGGGGGAAAGATGTCGAGAATTGCCTATGTGAACGGTCGATATGTGCCGCATCAGGACGCGGCCGTCCATATTGAGGACCGGGGCTATCAGTTCGCTGACGGCGTATATGAGGTTGTCACCATCGTCGGCGGGCGGATGATTGATATGGAGGGCCATCTTGATCGGCTGTGGCGGAGCCTTGGCGAACTTCACATGGCCGCGCCGATGAAGCGCGAGCCTCTCAAGATGGTGATGCGGGAGGTGATCAGGCAAAATGGCATTACGAACGGAATAATTTATCTGCAGGTCTCTCGCGGAGTGGCGCCCCGCGATCATCCGTTCCCGAAAAACACCCCTCCGTCACTTGTGATGACGGCGAAAAGGCTATCCATGGAGAAGGCAGCGAAAACGGCTGAGCAGGGGGTCGCGGTTGTTACTGTACCTGATATCCGTTGGGCGCGACGGGATATCAAATCGGTTTCCCTGCTACCTAATGTGCTCGCCAAACAGGCGGCAAAAGAACAGGGGGCCTATGAAGCCTTTCAAGTCGATGAGGAGGGCATGGTGACGGAGGGCAGTTCCACGAATGCCTGGATTGTCACGGCGGCGGGCAATATTGTCACCAGGTCAACCGGAAATTCGATCCTTGCGGGTATCACGCGAGCGTCGCTCATGCGGGAACTGAAAGCGGAAGGAATCAGCTTTGAGGAAAGGAATTTTTCGGTAGATGAGCTCCTCAATGCGCGGGAGGTTTTTCTGACCAGCAGCACCTCCTATGTTCTGCCGGTTGTAAAAGTCAATGAAAAGGTGATCGGAAACGGCCATCCTGGCCTGGTTACCCAAAAGCTCCGGGCATTATATGAGAAATTTATGTCGAAAGAGGCCGGCTGAATTATGCCGGACAATAATGGTAATTTTGCTTTTTTTACCGATAATGTAAATTGTTGCAATTTTCGCGTTATAATGCTTGAGTTTGCAGCTAGAAATCCTTATGTCAGGGAAACTTTTTGCCGAACGAATGCGTAAATAATAAAACAGACCGGGATAATAACGTAAAAAGGCGAGAACAACGTAACAGGATAGACGAAAGATAATTCGAGATGGGTGCTGAAAAGTCGCAGAATGTACAGGACGTTTTCTTAAACAAAGTACGCAAGGAAAAAATGCCGGTAACGGTATTTCTGGTTAATGGTGTAAAGCTTCAAGGGTCTATCAGCTGGTTCGACAATTTTAGTGTGCTGTTGCGCCGTGACGGTCATGAGCAGCTCGTCTACAAGCATGCCATTTCAACCGTAATGCCAGCAGGACCGATACAGCTTTTTGATCCTTCAGCTGACGGGTAAAGGAACTGGTCAGACGCGCATGTTTGAACGCCTGATATGAATGAACAATCAGAACGCGAGGGATTGCGTTCGGGGGAGAGGGCGCTTGTCCTCCATCCCCACATCAAGACGGGGACAGAGAGCCGATTGCGCGATCCGGCAGGCTGTCTTGAAGAAGCGGTATCCCTGACGGCGGCGATCTCTCTCAAGGTTGTACATGCAGAAGTTGTCCCGCTCGGCAAAGCCCGGCCCGGCACCTTGTTCGGAGAGGGAAAAATCACCGAGCTTGGCGATTTTATCAAACATTCCGATATTGATGTGGTGATCATTGATGGGCCGGTGACACCGGTTCAGCAACGCAACCTGGAGCGCCGCTGGCAGGTGAAGATTGTTGATCGCACGGGACTTATTCTTGAAATTTTTGGCGAACGGGCGCAAACACGTGAAGGCTCCCTTCAGGT
>CEOG01011853.1_pt1 | contig 24113 bp, 29 predicted proteins | sample 530301 | NCBI WGS metagenome assembly CEOG01 (sample SAMEA2619903, study PRJEB7988) | marine metagenome | biome: marine biome (ENVO:00000447); feature: surface water layer (ENVO:00002042); material: "saline water (ENVO:00002010), including plankton (ENVO:xxxxxxxx)" | depth 5 m | reverse complement strand
TGGTGTGGTTGGTATGCTATTATACTAAAACATCAAGAAATGCATAAATCTAGGTTAAAAGAAGGGGAGTTTGATGAAAACAAACCTTTAGAAAAGATAACATCTACAGAAATGTTAAGTTTAAACAAAGAAATATTCCAATATATTACTAAAATAGATGATGAAACCTTAAAAAGGTGTGATTTAGACAGTATAAGCGCAGCTATGGAGTTTATAGCTAAGGTAACTGAAGAATACAAGCCTAAAGGTTTAAAAAGTTTTATTTTTGAAGAAGAAGAGTATTTTTTCCCACAGGAAGCTATGTATGATAATACTTTTGGAGATTATATAGAAGCAACACAATTAGACATGACTATAGAGCACATGAAACATGGCTCTTTTGATGTTTTACCTGAACAGATGGCTATTTTGTGTAGAAAAATAGGAGAAAAGTATGATGATAAAGAAATACCCAAAAAGACAGAGAGATTTAAAAAACTCACAATGGATATAGTTTGGGAGTTCAGTTTTTTTTTAAGCATACAAAATCTAAAATTGAGAAATCATTTCCAAATGTTTACGGGGGGAACAAAAGTAGAACAGGTGGTGTAGATACAAGAAGTTTGTATAAAAAATATATACAACCCTATGGTTGGTTAAATTCTTTATACAGTTTATCAAAAGATGGTGTTTTTGATGTAAGTGGCAAGAATAGTATTGACTCTGTGAAAAACACTAATTTATATAAGGTTTTAACTTATTTAAGTTGGAAAACAGCGCAGGCAGATTACGAAGCGGATGTTTCTGACAAAATAAGAAACCCAAATAAAATAATGTAATGAAAGAAAAAGAAAAAAGTGAATTAACAAAATATTTAGATTTATTAGAAAAACAAGAATTACAAAACGGTATGTTGGGTAAATTAAGTTTTCTAAGAAAAAAATATAATAAAAAAAAGAATAAAAAATTATGGCTATCACAAGATTACACGAATTTATAGAAGTAGCTGAAACTAATTGGACATACGGAGACTTTTTATTTGGTTATGAAGGAGAGGTAAATCAAGACCATAATATTCTTTACCCTCTTTTAGTAATGACCCCACCATCTTCAAGAATACCTGATATTTACAGGGGATATGAACATTATGATGTAGAATTACAATTTTACAATAGTTTTACAAAAGCAGCTAAAGACGCTGTTACATTACAACAAAGATGGGATAATTTACAAGACTTAGCTTTAGAATGGTTAGATAGGGTTTTAATAAATTATAGTGGAGGTATTATAACAAGCCCACAAACAACAAATCCTACACCAACACAAGTTTATATAGATAAAGAAACATTAGTTATAGATAGAGATAAAGACAGTAAAAACGATAGATTAATAAAGCTTACAATGTCTTTTGACATGAGAATGTTTACTAAGTGCTTTACTAAAACGGGTAAATTAGCTTATCCTGATAATTTTGAAGGTTTAGTACAGTGGTTAAGAGCTGATAGTGGTGTAACATGGGATATACCAACTAAACAGGTTACCACATGGAAAGATTATTCTCCAATAGTTGCTCCCGCTACAAGTACAAGAGACTTTACACAAGCATCAAGTTCTAAAAAACCACTAAGATACAACTATGATGGGGCTGAAGATAAAACAAGAATACAATTTGATGGTAGTGATGACCAAATGGCGTATGTCTCAGCTACACCAACACTAACTTGCAACATAAATAATGCGTTTACAATATTTGTAATACAAAAAACAAATGAAAGTACAGGTGGCACTAATATTGGAGCTTTATATTCAGTTGTTGGAGATAGTAATAGTGAAATATTTGTTGGATATAGAGGAGATTTAAACTATATAATAACAAAAGACACTAACGGATTAGAGATGGGTCATGGTTTAGGAAATGCTCAAGGATTTCAAATAATGTGTACAAGGTTTAAATATGAAGGAGGCACAGCTACCGCTACAAGTAGAATTAACGAAGGAAGTGCGTCAACAACTACAAGTGCGGAATGGCAAGGAGATACATCTTTTACAACAAAAGTAGCAACTTTAGGACACAAAACAGGAGTTACTAATAGGAAATATAAAGGAGAGGCTTGTGAGTTAATTATATACAATCAGTTTTTGACAGTAGCTGAAGAAACAACAATTAGAAATTATTTAAATACAAAATATAAAATATATTAATTATGAGTATAGCGTTAAATGGAGGCTCGTCAGCTGTAGCAATATTAAAAGCACCAAGAAATGTATCAGTTCAAGATAACCAAGGCTACAGTACTCTTGGTAATCGTAATTTAGTAAGCTGTAATAGTCCTATAATTTTTCAAATAGCTTGGGGTAGGTCTATATCTAGAATCACTAATTTAATGACAGAAGATGAGTACATACAAGGAGATTTAGTCAATGTGTTGTTTGAAATCTATATGGGTTTAGAGGAAAGTGTTTCAAGTAGTGCTGTTGGAAACATGAATAAAATAGCTACTTTAAGAGTGTCAAGAGATATACCAGTTATTGGAGCTGAAGGTATAGGGCCTATGTACGGCAATTTTAATGATAATCATGCTTATCACACATTTACAACTGACATCGCTCCTGTTGTTAGAGATTATTTATCATACACTTTAGTACCTATATTAAAAGGAGCGCCTTCTTCTATTTATGGAATGAGCTCTAACTATAACACTAATTTAGATTGGAGTTACGCAAGTTTACAGGGTTCTACTAGAAGAATTGATGTTAGAATAAGATACGAAGTAAGAGCTAATAATGATGATAGAACACTTGTTCAATCTACTACTAATGGGCCTTCTATAAACAATTTTAATATAATAAACTCAGTAGAACAATATGATGAAAGGACAGATGACTTGTTAGATAAATATTATAAATGGGACGCTAATGAGTCTACAGTTTATAGATACTTAAGCAATTGTCCTAATGGCAACACTGGTCATACAGCAATTTACGGAAGTGATGATATTTATAGAAAACCTATAAGGTTAGAAGATGAAGCGGAGTGGTTAAGTTGGTTTCAAGATGAATTTACTATAGATGGTAGTAATAATTATGATATGACGGATTTTTATATTAGGATAACTACAACAGAATCAGACGGCTCAAGTAATACAGTTAACTTAAGAAACATACAAGAAACATTAGGAAATTCAGGTGGTAGTTATACATCAGGTAGTTTTTTTAGTTCTAGCTCTGGTAATGACAAGTGGAAAACATTAAATACTACAAATCAGGAAAGAAGATTTCCAAGAGCTTATTTGACGCAGAATGTTTCTCCAGCTTTTATAAACACAGTTACAGCTGGTACTATTACAACAGATACTATAGAATATACAGCCCAATTAGTTGTAGTTGGTGGACATATAGGAACACATTTTAGAGGAGAAAAAAGAACTTATGTCTTAGACCATGAAGAAGTTAGAGGTGGCGGCGTATATCCTTTTGTAAGATTTCACTGGTTGAATAGAAAAGGTGGTATTGACAGTTTTACATTTAAGAGAAATGTTACTGAAAGTATAAGTGTAAATAAAACATTTTTTGAAAGGGCTGGAGCAAACCAACAATATAGACAGGAGTATGATGTAAATGGAGATTACGGGTACGCTGCAGGTACGGGAGTACACAATCAGGCGGGAGCTAGAATGCATCAAGATACTTTAGGTGGAGATAATTACAAACCATCTGTTTCAACTTTTAAAATTGACGCTCTTAGAACTAATACTGTTTTTAGTGAACCAATGAACGATATTGAAGCTAGGTGGATAGAAGAATTATTTACATCTCCAAATGTTTGGATAGAGTTAAAAAACGATAACTCTATAAGAGCTAAAGCTATTAATCCTACATCACATCCATCAGAAAAAGATTATTTTCCAGTAACTATAAATAATACTAATTTTGATATAGTAAATGAAGATGAAGGTTTAGTAAGGGTAAATATTGAGTACACACACTCTAATAAAATAAACACACAAAGAGGATAGAATGTCAGATAAAGTTAGATTACAGATATTAGATATAAAAGAGCCAAGTGGAGTTAATTTAGTAGACCTAACCACAGCTACAGCTGGCGGTTATTGGTTTTTAAATAATCCTAACTGGGTAACTATAAATAAAACTACAGCTGCTCCTTTTTATCGTAATTTTTCAGCCGCTGCAGGAGCTGATTTTTTTATGTATGACATTATAGACCAAAACTATAATGGAGGTTTTTTAAAGCCTAATGTAAAATACAAATTAAAATTTACAGTTATAAATTATACACAAAACCCAAACTGTAGCTCTAATTGTCAAGGATTTTTAGGAGTGGCTCAAGGAGGTGTTTCTGGTAATGCTCAGTTAAATGCAAATGGAACATACACAGAAACATTTACAGCTGACGGAAATGAAGTTTTGTTATTTTGTAACAATTCTATAGACGGAAATCCAGCTGGGCCTGCACCACCAACAAAAATAACAAACCTAGTAATACATGAATTAAACAATGAAAGAGAGGTAAACACAATAGGAGAATTAGACATTACTGATAGTGAAGATTTCCCTTTGACACTAACATATGCTGTTTCTGATGGTAGAGATATAGAGTCAAGATTTGGAGATTACTCAAAAACATTTGACATACCAGCTACAAAAAACAATACAAGATTATTATCTCATTTACAAAACACAAATATAGTAGATAATAAAGATTTTACATCTTTAAAAAAATGTAGAATATTAGTAGGTCAGTTAGAGTTTTTCAATGGTTTTATAGTGGTTAACGGCTCAAAACAAACATCTAAACCAGACTCATATAGTTGTACAATATTAGGTGGTAATTACGCTTGGTTAACATCTATAAAAAACAAAAGACTTTGTGATATTTATCAAGATGGAGAATCCTTAGATTTCAATTATAGTGATATATGGCAAAAGGCTAGATATGCTGTAAATGCTGACACTACTTTTAGTGGTGTAAATTATCCTTACACATACCCCTTAATTAGTTATGGAGATTTTTGGCCTAATGCTACGAGTTCTAATAGAGGTAAGGTAAATATAGATGACCAAACAGAACCTTCTCAAGATTGGAGACCAGCTTTTTATATTTATTCATTACTAACAAAAATATTTCAAAATATAGGATATACCATAAGTAGTGATTTTATAAATGAAACAGAATTTAAAAAACTTATAACGGTACTACCTTTAAATAAAGAATTGTTCCAACCACAGGGAGACATGACCGTTACTAGAAAAAAATGGAATCAAGACACTTCAGGACAGGGAGACAAAGGTATATGGGACTCTGGTGTATCTAATAAAGATTATCAGGTAATTAGAGCTGCAAATCATTTCACACAAGGAGCAGACTCTACAGTAGGAGATACAGATTGGCAAAGAATAAAATTTGACACAGTTATAAATGACCCTCTTAATTGTTATGATTCTAGTACTGGAGAGTGGACATGCCCTAAGTCAGGGTTTTATGATTTTAGTTCTTCAGTTCATTTAATTATAGGTAATTATGATAACTCTGAAAACTCTGCAAATCAGATAGCTACTACAGATATAAACGCAACTTTAGACGAATATTGTGAGGTAGGTATTAATATAAATGTTACAGACGCTGCTGGTAATGATATAGGACTGTCATCTTTTATTGATTACGATACTCCAGCGGCACAAATATTAGGGCCTTGTCAGTTAGGTAATTGGGAAACATCAGCAAACAGTCCTTCTCCCTACGCTAGTACAAGAACTCCTGTTTTAATAGCTGTTAAAAGAGAAATTTCAACACCCTACACATGGTATATAGAGCAGGGGCAAAAAGTTTCAACAAATGTAAAGGTCAGATTTAATAATACATCAACAGGAGCTTTCAATCAAAACCCATCACAAGTCAAGTGGGGATATGTTTCTTTAGCTGACCCAAATAGAACTGCTCTAACAGGAATGAATGGAATGTGTTTTTGGGGAGGTTTTCCAACAGATTCATATTATGGAGGTAATTCTAATGGACTAATACCTAACAACACGAGTGCCAATGACACTTATAATGTAAAAGAAATATATGAAAGAAATAGTTTACCTTATTTTAGTGTAACACCAGCGCAATCTCCTGCAAGTTTAACAATAGGAAACTCTTATCCTTACAGTGAGCTTTTACCTTGTGATATAGACCAAGTGCAGTTTATAAAAGGTGTGTCTCATTTATTTAATTTGCAATTCAGGACTGACGCACAATTAAAAACTGTTTACATAGAACCTTATGATAATTTTTATAAAGACAAGACATTAGCTTATGATTGGAATCAAAAAGTAGATTACTCTACTGAGATTACAGATGTGTACAATGTAGGTTTGAGCGAAGAACTTTCCATAGAGTATAGAAATGATGGTTCTGATGGTTTAATGAGTTTTATTAATAACGCTTTTAGAGAAAATGAATCACAATTTCATTTCTTTAATTACTTTGAGGTAATTGGAGACAAGTTCACTAAGGGTATAAAAAAAATAGTCAACCCAGTATTTGCTTCTACTTGGTGTGATTGGGACGCTGATTTAAGTGGAGCTTCAGGAGCTAATCCTAAGTTAGTACCAATAATAAATAAAACACAATCTATTTTTGGATATGGTGTATTGCCCTACCCAACTAGACCTGATAAAATATTAAATCACGCTCCAAGAGTTTTAAAATGGAAGGGATGGAAATTAGGAGACAATCACAGTAGTTTTATGACAAAATGGAATTTTAGAAGAGCGTCTGCAAATTATGGTAGTGCTTGGTCTCCAAGAGCTACTTTTGTAGATTGGGAGTCTACAAGTACAGAGAAATTTGGTAATTTATCTTTTGATGATGAGGTTATAAATCCTCCAACAACAAGTACTGTTGAAACTGTTGAAGGTTTATATACAATATACTACAAAAACATGATAAACCAATTAAAATCAAAACCAAGAACAAGAACATATAGTGTGAAATTAAGTAATGCGGAAATGCTTACAATAGATTTAAGTAGATTGGTTTATATAGATAATACATACTGGAAAATAAATAAAATTATAGATTATTCTCCAGTTAAAGATGTGTTTACAAGAGTAGAACTTATAGAATGGACAGAAAATTTTTCTCAATCAGATAGAACATAAATAACAACAATATGTCAATACCAACACCAACAGCAAAAAAAGGAAATGTAAAGCCATTAAGTATAGGTCAAGCTAGTAAACCTACCTCTACACCAAAAGTTGACTCTTTAGAGGCAAATATAAATCCACATAATTTAGGATTGGGTCGTCAGGGTGTAGCAGAGTTTGGAGCTGGCCCTGTATATATGGAATTTACTGTTTTAGGAGAATCAGGCACAGCTTTTATGCCTATAGTAATGACAGATGATTTTGGAAAGTTAAATCCTGTAGTAAGAAGTACAAACAGATACGATAATTATTTAGGAAATAGTGATAAATATATTGACACACCTACATCAGTAGAAGAAGATGTGTCAGATGGTTCGGGTAATACATTTGAAGGAGTATAATGTCAAGAATAATAGAAATAGAATTAAAAAAGATAGCTAAAGAATTAGTTGACTTAATGAGAATGATACTTGACCAACAAGGACATACAGCTTCAGGAAAATTAAAAGATTCATTTAAGTGGAGAGTAAATGTAGGTAAAGAAATTATTGACTTAACAATAGTTAATACTACTGATTACTGGCATAAAATAGACGCTTATGGTAAGTATAATAAACCTGTAACAGTTGCGGTTCCTGTAATTATAGAGTGGTTAAAAATAAAGGGTATTGATAGAGAAAAAAATCTAAGCGCTAAAGAAATTATTAATTACGCTCGTAACATTGTAAATGAGTTAGCAATTAGTTACCCTACAAAATTTGGTAGAGGTAGAATGGATAGGTCAAACTTTGTAGAAAAAGCAGATTTAATGGCTCAACAATTAGGTGTTTATGATAGATTAGACCCAGTTTTAAATGAAGAGATGGAAGAATATTTAAGGTTTTTAAAAGAAGATGGTGTAATAGATTTATTTGTAGGATAAAATAAAAAAACATGGCAAGAATAGATAAGGTAATAAATGTAAAAATAGAAGGTGTAGCTAAAATTAGAGAACTAGAAAATAGTCTCAAAAAATTAAGAGCACAACAAAAAAATATAAAGAACGACTTAAAAGACGGAGAAAACGCTGGTAAGTTTGCTGAGAAACAATATAAGAAAACTAGCGAACAAATTAAAGAACAGTCAACACAGTTAAGGGGTCTGAGAAAAGAAATGTCTGGAGTTAACAATCAGACTAAAAAAGCTGGAGGACTGCAAAAAAGTATGACGGCAGCTGTCATAAAAGGAGCTGCTGCTTTTACTATTTTACTTACTGCTTTTAGAAGAGTAAACCAAGCTATGACCACTATGATTGGTACTTTTAGCGAGTTTGAGTTTACAATGGCTAAAGTAAAAGCTGTTAGTGGTGCTACTGGAGATGAATTTAAAAAACTTACAGAGTCAGCGGAAAGACTTGGTCGTTCTACATTCTTTACAGCTTCACAGGTTGCGGAATTACAATTAAATTTCTCTAAACTTGGTTTTACAACAGAAGAAATTTTAGTTATGCAAGAAGCTACAATCAACTTGTCTATTGCTACTGGTAGTGATTTAGCTAGAGCGGCTACTGTAGCTGGTGCTTCTGTAAGAGGTTTCCAATTAGAAGCAGAAGAAGCTACAAGAGTAATTGATGTAATGGCTCTTGCGTTTACAAGTTCTGCTTTAGATATAGAAAAATGGAACACATCTATGACTAAAGTAGCTCCTATTGCTTCCATGGCTGGTTTTACTATAGAAGAGACAACAGCTATAATGGCTAAATTATCCGATACAGGTATAGAAGCTTCTATAGCTGGTACATCTTTAAGAAATATATTCTTAAAAATGCAAGACCCAGCTTCTGAATTATCTAAAAGAGTTGGACACACGATAACTAACTTAGACCAAATGTTAGAAGTGTTTAAAGACCTTCAAGAAGGAGGTACAGACCTAGCGGACATACTCAGCTTTATGGATGTTAGACAAGTAGCTGCTTTTGGTACAATGTTAGAAGGTGCTGATGATATAAGAGAGTTGAGAGATGAATTACTAAACGCTGAAGGAGCTGGTCAAGACATGGCTGACACTGTTGGAGATACGCTACAGGGTAGTATATTTAAGGTAAAATCTGCTTTTGAAGGTTTGTCTATAGCTATAGTAAAAAACTTTGGAGGGTCTTTGCAAAGAGCATTAGAAAACCTAGCTGAGTTTTTAAATAACTTAGCTGATAATGATTCTAAATTAAGGAAAATAGGTAGAACAATAAAGAATGTTATAAAAACATTAGCAGCTTATGTTATAGGTGTCAAAGCTGCTGGTCTATGGACAAAATTAATGAGTTCTGCTGTGGTTACTAATGCTACACAGTTAGGAGTAATGGCTAGTGCCGCAAGAGCGGCCACAATAGCTTATAAAGGACTTAGAGCTGCTGCGGCTAGTACTCTTATTGGAGGTGCTGTAATGCTTGCTACAGAAGCTATAGGTCGTTTAATAACAGGGGTAAGTAAAGTAGATGAGGAGCTAGAAGAAATGGAAAGAAAAGCTCAAGAAAGAATACAAAATATTAAGAACTTCTTGGGAGATGTTTATGATGAAGGAACTATGAAAGACGCTTTTACAGACGCTACTTTAGAATTAACAAAAGCTACATTACAGTACGACCAACTTTTAAAGGCTAAAAAAGAAATAATAGAAATAAACAGAAAGCTAGATGAAAGTGAAGGTAATGAACTACTAAATTTAAAAAACTTAAAAATAGCTCAGAATAACTTTGCTGCTTCCTTAAAAGAAACTAATAAATTTTTAGAAGCAAACAATGAAGCTCTTTTAACTGAGGACAGTACTTTAAAAGATATCAAAAAATCTTTAGATAGTGTTACTGAAGCGTATTTTGTAAAAGCTATCGCTCAAGAATATACAAAAGCTCAAGCACAAATTGTAGCTAAAACCGCTGAAGCGCAAGTAGAAATACAAAAAAGATTAGATTTATTTTTTGCCGAAGGTTCAGATAGTAAATTGTATTATGATGAATCTGGATTGACAGACGAGAGCATAACAAGGTTACTTGGTGAAGCTGGTGTTAGACTTCCTTACGCAATGACTATTGAAGAATTACAAAAAACATTAGCTGGCCTTTATTTTGACCTACAACAACACACCGCATTCTTTACTGGCGGCCCTACAACTGAGGGCGCAGAGGAATCTATATCTGACTACAATAGAAGAATTGGTATGGAGAGAAGTATAAGGCTTTATCAAGGTATTATGGATTATACTCCAGAAGGAGAACTAAGTTTAACTGATTTAGCCAACATAGGAGCAGAAGGTACAATGGAGTCTCAGTTAGAATTACTTAAAAGTGTTTATGAGAATTTAGCTTCAGACGAAGGTTTTTCTTTAGAAAATTTATTAAAATCACTTAGTGGGGGAACAGGAAGTGGTAGAGGCAGTGGAAGTGTTTCAGCTGAATTTACAATGCAGGAAAAAATTACTGCAGAACAAGCTAATGTAGAAATTTTAAATGACGAGTTACAACACAACATTAATATGTTGGAAGCTAAAAAGAAAGGTATAGAAGCTTTTAGAAAACAAAAAAATGTTTCTGATGAAGAAGATAAAAGAGCTCAATTAGCTTTAAATAAAACCATATTAGACTTAAATAAAGCTAGATATAGACAAGAAATAAAACTATTAAACGACAAGCAAGAAGAAGAAAAAATAGATATTAAAAACAGGAATCTTTCTAAAGAAGAGGAAGCTGCGGAGTTAGCTCAATTAGATATAGATTATAATGAGTTAAGAAAACAAATAGCTGAAAGTTATGACTTAGACTTTACTAAAATAAGTAATGAAATAGCTAATGATGAATTAGCTTTAAAAGAGGCTAATCTTAAAAAAGAATTAAAAGCTTTAGATGAGAAACACACTCAAGAAAAATTAGATTTAGATTTAGCTTTAGCAAATAAAGAAATTACAGAAGGTCAACATAAAGAAAACTTATTACTTTTAGAGGCTAACTACTTACAAAGAAAATTTGAAATTCTAACTGATTACGACCAACAAACAACAGCTGTAGAAAATGCACAAAAAGAAAATCAAATAAAAAGAATAAGAGAGCAATCAGAAGCTTTAAATGATTATATAGGAGTGGTAGGACAATTAGGCGGACACCTACAAGATGTAGCTGGAGAAGAAGAAAAATTTAATATAGTAAGACAGACTGGTATTGTTATAACACAGGCTGCAGCTACAGCAGAAAAAATACTTGCTATTGCTAATACCATGACAGAACTTTCTGCTAAAAGAAAAGCTTTAGCAGAGGCTTTCGGTATAACCACAACAGCTGGAGTTATAGCTGCGGATGGAGCTAAATCAGCTTCTAACATTGCTTTAGCTGGTTCAGGATTTTTAGCTGCTATAGCTAATAGTATAAAGTCCTTACCTTTTCCATTTAATTTATTTGCTATAGGAGCTATTATAGCAGCTATATTTGGAGCTAAAAGAGCTATTACATCAGGATTCAAAGGAGCTGACCCTAATGATAGTGGTACTCCTAGTGTTAGTGGAAGTGGAGGTGGTACTGGAGGAGGACAAATGGCTTTAATGACTTTTGGTGGTAGACACCAAACTATAGGTCAAACTTCTCAATATAGAAAAGGAGGTATGGTTTACGGCCCTTCACACGCTCAGGGAGGTGTAAAATACGCTGTAGGAGGTAGAGTAATAGAGTTAGAAGGTGGAGAAGCTATTATAAACAAGAAAAGTACATCTATGTTTAGAAGTCAGTTATCAGCTATGAATCAAGCTGGTGGTGGTGTTAAGTTTGCTGATGGTGGTGTTGCAAACATGCCTAGTTTTGCAAATACACAATTTCAAGTAGAAGGACAAAGAGGAATGATGAATGTTATGGGAGGTAGAAGTAAAGTAGTTGTAGTTGAGTCAGATATAACTAACACACAAGATAAAGTTAAAGCAATAGAATCAGAAGTGAGTTTTTAAAATATGATTGTTGATAAAAAAACACAAGAAGAAAGGCTTAATATTTGTAAAGGTTGTAATTTTTACCGCAACTTTTTAATGTTAAAAAAACCTAAATGGAGTTGGGGAGCTAGATGTGGAAAATGCACTTGTTTTCTACAGGCTAAATCTAAGTTGTCTAAAGATTTTTACGGGGAATGTCCTATAGGTAAATGGAAAGACTAACCAATAATTAATAATATGAATGTAGAAGAAATCGCAAAAACAGTACCACAAAATGTAAGAGAACAAATTATTTATGTTTATGAAATAAATGAAACTTACAAAAAACAATTTTCAAAACATAAAAATGAGTCAATACATTATATGTTTGATGAATACCACAAATTGTTTCCATCACAAAAACAAGATATTAATTGTACATCTTGTAGAAATGCTGTTGTTAAGTTATGGGGACTAATGATAAAAGAATGGAAAAAACCTATAAAACAAAAAAACAAAAAGGTTGGCACAAAGAGAAAATAGGGTTGATGTTATAAGGGAATACATTGATTTACTAAAAAAAGAATTAGATGTAAGGTTTGGGGCAAATCCTACAACAAAAGATATACTAGCTCATTTAATTGAGAGAGGAATGATAGAGCCTAAAAGGCTTAGAAATTATATGGTAATAAAAGATTTTGATGAACTTTTAGTTACAAATGACGGCAACAGAACTCATAGTTTTATGGATTTATCAATAAAATATGACATAACTGAAAGAACAGCGCAAAATATTGTTTATAAGGAGAGAAAAAAGTCTGTTCTTAAAAACAATATTATTAAATAAATCTTTTTTCCAATTTTTTCGTAAAAAGGAAGTTTAATAAAATTAATTTTGTAAACATGAAAAATACTAAAAAATCTTGGTATTCTATAAACGCTAAGCATAAAGAGAAATATGCAGATGTTTATTTATACGACGAAATAGGAAGTTACGGAATGTCCGCTAAGGATTTTGTAAACGACATGAAAGAACTTGATGGTAGAGATATTTATTTACATATAAATTGTGCAGGAGGAGAGGTTTTTGACGGAATGGCAATTTATAACACTTTAAAAAAATATGATGGTAAGGTAATAGCTTACATAGAAGGTATAGCTGCTAGTATGGGTAGTGTAATACCTTTAGCTGCAGATGAGATTATTATGTCTGAAAATTCTTTACTTATGATACATAACGCTTGGGGTGGAATAATGGGAGAAGCTGAAGATATGAGAAAGACAGCTCAACTACTAGACAAACTTAGTGGAGAAATCGCTAATATATATACAAAGAAAACGGGGTTAGACTTAGTTACAGTACAACAAATGATGGATGACGAGACTTGGTTTAACGCTGAAGAAGCCTTTGAGTATGGTTTTATTGATAGAGTATCAGATGCTATTAAGGTAGCTGCTAGTTTTGATATTTCTAAATTTAAGAACAAGACAGAGAAGGAGATTATAAACCAATTTAATAACCAAAATAGTAAGACAATGACTGAAGAATTAAAGTCTTGGTTCAGTGCTAAGGTTGATTCTATTGTAAATGCTGTAAAAGCAGATACTAAAGATGAGACTGAAGTGTCTGAAATCAATGTAAACTTAATGGATAACGAAGAAGTTTCTAACAAACTTTCTGATTTTGAAAATGAGATTACAGAATTGAAAAATGCAATTTCTGAAAAAGAGTCTAGTATTAAAACTCTTACAGAAGAAAACGCTGAGTTGAATGTTTTAGTTAACAAAGCTTCTGCTAAAGGAACTAAAGTTGAAACTGAAAAAGACCCTCTAATAGTTGAGGAAAATGTAACTGTTGACCCAAATGCTGAATTTTACAACGCAATGGCAGACAGAGTAAAGTTAAAGTTTAATAATTAATAAAAAAAAGAAAAGAAAATGGCAAATGTAGCAAATAAAGGTACTTTCGCAACATATTCGGGAGCTAACCTAAATGAAATTTTTTATGAGCCAGTATTTAGAAGTGATGACATTATGCGTAACTACAGAGTTATTCCTAATGTAAAACACAAAATGAATGTATTTACTTCTGCTGCTCTAACAAAAATTGTAGACAAATACACAGGCTGTAGTGCAACATCTGGTTCAAAACAATTTAACATAGATGAAAAAACTATAACAGCTGGTAGAATGAGAGTTGCTTTAGAGCAATGTACTGACGAGTTCTTTGGAACTTACATTGAAGAAATGTACAGAAATGGAGTTGATGTAATGAATGTTGAAGGAACTCAATTAGCAGACGCTATCGTTGATAGAGCTGTAAAGGGAATCGGACAAGATGTTGTAAGATTAGCTTGGGGTGGAGATGACGCAACAGCTAGTTATGACCAACTAAAAGGATGGATGAAATTAATGGGAGATGATGCGACTGTATTAGCAGCTAGAACAGAATTTAGTGCAGCAGCACCAACAGCACCTACATCATCAGAAGCTTTATCATTAATAAGAAATATGTATGACGGAGCTCCAGCAGCTTTACAACAAATCCCAGCTTCTGACAAGAAGATATTTGTAACACCAAAAACTTACAATGCTTACTTACAGAATCTTGAAGGAACTTCTGCTGACTTAGCAATTACTAACCAACAAGATGGTGTGTTAGTAGTTAAGTTTAGAGGTGTTGAATTAGTGCCTATGTATGAGTGGGACACTATTTTAGCAGATACTGACCCAGCTTTATTCTTAAGAGGTGGAGTAAATGGAACAGAAGGAGCGTGTTACTGCGCAGTAGACAACTTAATAATTGGTTCTGATGTAACTGACCCTGAAGGTTCATTTAAAGTATTCTATGATGATTTAGAAGAAAAAATGTTCTTCAGAGGATATTTCAAGTTAGGAGTACAATTCTTGTACCCTTCTCTTGTTCAGTGGGGAATCTTTTACTAATATATAAGTAATAACAGAGGGGGAGAAATCCTCCTCTATATTACAAAAACAGAATTAATAACAATATAAAACAATAATAAAATGGCAATAGATGCAGGTTTAGCGGTGGGTTGTACTGACTTACAAAGAACTGGTGGTATATCGCAAATTGTTCTTAGAACAATGCTTACAGGAGATATAGTTACTTACGACAACGCTGCGGGAAAACATGGAATTTCAGCAATCAAAAAAGCAGGCCCAGCTGACGCAACAGACTGGCATGTTTTTGAGTTTACTAATGAAACTCCAACAATGAATATAGCGGCTACTAAAGAAAATGGTTCTACATCTTTTGAGTGTACATTATCTTTCTACTTACCACTTATGAATGAAACAAAATTCCACGAATTACAAAATCTTTTAAACACTTGTATGATGGGGATAGTAGTAGACACAAATGGTAACAAATATGTTTTAGGTATAAGTGAAAAATACCAAAACGAAGATGTAAATCCTTTTAGAAACCAAACATACCTTAATTTATCAGGAATGGAAGGTTCTACAGGAGCGGCATATTCAGAAGAAAATGGAATTACAGTTACTTTAATGGCGAGACAATTTGAGTTACCAAGACTATATACTGGTACTCTAACTGTAGATACAGCGGCTTTAACAGCAACAACAACATAATTAATTATAAAATTTGTAAGGAGAGTAAAATCTCCTTACATTTTTTTTATTTATATGTGTGGTTGTGATGAAAATGTCGTAGATTTACAGAAATATAAAATTTATACAATTATGGCAGAATACAAAGCAAAATTATCATCTGGCACAACTTATAAGGATGGTTATAAAATAAAATGGAAAAACGCTACTCAAGAGGAGTTAGCTCATGCTTATGAAATTATAGGTCTGACAAGCTTGATAGAAAAATTAGAAAAAACTAATACCTTAAAACAAGATGGCGAAAAAGCAAGTAAAAAGTCAGGTAAATCTAAAGACAAAAAGTCGGACTAAAAAAGATAAAACTTTTGAGTTCGGAGTTTTTAATTTAGCTATACCTGAGCATATAAGCGAACCCTTAGATTTAAGTAAGGTAAACACAAAATACATACCTTTTGGTAGTGATAATTTATTTCCACAATATCTTGCGGAATTAAAAAGAAAATCATCTACACATAGGTCAGTTTTAGCTCAAAAAGTAGTTTTTACTTCAGGAGCTAAATTTGTTTGTAAAGACGATACCACAAGAAACTTTATAAAAGATGTAAATGCTAATGGAGAGTCATTAAGAGATGTCTTTAAAAAATTAGCAGACGACTACTATACTTTTGGAAACGCATACATTGAGGGCGTTTTGTATGATGGCGGTGTCAACCTTTATCATATAGACGCTACTACAGTCAGATTGTCAAAAGACAAAAAATATGTTTATGTACACCCTGAATGGAAAAACTTTACAAGACAAAAAGATAAATTACAAAAAATATCTTTATACCCTAGAGTTACTTCTAGTAGATTTGTAATGCAATTTAAAGATTATGAACCTACTTTTAGTTATTATGGTTTACCTGATTATATAGCGGCTTTAGAACATATTGCTGTAGATTATGAAATAGGTAAATGGAATCACACAAAATTTAAAAACGGCTTTCAACCTTCAGCTATTGTTGAGATTAATGGGGACATGGGAGAAGAAGAAGCTAGAAAGTTAGTTAGAGAAGCACAGAAAAAATTTGTTGGAGATGGTAACAATGGTAAAATTATGTTTATCGTTAAGAATGGAGATACAGCTAACGCTAATGTTCAGATATTAAATGATGACCAAGACGGAAGTTGGATGGAGTTACAACAAATTACAGACCAAAATATAATTACCGCTCACAGGTGGCAACCTTCTTTGAGTGGTATTGTAAGTTCAGGTAAAATGAATAATACAGGTAGTGAAATTAGAATTGCTTATGATTTAGCAATGACTACTGTAATTAAAGAAACATCAGAAATACTACTTACAGGAATACACAAGTTGTTGTATAACGAAATGGGCTTTGACCCTAAGAATTTAAGAATACATTATGAGCCGCCTGTTTCATACGCTAATGATGTAGATATAAAACAAGTATTGACTATTAACGAACAAAGAGCGTTGTTAGATGAAGATTTCCCTATGTTAGAAGATGGAGATATGTTTGTTGCAGACAGAGAGATAATTGTAACAGAAAGAGATGGAGATGTAACAGAAACAACGGTAGAACAAAGATAAGATGGCAGATTTAAGACAATATAATACATTAATAACAAGTGCCGAAGTTATAAGTAGGTCTTTTACAAACGCTAACACAGACCCTTATCTTATTAGTGAAAACATTATAGTAATATCTGAATTAGCTCATATAAAACATATTTTAGGTAAAGAGTTTTATGGAGAGTTAAAAAAACAACATAATGATGGTACTCTTACAACAGATAATACCACATTTCTTAATAACTACTTACTAGACACTTTAGCTTGGTTTGTAAGGTTTGAGGTAATAAATGAAATACAAATGAACAGTTCAAGTGCTGGTGTTGTAACTAATATAGATGAATTTAGTTCTGTTGTTAGTCCTGATGAGTTAAACGCTTACAAACAAGATACTTATAGAAAAGCTGAAATATTTTTAAGAGACGCTGTAGATTTTTTAAATGATGACGACCAAAATGGTAAATACTCAACATACGAATCCAACAAACCTTGTACTGGTAACACATGGAAAAATCATGGTATAATAATGTATGATAGTATATATGAAAATCCTAGAGTTTATAGAAGTTATGATAGTTGGAAGAATTTTTGTCCTTGTGATGATTGTTAAAATTATATATTATGCCTTGTAAAGAATGTGAAAATAATAAGTGGAAGTGGGGAGAGAATGGAGAGTGTAAATACGATTCTTTAGCTGAGTGTGAAGCTGATAACGAAGGTTATTACGCAGAAGAAACCTACAATGATTATCCTGAGTCAGCTTCTAATAACGCTAAGAGAGCTATAAAGTATAAAGAAGAAAATGGTAGTTCTTGTGGAACTCAGGTGGGGTGGACAAGAGCGCGTCAAATCGCAAACAGAGAAAAACTAACGAGAAGAACGATAGCGCGCGTTGCGTCATTCAAAAGACATCAACAACACAAAGATGTTCCTTATGATGAAGGTTGTGGAGGAATAATGTGGGACGCTTGGGGAGGTACAAGTATGATAGAGTGGGCTATAAAAAAGTTAGAAAGAATAGATAAAAAATCTCCTAAGAATCAAGAAGAGAAAAAGAAAATAGAGATTTCTGAAAGAATGGAAAAAGCTCTTGAAAAGAAAATGAAAGAGCACAATGAAGATGTTAAAGATTTAGATGTAAAATGGAATCCTAAAGTTACAATGGCAAAACTTAGAAAGTGTTTTATAAGGGGTGTCGGAGCTTATTACACAAATCCTGATAGTGTACGAGAAAATGTTACAGGCCCTGACCAGTGGGCGTTGGCTCGTTGTAATAGCTTTCTTTTTGCTTTAAAAAACGGTAAATATAGAAGTGGTAAACACGATACAGATTTATTACCAGAAAAACACCCTATGAGAAACACTAAAAAAGAACAAAATAAAAAAGAAGAAAAGTTTTATAGTGATGAGCAACATGATTATCATTTTAATTTTACTAAAGAAATGATGAAAGATTTACATGATGATGGAGAACTTATTGTTAAGGTAGAAAAAGATGGTCAAGAAATGATTATAAAATTTACTTATGATGTAGAGCATGGACATGATGAAGAATACATAATGGACTTAGCTAAAACTCTAAAACAAATTAATAACAAATATAAGAAACACAATGGCAATTAATGAGCATAAAAATCTAAACGACTCTAACCTTCATGTTCCAAAAGGTTTTGCTGGTGCTAGTGCAAATACACTTTGTAGTAAAAATGGTAGCTCAGCTTTAGAGTGGACTGCAAAATCTACCATAAAAACTTCTGTGATTAATATTAGAGGATTTGGAGAGTCAGGAACTTTAAGTACAAATTACTTTTTTCCTGCTGATATGGCAGACACTAAATCTCCTTTTGAGTTTGACGAAGATTATGGAGCAACATCTATATCTGCATCTGACACTATAACAGTAAGTAAGGTTATAAGAGGTACTTGTTATACAGCTCCACAGGACTGTACTTTAAATCAAATATATGGATGGATGTCGGGTAGTGCAACAGAAACAGTAACTTTAGCTTTGGTAAAATTTACACCAACAGCTAATAATTCTTCTGCTTTTACAGTTGGAGCAGCAAATAATGTTATGACTGTTTTACAAGAAATAAGTGTTTCTACTTATGGAAGTAACAATAAATTAGGAGTTATAGACGCTACTTCATTTAGCGTATCTACATTAAGTAAGGGGGATATGGTAATGCCTTTTTTAAAGTCAGCTGGGGGTTCAAGTAATATTTATTTTAATGTTTCTGTAGAGTTTAAATATACGAGTTAATAACTAAGAAAAAATAATGAAAGCAATGAAAGAGGACAGTACGCAAGTTTTATTAGCAAATGGAGGGGCTAGTGCTTTAACAATAACAGAATGTAACGAAATTTTAACTATGATATCTATATCATTAGCTATAGCGTTTACAATATATAAGTTTTACAAATTAAAAAATAATTAAAATATGGCTAGTACAGTAACAGCGGCTTCGGCCACAATAAATATTTCAGAAAACATAACACTAAATGGGGTTACTTATGGTAACACTATATCTAAGACATTTCAAAGTCAAGGAGAAGTTATACAAAGAATAATGAGTATAGCGACAAGCTTTACAGATATTTTTCATACATCTACAGCTGATGGTAGAGGACAAATTGTAGCTGATGATTGGTGTTATTTTAGAATAACAAATTTAGATGATACTAATTTTATAACTCTTAGGTTATATGATGGAACAGACTCTCAGTTTTTTAAGTTAGAGGCTGGAGAATCGTTTTTCTTAATGAGTCCTGATATTGATGTAGACGCTTCAGGAACAACATTTAACAATTTTGCAGATATAACTCAGATAGCGGCAGATGCTGATACAGCAGCTTGTGATGTTGAGGTATTAATGATAACAGCGTAATGTCTAAAGGTAGAATATCTTTTGTTTTTAGAGAAAAAAATAGGAAAAAGCGTAAAGGAGTTCATTCTAAAAATGCTTCAAAAGGTCAAAATGGTTATAAAAAAAAATATAGAGGACAAGGAAGATAGTATGACTTTAAATTATTTTACACAAGAAGAATTTGCATGTAATTGTAAATCATGTAAAAGTAAAGGAGACACTGGTTATAATATGGATATAGATTTTCTAATTATGTTAGACAAGGCTAGACATATAGCTGGAGTTCCTTTTGTTATAAATTCAGGATATAGATGTCCTGAACATAATAAAAAAGTGGGTGGTATATCTACATCATCACACACTAATATACCTTGTAATGCAGCTGATATATCAACTAAGAATAGTTCTATACGATTTAAGGTTATTGAGGCTTTATTAGAGGTTGGTTTTAAAAGACTTGGTATCGGAGAAACATTCGTACACTGTGATTCAGATACAGACAAAAAAAGTCCAAATGTATGTTGGACATATTATTAATTTAAATTAAATAAAAAAATGGAAATTTTAAAAAAAATTTTTAACTCAAAAAAGTTTTGGTACACAGTAGGTGCAATATTTGTACCTTTTATTGCTGTTAAATTAGGATTAACAGAGGCTGAAGTAGAAAAAGTATATTATGCAATATTGACACTTATATTAGGTCAAGGTATTGCTGACATAAGTAAAAAATAATTATATGAAATTTAAAAACCCTTTTAAGAAATGGATAGGCTCTGCTGTTGCAGACAACGCTATAAAACCAATTACCGAACTCGTAAAAGCTGTTTTAGAGTTATTTAAAGACAATAAAGGTAAGTGGTCTAGCAAAAGAACAGTATCAGGAGTTATAGTTTTAGCCGCTTCAGCGGATATAACGGCTCATGGTATAACAACAAATAATTTAATACTAGCAGGTATAGGTGTTTTACCTTTAATTTTTTCAGCTTTTGAAAAAAATGGTTGTTGTATTGATGAATGTTGTAAAAAATAGTTATCTTTGTGGTAACTACACAAACTCATTTTTTGAGTTTCTATGTTTATATGTGATAGTTTTTAGGGTGTAAAAGGGGGGTTATTTCAGCTCCCCTTTTGCTTTTCTAAAAAAAAATAATTATCTTTAATAAAAAAACATGAAAAAATATGGTAAAAGATTAAGGCTTACCCCTGAAGAAGTAGATATAATATACGAACATAGGGGTCATTGTGTACAAAATATAAACGAAAACACAGCTTTAGACATACATCTTCATGAAAGAGGTATAAAAAAAGAGGATGTTGTAAGTGTTAAACATTGGCAGTCTGCTAGTGGGGAACTTAGATTTAGCATAGTAACAAAAGAGGATTCTGTTGACCATGAAAAAGTATTAGAAAAAATAACAGATTTTATTTCCTTACACTCTCCTGAATATAAAAAAGTAAAAAAAGTTAAAAAAGATACTAACAGACATTTGTTAATTATAAATCCAGCAGATATACATATAGGTAAGTATGCTAACGAAATGGAAACAAATTCTGGTTATGATATAGATACAGCCGTAGAAAGAGTTATGGAAGGTATAAATGGTATTCTTTGGAAAACACAGTATTATAATATAGAAAAAATATTATTCTGTATAGGTAATGATATACTACATATAGATAATGTTTATGGAACTACAACTAAAGGAACTAAGCAAGATACAGATGGTAAATGGTGGGAACATTATCAAATAGCTTTAGCTTTATATGTTAAATGTGTTGAGGTTTTAAGAGAAGTTGCTCCAGTAGATTGTGTTCATTCAATGTCAAATCATGACTATCAAAGTGGATTTCACTTAGCTCACGCTTTAAAAGCTTGGTTTAGAAAATGTGATAATGTAACTGTTGACGCTGGTGTTTCTCACAGAAAATATTATAAGTACGGAAATAGTTTAATTGGATTAGAACATGGAGATGGAGCAAAAATGGAAAAACTACCTTTAATTATGGCTCAAGAAAGACCTGTAGACTGGTCTGAAACTAAATTTAGATATTGGTATTTACATCACTTACATCATAAGGTTAAACATAAGTGGTTAGACGCTAAAGATTATATAGGTTGTACTGTTGAGTATTTAAGAAGCCCTAGCGGAACAGATAGTTGGCATTCAAGGAAGGGTTATTTAGGTGTTCCTAAAGCTGTGGAAGGATTTTTACATGAAAGAGAAAATGGTCAAGTAGCAAGAATAACACATTATTTTTAACACTTAAACAACCCTTAATTAAGAGTTATAAGTACTCTTATATATATAAAGATAAAGATTAATATAAAGATAAATATATAAATAAATTAAAATCAATTACTAAATTATTTGGCAGTTAAAAAAAATATTCGTATCTTTGTATAAGATTTAAAACAATATATAATTGTAAACCCTAAAAATTAATTATATGAACTACCAACAATGGCATAGAGCCACCTATCAACACTATGATGACCCTACAGATTACAACGGGCCTGATATAGATTACTGTAAAAGATGTGATATGAACCCAAAGTATGAAGATACAGATGTATGTTCTGAATGTATTGATGAGATTGAGGAGATGCAACAAGTAAGTTTGTGTTGTGGAGACTCCCTTCATACAGATACAAACAGATGTACTTCTTGTTATGAGTGGAGTGAAAGTGAGTTTGATGACTTTTGTGAAACAGAAAACTTTAACCCTAAAACATTTAGATATGAGCAGAATTAAAAAACAATTATTAGAAGAACAATTAGAACATGATATGAGTCAGTTTGATGACATGGACTACGAATATCATTTAAACAATAGTATTAACCAAAATAATAATAAAATGTCAAAAACTAAAACAGAAAAAACAGAAACAAAAGAAACAAGAAAAGAAGCCTTAAGAAGGTTATTTAAAGAAAACAATTTAGTTGAAGAGGATGTTTACAAAGACAAGAGAGGATTCGTAATCATTACAAGAACTGGTATAGACAAGATTGTTTCTAAACAAAAAATTGTAGTAGCTTATGAGGTAATAACCTTAGATGTAGAAAAAGGTTATTGTGTTATAAAAGCTGTAGCGACACTAAAACAGGGTAACGAACAAAAAAACATGATGTCTTTTGGAGAAGCTTCTGAGTCCAATCTTATGGGTGGAGGTAAGAAATTTCCTGTAGCTATGGCAGAAAAAAGAGCTATGTCAAGAGTTGTTTTAAAGATTGCTGGTTTTTACGAGCAAGGAGTATTTGGTCAAGACGAAATTGTTGACTAATGAATGACAAATTCTTTGATGAATTAATTAATGGAGAACCTTTATTATGCTCAACTATTCAGATGAGTATAATAGAGTCTCTATTAAAAATAAGTCCGATATCAACAACAGAAAAAGAAGAAATATATATGAACTTAGACTCTTATTCTGAAGAAGAAGCTAATGACCTAATATATTATTTAAAACAAGATGTTGTAATAACAGACCCAAAAGACCAATGGCAAAAAATGTTTAAAGAAAATAACTATTAAAATGAAAAATAATTACGATAAAATAAGAACTGCTAAAAACGAACTTGAAGCTATACTTAGAATAAGAGGTATATCTAAAAGTAGATTTGGTAGAATTATAAATGTAAAAGGTAGTACAATAGAAAAGTATATAGACAACCCTTTTTATCTTAGGTATTTCCACATGGCTAGAATGGCTACATTTTTAAATATATCTGTAAAAGACATAATAGATATAATAGAAGTTGATATACCTAACAAACACAACATTATTGTTGATGGAGAGGAGGACTATGATATGGTTCGTGTATTGCCCACTCAAAATAGATAAATATGGATAGCGATACTAGAAAAATACAATTTGTTTTTGATTACATATATAGAGAAATGGGAATCACTGAACAACAGATTAAGAGTAAAGTAAGAAAAAGAGACATAGGAGACGCTAGAAGATTATTTTGGTATACATTAAGAAATTACTTCCAGTATAGTTTTCAAAAGATAGGAAACAT
>CEOG01017518.1_pt1 | contig 24317 bp, 34 predicted proteins | sample 530301 | NCBI WGS metagenome assembly CEOG01 (sample SAMEA2619903, study PRJEB7988) | marine metagenome | biome: marine biome (ENVO:00000447); feature: surface water layer (ENVO:00002042); material: "saline water (ENVO:00002010), including plankton (ENVO:xxxxxxxx)" | depth 5 m | reverse complement strand
CCCGCCGATACCAACAGCACATCCAGCCAGCCGTGCAGGGCACTGCCGGCAATCGGGTTCACCCAGGCGGCAGCCAGCAGGCCCACCACCGCCGCGTTGACACCCGCGACCAGGCCCAGTACGCGCGGGCGTGCCGCCAGCGCGCTCCAGGCGGTCTGCAAGCCCAACACCAGTAAAAATCCCGGCAGGAAAATCGCCAGAGTAGTGAACAATGCGCCCCATACTGGCCTCGCAGGCAGCAATTCAGCACCCAGAAATGCCGCCAGGGAAAACATCGGTCCGGGCACCGCCTGCGCCGCGGCATAACCCAACAGGAAACGGTCCTCACTCAGCGCGTCACCCACCTGCTGCTGCAGCAGGGGCAACACCACATGGCCACCGCCAAACACCAGGCTGCCGCTGTGATAGAACTGACTGAACAGCCGCCACTCCGCGCTGACAGCGGCCAGCACGGGCAGCAGCGCGAACAAGAGGGAAAACGCCACGAGCGGCAACCAGCGCAGGCCAGTCGCTGACGGCGCCAACCGCGGCCCGGAGTCTACCTGTGCGGGCAGAAATGCAGCCCCCAACAGGGCAGCCATCAGCAGCGCCAGATACGACAACCACGCCGTCGCACTCCACAGCAGCAACAGGCCCGTGGCAACCGCGAGGGCGGCCCCGAGCCAGTGACGGCAGAACATCCCCGCCATACTGCGCACCGCCTCTGCCACCACTACCGCGGCCAGGAGTTTCAGGCCCCGCACCAGGCCATCCAGCCAGTCGGCCTCCGCAGATTGCGCTGCAAACAGGGCCAGGCCCAACATGAGCACAAAGGACGGCAGCGTGAATCCGACGAATGCCGCCATTGCGCCCGGCAATCCGGCGCGCCGATGACCCAGCGCAAAGCCGACCTGGCTGGACCCCGGCCCGGGTAAAAACTGGCTCAGGGCGACCAGTTGCGCGTAGTCAGCGGCGCTCAGCCATTGCAGACGCTGGACAAAAACCTGCTGGAAATAGCCAATATGCGCCGCCGGCCCGCCAAAACTGACACAGCCGAGCAGCAGAAAGCGCCAAAACACCTCAAACACCGCTGCCATTCAGCTCCCCTGCGACGACAGAGCCGGCGTGGCGGTACTCAGCCCTGCAGGCTCGGAAAATCGATGTAACCTGCATCGCCGCCACCGTAGACCGCGGCGTCATCACCCGGGGGGTTGAGCGGCGCGTCGATCGCAAAGCGCTCCGCCAGATCGGGCGTGAACATATAGGGCCGCGCAATGGACACCGCCGCCGCGCCGCCCGCCGCCAGCACCGCTTCACTGCGTTCGCGATTGTAGCCGCCGTTCAGTACCAGCCGGCCGCCGTAGACCGCCCGCAGGTCATCAATGCCGAAACCCTCCTGCGCTTCTACGGCGCTGCCACTGACGGAGGATTCATACACGCGCTCAACAATTTCCAGAAACGCCAGACCGCGTGGCTCGAGTTGTGCAATGGCATGCTGGAACAGCGGTGCGGGCTGGCTGTCGTGGCAGTCCCAGGTGGTCGAGAAGGGCGACAGGCGCACCGCGGTGCGGTCGGCGCCCACTTCGTCGATGACAGCGTCCGTGACCTCCAGCAGGAACCGGCAGCGATTCTCGATACTGCCACCGTATTGATCGTCGCGCTGATTAACTCCATCGCGCAGGAACTGGTCGATGAGATAACCGTTGGCGCCGTGGATCTGTACGCCATCAAAACCCGCGTCCAGGGCGTTGCGGGCGGCCTGGCGAAAGTCGTTCACCACGGCGGGGATTTCATCCAGTGTGAGTGCGCGCGGCTGCGATGTCGGCACAAAACCTTCTTCCGTGAAGGTGCGAATGGTTCCCCGTACTGCAGAGGGTGCCACAGGCGCTGCACCCTCTTTCTGGAATACGCTGTGCGACACGCGCCCGCAGTGCCATATCTGGCAGACAATGCGACCGCCAGCGCCATGCACCGCCTCTGTTACCGCGCGCCAACCCGCAATCTGCTCCGGCGTATGGATCCCCGGTGTGGCGAGGGTACCCGTGCCCTGCTGTGAGATCTGCGTTGCCTCGGTGATGATCAGGCCCGCGCCTGCCCGCTGACGGTAGTACTCGGCCATCGACGGCGTGGGCACGCGGGAAGGCGCACGGGCACGGGTCATCGGCGCCATGAGGATGCGGTTTTTGAGGTCTATCGCCCCGAGGCGAACGGGGCGGAGCATAGCCAGTGTCATAGTGGAGTCCTGTCGGCGTGAAGCCCCCATGTTAGCCAGCGGCGATTACGTGTGTCGCGCATGCAGGCGCATCACCGGCGGCTGGTTCAATAGATTGGCAGCACCGTGAGCAAGCCCGACGCTTCAGGTATCGGCATCCCCCGGCACGCTTCCATCGGCGCCCGGATTGGACGCCGCCTGTTCGCTGCGTGCCTCCCAGGCGCGGAACCGTTTGAGGTCACCGTCCAGTGTGCGCAGCGTCCAGCCCAGGATCGCGGCATCATCCAGCAAGCCAAAGCCCAGCAGTATGTCGGGCACAGCATCCACCGGCATGACGAAGTACACCACAGCGGCGACCAGCATCAGCAATGACTGCCAGGGTATCTCCCGGTAAGTGCCACTGGCATAGGCGCGCACCAGCCGCAGGGCATCCTGGACCGACTGCCATATCCCGGAAAGTGCGCCGCTGCGGGCCGCCGCCTTCCTGCCGGCGGACGCCGCCAGCGCCGACAGCCCGCCCGGCTGTTCCATAACCACCCGCGCCCGACGGCTGGCGCGGGCGTAGGCGCGGCTGTGCTGCAGCCGGGTTGTATTCCTGTCATCCATTGCCTGCTCGTCTGTCCGGGCTTACACGCGCGTGAGGGTATAACCCTGCCGTGGAAAGTGTACATGCAAAGTGCCGAGACCAGGCGCCTCTCGTGCCAGAATCCAGCGCTGGGCCGTAACACCCACCAGCACGCCATCCGTTGGCGTCTGGCCATAATCCTGCGGCGCAATGCGCACCGGCTTGCCCACATCTGCGCCGCGCCGCTGCGCCGCCGGAATCGGGCGCGGCTCCGCCGCTGCGGCCGCCAGCAGGGCCTCATCTACAGTAATCTCGTGAGGGCTGCCATCACCGAAGCGCCCCATGCGCGCCATCCACGCAAGGGTGCGCGGGAAAGCATCCAGCAACGGCGACTCACCGAGTTCATGCATGAACCACAGACCATGGTAGGTGGAGAAGTCGGCGTGATTGGGCTCGGCACCGAACAGGAAGCGGGACTGCAACTGCGCCTCGATCGCCGCGAGGTGTTGCATCACCAACCCCCGGGCCTCCCTGCGCCCCGGCACGCTGACCGCCGCCTTGCGCCCCATGGACAGTCGATCGAGCATGAAACGCCCGATGTCCAGCCAGGACATCTGCTCCCGCACCTTGCGCTGCAGCGCCCGGGTACCGCCGGTCAGCACACAGGGGAAGAACAGCTCGCCATCCGCCCGCGCTGCCCAGGCGGCGCCTGCCTCATCAAGGTTTTCCAGCGCCAGAGCCGGGTTACCTGCCAGGGTGGCAATCTCAGCTGCAATGGTCCGTGAATCGCAGAACACATCGGCGCCAATTTGCGCCACCGGAATCTTGCGGTAACCACCCGCCAGCCGCGCCAGCCCCGGTCGCGGCGGCATCTCTCGCGTGAGGACAGACTGCCATGCCAGCCCGGTATAACCGAGCATGCTGCGAATCTTCTGGCTGAAGGGCGACAGCGCATAGTGGTGCAGGATAAGGTCTGGCACAGGCTGCCTCCTCAGTAGCGTACGCGATCAGGCTGGCCGAGATAGGCGTCCAGTACCTCGCAGGCTTCCTCGCCGAGAACCTGCGTCTGGCCCACGGCACGCTGTGTGGGCGGCAGTGCCAGCTCGGCGTAAAAACGCCTGTCGTCGAAACCCACGCGTTCCGCGTCTTCGATGGAAAACCCGAAATACACATGGCGCAGGCGGGCCCAGTAAATGGCGCCGAGGCACATCGGGCAGGGTTCGCCGCTGGTGTAGATGTCGCAACCTTCCAGGCTGAACAACCCCGATTGTGCACAGGCGTCGCGAATGGCCATCACTTCACCGTGTGCGGTGGGGTCGCTGGACGCAATTACCCGGTTCCAGCCCTCACCCACAATTTTCCCGTCACGTACAATCACCGCGCCGAACGGACCACCCTCCCCCGTGTCCGCCGCGTGGCGACCGAGTTCAAGGGCACGGCGCATGAAGCGCTCGGCATCAGGCGGGGCCGTCATGCTTTCTTCACAAATTCGGATTTCAGCTTCATTGCACCTATTCCGTCGATTTTACAGTCGATGTCGTGGTCACCCGCCACCAGGCGAATATTCTTCACGCGTGTCCCGACTTTCACCACCAGCGAAGAGCCTTTTACCTTGAGGTCCTTGATGACCGTGACCGTATCGCCATCCGCCAGCGGGTTGCCGTTGGCATCGCAGACAACCTGCTGCTCATCGGCGGCATCAGCGGCCTCGGCGGGATTCCACTCATGTCCACATTCCGGGCACACGAGAAACGCGCCCTGTTCGTAGGCGTAGGGTGACTGGCATTCGGGACAGGCCGGCAAGTTGCTCATGGCGTTAACACTCCTTCCAGTGACGTACCCTGCGCTGCCATCGCCTGCAGAACGCGCTGTTCGCTGCGCGCCACCGAGCGCCCTGCGGTGGCCTGTTGCAGCAGGCGCTGGCGCGCATCGCGATCATACCAGCGGCCATCGCTGATCACAGCCACCGGCTGGCGCAGCACCGACAGGTCCTGCAGCGGGTTGCCGGGCAACAGCATCAGGTCGGCTTCGAAACCGGCCGCAACGCGGCCATTGCTGTCGGCACGGCCCAACGCCTGCGCCGGGTTCACTGTGGCAGCGCGCAGCACGTCGGCCAACGGCAGCCCGGACGCCTGCAAAAGTTCCAGTTCATCCAGCAACGACAGGCCCGGCACATTGACAAAAATGCCCGCGTCGGAACCCGCCAGCAGGGTCACACCTGCCCGATACAGGCAGTCTGTCGCCCTCAGGTAAAACGCATCGTGCTCCGCCCGATAATCTGCCGGCTGGGCGCTCCAGAAGCGATAAACCGGCTGTTCCAGCTGCGTGATGAACGGATTCAGTGTGTCTGCACCCCTACGCTGCAGATAGGCACCATCACTGCGTGCAACGCGCAGGAGATTATGGTGCGCCACCAGCGTCGAGGTCACGGGCACACCGGCAGCGGCAATGTCCTTTGCGAGCTGACACATCGCGGTTTCATCAAGTCGCTCGCCGAGTCCATGCCAGACGATGCTCTCCACATGCTCAATGCTGGCCAACCCGTCATCCAGAACAGAGGCGAAGGGGATCACAAAAGGGCGCTGCGCCGGTATGCCGTCGAGGCGCGGCCCCTCGGGCGTATGGCCCATGACGCTCATGCCCAGCTCCGCCGCAGTGGCAAGGATGGCTGCGTAGGCTTCCGGGGCGAGGTTGGAGTACACCTTCAGATGACGAAATCCCTGCGCATACTGGTGCAGCACCGCGGCACGCGCATCCGCCGCTGTGTCCACGATTACATGATTGGGCTGCGCGTTGGGGCCGCTACCGTTGAGAATCGGCCCGGTTGTCACAATGTCCGGCCCTGCCAGATGGCCCGCCGCTACCGCCGCCCCGAGGTCCAGTAAAAAGGGCATACCCGAAGCATTGCGCACGGTAGTGACACCGTAGGCAAGGTAGGCTGGCAACTCGGCTTCGTCCCACACATGCACGTGCATATCGACCAGCCCGGGCATCAGTACCTGTCCGTTAGCCGCGATCTCTTGCGCCCCCGGGGGTACCTCAACACTGTCCGTTGCACCCACCTCCTGGATCGCACCTGCAGCAATCACCACCGACTGATGCGTTTGCAGTACCGCTCCCTCCGCGCCGAAATTCAGCACCGACACGTCACGCACCACCACCGGGGTCTGCGCAGGCACCAATGGCGGGGCAACGGCTGCATCGGCGAATACCGCTGTGCGGCAATCCGGCGCCGCAGCCGTGGCCCGGCAGAGCTCGATCACCGTGTCCGGTGTGCCGTTCAGCGCGTCATGCATCGCCGGCCAGCTCATCCCGGCAAAGGGTTCGCCATTTACCGTGAGGTAATGTCCGGGTTGCATGCCTGCGAGGTCTGCCGGGGAGCCGGGCTGCACCACCCATACCCGCATACCGCCCTGGTGCGGCACGCCCCAGAGCCCCAGGTAGCCGCGCTCTGGCTCACGAAAGCTGTCGGCACGCGGAACGAGCAGCAGACGCTGGCCAGGGTAATCCACCGTGTAGGTGAAACGGGACAGCAGGCGCGAGCCAAGCCGGCCCTGACGGCCCATACTGGTGCCATCATCGGAGTAGCTGGTGAGAAACGGGCCAAGCACCTTGTCCCCGAGCCGAACCGCGTTGCCGAATTGCTGCAGGCTTTGAATATCGCCCTGCACGCCGCGCCCGGTGTTCAGCCAACCGGACTCGGGCGGCTTCAGGGCGGGGGCGCTATCCGGGATCAACGACAACCACCCGGTCATGCCGGTGTCCAGATGCAGGTCAGCCAGCACCTCCCGCTGTTCCTCCAGCACAACAGGAAGCTGCACATAGGCATCATAGGCACGCACCTCCAAAGGCAGCTCCACCGCTGACGACGGGCGTTGCAGATCGCCGGAATCGAGGAAACGCAGCGTAGCGGCCGCGGTATCCACCTCGATCGCAAAGCGCGAGAACAGGTCGTAACCGATGACGCCATCAACCGCAAAATCCGCATCGGTACCCAGGGGCGGCAAGGTGGCGGCGGGCAGGACGGCGACGGTCATGCCCCGCAGGGCGACGGGGCCGATCTCGAGGTCGACATCGGTGGCCAGAAAGGCCTGGGCTCTCTCCGCGTCACCGCCGGCACCACCCACACCGATCGTTTCCGTGCCCTGCAGACCCAGGCGACGGGTTCCCTGGTGCAGGAATATCGCCGTGGGCGTGGCACCGGTATCGACAATAAAACGGAAGCCCGGCATTCCGTTGACGGTGACTTCCACCACGGGGAACAGGGGCACCGGGGAGAGCGGCAACGCGCCCCCGGAGCGGTCAAAGGACACTTCAGCCTGTGGATTGCCCACAGGATAATTGCTGCAGGCGGTCAACAGGGCCAGAACAGCGAGCAGCGCCACACGGTGTAGTGCGCTGACCGGTAAACGGTGGTTGGCGAGCACGGTCACCACCGTCGCGCAGAGGCTACCGACACTCATCGCGTCACCCGGCAGCGCATCTCCGGCGCGTCGGCTCCCCAGGTTACGGTGGCCTCGCCATGATGCTCCCAGAGGGCCGCATCGTCACCCGCATACTTCGCGCCGCTCGCGCTGCGCTGCTGGGCCATCAATGCCAGGCGGTCGCCCCGCCGGGCGATCAGCGTGCGCGGCTCGGTGGGCAGGAAGTGCACGGCCAGCTTCGTCGCCGCGTCGTCGTCACAGGCGAATATCACCGGCATTCTGTCGTCCGCCAGCGCCTCGACATAGGCACACCACGCCGCTGAACCCCGCTCCGGCAGCCCGGGCAGATCGCGTATACCCAGCCGGAATTCGACAACGGACTGCCACTCGTCAGAGCCGATATCCGGCCCGTGGCCCCGCCCATCACCAGTCTGCAACTGCGACTCGACGCCCTGTGCCCAGCCAGCGGCGCACAACGCTATTGACGGGGCCGGGCTGCCCACCCCCGCGCAGGCGGTCGTGACAAGCAGCAGCGAAATACAACTCAGGAAACGATACATGGCATGACCCCTTAACCGTGCCCCAACCAGAGAGACGTTAACAGTGTAAACGCAAACCCCAACACCGCGCCCAACGGTGGAGCCCAATGGCGGTTCAGGTGCGCCTGGGGTGCGATGTCCTGAAACATGAGATAGACGATACCGCCGGCCGATAACAGCATGATGGCGCCCAGCACCGCCGGCAGATCGGCCAGAAAGAAATACGCGGAAAGTCCGGCCAAAGGACCCAGCAGGGTCAGCAGCGACATCCGGCTCAGGACTTTCGCAGAGGAGTAGCGCCCCGCCGCCGCAAGCTCGCGATAGGCATTGAAACCCTCGGGCAGGTTCTGCAGGCCGATCACAATGGCCAGGAGCAGGCCGAGCGAGGGATCGGTGGCAATCAACCCCCCGAGTGCAATGGATTCCGGCACGTAGTCCAGCAACATACCGAGTAACTGGGGCGCCTCGCGGCGCCGCGCTGCCAGCAGCCGCTCCAGCAAAAACACCAGCAGGCCGCCCGCGACAAACAACAGCACCGCAGAAACGGAATTGCCAAATCGGGCCAGGCCCTCCGGCAGCAGTACCTCGTACACCGCCCCCAACAAGAGGCCGCCACCCAGAGCAATCAGAAAGTGGCGCACCTCCCTTTCAAGCCAGCGCCGCTGGATGCGTTCGAAACTGGCAATCCAGCCGCCCAAAGGCATACAGACACCTGCGGCGAAGGTCAGCACAACAATGTAGAGAATTCCGTCAGTGGCCACGGCTATGCGGTATCGGGTTGCAGCGTAATGGGCTTGCATTGTGCGGGAGGCGCTGAGTGGCCGCAAGCAAGGCCATTGCCGCGTGAGCGCAGGCACTCTACCATGCAGTTCACAGCATCGTCAGGAGGCGTAGATCATGCGTGTTCGCAACAACCCGGGAAGCAACTCCGCCACGCCATGAGTGCCTACATACACCTGACCGCGGCACTCTGGGTGCTGGCACTCGGAGGCCTGCAGCTGGCCTCTGCCAAGGGCACGCCATCACACCGCTGGATCGGCTGGTCCTGGATGCTGGCGATGGTCGTGGCAGCCATCTCATCATTCTGGTTGACCAGCCCCAACAACCTGTTCATGGGCTACGGGCCGATCCATCTGCTGTCCATCTGGGTGCTGATCTGCGTTGTGGTGTCCGTCATGGCGGTTCAGCGCGGCAACATCAGGCGTCACCGGGGTTTTGCCGTCGGCGCCTACCTGGGTACGGTGGGCGCCGCGATTGGCGCGATCGCTATGCCCGGGCGGCTGCTGCACGGTTTTTTCTTCACCTGAGCGTCAGGCCCGGGCCGCAGCATTGACCTCCACGGCGCGGTTCGCGATGCCGCGGGTCATCTCACCAAAGCCGCGGCGCAACTGGGCGCCGAAGAGCAACCCCACCACGGGCGAAAACCAGCCCTCCAGCCGGAACAGGGACTCGTAATGCGTGCCCCCCGAGGCTGTCGCTGACAGGCGATGCTGGCGCGTACTGGCAAGTGCGCCCAGTGGGGCCCTGATACCGTAGTCCAGCAGCCTGCCCGGCTCATTGCGCCAGATTGTTTCCGTCTGTGGCTGTACCATGAACGGCAGCACCCGGACCTTCATGTGGATCGGGTCTCCCACCTGGAACGTGGACTCGCAGGCAACGACGAAGGTATTCCACTGCGGGTAAGCCGCGGTCGTCGTGATCACCTCCCAAACCACCTCAGGGGGGGCCTGAATCTCTTCCGTCAGCAGAATTTCAAACATGATTGTCCTCGCGGGCAGCAGCACCGCTCAAGTCGGCAGCACGCCAATGTGGTCAGAGCGCTTCGTTCTCGTCGTGGGCTGACACCGACACCTCGCCATCCATAGTGATGGCAACCTGGAACAGAATCGGGCGACAGCAGACCTGGCAGTCTTCGATGTACTGTTGCCCCGCCTCGCTTTCGTCGATCAGCACCTCGATGGCCTCGCCGCAATAGGGACAGTCTATGTGCTGTTGGTGCAAAGCCGGCATCCGCTCCTCCTGATGCATGGTTGATCGCGCAGACGCCGCTATACGGGGTTGGCAAAGGTATCGCACTGCCCCATGTCGCCACTCTCGAAACCGCGGCGGAACCACGCTACCCGTTGCGTCGACGTACCGTGGGTGAAACTGTCGGGAACCACGTCGCCACCGCTGCGACGCTGCAAACGGTCGTCGCCAATGGCGGACGCGGCGCGCAGCGCCTCCTCAAGGTCACCCGGCTCCAGCATCTGCCGGAACTGCTGCGCCGCATAGCCCCAGACTCCCGCAAAACAGTCCGCCTGCAGCTCCTGCCGCACCGACAGCGCATTCACTTCGGCGGCGGGCCTGCCCTCCCCGCTGGCGCGCACCTGCTGGCTGATGCCCAGCAGGGTCTGCACGTGATGACCCACCTCATGCGCAATCACGTAGGCCTGGGCGAAGTCACCGGGCGCCCCCAGCTGGCGATCGAGGTCACGAAAGAAACTCAAATCCAGATAGACCTTGCGATCCGCCGGGCAGTAAAAAGGGCCAACGGCGGCGCTGGCAGAACCGCAGGCAGAGGCGACCCGCTGGCGAAAGAGCACCAACACCGGCTCCTCATAGGTGGCTCCGGACGCGGCAAATATCGCCTGCCAGGTGGCTTCGGTATCTGCGAGCACAACCGCGACAAACTCGGCCAGCTCCTGCTCCTGCGCGTTGACGGGCGCAGCTGTGGACGCCGGGGCCGAGCCGGGCGCAACCTGCAACACATCAATACCCAGTAACCGGGCACCAACAAACGCGACCACCCCCACCCCAAGCATGACGCGCCCGAACTTGCTGCGCAGCAGCCAGGGCAGAACACGCAGCAAGAGCGTAAGGCCCGGCACAGCGCCGGTGCGGACCGACTGGCCGCGCCGGTCCTCAACGTTGCTGCTGCGTCGCCTGCCCCGCCAGTCCATACACTGCCCCCGTAGGACACCAATTAAAAGAGGGAGGATAGACCAGGCAGACCAACGCGGACAACAGAGGGAGATCACCCCGGGTGGACCCACACTCCATTCGTGACCTGACAATCCGCCGCATCCAGCAGCATGTGCACCGACAATCCCAGGCCCACAAGGCGGCTTGCGGGAAACAGGCCAAGCAACACATACACTGCAATCAGCCACAGCTGATGCAAAGGATGAAAGCCAATACTGCAGCGCCCCGGGTCATAGATCGGATTTGCCAACAGATGATCGAGATCAACCAGCATGGTGGCCAGCATGACCAGACAGGCGACCTGCCAACGGCGGCGGAAGAACAAGACCGCTATCAACAGCGGAACAAGAAAATGCAGCGCTATATGCAGCATGTCAGAAATCCGCAAGGGACCCTGCCGGGGGCCTAGTCATCCTTGAGGAGTTCCTGGCGTTTCCGCTCGTACTCACTGTAGGCCGTTCCGGTTTCACGCATGCATTCTTCATACTCGTTCTGTGGCAGCTTGGCACACTCGAGTTGCTGGTTCTGCTGCACTGCGGAATAAATCTGTTCATTACTGCAGGCGGCCAGCATCGCGAACATCGCCACGGTAGTGATAAATCTCATTCGTACACTGCTCCTGATTTCAGCGCCGGGAATGTCCCCAGGGTGATTGCGTATCGAAGGTCGAAACGTAGAGACGCTCAACCTTTTTGCGCGCCCACTCGGTCTTGCGCAGGAACTTCAACGATGACTTGATAGAGGGATCGCTCTTGAAACAATTCACATCGATCCTCTGCGCGAGGCCGTCCCAACCGTAATGCTCCACGAGCCGGGTCAGCACCTTTTCAAGCGTGACCCCATGCAGTGGGTTATTGGGTTGCTGTCTGGTTGTAGTCAAAAGCCATCGCCCGAGAAGCGGTATCGCCTATGGTACAGGCCGCGAACCGGTGAAACCACCGACGCCGCAGCGACTACCGGGGCTTGTACTGTGTAGGGCAGTACCCCCGAGAGACACCGGGTGCCCGCAATCTGGCATGCTTCGTCACCCGGCCGGTTACGCGTCTTCAGACAGCAAGCGAGATCTCCCGCGCCAGATCGAAATCTTTCGGGGAAATACCGCCCGCATCGTGCGTGGTCAGGTCGATCACGACCGTGTTGTAGACGTTGGACCACTCCGGGTGATGATTCGCCCGCTCGGCAAGCAGCGCCACCCGCGTCATGAAGGCAAAGGCCGAGACGAAATCAGGAAACTTGAATTCCCTGTGCAACTTCCCGTTCTGCAAACGCCATTCGGCCGATGCCTGCTCGTTAAGCGCCGTCAGCGAGGATTCCAAAACATCTTCATCGCAGGGCTCTACCATATTCGCCTCCCGGGTATAGCGGTTTGGAAGGGTTCAGCTGGGCCGGTGAATGCCACAAATCTTGTGCCCGTCCGGGTCCAGAAAATAGCACAGGTGCATCACGCCCATCGTGCTTTCGCGAGGACCGGGTGGATCTTCCACACTGGTACCGCCATTGGCGACGGCGACATCGTGAAACTCCTTGAGCTGCTCCGGCGAATCGCAGACGAAGCCGATCGTTGAACCGTTTGCGATAGTTACCGGCTTGCCGTTGATGGGCTCGCTCACACTGAACGTGGAGCCATTGTGCATGAAAAACAGGCGCGTCTGACCCGTATCGTTCTTGTGCTCAATGGGTGCGCCTGCGCCGAGCACGCCCAGTACGGCGGTGTAGAAGCGCTTTGACCTTTCGATGTCGTCAGAGCCAATCATGACATGATTCAGCATCGTGCAATCTCCGTGTAGATTCTGAAATCCGTTAATTTGCGGCCTGTCGCCTGCGCCGTGCGCCTATCCTAACCCACGCCCGGCGGCGGGTCATCGGTATACGCAGAAACATTGTATTCGGCTCGGCATCGGCGGGGTTGCGCCGTTGGGCCTACTCTCGCCAGGCCGGAAACGCCGGCAGCTCCCGGTAAAACTCGAAATCGTGATTCGGCCACAGCTCTGCGCCCTCACGCTCGGCGATCGATTTCATGCGTCTGATACTGTTGACCGCGAGTGCATCGTTGTCCTGCCAGCAATAGCCCGGGGCGACCTCATCGGTGAGGTTCTCGGTCAGGTCTGCCGCGTCGCCACACAGAATCACCGGCCGACCCTTGGGCAGCTCGATAAACAGCGACATATGGCCGGCGGTGTGCCCCGGCGTGCACAGGGCATGGACGCCGGGAGCAACCTCGTATTCCCCACGCTGCAGGTTCCACTCACTGGCACCGGCGACTTCGTCGGCGAAGACGCCGCTGTCCAGTCGCGTCGCGGCCGCCGCCACCTCGTCTGCATGCACGTGGACCTCACAGCCCGGAAGATCGCACAGGCCACCCGCATGGTCGAAATGCAGATGACCGAGAAACACGAGGTCGATATCACGGGCGCTCAGGCCGAGCCGCCGCAGGTAACTGGGGATGCGCTGGCTTTCCTCCATCACCGGCGGATCGAAGAAATCACGCATGGGGTCGTAGTATTTCGAGCGCAGCTCCGGGGTGGCGATTTTCTGATAATCACAGCCTACATCGTACAGAATGCGGCCATTCGGGGTCTCGATCAGGTAGGCCAGGATGGGCGCGGTAATGAACTGGCCGTGGCCCCTGTTGCGGGTTGATACAACCTTTTCATAACGGTGCGTGCCCGTCAGCAGCGGCCAGATTCGCAGGGCCTGTTGCTTCATCGTGCTCTCCACATCATGGTCGTGAATCTGTGGCGCCACTGCCTGCTCAAAGTCCGTAGTCCCGCTCTACCCTGGCGATCCTGACCTTGAACGCTGCATACCATGCGCTCCGACCCCGCTCTTGTGCCGCCTGGTGCTCCGCGTTCCGCTTCCAGTCCCGTATCGCTTCAACGCTGTCCCAATAGGATACAGTGATGCCCAGCCCGTCGCGCACGGACTCGATGCCCAGAAACCCGGGTTGCTCCGAAGCCAGGGAGACCATGCGGTCCGCCATTTCCGTGTAGCCATTGTCACCCTCGGTGCGGTGGCTGCTGAAGATCACCGCGTAATACGGAGGCCTGGGAGTATTGGCAATATCTGACATGGGCTTCACCGCCATGGTTTACGGGCACGGTCACTGGCTTGACTCGCTACCCCGGAATTCCGCAGCACCGCGGGTGCAGCGCCTACGAGGCGAAGATATCCACCACCGCGGCCACACCGCCTTCCAGGAACGCTGCCACAAGAAAAGGTACCACAACCCCGAGCATTGTTCCCCAGAACAGCGCGAAAACAACGCCGTGCTCCTGTCGCGATTGTGTGGGCCAGACAGACTCCATGTGCAATGCAACAATAATCATGACAAGCGCCAGCAGAGCAAACAGATAGCCCAGCACTGGGGAGAGGTGCGACCCGATTGCAAGCACAACGGCAAGCACCAGCGCACCGAGCAACGACGAGAATCGTGGCCAGGCCAGGCCCTGGCCTCTAAACATGGGTTGGGAGCCCTTTAAATACTGGCACGTCATCGTACAGGCCATCCCAGGCGGCTTTGCTGGAGGTAAAGATGTGCGCCGTTGGCCGCAGCGCGTGCGGTGTGTCCAGACACCCTGCCGGAACAACGAGCAAGCCTGCAGACTGCACGCCCGGTACCGCCGAACCACAGCGGCTGCAAAAGCTTCTGCTGTGCCGCGTACCGGAGAGCGTGAAGGAGGTCACCCGATCCACACCGGCCAGCCAGGTCAATGTGGCGGACTGCGAAAAGAGATTCGCCCCGTGGGCAGACCCCGTGTCCTTCTGGCAGCGCTGGCAATGACAGAGGTAAAAGCTGTCAAAATCGCCCTCTACCACGAACTTCACGGCTCCACACAGGCAAGATCCGGCATGCTCAGTCATCCTGGCTCCTGATTGATAGCGTCATGACCATTCCCCCATTGTACAACTCGCCTGCGGGCCTGACGCATCACGGCTGGCATCGTTTCGGTGGCCCCACGAAGCGAAACCTGGTCAGGAATCACAGTGAGGAAGGCTGGCGGGCGGATCATACGGTGCAGAGAGAATTTGTTCGGCCGCATCTGGCACTACGCTGGTGAACTCGAGTTTTCTACCCGGAAACCCATCGAACAGCCTCCGGTGCCTGTTCAACCCGTATTCATCGCTTCGGGTTTCGTAATCGGATACCCACGTTATCAGGTTCGACAGATTTTCCAGCTGCTCGGATTCAGAACCGAATTTTTCCGGCTCCCAAGGGCGTCGGCGACAATGCTCAATACAGGTTGCGGTCCCCGGATTGAGGAATACCAGGGTTTCGCAATACACAAGAAGAGGCTGGACAATATCCGAGTAAACACCCTCAATGACCCAGCGATCGTTCGCGTGGATGAAGTCCTGTACCGCTTCAATGCTTTCTGCCAGGGGCCTGCGTTCCGCAGCCTCCGCGAACGCGACCTTATCGAGTGAAAGACGAGAAGCACCGCCTTTGGCCATCAATGCATTGGCAAGCGTGGTTTTCCCGGCTCCGGCATTTCCTATCAGGATGACTTTCACCCGGCAACACCTGGGTCATCAAGCATCGAGACCGTAAAGGCCAGGGCTGCCGAAAGTCGACGGTGAACGCGATGACAGCAATCTGCATCAAAAAGCGAGCCCGAGAGCTCAACTCTGATTCTGCAACAGTGACATACACCTTTTATCACGTAGACAGACTCCAACCAGGCTGCCAGAGCCGGAATGCCGGCCATGCGCCGCGGCTAACAGGGCCGCCGCAATGACTTGTCAGTTTCGACACGCCCAAACTCCCCAACCCCCTTGCGCCAATAGAGAAGGCCGAAACACGCTGCCACCAGAGGCACCGCAAGCCCGAACTCATCGGCAAACCACACGGTGGTGTCGTTTTCTGCAGTTATGGGGGTGAAGAACTTTTGCAGAAATACATTGTGGCTCATGTGAAAGGTCACCGCCGGCCACAGGCTGTCTGTCTTGTAACGCATGTACGCCATTACAACTGACATCGATACGAGACAGACCGTGAAAGTCGCGAGCTGAAACAGCAGCGGGGTTTCGGTGTTTCCGTAGAAGCCGAGAAACATGAGCGGCCAGTGAAACATCGACCAAAGCAAACCGCTCAGAAGTGCTACGTGGGTGAAGCCAAGGTTTTTCGATAGTGCGGGTACCAGGAGACCCCGCCACCCCATCTCCTCACCCAAAACACCCGGCAAGAGAAGCGTAAAGCTGACTGTAGCGGTAAGCACGAACCGCAATGCAATGATGGCCCCATCGGACCACGACTCCAGCATGTAGCCCGCTCGTAGCTCCTCGACAAAGCCACTGTCATACCAGCTCCCGAAAGAGAGTCCCCAAATCACAAGATACGCAACAAATGAATATAGAAGAGGTATCAGATAGCTATGGTACTGATACTTCCACTCGCCCCAGCCCCAGCCAAGAGCGCGGAGGTCACGTCTACAAACCAAACACGCACCAACGGCTGCCAATCCGACGGTGAGCATCAACGGACTGGCACTCTGAACCCGCAATAGCAGCCACACACCCAAGGGGTACAGTCCTGCTACGAATACAAGAAACACTGCGGTAATGCTCCAGGCGCCAGTCATCGCCAGGACTCAACGTCAAACATAACACCAGGAAAACCATCGCCTGAACTGACAGTAGCTGTCATGGCTTTCAACTGTCTGCCTTCCTTGCGATATACACACCATAGCTGAAGTACGCTTTGTAGTCCTCGTAGAGCTTCATCTCGTGCCGCTCCGCCTCGACGATTGCCTGGGCCTCTTTACTATTCCCGTTCCGGCTCAGGAAGCCATCAAAACCCCTGCGCATGGGCTCGTAATAATTATCCAGCCAGCAATGCTCTGGCAGGACAAAATATCCAACAGGCGTATAGCCACTGTCTTCCAGAACGCGGATCTTTGCTGATGCCATGTCTATCTCGGGATATTCACGGTTCCAGTGATCCTGAAGCCCGGAAGGACGAGAGCTTGTAAGCCACGTAATCTCCGAGACAACAAGTAACCCACCGGGCTTAAGGTAACGCCTCCACGCCGCTACGCCTTTCGCAAACCCAATGTTGTAGATGGCGCCTTCGGACCAGACCACGTCAAACGCTTCGTCTTCAAACGGTAGTTGCTCCATTGAAGCGCAAAGTGGCGTAACCTTGTCACCGACGCCATTACTCTCAGCCCTGTTCGCAAGAACGTCTATAAAATCCTGAAGGAAGTCGACAGCAGTAATTTTGGCATTGAGCAGGCGGGCCAACGTCAGCGTTGAGGCGCCCGTGCCACAACCGATATCGGCAATTCTTATTGGCGCCTTCCGGTCGATGCCCGCCAGCCCGATTGCCTTTTCAGTCTCCGCATCACCACCCGGGCCTTGACGATACGCGCCTTTATGTAGATCCAGGAGTAGTTCAAATTCGTCCACTTTCCTGCCCTTATCCACTCATTCCCACAACCCAAGCCCTGACTTCAAAGCGCAACAGGCCCGACTTAACCGCCGGATCCTCCGCAGCGAATGCTTCAATCTCGGCTAGGCCAGCACCGGCAGCGGGAATCATCATCCCCCCTCCCCGCTCGTCGAGATGCGGCCCACCCATGGACAGCTTTCCAGCTTCAAGAAACTTCTTGTAATGGCCTACGTGCTCCATGACACCGGGCTGCTCAAGCAGCGACTTACCTGCCTGCCAGTTCGGACCTGGCAGGTGAAACACGACGTACCTGACATCCTTCATACCTTTACCTCGCTTCGCAGTGGCTTGCGCAGTCAACTAAGGTCTGAGCTCACCGGCCGTTGAATGTGTACAAGGGTTTAGCGTAGCCATTCCGACCCGCGAGTCAAACACATGGTGCAGCGACATGTTGGGCCGCAGAGGTCGATCGGGAACATCTAGTTGAGAAATGCCTGGTTGCCAAAGCTTGGGCAGGCTTCCGTCGGCTCAGGATCCAATGCCTGTGACTGGCTGTTCATTAGCCAGCATTCAGCAAAAATTGAGCAATAACAATAAGTCAGAGAGGTTTCCGAGCTCCGAACCACAGCTTGTAACCGTCGAGCCAGCATGGGGTCTGTGACCGAAATCAAATCCACCTTGTGTCCGGGACTGAGAACTCTGTCGCCAATGCTATTTCTGCCCACGTGCTCATCGATTGTGCCATCAAGATGCGCGATGACCTGCTCCCAATCACGCATGGGCTCCCCGTCAACAATCAAGCGCAGGGACCGAACGAGTGCTGGACCCACACCCGCATTGGTGAGCGAGAGCGTGAAGCCGGCAACTTCCCCGGTATCGTAATCGGCGACAGATAGCTGTACGAAGGGCCAAACCGCTGCGGCGGTTTGACGACGTACCGCCTCGGATTCGGTAAGCGCGGCGTAAAGTGCAACGACCGCGATGAATACGCCTACGACGGAAAGAATCGTTTGCCAGAAAGACAAACGCACAAGAATTCGATCTGTGTTGGAGAGCTGCGCTTCAGGCTCGGTGTCTACCTCATCATTTGCAGGTGTTTCCGGTTGCTCATCAGACATGGCTGCTCCTAGGCCCTGGTTGCTGGAAAAATCCCGGCAAAGCATCGATTGACCATTGAAAGCTCGACGCGCTACCGGCATTCAATACCGCCCAAACTTGCACCAAAGGGCGCCTTTCCCAGAGCGAAGCGGAGGGTAAAGCGTCCCAGCCTGGCCGCTTTCCAACGGGCGATTGCTGCGCCTCGCTAGCCATCAGCCGGTACAACTTTTGCAATAAACTGATCCCACGGAGGGTTATCTTCTGGACACCAAATTGACGCTATATGCTCCTTCGCCCGGGAAGCAGACCAACCCAAATGCTCATATGCGTACATAGCGTAAAATGCCGATACGCGGTAGTTTGCAGCACAATGTATCAACACTTTCTTGCCCTCGCGGGACTTCATGGCGTTAACAAATTCCGAATAATCGCGCTCTGCAGGGGCTGAAAAATCCACCGGAATATGGAGGTATTCAACACCCTGGCCGATGACGATATCTTCTTCGTTCTTTATGGCATGCTCACTATTCCGCGGTAAAAGGTTGATTACAACCTCATAGCCACTATCGCGCAACTCCGATAGCTGCTCCTCACTCAGCAGTCCTGAGGTAGAGACTGCTTCGTCGATAGTTCGGAAATTGTATGCCTGGTCAACGCTCATGAAGTTGTCTCCAAATGGCTAACGCCCCGTTAGCTAGCTCGCTCATGCATTCCATACCGCAAGAAATAGCGTCAGCGCCATGCCGGATGAAAAGAGGCCGAAATGCGTGACTGCAGCACGGAAGTTTTTATTTGCCTTGATCTCCGGCACCAGGTCAGAAGCGGCAATGTAAATGAAATTACCTGCACCAAAGAGCACAAACCCGGACACATCGAACTGCTGGGCTGCAAAGTAAGCGATGAGGGCTCCCAAGGGAAAAGTCAGTGCCGAGAGGAAATTCCACTGCAAAGCACGGCGTCGAGGAAAGCCACCGCGCACCAGAATCCCAAAGTCGCCCAACTCCTGTGGCACCTCGTGGGCTGCCGCCGCCACCCAGGCGGTAATGCCGGCAGCGGGATTGATCAGGAAGGTACTGGCAATGCCCAGACCACCGAGAAAATTGTGAACGGCATCGCCAACAAGGATCAGATACGTTACTGGCTCACGCTCTGTGCGCCGGGAACTGTGTGAGTGATGCCAATGCAGAAACAGTTCCAAGCCCAGAAAGGTAACAAAACCAGAGGCGACCCAGACGCTTGCCACCAACGGGTCGAAGGCGGCGGACCCCTGCGGAATCATCTGAAACAAGGCGCCGCCCATCAGTGTTCCCGCGGCAAGGGAGACAAAGGGAAGCAGCAGACGATCCAGGGTAGCCTGATTGAGCACGACGGTGACACTGCCCACCAAAGCGATGGCGCTCATGAGAAATCCACCAATGACGATCCAGGTCAAGTTGTCGATATGCGCTTTCTCCCTGGCAGTTACGCCTACAGCAGGCGGGCCGCTCCGTGGCGTCGCTTGCCTGTTATTGCCATGTGCCTTTCCAGGAATTGTATTTCACATTCGCCAGCCCTTCGAGGCCGCTGTAGCGAGTCCAAAGCTGGCGACACCCTTGGCAGGCGCAAACGCCAGGGGAACCGCCTTTCCCTGCTCCATATGAGCAGTGACGATCAGGGCCACTTCCTCTCCCCGTTGACGCAATACGCTCTTGAGCACCTCTCATCTCCTTCCCGGGGACGACCAGTGGTCAAACCCCGAGTTCCTTGACCATGTGGTACTTGCCAATGCCGTGTGGATACCCTGATTGGGCAAACGCAACCGTGTAGCCCAGCTTCTTGTAGAACTCTGGCGCCTGAAAGCTCAGTGTCTCAAGATAGAAGGACGTGCAGCCCTTCTCGATGGCGTGCTGCTCGAACTGCTGGACCAGGCCGATACCAAGACCCATTCCCCTGTGGCTCGCTTCCACCCAGAGTTGCTGCAGTTCACAAAGCTGGCCCCAGCGGCGGCCGGTCGCGCCGCCGATGATGTCGCCACCTTCATTTCGCACGAAGCAGGACAGCGCTTGCACTTCGTGCAGTGGCGCAGCCTGGTCATTGAAGTCACCGAGGCCTCGGTCGACGATGGCGCTCTCTTCCGCGGGCAGACAGTCATGAGATTCATAGTGGAACTCTGGCACGGCGTATCTCCTGCGACCTAATGCCTGAGACACCGGCGCAGCGTAGCTGCGTCCGAGCACTCTGACCTGTTAGCTGCGACTTCTTGCATAGACACGATAAGCAACCGATATTGCTAGACAGATGGACGCAGGAATAACCAATGCCATAAATTGATAGTTATAATAAAACATGGCACCTACAGTACCACCAGAGATAAAACCAGCAATTATAAAAAGGAAAAGTTTTGCCTTGCGCGCATCAAGACCCTCGCCCCGAAAGGTTGCGCCTATCATTATGCCCAGATCTGTAAATATGCCTGTAACATGAGTGGTTCTAATGACCGCGCCGCTGTACGTTGTTGCTAATGCGTTTTGAAGACCGCAGGCAGCCGAGGCGAGGAAATGACCGTAAAATGAGCCTGATACTAAAAGCCATGCAGAACCGAACAGTAAAACGGACTCAATGAATAATGCTGTGTCGTAATGACGGCCTAGCTTTAGTGCAGAGTCGTGTAATAAAAATCCTGAGATTGAAGCGCCAACCAAAAATGACAGCAACACGCCTAACAGGTGCAAGACATTTGTCGATGCAGAATTCAGGATTCCGGTGCCAAGCAAGGTTGCTGTGCCGGACAAATGGGATACAGATTGATGTTCGAATCCAAGCAATCCAACTGCATTAACATAGCCTGCAATCAGGGCCAGAATAAAGGCCCCAAGCTCTACCCATTTCGGCAATTTTGAGACCAACGCTCGAAACCTCCTATTACGGCTGACGCCGCCGGCACAGACAAGCAGAACTTGAAGCTGCTCGGTGAATCGGGATATGAGATTACTACAGCCTGCTTTCCAAAAGGGACAAAACCAAGTAATCGCAAAGACACCCAGTACGCCCCTGCCTCCCATCTTTCTGGCAATTGCATAGCCCCACAGGGAATGAACTTAACAAGAGAAGAGGCAACATAACTGAGCAAACGCGAGATTCAAGAGTGCGCCTCAACCTCTGCTGGCTCAACCGGGAGGATCGTAGCGAGCGCGCCTAAAGTGCACAAAACCGGACTTCGATATGCAGCACCTTGTTATGCGCATGCTGCTCGCTCCATTGTTGTGCAACGTAAATCGATACTGCCTATTCTAATAAACTCTGGCTCACACGACAGCTCAAGAAACCCATGTTTCTCCAGTATACGCCTTGATGCCGGATTGTTCTCCAGCACTTTAGCTCTAAGCATCAACCGCCCATATCTCAGTTGGGATACACGGATCAGCTCTGACAGGCAGTATGTTCCGACACCGGAACCTGTATGGCTCTGCGCAACTCGATACCCCACCTCTGCGGATCTCGATGACATACAAACATTCTTCAAATTAGCCCGGGCGATGATCTCCCCTCTCTCGACAATGACAATTGGAAGAAGCCCATTCTTTGCATACAAAGACCGACACTGATCTATATGCGCCATCACAGCTTCTCGAGAGTAGAATTCTGACCCTCGCGAGGCAATAAGTGATTCAAACCAATTCCTGTTCTCCGCCTCAAACCTCAGCAATAAATCCAGGTGGCGATCATGAAGTATTTCGGTGTTCATAGATTCAGCTCAGAACGCCAAACACGCCGGCGCGCCTCGCGCGCCCGATCCTGCGACTTGTTAGCACTGTGAAGCCAAAATGGGCTGCAAATAATCGTCACTGACTTCCAATTGATACACAATCTTCGATTGAACCAAGCAGTCGAGCATTTCACTACGTGCTCTATGGTAGTCTTCGTCGGTTATATTACGGTCCCTTTCCCAGGCCTCCTGATCAGGCCACTGAGCATAACCAACCAGGATGTTCGGCTTGTCTGAGATGTGCAGTCTTGAACCAAAACTACCGCAATGCTCATAAATCGCTTTGGTCACCTCAAGCCAGGCTTCGCGAAATGACGACCCTGCGCCTTCCTTAACTTCAAACTCATAAACGGCGACAAACATCTATATTCCTCCCCAGGCGCATGCCTCTTCAAGGCTTGAACTCTTTTTGCTTTAAAAAACTTCCACGACGCTCACACAAACAACTGAGTTGGATTCGATGTTCTCGACAATTATTCGTGAGGCAATATTTGCAATCGGGACACTATCATCGCCTTATGGCAGGAACATTTCCTTCGGCGAAACGTTCGGGCCGCCATAATCGTAGTAGTCGCGAGCCAGCACAGTACGCTCTCCTGGATCGATTTTCTGATCTCTTCACCGAGCATCAATCGGCCCCTCTTCTACGCCTAACTTCTGGGCTCACTGGAGAGCGAACGAGGTGAGCCAACCCTGTGGAGTCTATTGTCATACACAATAAATTTTGTAGACAATAATAAATTGACAGAATGGTATTCCTAGAGTGATGACCTTAGCGAGGGTATACCCTGACGGCCCAACAGGTTTTGGGTTATAAAATGGTACATATTTCCCTTCTCCATAACCCGCATTTTCTTTTGCCGACTTGAGGCATTCACCTTTGTTGCTGTATTTTTCTACATTCAAAAGATGGTGATACATTCCAAGCTGGAGCTCTATCCTATGTAGTACTTCATTTCTGTAGTTATACATATTTCGATGACGACGAAACCATAAAAGCCAAACCCCAAGAACAAAAAAAGACAGCAAAGGAAATCCAATTAAAATCGTAATTCGGGTGCTATTGGAGGACGATGCTAAATCAATGATATCCTTGTTTAACGTGAAGCCAGTTAGGACTATGACAGCCGCAATAAGAATAGCCCCAATCTGCCAATTCAAAGAATCATAGTGGCGTAACATTTCTTGAGCCGCTTGATATTCAACAGTTTTGACATTAATTTCTTCTGGTGTCATTACATCTCCATTTTGCGTATAGGACCTTTCACACGGGCCGGAGCAAGCGAAGCTTACACAGGCCTAAGCGGGGTAGCATCGCTTTACGTTCTGCAATCTTTTAGGTGCTTTCAGTCTAAGTCCTGACCTTTTTCTTTAAACTAACCGATTTTACGAAGGCTTTCTCTCTTAACTCATAATTTTCACACGCATATGCATCGATTTGCCTATATAAATTGTAAGCCTCAGAATTTATTCCGACACTTTCCTTGTAGAGAGCAGAGCTGAATATAACTTCAGCTTCCTGCTCTGACATACAGTCATTCTCTTTATACATTTCATATGCCATTACCAGGAGTAGAGGAACCAAACAGGCCAACACGATAATTTCGTTCTTCATCGATTCACTTCTTGCACCTTACGTCGCGTTAACCGGGTGGGACCGCGAATCCACGTTTAGGTTTTCCGGTCCCATAAGGCGCGCAGTTCAACGCCTAGTTATGAGTGTTTCAGCCCGATATGTGAACAAGACCAGAAAAATAATACCCAAGAAAAACAAAAATCATAACCGATACAAGAGAAACTATCGCGTTCCTACTGTTACGGCTAAATCCAGAAAACACAGATGTTTTGTGAACGATCAAACTAGTCACAACGTAACAACCAACTATTAGCAACATGAAGGTAATCAGGTTTCCCATCATACCCTCTATTGCAACTCTGGTAGATTCACTCATCTTCGGGACTCCGTGAAACGCTCATAACGCCGCGCTCAAGTGCGGTTTACCTTGGGCGCATTCTTGCGCAAAAATGAGAGCGTAGCGACTGCGCAAAAGGCGCACAAGATTAGCCGCCCCAATGCGCCGCTTTGTTAGCTTTACCGACCAGCCAATCCTGAACTATCTCATCATCTTGTTGGGTAATGACAGCCATGGATGGATGGCTTCTTGCCGAAACCTCAGCCACTGAAATATACTCGTTAGATATGTCCTTATAGCTTTCCGGCGGAGCGACTGGATCAGTACTCGAAACTAGAATAAGTGTTGGTATTTTGTTTCTAACCAGCAACGGGATTATATCTGTTTGCTCCAATTTTACACCTGCGTCTTTCAACGCTTTACCAGCACCCTCTTGTATTGAAGCTCTAGGGATCAAAGTGGACAAGAAGGGAGAGTAAGCATCTATATA
>CEOG01036339.1_pt1 | contig 24449 bp, 13 predicted proteins | sample 530301 | NCBI WGS metagenome assembly CEOG01 (sample SAMEA2619903, study PRJEB7988) | marine metagenome | biome: marine biome (ENVO:00000447); feature: surface water layer (ENVO:00002042); material: "saline water (ENVO:00002010), including plankton (ENVO:xxxxxxxx)" | depth 5 m | reverse complement strand
GTCGCAATGACACTGAAGCCATAGGCGGCGGCGACCCCCAGCATGATGAGGGTCCACATATTGGGGCTTTTATTGATGATGGAGGACCAGCCGCGTTTGAAAAACGGAAGGGCGGCCCAAAGCACGACAGGGGTGGCGAGCGCAAGCTGCACCCAGTTGGCAAGATGGGCGCCAAGCCAGTTTTCAATCGGCAGGCCGACCATTTCGCCCATGCTGACAATCATCAGCGGTATGGCAAGCACCAGGCTGACCCAGAAACGGCGGGTGAAGTCTGTCAGTTCAGGATTTGGCCCGTCATCCGCCGTCGGCGCGCCCATGGGTTCCAGTGCCATGCCGCATTTCGGACAGTCCCCGAAATGATCGCTGATGACTTCCGGATGCATGGGGCAGGTATATTGCGCCGCTTTCGGCGCGGATTTCTGGCGCTTCTTGTGGCCACCGCTTAGATAAAAATAGGGGTCAGCGGCAAAGCGATTGCAGCATTTCTGGCTGCAAAAGTGAAAGGTCTCCTCATTATGGGGGTGGGTCGGCTTGCCTGCGTCCAATTTGACGGTCATACCGCATACCGGATCAATCGCCGTTTCCGCGTCTGTACTGGTCAAGAGGATAATCCTGCAATGTTATCGTTCGACGATGGGTCTCCAGCCTGCCTTCTCGCGCAGCCACTGGAAGGATACATATAGCATCGGGATGAGGATCATGCCAACAGTTGCGGCGGCTAGCATTCCGGCGAAGACGGGGATGCCGAGCGCCACCATTGCCCCGGCCCCGGCCCCCTTGGCGATGACCAGCGGCACCAGCCCCATGATGAAGGCAAAGCTGGTCATCATGACAGGGCGGAAGCGAAGCCGGGCGCCATCTGATGCCGATTGGGCCAGCGGATGCCCGAGATTACGTTGCTCCAGCGCAAAGGTATTGATCAGGATGGCATTTTTCGCGGCCAGCGCGATCAGCACCACGATACCGATCTGGGCGTAGAGGTCGAACGACAATCCGGCGATGCGAATCCCGGCCACAGCCCCCACCACCGCGACAATGACAGAGGCCAGAATGGCGACAGGAATGCTCCAGCTTTCATAAAGCGCGACGAGGAACAGATAGGCAAAAACGAAGGCGAGGCCGATCACGAGAGATGTTTTTCCGGCCGCCTCCACCTGTTGCAGGGCGAGCCCCGTCCATTCATAGGCATAGCCCGAAGGAAGACTTTCTGCCGATATCTTTTCCATTTCTGTCATGGCGACGCCGATGCCGCTGTCTGGCGCCGGATTGCCGATGACGGAAGCCGCCTCATAGTTGTTATAACGCGTTATCTGGCGCGGCCCGCTGATCAGCTTTGCTTCGGTGAAGCTGGAGACGGGGACCATTTCGCCGTCCGAGTTGCGGATCTGGATATCGTAGATATCGTCGATACTGGAGCGATACTCCTCGCTGCCCTGAACATAGACGGTCCATGTCCGTCCGAACAGATTGAAGTCATTTACGTAATAGCCGCCAAGCTGACTTTGCAGCGCGCCGAACACATCGGCGACCTCAACCCCGAGAGTCATTGCCTTGTCCCGGTCGATATCAAGAGAGACTTGGGGCGTGTTGGCTTCAAAGGTTGAAAAGGCGGCTGCGATATGCGGATTCTGATTGGAGGCAACCAGCAGGTTACGCAGCACCGCGCCCATTTCCGATGGCTCCTGCCCTTGCAGGGCTTGCAGCACATATTCGAAGCCGCCCGCATTGCCAAGGCCGTCAATGGCAGGCGGATTAATGGGGATGAAGGTGGCTTCGGCAATGCCGGAAAGTTTCTGCATCGCCCGCATCAGCACGGCGGTGGAGCTCATCTCGGGCGTTGTGCGCTCTGCATAGGGTTTCAGGTTGATGAAGACCACACCGGCGTTGGATGCGATACTTCCGCTCAGAAGGTCGAGACCGGTCACCCGGCCCACCACATTGACGGCCGGATCGCCTTCCAGGGCCTTGCTTGTCATTTCCGCGACCTTGATGGTGCGATTGAATGACGCGCCGGCGGGAAGCTGGAAGATGATCATGACATAGCCCTTGTCCTCCTCGGGGACGAACCCGGCCGGGGTCGTCTTCACACCATATCCCGCAATCGCACCAAAGCCGATGGCGACGACGATAGACAGGACGGAAACCCGCACCAGCTTCTTGATCAGACCGGCGTAACCATCGCCGATCCGGTTGATAAAGCCGGTGACGGGGCGCATGAAGACAACGGGCTTGCCGGGACGCAAAAAGAGGGCGCAGAGCGCCGGTGACAGGGTCAGGGCATTGATTGCCGAAATCACCATGGCGGCCGATATGGCGACGGCGAACTGCCGGAACAACACGCCGGAGGAGCCGGGCAGAATGGCGACCGGGACAAAGACGGCGAGCAGCACGAAAGTGATGGCGATAATCGATCCGGCAATTTCGTTCATTGCCTTTTTGGCCGCTTGCGCGGGGGTGAGGTGAGGGTCTTCCTCCATCACCCGCTCGACATTTTCAACAACGATAATGGCGTCATCGACGACAATACCGATGGCCAGCACAAGGGCGAGAAGTGAGATGATATTGGCCGTATAGCCAAACAGATAGATCACCGCAATGGCGCCGATGATGGCAACGGGAACGGCAAACAGCGGGATAATTGTGGCGCGGAAACGCCCCAGAAACACAAAAACGACAATGGCGACGAGCGCAAAGGCTTCCAGCAGGGTTTCAACGACCTTTGTCATCATGTCATCGACAAATTCGGCGCTGTCGACGAATTTCCGATAGGTCATGCTGGTCGGGAAACGTTCGGAAAGTTCTGCAATCTTCTCATCCACGGCCTTGGCGGTGACCACGGCATTGGCGCCGGGCGCAAGATAGATGGCAACGCCTGCGGTTTCCGTGTCGCCGAGCTTGACTTCCTGCTGTGCGCTCTGGGCGCCAAGCTCAACCCGTGCGACATCGCGCAGCCGGACGATGGAGCCATCTGCCTGCGCCCGCAGGATGATATTGCCGAATTCTTCCGCCGAGGACAGCCGCCCCTTGGTGGTGACGATGAGTTGCAGACTCTGGTTATCGGAAACGGGCGGCGCCCCCAACCGACCGGCGGGGGCCTGAATATTCTGCCGCTGGATCGCATTGATGATGTCCTGATTGGTCAGGCTCAGATTAGACATCAGCGTCGGGTTGTCGATCCAGATGCGCATGGCGTATGTGGAGGCGCCGAGGACAGACGCATCGCCAACCCCCGGGATGCGCTTTAACTGGTCAATCACATTGATGGTCAGATAGTTGCTGATCAGGAGTTGATCGAGGCTGGCATCATCGGAATAAAAGCCGAAAATCTGCAATATCGAATTGGACTGCTTGCGGACTGTCACACCGTTCTGCTGCACCGTATCGGGAAGCAGGGACAGGGCCTGGCTGACCCGTGTCTGCGTGTTTACGGTGGCAAGGTCCGGATCAGTTCCGACAGCAAAGGAAATCGTCAGGGTATAGCTGCCGTCGGAATTGCTGACGGACTTCATATAGAGCATGTTGTCAACGCCATTGACCGCGCTTTCGATCGGTTGCGCAACCGTATCGGCGACGACCTTGGCATTGGCCCCGGCGTAGCTGGTGGACACCTGAACCGTCGGCGGGGTGATTTCCGGATATTGCGATACCGGAATGACATACATGGACAGAATGCCGGCAAGGGTGATGACAATGGAAATCACCAGCGCGAACTTCGGCCGGCGGATAAAGAAATCGTAGATCATCAGTTCCCCGCAGCTTCAGGCGCAAGTGTCGCGTTTACGGTCATGCCCGGTTGCACTTTCTGTTGCCCGGCGGTAATCACGCGATCACCGGTTTTCAGCCCCAGTTCAACGACCAGCGACAGGCCGCGCTGCGGGCCGGTTGTGATCCGCCGCATCTCCACCTTGTTTTCATCGTTGACCGCAAAGACATAGGCACCCTGCTGATCGAGCAGCAGCGCATCCTGCGGGATGACAAGATATTTCTGCGTATCGTTACTGGCAATCAGGACATTGACGAGCTGACGGTCCACCAGCAGCTAGTCGGGATTTGGAAATTCGGCGCGAACGGTAATCGTGTTGGTCGTGCTGTTCGCGCTCGGCTCCGCATAGATGATATGTCCCGTATGTTCATAGATGCTGTCATCGGGCAGCCTGAGGCGCACCGTCACATTCTTTGTATCGGGGCGGGTTTTGCTGATTTCCGTAAACAGCTTGTCGGATACCGGCCAGGCGACATGAATGGGATCCTGCGCCACCAGCAGGGCGAGCGCGCCGCTCGCCGGGCCGACAAGCGAGCCTTTGGACTGGTTCGCCTTGCCGATGCGGCCCGTGATGGGCGCGCGGATTTCCGTATAGCCGAGATTGATTTCCGCCAGCGTGAGTTCAGCCCGGCGTGCGGCGACATTCGCCTGCGCCTCTTCGTATTTGGCAAGGTCCTGATCAAGCTGGGCCTGGGAGACAGTTTTGCGGCTGACCAGTTCGCGGGAGCGTTCATAGCTCAGCTTTGTGAGCTTTTCAGCGGCATTGGCGCTGGCCAGGTTGGCGCGCGCCTGCGCCACATTGGCCTCATAGACGCCGCTTTCAATCCGGAACAGCAGATCGCCTGCCTGCACCATGCTGCCTTCGGTAAAGGCGACGTCGGCAAGATAGCCATCAATCCGCGCGTTAATATCGACACGGGCCGTCGCCTCGACGCGGCCAAAAAAGACGGCTTCATCAGAAATATCCATCTCCACGGCCTTTGAAACCAGCACCGCAGGCGCGGGCGGCGCGCCGTTGGCGGCTCCTTGTGCGGCGGCCTGTCCGGTGGGGGCGATGGCCACGGCGATGGCCGCCAGAACCAGAATGAGGGAACAAAAGGAACCGGAAACCCGCCGCATAAAATTTCTCCTGATGGGGGACAACTACCGAAGCGGCATTCTTTCATTTCTTCCGCGATCCGTAAACCACAGCTTTGTGTGTGACAGGCGGATTTCCGCCAAAAGTGTGACCAATTCAACAGAATGGCCAATTGATGATGTGAAATTTCGTGAAAGCGGCCTTGGAAAGCGCCGATTATGGGGTCAGTCGCGGCGCAGCCGGGCAATGGCCGTTAAAAGACCATGGGTGGAGCCGTCACGGCTGTCGCGCGGCCCGTCTTCTCCGATCATCGGTTGCAGGAGGGCGGCCAGCTCCTTGCCGAGTTCAACGCCCCATTGGTCGAAACTATTGACGTTCCAGATCGCGCCTTCGACGAAGACGCGATGCTCATAAAGGGCGATGATCCGGCCAAAGGTGCGCGGATCCAGCCGGCGATACAGCAAGGTGGTGGAGGGCCGGTTGCCTGGAAAACTCTTGTGGCGCGCAAGGTCAAGCTCAGCGGCTGTCTTGCCTTCCTCGGCAAGGCGCGCTGAGGCTTCCTCATAGCTCCGGCCCTTCATCAGGGCTTCGGACTGGGCCAGGCAATTGGCGAGGAGCAGCCGGTGATGGTTTTGTAAATGCGCTTCATGGGACTGCGCGGCCACCAGAAATTCGCACGGGACAATGCGGCTGCCCTGATGCAGAAGCTGGTAAAAGGCATGCTGGCCATTGGTGCCGGGCTCGCCCCAGACGATGGGTCCGCTATCGCGGGGGATCAACTCTCCATCAAGGGTGATGCGCTTGCCGTTGCTTTCCATGTCGAGTTGCTGCAAATAAGCCGGAAGGCGGGCAAGTCGCTGATCATACGGCAGAATGGCGCGGCTGCTGAAACCACAGATGTTGTTGTGCCAGATGCCGACAAGGGCGAGCATGAGCGGCATGTTCTGTGCCCCCCCTGCGGTGCAGAAATGCCGGTCCATCTCATGCCCGCCGGACAGGAATTCGTCAAATCGCTCGGGCCCGATGGCGATCATCAGGGGCAGTCCGATCGGTCCCCAGAGGGAATAACGCCCGCCAACCCAGTCGGCAAATCCGAAAACCCGTTCCGGCGGTATGCCAAAGGCGGTGGTTTTTTCAAGCGCCGTGGAGACGGCGGCGAAATGATCGGCGGCGCGCTCACCAAGTGCTGATTGCATCCAGCGCCGGGCCGTTGCGGCATTCGTCATGGTCTCGATTGTGGTGAATGTCTTGGAGGCGATAATGAAAAATGTGCGCTGCGGGTCCAGCCGCTTCAGGAGGTCGCCAATCTCCGCCCCGTCGATGTTGGAGATGAAATGCAGGCGCGGACCATCATGATAGGGGGCGAGGGCAAAGGTCGCCATGGCCGGGCCAAGGTCCGATCCGCCAATGCCGATGTTGACGACATCCGTAAAAGGTCCGCCGTCCGCGGCCGTGATCCGGCCGCTGCGAATGCCGTCGGCGAAGGCGGCGAGCCGCGCCAATGTGGCATTGATACCGGGCATGATATCCTCACCGCCGACAGTCACAGGGTGATTGCTGCGGTTTCGAAGGGCGGTGTGCAGGGCGGCGCGCCCTTCGGTCCGGTTGACAATGCCGCCGCGCATCATGGCATCGCGCTTGCCTTCCACATCTGCCGCGTCTGCAAGGCGGAGAAGCAGGTCACGGGCCTGCCTGTCGATGGCGGTTTTGGAATAATCCAGCAACATGTCATCAAAGGTGACCGAGAAGTGGTCGAACCGTGCGCCATCGCGCTCAAACAGCTCTGTCAGAGGCAGGTCACGTACTGTTTCGTAATATCCGGTCAGGTCCGACCAAATATCTTCTTGCATGCCTTCTCTCCTGCCAATCTGCATTCCGCCGCCAGCGGTTTCGGCAAACATATCCCGCGACGGGTTAAAGAACTCTTCAAAACGCAGATAATTTGCCTAAAAGGCGAAATTACGGCATTGCCTCCGTTACATATTTGTCCATGAATTCAAGCAGCCTGCGGCCATTTTCGCCGGTCTGACCGAGAAAGGCCCGGTTGAAAGCGGGACGCATGATATTTTGCAGTGCCTCGATTTCCGCTTCCGTAGCGACATGGATTTTCATGCCCTCCTCGCGCAGCAATCCGGGCGCGGCGGCAGCCGAAATCTCACTTGCTTCGATGGCCCAGAGTGCCGCCTTACGGCTGGCTTCCCGGATGGCTTCCTGATAATGCAGCGGCAAGGCCGCAAACCATTCTGTATTGATGTAGCCGTTATAATAAACCGCAAAAAGAGGCAGAATGGTCACATGATTCTGCGCCGTGTAATAGCGGCTGGAAAGGGCAGAGGAGAGGTTTGTCAGTCCCGCGTCGAGCTTTCCCTCCCGCAACGCCTCGACCGCGGCCATGTCGGCCATATCGACAGGCATGGCGCCCAGCGCTGCAAAGGCGGCATTGGAATGGGGGCCAAGACCCTGGATGCGGAGACCCTTGAAATCGTCAGGTTTGATCAGAAACTGATCGTTCGAGGTGATGGCGGTCCGCCAGGTGGTAAACAGCCAGACCAGATTGGTCAGGCCGGTTTTCTGGATCTCCCGCTCAAGCAGCTCAGCGGGCGGCGATCCGTCCCAGCGTTTCAATATCTCGACATTGCGAAGGGCAAAGGGTTCCAGTGTCACATCCATCAGGGGCAGGCTTTCGGCCCACTGGCTGTTCATGGAAAAGGCGCATTCGATCTCTCCGGCGCGAACGGCGGCGGCGTTGCGGGGCGCCAGAACCAGGCTGTTGGCCCCATTGATCTGGACATCGAGCTTGCCGTCGGTCAGCGTTTCGATTTCTGTCGCCCATTGATCAATGACTTTCGCAATATGGCTACCAGGCGGAAGCTGGTGACCGCATCGCATGAGCTGGGCGGCATCGGCGTTGTAGTCGCTTCCAACAGCAAGAAACAGGCCGAGCAGGACTGCGGACATATACTTTATTTTGAACATTTTCTTAACGATCTGCTGGTGCACCATTCCTTACGGCCGGAGCCGATGAAGATATCGCCGCAGACTATACTGATACCGCACCGTATTTGTCACGCATTCGCTTGCACTCGGGAAGATTCCCTGTCCTCCCACTTCACGGCCTTCAGATCCAGCACGAATATGGAATAGATGACGGGCACCAGCAGCAGGGTTGTAAAGGTGGCGATGGTCAGCCCGCCGATTTGCGCATAGCAGAGCGGCTGCCAGAGCGGTCCGCCATGCACGGCAAGCGGGATAAGCCCGAAAACAGTCGCCCCGACAGTAATCAGAACCGGGCGCAGACGGACGATGCCTGCATCCAGAAGCGCCTCCCGCAAGGGCTCGCCTTTTTTGTGCATTTCCTCGATAAAATCGAACAGCACGATGATATGGCTGACGATCACGCCGATCAGGGCGACAATTCCAAGAAACGCCATGAAGCCGAACGGGCTGTCGGTGAGGGCGAGCGCGATCAGCGCGCCGATCACGCCATAGGGCACGGCAGCAAGGACAATGAAGGGTTTCACGGTGCTTTTGAATTGGAAGACAAGCGCGATGAAGATCAGCGCAACCGATACGCCGAGCACCATGATGAGCTGCTGGAATCCATTCTTGGCATTGGCTTCCTCGCCGGTGATTGCCATGGAAAATCCGGGCGGCAGGCGTTTTTCAAAGGCGTCAAGATCGCTCCTGATCTCCGCCATCACTTCGGAAGGAAGAACGCCGTCAAGCGGGAAGGCGCGGACATTGACGGTTCTGAAATGCTCCTCGCGAAGCAGTCGTTCGGTATGCAGTTGATACTCCACCGTTGCAATCTGGCCAAGCGGCACCTTGGTCGTGCCGACGGATGGAAAAACATAGAGATTTTCAAGATCGGAAAGCTGCGCCCGCTCCGATGGCGTCAGAATGGTGACGACGGGAATATTCTTGTCGCCGCGCTGCAGGGTCGTGACCTGGTTGCCGTTGAGCCCGGCGGAGGATGAGGCGGCAATATTCTCATTGCTGACACCTGCGAGAAAGGCTCTGTCAGGATCAATGTCGATTCGCAGTTGCAGGGACTCCCCGCCCCAGTCATCCCGCGCCCGGGCGGTCTTCGGCGCATTGGCGAGAAGCGTCACAAGCTCAGCCGAAAGGCGCCGCAGGGTCGCAATTTCCGCCTCCGATTCCGGCCCCTCCGACTGCACGGCGGATCTTGCCGACAGGCGTATTTCAATCGGGTAGGGGACCGGGTTGGTCTGGAGCTGGCGCACATCAATGATGGCTTCGGGGATGCCGGCGCTCAACGCTTTCTGGATGTGCGGAATAATCTCGCCGGTCAGTTCCTTGTCATTGACCTGCATGACGAGCTGCGCATAGTTGCGCTGATGCAGCTGGGGCGTGACGGAAAACCAGAAACGCGGCGCGCCGCCACCAATAAAGCTGGCAATAGACTCAAGCGGGCCGCCCTTGCTCTCCGCATCAAGGCTGGCACCGAAATCCTGCGCGACCTTTTGGATGATGGCGACGGCCTGTTCGGTCACCTTCCGGGTTTCATAGATTGTGGCATTGTTGCGCAATGCGACATCCGCATAGAAGATGTACTGGACATCATCAGGGAAGAAGGAAGACTTCAGCGTCTTGCCGAGCGGAATGGCTAGTGCGATGAACAGCATGGAGGCCAGCAGGGCTTTTTTCCGGTGATTGATCAGAAAGCTGCCCACCCTGAAGTATAGGCCGCTGAAGCCGCGCTGGCGACGTTCCTCGATGGTGGGTTCCGCCCGGTTGCGCGGACGCAGCAGGTAATAGCCCAGCAATGGCAGGAACGTCATCGACACAATCCGCGAACAGACCAGCGCCGTTGTCATGACGATGGGCAGGCTGTAGAGAAATTCGCCGGTATTCCCGCTCAGCATCAGGAATGGCAGATAGGCGACCACATTGGTAATCGTCGCAAACATGATGGCATGGGCCAGCTTCGTCGGGCCCAGCCAGGAGGCGAGGGTGCGCGGCTGCCCTTCGGCAAGGCCCCGCTTGATGGCATCTCCGGCGACAACCGGATCGTCAACCAGCAGGCCGAGGGCAATGATCAATGTGGCGATGGATACCTGTTGCAACTCGATCCCGAGGGTGTCGATAATGCCGAAGGTCATGGCCAGGGTGATCGGAATGGAAACCATCATCAGAATGGCCGACCGCCACTCCCAGAAACCGAGGAAGGAGATCGCGACGACAAGCACGATCGCCTCGATCAGGGCGGTCATGAACAGATCGATATTCTCCGCAACCTGGGAGGGCTGGTCCGATACCCGCTCGATCACCAGGTCATCGGGCAGATGCGGACGTATTTCCCGCAAGACCGCATCGACGGCCTCGCCGAATTTGCCGATCTGTCCGCCCTCACGCATCTGGATGGCCAGCGAGATGGCCTTGCCGCGCTGCCAATTGCCGTTTTCATCCCGCCAGTTATAGAAATTGAGGAAATTCGGCGGGGAGACATAGCCGGGTACGACGGCGCCGATATCGCGGAGATAAACGGGCGCACCGGTCGACGATTTGGTGAAAGCGGTATCGCCGATTTCTTCGGGGCTTTTATATTTGCCAACGGGCTGCACCAGAACGTTCGATCCGCCGGCATGAAACTCACCGCCGGAAATATCGCTGTTACGGGCGGCAATGGCGTTGCTGACATCGCCGGGGGTCAGGCCGTAGGAGGCAAGCAGATCCTGCGAATATTCAAGATAGATCCGCTCATCCACCGTGCCGGAGGTGTTGATCACCGTCACCAGCGGAATGGTTTGCAGATGGCGGATGATCAGGTCGCTGAAATTATCGAGCTCCCGATAGCTGTATTTGCCACCGGGAGAGGCGAGCAATCGGGCTTCTGTCGTGGCCGGATCATCAATCATGATGGCGGGCCAGGCGTCTTCATGAAAACTTGCCTGCGCGAGTTTCGTTTCAAGAAACTGATCCAGCTCCTGCAATATCTCCGTATCCGCAAGACCGGAGGTGAAATCAAGGCCGATAAAGCCTGCGCCGCTCACCGTGACGGGATCGGCGATGGCGCCGCTTGCCTGCAGGAAATCATTGAACATCTCCATATGCCGGGCCGGGGTGGCAAGGGAGATATCACGGGGCATCACGACAATAAGCGAGCGTCTGTTGCTGTCCGTGTCCGTCGCGCTTTGCCGGGCGGCGGTGATTTCCCGCGCGATATCGCGGGCGCGAAGAGAGATTTCAATCGGACTTTCCGTCGGACTTGCGATGGTCATCAGGATCGCCGCCGTATCGCCGAATCCGTCATTGAACTGGATCGGGCCCGCCCCCGCAGGCAGGCTGAGGGACTGAAGGTTGAGATTTATCTCATTGAAGGCGGATTTGGTGTCTTTCAGGTCTTCGTCAAGCTGTATCTGCACAATGGACAGGCTGGGCAATGTCATCGACTTGACAGCGAATTTTGTTGGCGTGACGGGATGCAGTGCAGAGCTGAGGGCGATCTGGCGCTCGATCGGGCGGGTGACAAGCTGTTCAATCTTTGTTGCCTCGGCGCCGGGCCAGCTTGTGATAACGGAAGCGACGCGCACCTGAATGGCGGGATCCTTGGCTTTGGGCATGGCGAGATAGCCATAGGCGCCCCACATCAGCACCGCCAGCAGCAAGACCCAGGCGATATTCCTGTTTTCGGTAAAATAGCGTGCGGTATTGCGGGTTTCCGTAATATCCTTCACCGGCGGCCTCCCCGTCAGATTAACACGAACTCATCACGGAATGACCGCGACCTGCTGCCCATCCCGGAGGAAGGAGGCGCCATTGACCACAACCCGCGCCTTTTCATCCAGCCCGCCGAGAACCGCAATCCGGTTGCCACGCACATCGCCGAGACGGACATCCGTCAGCCGGACGGTTGTCGTATCGCCGCCATCGTTGAGAATGAACACGGCGTAGCCCTTGGGGTCTGTGGCGGCGCGGACAACGGCGGACAGCGGGATCAGCGGCGGCAGCGTGGCTGTCGGCGCGCCTTTCGGCAGGTTGAGGGCGGCAATCATGCCGACCTTGAGCAGGCTGTCGCTGTTATCAAGCGTGACCTTGACGTTAAAAACGCGGCTGCTGCTATCTGCGGAGGGGGCAATTTCGGAAATCCGCCCGGTCAGTTGGCGGTCCGGCAGGGACTGTGTGGTCAGGCTGATCTCATCCCCGATTTTGAGGGATTGCACTGCGCTGTCCGGTACGCCGAAGACAGCTTTCACCGTGGCGGTATCGGCAATCACAAAGGCCACCACCTGCGGCGACGCCAGCGTGCCGATATCGACGTTGCGCTGAAGCACCACCCCGTCAAGCGGCGACGTCAGATTGAAGTCGGCAATATTATTCTGGGCGATTTTCTGAGCGGCGCGGGCATTTTCCATCTGCGCCACGGCGTTTTCATATTCCTGTTTCGCCGCGTCATAATTGGGCGCGGTCATGCTGCCGGAATTGAACAGCGATGTCGCCCGGTCAAAATCCTGCTTGCCCTTATTCAAGTTGGCTTCGGCCGCGGCGACCTGGCTGTTGGCCTGGGTAAGGTTGTCGCGGATATCCTTGGAATCGACCGTCGCCAGAACGGCGCCCCTGGCAACAGGATCCCCGGCCTGAACAGCGCGATCCGTGCCGCCGCTGTCCTTGACCTGCAACAGGGAGGTGACATACCCCGTCACCTTGAAGGTTGCATTGATCTGCGTATTTGCCTCGATATTGGCGGAATAGTGGATATTGCCGATACCGGAATCATGCGTCGGCAGTTCCGCTCGCACCGGCTGCAGGGGCGCCGCTGGCTGGTCGGTTTCGGAATCACAGGCTGCAAGGGCGCCAAGGGCGATCAGGGCGCATGCGGTGACGGCAAACCGGTTCATGATCATTCTGCTCCCAAGGCCTGTTCCAGCGCGGCGCTGGCATTCCAGACGCCGAGCAATGCCTGATGATAATTGTCGTTGGCGTCTTCCAGTTCCGACTGGGCGTTCAGCAGATCACTCAGCAGGATGGCTTTTTCCTTATATTGATTGAAACTCACCCGCAGCGCCTCTTCCGCGGCCTTTTTGGCCAGTTCCGTCACGGGGACAAGGGCGCGCGCCACTTCAAGATTGCGAATATTCTGGCTGACTTCGGCGCGGATCTGGTCTTCATTGTCGCGCAGGGCGTTCTGCGCCTGCAGCAGGGCAAGGCGGGCCCCCGACACTTTGTTTTCATTGGCGCCCCAGGTAAAGAAATCCCACTTGGCGAGAACGCCGACATACAGGCTTTCATCGGGGAGAAGCCGGGTCTTTTCAGAGCGGCCATAGCTGGCCACGAGATTCACTTCCGGAAAATATCCACTCTTGTTGATCTCAAGGTCCGTTTCGGCCGCCTTTACCTGCAGCCGCGCCTCTTGCGTTTCCGGGCGGTTGGCGAGAGCCTGATCCGCGGCCACGGCGGTATCATAAGTCGCCTCTGGCTCGGCGCCCTGCGGCGTGACCCGGAAGGCCGTCGCGATATTACGGCCGAGAAGGGCGTTGAGCTGCTGCTTGCTGGTCAACATGTCATTTTCATCGGCGAGAAGTTGATGCCGCGCCGCGGCGAGCTGCGCCTCTCCATTCAGAAGCTGATATTCCAGTTCAGTTTTTACCGCCACATTATCGCGCAGGATTTTCACCAGCTCTTCATTGAAGCGGACAGAGGCCGTGGCGGCGGCAATCGTGCTTTCGCTGCTGAGAATGTGGTAATAAAGCTGTTTCACCTGCAGGGCGACGGACTGTTCCGCCTGCCGGGATTGCTGGCGGGCGATTTCCTTTTCGGTTTCCAGCTTGTCCACATTGAGATTGATCTCATACAGCCCGACGAGCGGCTGCGTCGCCGTCAGGGAATAATGGGTCGTGAAGCCGGACGTGGTGCCGATGGCCACATTGCTGGAGGGGACCGGGCTGCCTGCGACAGTGCCAAGAGATCCTTCCTCGAAGGTATATTCATTATCCTCAAAATTGCGCAGCCCGTGAACCTGGGCGCTGAGCTGCGGATAGCGTTTCGCGGCGACCGCCTTTTTCTGGGCGTCCACCACATCAATCTGTAGCCCGGCGTTTTTAAGCTGGTAATTCTGCGCCTTCGCCATGTGGATGGCGTCTTCCAGGGTGAGAAGCGGCACTTCATCCGCAAAGGCAGGGCCCGGCGACAATGCGAGCGAGAGAAGAACGGCAGCGATGACCGGACGCAATTCCACCCCGACAGTCCCCCCTTGAAACAAGCCTGATAAAGACGAGCGGAGAATAAACGTTCCCGCAGCCGCTGTCAAAACGATAGCGCGATTCGAAGGGCTGATGAAACAACATTATCGGGCAACGGGAAACGCCGCCGCAATCAGAGGTCAGGATGGATTATGCGGGGGCGGGATCTCTCTCCCGGCTGCGCCACAGCAGCAGGGCCATAATCCCGATATTCAGCATGTTCCAGGCGATGCCATTGACGAAGGCGGCCTGATAGGAGCCGGTCAGGTCGTAGATAAGCCCCGACAGCCAGCCGCCAAGCGCCATGCCGATAACGGTCATCATGATGACAAGGCCAACGCGCTCTCCCGCCTCCCGCGCGGGCAGATACTCCCGGACAATGATGGCGTAACTCGGCACAATGCCGCCCTGCGACAGGCCGAAGATCAGCGATACCATATAAAGGGAGGCCAGCCCGTTGAACGGAATATACAGGAATAGCGCCAGGCATTGCAGAAAGGAGCCGAGCAGCACAGTGCGGACGCCGCCAATGCGGTCGGCCAGAAAGCCGGACAGCAGGCGGCTGACAATTCCCCCGGCCAGCATGACGGAAAGCATTTCCGCCCCGGCGACAACGCCAAAGCCGAGATCGGCGCAATAGGCGACGATATGAACCTGCGGCATGGACATGGCGACGCAGCAGCTTATCCCCGCGATGCACAGCAGGAGTTGCAGCAGACGGGGAGAGATGTCCACTTTCTGGCGCGTGATGGAAATGCCGGCGTCAGTGGGCGTCACCTCCGGGACCTGGACCGGCAGGCGCCGTCGCAGCAGAAAGGCGAGCGGTATCATCGCGGTGATGGAGACGATGGCGACCAGCATATAGGCATCCCGCCAGCCACCGGCGGCGATAATTTCCTTGAGGATGAGCGGCCAGATGGAACCGGCGAGATAATTGCCACTCGCCGTTGCCGCGACCGCAATGCCGCGGTTGCGGGAAAACCAGTGGGAGATGTCGGCGATCAGCGGGCCAAAGGTAATGGCCGATCCAAGGCCGATCAGGCCGCCCTGCATTAGTGCGAACATCCACACATTTGTCGTCATGGAGCCAAGGGCAAATCCGGCGGCTTGCAGGATGGCGGCGGAAATCAGGGGATACACAATGCCGTAACGGTCGATCAATCGCCCATAGACGAAATTGCCGAGCGCAAAGCCGACCATGGTCGCCGTATAGGGAATGGAGGCCTCGGAGCGGGCAATGGCGAAATCCGCCTCGACGGACGGCAGCACCACAACCACCGCCCACATGCCCGCGCTGCCGACAACGGCGATGAGCATGGAAATGGCAAGCCGGGTCCATGAATAGCCGCTGTCAAGGTAAGTCGTATCCGCACCACCCGGAGAATGAACCGAAGACAAGAAACCGCCCTTTCCCGCTGAGCGATGAGCATTGAATTGTTTGCTTTTCAACAACCTTATCACAGCTATACCGTGTTCCGTATCAATTTTATTGAACAGGGCGCAATGATGTAAAGACGACAATTGCGGTTTGAATTCGGGCGCGAGAGGTTTAAGATTCACCTCTAAAACAGAGGGGGAAGCATGATCAAGGATACGCTTGCAGCCTGGCATGACTGTGTGGAGACAAAGAATGCGGAAAAACTTCATGCCCTGCTGCATGAAGAGGCGGTTTTTCACAGCCCCGTTGTGCACACGCCGCAGCAGGGGCGGGAGATCACGCACACATACCTGATGGCGGCCTTTACGGTTCTGAACGGCGATGAGTTTACCTATGTCCGGGAAATTGCGGGCGCGCGGGATGCCGTGCTTGAATTTACGACAACTCTTGACGGCATTCTCATCAATGGTGTTGATATTATCCGTTGGGGGGAGGATGGCCGTATAATTGATTTCAAGGTCATGATACGGCCATTAAAGGCGATCAACCTTGTGCATCAGAAGATGGCGGCAATGCTGGCGAAGCAACGCTGATGTGATCACCGCCCCTAGATAAGAGTACTGGTAACCGAGAGAAAAACATGACCACAGATCAAATCCTGCTGTTCGGCCTCTTTGTCATTGTCTTCATTTTGCTGATCTGGGGGCGCTGGCGTTATGACATGGTGGCGTTTGCGGCGCTGGTGGTGGCGCTCATTCTGGGTCTGGTGCCGACGGAACAGGCCTTTTCGGGATTCGGCCATCCGGCGACGGTGATTATTGCGCTGGTGCTGGTTGTCTCGCGCGGGCTGCTGAATTCGGGCGCCGTTGACCTCATTACACGCAAGCTCACCTCGATGGAACTCAAGCTGCCGTCGCATATCGCGGCGATGGGCGGGCTGGGCGCCATTTTCTCCGCTTTTATGAACAATGTGGCCGCGCTGGCCATGCTGATGCCGGTGGATCTGCAGGCCGCCGCGAAAGCCAAACGCGCGCCGCGCGTCTCGCTGATGCCGCTGGCCTTCGCCACCATCCTCGGCGGGTTGATCACCCTGATCGGCACGCCGCCGAATATCATTATCGCCGCCTATCGCGAGAATGCATTCGGATCGCCCTTCAGCATGTTCGATTTTGCGCCGGTCGGGCTCACTTGCGCGGTGGTTGGCATTCTTTTCATCATGTTTATCGGCTGGCGACTGATTCCCGGATCGCGGGACAGTGATGCGCCACTGGTAGATCTGCTGGACCAGGAAGGCTATCTCGCCGAGCTTCTGGTGCCGGAAGGATCGCCGGCCATCGGCATGCTGGTGCGGGAGCTTGATCAGAACGCCGATGACAGCGATGTCATGGTTGTTGGCCTTGTCCGCAATAACAAACGGCTTGCCGGAATGGCGCGCAATGTGGAAATCCGCGAGGGGGATCTGCTGGTTGTGGATGCCGGGGCGAAAGGCATAGACCAGTTCCGCGGCGCCATGAAGCTGGAGTTCGATGGTGAGAAGCGCCATGAGAAAGCGGCCTCCGGCGGCATGGTTCTGATGGAATTCGTCGTGCCGCGCCTGGCCCGCATCGAAGGCCGCTCCGCCATGTCCCTGCGCTTGATGACGCGCCACGGCATCACGCTGCTCGGCGTGTCGCGGCAGGGGCAGAAATTCCGTGAACGCGTCCGCAAGCTGGATATCGAGGCGGGGGACATCCTGCTGCTGCTCGGCCCGGTTGACCGGGTGCCGGAGGTGGCACAATGGCTTGGCGTGCTGCCGCTCGCCGAGCGCGGTCTTTCGGTGACGCAGTATCGCCGCGCCGGACTTGCCGCCGGTATCTTTGCCGCGGCCGTCGCCATGGCGAGCTTTGGCTGGCTCTATCTGGCGGTTGCGCTCGCGGTGGTCGTGATTGCCTATGTGGTGCTGGATATCGTGCCCATACAGGAAGTCTACAGCCATATTGAATGGCCGGTCATTGTCCTGCTGGGATCCATGATCCCGCTCGGCACCGCGCTTGAAGAGGCCGGGGGAACAACCCTGATCGCCGGGAGTATCGTCAATCTTACGGAAGGATTGCCGATTGTGATTGTGATGACGGTTCTGATGGTCATTGTGATGACCCTTTCGGATGTGCTGAACAATACCGCGACCGCGGTCATCAGCGCGCCAATCGCCGTGGATGTCGCAAATCGCCTCGACGCCAATCCGGACGCCTTTCTGATGGTCGTGGCCGTAGCGGCATCCTGCGCCTTTCTGACGCCGATCGGGCATAAGAATAACACGTTGATTATGGGCCCCGGCGGTTATAAATTCGGAGATTACTGGCGAATGGGCCTGCCGCTTGAAATACTCATCATTGCGGTTTCTATTCCGGCCATCCTGTTTTTCTGGCCGCTGTAGTTGAAGACCGCATTTTGCCGTCCGGGACGGACTTCACTCATTCACACAGGAAGGCGCATTCATGTTGTCAGGTAAGGTAGCGGTTATCACGGGATCAACCTCTGGTATTGGTGAAGGCTATGCGCGGGCGCTGGCCAAGGAGGGCTGCCATCTTGTGATCAATGGTTTCGGCGATGCAAAAGAGATCGAAACCCTCCGGGCATCCTTTGAACAGGACCATGGTATAAAATGCCTGTATAGCCCCGCCGATATGACAAAACCGGATGACATTGCCGAAATGTTCGACATGACGGTCCGGGAATTTGGCGGGATGGATATCCTCATCAACAATGCGGGGATCCAGCATGTTTCGCCGATTGCGGACTTCCCGGTTGAAAAATGGGATGCGATCATTGCCATCAACCTGTCTTCCGCCTTTCATACCATGCGCCACGCGATCCCGATCATGACGGCGCGCGGCTGGGGGCGGATTATCAATACCGCGTCCGCCCATGCGCTTGTCGCCTCCCCCAACAAGGCGGCCTATGTGGCGGCGAAGCATGGCATTGCCGGGCTGACCAAGACGGCCGCGCTGGAAGTGGCGCGCGATAACATCACCGTCAATGCCATCTGCCCCGGATATGTCTGGACGCCATTGGTGGAACGGCAGATCCCCGATACGGCGCGCACCCGCGGCATGACGGAAGAACAGGTGATCAACGAGGTCATGCTGGCCGCCGCCGCCACGAAGAAATTCACGACGATTGAGCAGATTGCCGCCTTTGCTCTCTTCCTCTGCAGCGATGCGGCGGAGAATATCACCGGCGCCCTGCATTCCATTGACGGTGGCTGGACCGCGCAGTAACCGGTATCGCGTATCCGGAAGGACAGAATGAATGAAAAATAACAGCAGTATTGCCCTGCGGCTGACCGGCAAGAAGCGGGATATCGGCGGATTTGAGGTGCGCCGGATCATCCCGGTGGCAGAATGCCGCGCCGTCGGTTCTTTCGTGTTTCTCGATCACATGGGCCCGGCCATGCTGAAGGTGGGGGAGGGAATGGATGTCCTGCCGCATCCGCATATCGGCCTGGCGACGGTCACCTATCTTTATGACGGCTCCATCATGCATCGTGACAGCCTTGGTTCGGTGCAGGAGATATGCCCCGGAGATGTCAATCTGATGACCGCCGGGCAGGGCATTGTTCATTCCGAAAGAAGCAGTGAGGAGGCCCGCAAGACGGAGCGGGCCGTCAACGGGTTGCAGATGTGGGTCGCGCTGCCGAAAGAGCATGAAGAAACCGCGCCCGCCTTCAACCATACGCCAGAATCCGGCCTGCCCGCCATTTCAGGCGATGGCTGGCAGGGGCGGCTGGTCGCGGGATCGCTGTTCGGGGAAACATCGCCGGTCAAAACGCTGAGCCGCTATTTTTTCGCCGATATCCGCTGCGCGGCCGATGGCTGCGTCCAATTCGCCCCGGACTATGACGAGGCGGCCCTTTATGTGGTGGAGGGCGAGATCGAGGTGGACGGCGAGCTGGTGGAAGCCGGGACATGCGCCGTTTTGCGTAAAAATCCGGCGGTAACCCTGACAGCGCGGGAAAATTCCATCATCGCGGTGCTGGGTGGCGATACGATGCCGGAGCCGCGGTTTATCTACTGGAATTTTGTCTCCACCAGTCGGGAGCGCATTGATCAGGCAAAAGCAGACTGGAAAGCGCAGCGTTTCGCCAAGGTTCCGGGAGAGGACAGCTTCACCCCGCTGCCGGACTGATCGTCAGGATTGAATTTCACTTACCGAAGCAGTTGACAGTCCCTGCCGGGAAAGGTTTGATGTTGCCGGCCAGTCACCGGCGTATTTCTGAGGGCATTCCTAATCTGTCAGGCGCCCGAATAACAACAATAACAAGGACACCGAACATGAGTTGGGAAAAAGAAGTCGAAGAGCTGAAGAAACGTAAAGAGCTGGCCCTGAATATGGGCGGTGAGGAAAAAGTCGCCCGCCATGTCAATGCCGGAAAGCTGACGGTTCGCGATCGCATCGATAAAATGCTGGACAAGGACTCTTTCGAGGAAGTGGGCTCGGTCACCGGCAAGGTCGAATATGATGACCAGGGCAACATCACCAGCCTGCAGCCCGCCAATCTGATCACCGGGCGCGGGCGGATCAATGGCAGGCGAGTTGTCATCGCGGGCGATGATTTCACCGTGCGCGGCGGCGCCAACGATGCGGGCATCCGGGAAAAGCTGGTGCATGTGGAGAATATGGCGAATTCGCTGCGCCTGCCGATGATCCGCCTTGTCGATGGCACGGGTGGCGGCGGCTCCGTCAAGAATATCGAAGATGACGGCAGAACCTACATTCCGGCCGTGCGCGGCTGGGATCTGGTGACGGACAGCCTGTCGAAAATTCCGGTGGTCGCGCTGGCGCTCGGCTCCACTGCCGGTCTTGGCGCGGCGCGGGTGGCCGCCAGCCATTATTCGGTGATGGTCAAGGAAACCTCGCAGATGTTTGTGGCCGGGCCGCCGGTTGTCGCGCGCACCGGGCAGAATCTGTCGAAGAACGAGCTTGGCGGTTCCAATATCCATACCCGCAACGGCGCGGTCGATGACGAGGCGGAGTCAGAGGAAGAAGCCTTTGAAATGGCGCGCAGGTTTCTATCCTATCTGCCGCAGTCGGTCTATGAACTGCCGGAGCGGACAACGCCGACCGATGATCCGGCGCGCCGCGACGAATGGCTGATCGAGGCGATCCCGCGCGATTCCCGCAAGGTCTACAAGATGCGCAATATTATCAATGCGGTCGTTGACAAGGACAGCTTCTTTGAGATCGGCCGCAAATGGGGTCGTTCCTGCATCACCGGCTTTGCCCGCCTGGATGGCTGGCCTGTGGCCCTAATGGCCAGTGATCCGTACCAGTTCGGCGGCGCCTGGACGGCCGACACGGCGCAGAAGGTGATCCGCTTTGTCGATCTGGCGCAGACCTTCCACCTGCCGGTCGTGCATCTTGTCGATGTGCCGGGCTTCCTGATCGGGCGGCAGGCGGAAGAGCAGGCGACGATCCGCCACGGGGTGCGGGCCTTCGCTGCGGTGGCCCAGGCCACCGTCCCCTGGTGCGCGGTCATCATACGCAAGACCTATGGTGTGGCGGGCGCCGCCCATGTGAACGCCGGCCGGTTCAACGTCCGCTACGCCTGGCCGTCGGGTGACTGGGGCTCGCTGCCCATCGCCGGCGGGCTGGAGGCCGCTTACAAGGCGGAAATCGAGGCGGCGGAGGATCCCAAGGCAAAGCTCGATGAAATCGAAGCGCGGCTCAACCGCCTCCGCTCCCCTTTCCGCACGGCGGAACGTTTCATGGTGGAGGAAATCATCGATCCGCGCGATACGCGTCGCCTGATCTGTGACTTCGCGGAGATGGCGGCGCCGCTCCGCGAGGTGGGAGAGCCGCGCTTCGGCGTGCGTCCCTGACGCCTGATGGCCGTGAGCGGACGATAGTCATATTGCCTTCAATCTTTTCTGCCAGAAGGATAAAAGACAATATTTCCCCTCTCTCTCGCGACTTTGGCGTAATTGATCGCATTTCTTTAGTCACATGGCCTGCCGGATTGCGGGTAAGATGGGGTTAATTCCATCTTACTCCAGTCAGGGACAAGGTCTGCCATGGCCGTTAAATCGCTTCAGCGTCTGCGCGACGATATCAGGCTTCATTACATAACCAATGAAGCAGCGGCGGTGCACCGCCTCATTGATTTTCTCGATCTGCCGGACGAGGCGCGGGCCGCCATTGCCGCATCGGCGGCAGCGCTGGTCAGCGAGTTACGCCGGGCCGACAGCCCCGGGGTGATGGAAACCTTTCTCAGCGAATATGGTCTCTCCACCGATGAGGGGGTGGCGCTGATGTGCTTGGCGGAGGCGCTGCTGCGCGTGCCGGACGAAACCACCATGGATGCCCTGATCAGCGACAAGATCGCGCCTGCGGACTGGAGCAAGCATCTCGGGCATTCCGCTTCTCCGCTCGTCAATGCATCGACATGGGGGCTGATGCTGACGGGCAAGGTTGTGCATCCGCGGGGGGACGCCGCGCTCGATGTCGTGGGACAGCTGCGCCGGCTGGTGAAGCGGGTCGGGGAACCGGTCATCCGGACCGCCGTTGCCCAGTCGATGAAGATTCTCGGTCATCAGTTCGTGCTCGGCCGGAATATTCAGGAAGCCATGGCCCGCGCCCGGGGGATGGAGGCGAAGGGCTACAGCTACTCCTACGACATGCTGGGGGAAGCCGCGCGGACCGCAGCGGATGCACAACGCTATTTCATGGCCTATTCGAAGGCGATTTCCAGTATCTCCGAGAATAGCCAAAGTACCGATATCCGCATGAATCCCGGCATTTCTGTCAAGCTGTCGGCCCTGCATCCGCGCTATGAATATGCGCAGCGGGACCGGGTCCTGCATGAGCTGGTGCCGCGCCTCTCTTCGCTCGTTTTTCAGGCGAAAAACGCCAATATGGGCTTCAACATCGACGCGGAGGAGGCGGACCGTCTCGATCTTTCCCTTGATATAATCGAAGCCGTGCTGGCAAGCCCCGACCTCAAAGGCTGGGATGGCTTCGGCGTCGTGGTGCAGGCCTATGGCCCGCGCGCATCCTATGTGCTGGACTGGCTCCATGCGCTGGCCCGCAAGCATAACCGCAAGATCATGGTGCGGCTGGTCAAGGGCGCCTATTGGGATACGGAGATCAAGCTGGCGCAGGTCATGGGGTATGACGGCTATCCCGTCTTCACCCGCAAGGCGGCGACGGATGTGAGCTATCTCGCCTGCGCGAAAAAGCTGCTTAATATGACGGATCACATCTATCCGCAATTCGCGACCCATAACGCCCATTCCATCGCCGCCGTCCTGCAAATGGCCGACGGGGTGGAGGATTTCGAGTTTCAGCGCCTGCATGGCATGGGGGAGGGGCTGCATGATCTTGTCATGAAACAGCACCGCAACCGCTGCCGCATCTATGCGCCCGTTGGCGTGCATGAGGATTTGCTGGCCTATCTGGTGCGCCGCCTGCTGGAAAACGGCGCCAACAGTTCTTTTGTCAATCAGGTGCTGGACGAAAAAGTTCCGCCTGAGCAGGTGGTCCGCGATCCGGTCAGCACCCTTCTCGGCTATCCCGCTATCAGGAATGACCGCATCCCGCTGCCCGCTGATCTTTACGCGCCGGTGCGGCGGAACTCCGCCGGGATCAATTTCCCGAACCCGTCTGTGCTGAAGGCGTTTGACAAGGCGCGCCAACCCTTTGCAACGGCAGGCTGGCAGGCCGCGCCGCTGATCGGCGGCAAGGCGGCCAAAGGCAAGGCCCATGACGTGCGGAACCCGTCGGATCGCCGGGATATTGTCGGCAGTTGCGTTGATGCCACGGCGGAGCAGGTGGCGGAGGCAGTGCGGAATGCCGTGGCCGCGAGCCCGGCCTGGCGGAAAACCCCGGAGGAAGAGCGGGCCACCCTGCTGGAACGGGTCGCCGATCTGTATGAGGAAAACCGGATTGAATTGATGGCGCTGCTGTCACGTGAAGCCGGGAAATCCCTGCTGGATGGGATTTCCGAGGTACGGGAGGCGGCGGATTTCTGCCGTTATTATGCCCATCAAATGCGAACAGACCCGCGGCTTGCCGGGCAGGAGGGGCGAGGTGTCTTTATCTGCATATCGCCGTGGAATTTCCCGCTTGCCATTTTTACCGGGCAGATCGCGGCGGCGCTGGTCGGCGGCAATACGGTCATCGCCAAACCGGCGGAGCAGACGCCGCTGATCGCCGCCCGCGCGGTGGCGTTGATGCGGGAGGCCGGTATTCCGGATGAGGTGCTGCAACTGCTGCCCGGCGACGGCGCGGTGGTGGGCGCGGCGCTGGTGTCCCATCCGGAGATTGCCGGGGTCTGTTTTACCGGCTCGACCGAGACGGCGCAGCGCATTGCCCGCGCCATGGCCGATAATGCGGATCCGGAGGCTCCGCTGATTGCCGAGACGGGCGGGCTCAACGCCATGATCGTTGATTCCAGCGCCCTGCCCGAGCAGGCGGTCCGCGATATTGTCGCGTCGGCCTTCCAGTCGGCGGGGCAGCGTTGTTCTGCCCTCCGGGTTCTGTATGTGCAGGAGGATGTGGCGGATAAGGTGATCCGCATGCTGGACGGCGCCATGAGCGAGCTTAAAATCGGCAACCCGTGGGATATCTCCGTCGATGTCGGCCCGGTTATTGACGCGGAGGCGAAAGAGATGATTGAGGCCCATTCCGCCAGGCTGGAGGCGGCGGGCCAGTTGATCCGCAAGCTGCCGCTTCCGGCGGCGGCGGATGACGGCTGCTTCGTGGCGCCCGCCGCTTATCGCATCGACGGGATCGATGCGCTGGAACGGGAGATTTTCGGCCCCATCCTGCATGTTGTGTCGTTCAGAGCGGAAGAGGTCAATGCGGTGGTCGGCCGGATCAATGCGACCGGCTATGGCCTGACCATGGGGCTGCATACCCGTGTCGATACCCGCGTGCAGGAGGTCTGCGACCGTGCCCATGTCGGTAATCTCTATGTCAATCGCAACCAGATCGGCGCGGTTGTCGGTGTGCAGCCATTCGGCGGGGAAGGGCTGTCCGGTACCGGCCCCA
>CEOG01034597.1_pt1 | contig 24484 bp, 23 predicted proteins | sample 530301 | NCBI WGS metagenome assembly CEOG01 (sample SAMEA2619903, study PRJEB7988) | marine metagenome | biome: marine biome (ENVO:00000447); feature: surface water layer (ENVO:00002042); material: "saline water (ENVO:00002010), including plankton (ENVO:xxxxxxxx)" | depth 5 m | reverse complement strand
CAGGCCCCCACGAATGTTATTGCAGTAACCAGTGGTAAAGGGGGTGTGGGTAAGACCAACGTCTCCGTGAACCTTGCCGTGGCACTCGCCAGGCAGGGCCAGTCAGTCCTGCTGTTTGATGCCGATCTCAGTCTCGCCAACGTCGATATTGCACTGGGCTTGCGCCCGCGCTGGGATATCAGCCATGTGTTGTCCGGCGAAAAAACCCTGCAGGATATCCTGCTCACCGGCCCCGGCGGCATCACCGTGGTGCCGGCAAGCTCAGGTGTGGCCCGTATGGCCAACCTGTCACCGGCGGAGCAGGCCGGGCTGGTGCAGGCATTCAGCGAACTGGAACAGCCCGTAGATACGCTGATCGTGGATACCGGCGCCGGTATCGATACCGCCGTCCTCACCTTCACCAGTGCCTGCCAGCGTGTGATTGTCGTGGTCTGCGACGAGCCCACCTCGCTGACCGACGCCTACGCCCTGATCAAGGTGCTGAACCGCGACTGTGGCGTCAAGCGCTTCGATATCCTGGCCAATATGATGGATTCCGAGTTGCAGGGTCGGCAACTGCTGGCCAAGCTGTGCAACGCCACCGATGCCTACCTGGATGTTAGTGTGCGCTGGCTGGGTAGCGTGCCGCGCGATAATTTTCTGCGCAAAGCCGTGCAGGCCCAGCGTGCCGTGGTGCTTGAGTATCCGCGCTCCCCCTCGGCGCGTGCGCTGCAGGATATTGCCCGGCGCATCCAGGCCGAACCGCCACAACAGGTGGGGGGCGGCATGGCCTTTTTTATCGAGCGCCTGCTGGCCGCCCGGGAGAAAACGGGCTGACGCCGGCTTATGGATCGTACAGCGGCTTATCAGCACGTAGCGCAGACCGGTGTCGATGGGCTGGTGCGGGAGTATCTGCCGCTGGTCAAGCAGATTGCCCTGCGTCTGGCGGCGCGCCTGCCGGCCAGCGTTGAGCTTGATGACCTGATGCAGGCCGGATTGATAGGCCTGTTACAGGCCCGCGAGCAGCATGACCCGGAGCAGGGTGCCAGTTTTGCCACCTATGCCGGTATTCGCATCAAGGGTGCGATGCTTGATGAGCTGCGTGGCAGCGACTGGTTGCCGCGTAGCGTGCAGAGCAATCTCAGTCGGGTCGCCCAGGCGATAAACAGCGTGAGCCTGCGCGAAGGGCGGCCGGCCCGCGAGGCGGAAATTGCGGCGGAACTGTCTCTGTCGCTGGAGGAATACCAGAGCCTGGCCGGCGAGCTGGCCTGTGCCCGCATGTGCCAGCTGGATGACGATGTGGCGTCCTCTGCCGGTGACGAGCACGGTGACCCCCTGCGCCAGGTGGGCGAGGCAGGTTTTCACGACGCGCTGCAGCAGGCCGTTGCGCAACTACCGGAAAAAGAACAATTGATGATGTCGCTGTATTATGGTGATGGCCTGAACCTGAAGGAAATCGGCCTGGTGCTCGGCGTCTCCGAGTCACGGGTGTCGCAGTTGCACGGGCAGGCAGTCGCCCGCCTGCGCATCACCCTGGAAGCCTGGAAAGAGTGAGGAGCGTCTAGTGGCGGGGACACCCGGTTCGCCCAGAGTATCGTTCGACATGCTCACCCTCCTCGGGGTGACGCTGGCGGTTGGCGTGATTGTGGTCGGCAACATGCTCGAGGGCGGCAAGGTGGGCGCCCTGATGCAGCTCACGGCCTTCATGATTGTCGCCGGGGGTACCCTCGGGGCCGTGATGGTGCAGACACCGCTGGCAGACTTTGCCCTGGCCCTGCAGCGCCTGCGCTGGATACTGTTTCCGCCAAAGTTCCCGCGAGAGGCCCTGATGGAAGAGGTGCTGGGCTGGAGCCGGACTGCACGGCGCGACGGCCTGCTGGCGCTGGAAAAACTCAGCGCCGGTGGTTCCGATGCCTTTGTGAACAAGGGCCTTGGCCTGCTGGTGGATGGTTTCGACCCCGATGTCATACGCGGGGTGCTGGAAGTGCAGGTAGACAACGCCCATGTGCGCGAGGCGCGGGCGGCGCGCGTCTATGAAGCGATGGGGGGCTACTCGCCCACCATCGGTATTCTCGGCGCGGTACTGGGCCTGATTCACGTCATGCAGAATCTGTCGGACCCAGCGGAACTGGGGTCGGGCATCGCAGTGGCCTTTGTGGCCACCATCTACGGGGTCGGCTTCGCCAACCTGTTTTTCCTGCCTATCGCCAACAAGTTGAAATCGATTTCGGCGGATCAGCTGCAGTATCAGGAAATGGTGATCGATGGCATCGTCATGATTGCTGATGGCGACAACCCGCGCGCCATTCGCAGCAAGCTGGAAGGGTATCTGCAGTAGCCTATGCGTCGACGCCGGCCGCCAGAGATTTCCGACAGCCAGGATCGCTGGCTGGTGTCCTATGCGGATTTCATCACCCTGCTGTTTGCCTTTTTCGTGGTGATGTATTCACTGTCTTCGGCCAATGAGGGCAGCTATCGGGTGCTGTCGGACTCCATCGTTACCGCTTTCGGTGCACCGCAGCGCTCGCTGGACCCGATTCAGGTCGGGGAGCTGGTGCGCAGTACAGTACCCGCCGAACAGGTGCCGGTGGCTCTGGCGCAAAACTCCATCTCGGTGCCGCTGCGTGTGCCCTCCGGCGCGGACGAGGCGGCAGAGGGTGGGGCAGACCTCGATACCCTGGCAGGCTCCCTGAGCGACGAGGTGGAAGGCGAACTGGCGTCGCAGCAGGTCCGGGTATCGGTGGATGAGGAATGGGTGGCGCTGGAGATCGACTCAACGCTGCTGTTTCCCAGCGGCAGTGGTGTGCTGCTGGCGCGCGCGGTGCCGGTACTGAGCCGTATCGCCGGCGTACTGGCCCCCATTCCCAATCGCGTGCGCGTGGAGGGCTATACCGACAATGTTCCCATACGCAATGATCTGTTCCCGTCCAACTGGGAATTGTCCGCGGCCCGCGCCTCTTCGGTGGTGCGCCTGTTCGAAAGCAGTGGCATTGATCCCGCCCGTCTCTCTGCGGTAGCCTTTGGCGAACAGAACCCGGCGGCGAGCAATGACACCGAAGCCGGACGCGCCGAAAACCGGCGTGTTGTGCTGGTGGTGCTGGCGCTGGACGCCGGCATCAACGACGAGCGATCACAGGCCCGCTAAGGCTGGGCTGTTGCCAGTGGGAGAAGTCTCATGGTGGAACCGGTGGACGACCGGGGGCTGACACCCCTGACGCGAATACGCCCGATCAAGCGCGATGACAAGCCCAGGAAGCAGGTCTTGCCGACACCTGAGGAGGACGATGACGCAACCCCCGTGGCGAAGAGTGCGCCGCGGAAAAAGCGTCTCGGCGGCAATATTGATGAGCGCTGCTGATCAGTGGCTGTCGGCCAGCAGCATCCCCTGCTTCTGCACAACATGGCGAATCAGCTCCTCCTGCTGATTCAGGTCCTCGTCAAACTCGACACGTGTCCAGTAGCCGTTGCCGCTGGCCACTGTTTCCGGAGATGTTACAACGCGGCCCCGCAGGCGCAGGGTCGACTGTGAGGGCAGCAGGCCGATTTCGATCACTACAGCGGTGCCCGCCGCCAGAGCTTCGCTGGCCTCGAAGGCGATGCCGCTGCCGCTCAGGCTCACGGTGGTGCGCTGGTAGGAGACAGGGCCAGGGCCGCCTTCCGCTGAGGCTGCAAGCGAGCCCAGCACCGAGATCTTGCGGTTGAGCAGGCCAAGTGCGCGGCCCACATCGGGGTCGTGGGTCCACACACGGTTGATGGTGTGGTTCAGTTCGCGGTCGATCTCGGCAAGAATGGCCCCTGTGGCCACCTCAAGATGAACGCCGCGCGACGTATCCTCATCGCTGTTGGTTTCGACGTGGTAGTGGAGCAGGACATCATCGTTGATCCGGTAATACTTTCTGCGCTCGCTGTTGGATGTTGTCATGATCGGCTTGTCCACATGAGATAGGGGTCTGATTCAGCGCCCGGCGCCTACGCCGAGTATATCCAGTATTTCCGGGTTGCCCTCAAGGATGTTGTCAAGGCCGGTCTCCGCAGCCGTTTCGGCACCCTGTCGAATCACCAGTTCCACGCGCCGGTTCAGCGCCCGGCCGGCGGGATTGTCGTTGAAGGTGAAGGGGCGCGTATCGGCGTAGCCGACGACCACAATGCGCTCGTCGGAGAGTATGTCGCCCTCTAGCAATTCATGGGTCACGGACAGGGCCCGGCTGGCGGAAAGGTCCCAGTTGGAGCGGAACTGGCCGCCGCTGATGGGCACATCGTCGGTGTGCCCCTCGACGGAGATCTTGCCCGGAATGGTCGCCAGTGCATCCCGCAGGCGCTCCATGGTGGGCAGGAAGTCCTGGTTCAGTACCGCCGAACCTGACGGGAAGGAGCCGTTCTCGCGGATACGGACGACAATGGAGCGCTGGTTGGTCTCGATGTCGACTTTTCCGGTATCCAGCTCTTCCTTGAGTATCTCGCGCAGTTTCTCTGCATCCTGCTGGGTTTCCAGCAACAGGGATTCGATTTCCTGCTGGACGATCTCTCGGGCCTCTTCGTCGCTGAGGTCGCGCGGAGGCGCGTCCGGGTTGCCGACCTCCAGTGACGGCCTGGTGGTGTCCGCAGTGACCTGCTGGATGGTGTCTACCGGGCTTGGGTCCGGCTTGCCGGGGCTGAACTCCTGGGCGATGATGCTGGTGCCCTTGGGGATGTCCTCCACCTTCACCTGCTGTTGCACGCCGAAGGCATTCTTCATCGAGCCAGCAATCTGCTTGTACTTCTGTACATCCATCTCGGAAAAGGAAAGCAGCAGCACGAAGAAACACATGAGCAGCGACATGAGGTCGGCGAAGGTCGCCATCCACATGGGCGCTCCTGGTTTGGACTCTTCTTCTTCCTCGAAGTCGATCATGCCTCGGCGGCTTCCTTGTTGCGCTCCTTGGGCTCCAGATAGGCTTTCAGCATGGACTCGATGATGCGCGGGTTCTGGCCTTCCTGAATGGCGAGCACGCCGTCAATACACATGGCCTTGATGCGGCCTTCCTGGGCCTTGCGCAGATCCAGTTTGTCGGCAATGGGAATGGCGACCATGTTGGCGAGTACCGCACCGTAGAGCGTGGTGAGCAGGGCGACGGCCATGGCAGGGCCGATGGACTTGGGGTCGTCCATGGCGGAGAGCATTTGCACCAGGCCGATGAGGGTGCCGATCATGCCCATCGCCGGCGCCACATCGCCGGTGGCGGAGAACACCTTGGAGCCCCACTTGTGCCGGTCGATGGTCTGCTGCAGATCTTTGCTCATCACCGCGCTGACCACCTCGCGGTTGTTGCCATCGATCAGCATGCGCACGCCGTCGCGGAGGAATTCATTGTTGATCTCGGCGTTTTCCAGCGCCAGCATGCCTTCCTTGCGGGCGATGGTCGCCAGTTCAACCACGGTTGCGATGAGGTCTTCCGGTTCGTCCAGCTTGAACATGAACGCGCGGGCCGCCACCTTGAACGCGCCGAAAAACTGTCCCAGAGTGAACTTCATCATGACCACGAGTGCTGTTCCACCCAGAACGATCAGGATGGAGGGCACGTTCATGAAGATAATCGGAGAGCCACCGGTAATGATCGCTGCCATTACCACACCCATGGCGCCCACCAGTCCGAGTAGTGTAGCCAGATCCATAAAGCCGTATCTCCGGGGTCTTCAGGAGGCGAAGCGCCTCAAGTCCGTTTGTAACACCAAACTCCCTGTGTAACAGAGTATACAGACAACCCTACGTTTGCGTCAGCACTCTCGCGGTGCGAGTCCGCCGGATTTCATGCTACATTCGGGACGACTCCCGACCCGGTGAAGCGACGACGTGGAAGAGATCCAGCTGGCCTTGACCGCCGCCCGCACGGACCAGAAAAACTTCGGCTTGTGGCTGAAGAACTGGCAGGTGGGGCAGACCCTGTCAGCGCTGGTCTCCGGGCAGCGGCCCTCCGGTGAACTGGTGTTGCGGGTGGGCGGGCTGCAAATCACCGCCACCGCCGATATTCCCGTGCAGCAGGGTGCGCGCCTGCTGCTTGAGGTGCGCCAGCTGCAGCCGCAGGCGGTGCTGCGTATTATCGCCCCTTCCGGTGGCGCGGCGGCGCCGGAACAGAGTGGCAATGTGCGCCTGCTGGGAGCCGCGGCTCCGGGCCTCGAAACGGTAAACGCTGTGGCGCGCGTAGTGGCGCAACTGCAGCCAACTGACGGCGCCGTGCGTGCACTGCCCGCAGAGAGCCTGGCCCTGGTGCGGCAGTTGTTGCGCTCTGTTCCCCGCGCCGCGCAGCTGGTACAGCCTTCAGGCCTGCGCGCAGCGGTGACCACCTCGGGAACCTTCAGCGAGGCCCACTTATTACGCAGCGCCGGCAAGCCGCCCGGCACGGAGCCACCGCCCGTGGATATGAAGTCCAGCCTTGCCCGCGTGTTGGCCCATGTCGATGCACGGCTCGAGCGGGTCAACGCGATTCCCACGCGGGCTGCCGATGCAGCGGCGCTGCTTGCACTGCGGCAGGAGCTCGAATCCGCATTGACTGCCATCACCACCAATCAACTGGCGTCCCTGCCGGGGGACACCGCCGCTGCGCGTAGCTGGCTGTTCACCCTGCCTTTTCTGTGGCAGGAGGAATACCGACAGCTGCAGTTGCAGCTCGAGCGTGAAGCGCCGCAGCCGGGTGATCCTGACGAGCAGGAACGCTGGCGCCTGCAGCTGAATCTCGAGCTGCCAAGGCTTGGCCAGATCGCTGTGGAGGCGCGGCTGACCCAGGGTCAGTTGGCGGTGGAGGTGATCAGCGACCAGCCGGCGGTGCGGCGCCTTGTGCAGGAAAGCAGCGGGCTGTTGGAAACTGCGCTGGAAAATCGGGGTCTCATGCTGGCCGGTTTGATCAGTCGCGCGCCGGCGAATGTGCCCGCTGTGTCGCCAGCGCCGTCGTCTTCGCTGGATCTGCGCGCGTGAAAGATTCGCACGACCATCTTCCTCCGTCGCGTGCGGCTGCATTGCGCTACACCGGTATCGGCGCGCCGACGGTGGTGGCGAGTGGCGAGGGTGTGCTGGCCGAACGGATTCGGGCCCTGGCGACAGAGCACGATATTCCGCTGTATGAGAACCAGAAGCTGGTGGAACTGCTATGTCAGATCCCCATAGGTGACGAAATACCCGAAAGCCTTTATATTACTGTCGCTGAGATTCTCGCTTTTATTTATTATCTGGACGTCTCACTTGATGAGAGCGTGTAAAAAAGAAGCACAGAACGGAAAAAATTATGCAGCGCACTGAAGCTCTCACACGTTTGACTCTGCGCCTGGCGCGTATGGCAGAGGGCAACAGCGACAGCATTGATGAAGCTCTTGCGCGCATTCGGCGCCTGATTCACGACAACGCCGACGGCCGCGATCTGGCCGCTGCCTCCGATCACCTGGCCAAGGTGGTCATGACCGTCACCGGCGAATCGCCGGACAACGGTAGCGGGTTACCGGCCTCACACGATCTTTCCGGTCTTTCCTCCATCATCAAATCCATGCCCCTGCGCACTGAAGATCATCAGCGCATGACAGACCTTGTGCGCAAGATCTCCGGTGAGTCTTCGCAGGGCGCTCGCCAGCAGGCGCTGGGCGAATTGCTGTCCTCTGCCACGGAGGCGCTGAAGGAAGTGGCGGCGCGGCAGTCGCGTTCCGAGGGCGGCGTGCGTGGCCTGTTCAAGCGGCGCGCCTCTGACAGTGCCGATTACGATCATTTCCTCGAATTGTTTAACAGTCTTGTGCACAGGCTGGTGGACCACATCGACGTCATCAACGGCTCGCAGGTGCGCAGCAAGGCCCTGCGCGACGCGCTGCCCAACGTCACGATCGTGGAGCAGGCACAGTCGCTGATGCGTGAAGTCACGCGCGAAATGGACAGCATCGACAGCCGGATTCGCCAGGAGCGCCTGCAAACCAGCGATTTTCTGGACACCCTTCGTGAGCGTCTCGGTGGCTTTGAGGAGCTGGTGGTCGATGTTACCCGCGGCGGTGAACGTTCAGTGGAACGGTCCGAGTCGTTGCAGAGCCAGGTGGTTGCTGATGTCGGTGTGCTCGGCACGGCCAGTCGCAGCGGCGATATGGACGCCATGCGTCAGGCGTTTGAAGAGACCCTGAAAAACATTACACAGCATATGGCGGAACACGTGGAGGCCGAGCGGCAGCAACACAAGGAGGCGCAGCAAAAAGTGGATGCGTTGTCCGAGCAGCTCACCCGGCTGGAAACCGAGGCCGAAGTGTTGCGTACGGAAATCCGCAACAAAACCGACCTCGCCATCAAGGACCAACTCACCGGAGTGTACAACCGCAACGGCTTTGACGAGCGGGCAGCGGAGCTGTTTGCGCGCTGGGAACGCAGCGGCGCCAAGCTTTCCATCGTCTTTGTCGACTGCAACAAATTCAAGCAGATCAACGACACTTACGGGCACGCTGCGGGGGACCTGGTCCTGGTCAAGGTCGCCGACATTCTGCAATCCCGTGCCCGGGTCACGGACGTGGTGTGTCGTTTTGGCGGTGACGAGTTCGTCATCCTGCTGCCGGATACGGGAACGGAGGGTGCCGAGACCTACGCAGTCAGCGCTTTCAATGAAGTGCTGGATGCGGGTTTCAATGACAACGGCAAACCACTGGATGTATCAATTTCCCTGGGTATCACCGCCATCAAGGAGGGTGACACCCTGGAAGTCGCTCTCGCACGGGCCGATGAAGCCATGTACGAAGCGAAAAGCAAAGAGGGCGTTCGGGTAGCGACGAAAGCCTGAGGCCGGGCTAACGCGGCTCTGCCAGAAACACGGGGATAACGCGGCTGGTTTTGGCCTGGTAGTCGTCATAAGGTGGATACGCCTCCACGCTTGCCGCCCACAGCCGCCCCCGCTCCTCCGCGTCTGTCACCTCGCGGACGCGCATGTCGAAGACCTCTGTTTTGTCGCGGATCTGCACGTTCGGATTGGCCCGCAGGTTCGTCACCCAGGCGGGATCCTGCGGTTGCCCGCCCATGGAGCCGATCAGCACATAGTTCCCGTCCACTTCCACGCGCATCAGGGGGATTTTGCGGATGCCGCCGGTTTTGTGCCCGGTGTGGGTGACCAGAATGCAGGGCATGCCGGTGTCGAGCAGGGTGGTGCCCTGCGTGCCGCCGCTGCCTTCATACAGCTCTACGTGCTCGCGTACCCAATCCAGTTTCGGGGGTATGTAGTCAGCCATGCCACGAACTCCTTCACAGTGTGCGGATGTGCCCGTCTAAGATACAGGGAACGATGGGTCCGGTAAAAGGCTGCTTTCCGATAAGATCACCAATCAGACAGGAGGTTTTGATGGAAGCCAAATGGATTGTCTCGCTGGTCGTCGCGGTGGCGGTAGTCGCGCACGTTGCCTTGTACCGGTGGGTGAAGTTCAAGATTCAGGAGGGCGTGATTCTGCAGTTCCTGCGCGATTCAGCAGAGGAGGGCGCGCCTGATCATCACCACGCTTCCGCGATTGCTGCACACACACAGCTGCCTGCCGAGCGTGTCGCGGCAGTGTGTGCGAAGAGCAAGGAGATTATCGCTGACCCGGAGGCCGGGCAGAGCTGGCGCGCAAGGTCTTAGGCAGCAGGTCAGCGCAGGCGCGGTTCATTGGGGTGCAGCCATGCGCCTCCGAGAACAGGGCGCACCCTGAGGCCCTCGGGTATTTCCGCGGCGCCGATTACCGCATCGGCGGACTGGTGCCAGTGATAAATACGCGCCTCCTGGTAGCTCAATGGAATACCCCTGTTTGAGAGCGGGTCCAAGGCTGCCTGAATGGCTTCTGACATGTCGATGTCCTCGCGCAGGACCCGGCTGGGCCGTGCGCCGCTGTCCTCGGTCCACATGTCGGGCCCGTGGGAATCGCTGGAACCCCAATCCGGCGCCATGGTCCAGGTCTCGACAATGCAACGGTCAAGACCGTCAGGCCAGAACTGGATGGGCGGTATGACAAACTGGTTGAGTGGCATCACCAGGTTGGGGAACACGCTATAGGACTGTGTGCAGGACCTGGCAATTTCGCCCGCCGTCGGAATTTCCGGCCACCTGGATGTCCATGCCGGTTGTGCGTGTCCCTCGGGAATGGGGGCGACCATTCTGCTGTGGCCACCAGGGTAGAAGGTGTTGACGTTGCGCCTGGAATCGAGCACCGGGCTTACTGTTTTGCCGTGAATACTCGGTACATGGTAGACCTCGAGGTTGGCTTCCATGGCGATCTTCCAGTTGCAGCGCACTGAGAATCGATCACGCCGGGAGAGACGACAGTTGTCCAGGTCGAACTCGGCCCATTCTTCCACGAGCGGCCCAAGGCTTTCACGCAGGCTCACCGCCTGACTATCGAAATTGACGAATATAAGATTGCCCAGCCGCTCGCAGCGCAAGCGTTGCAAGCCGAGGGCTTCTGTTTCCAGAGCAGCGAAGTCCCGCGATTCACGCACAGCCAGCAACTCGCCATTATGGCTGTAGCTCCAGCCGTGATAAGGGCATGTCAGGCGCTTCTTCTTTCCCCGTTCATCCACGGCCACCGGCGCGCCACGGTGGCTGCAGCGGTTGATCAGCGCGTGGATGTCACCGCCCTCTGCATGTACCAAAACAACTGGCACGCCCGTTATGTCCCAGCGCTGGAAGCAGCCGGGTTCAGGGATCTCGTCCAGATGCGCAGCCAGAAGCCAGGTTTTACGCAGCAGGACGTCCCGCTCAAGAGCGTGGAATACCGCATCGCTGTAGCGAGCCGAAGGCAGGGGAGGCAGCATGGGAAAATCTGTGGGAGGAGCGTTCCGTGAAGCCTCGTAGGCCATCAGTTGACGCAACTGCTGCAGGTGTTGATGAGACACGGTATGCCCCCTGATGCTGTCGGAAGGGAAGGTGTGTGCCGAGGTCGACCTTTGGCGAAGGTGTTCCGCGAGCGCCCGGCCTATTATGCCAGACGCAAGGTAAAGCGCTCCCCCCGAAACTCGATAACATCGCCACCGTGCATTTTGCGCCGCCGGCGGGTTTCGGTTTCGCCGTTAACGCGCACCTGGCCGTCGCCAATCAGCAGTTTGGCCTCTCCACCGGTCGCCACCAGTCCCTCGAATTTAAGGATTTTGTAAAGCTCGACCGGTTCGCGGGTGATATCAATGGTTCTCATGTTGTCGCCTGTGGATGATGCAGTTGAAGGAGGGCTCGCCGTGTTACTCAGGCTGCCCTGGCCTCCGCCCGTGCCCTGTCGGAAAGGTACTCATCATAGGTGCCCTGGAAGTCGACCAGGGACTGGTCCTTGATTTCAACCACGCGAGTCGCGAGGGAAGAGACGAACTGCCGGTCATGGCTGACGAAGATCAGCGTGCCGTCGTAGTTGGCCAGGGCCTTGTTCAGCGCTTCGATGGATTCCATGTCCATGTGGTTTGTAGGCTCATCCATGATCAGTACGTTGCTGTCCATCATCATCAGCTTGCCGAACATCAGTCGGTTCTTTTCGCCCCCTGAACACACACTTGCCTTTTTGTTGGCGTCGTCGGCGGTGAACAGCAGTCGGCCCAGCATGCCGCGTACCGCCAGGTCGTCGTGCCGGGGCATACGCCACTGGGTCATCCATTCGAAGATGCTGAGGTCTCCTTCGAAATCGGCGCTGCTGTCCTGAGGGCAATAACCGACAACCGCATTTTCCGACCACTTCACCTGGCCACTGTTGGCCTGGATCTCCTGCAACAGGCAGCGCAGGAAGGTGGTTTTCCCCGCACCGTTTTCACCAATCACGGCGAGGCGCGCTCCCGCTTCCAGAATCATCTGCCCACCGCTGAAAAGTGGCGTGCTGTCAAAGCCGTGTGCGAGCCCTTCCAGTACCAGGGCCTGCCGGTGCAGTTTCTTGTGTTGCTTGAAGGTGATGTAGGGCGACACCCGGCTGGAGGGCTTGATCTCGTCCAGCTTGATTTTCTCCATCTTCTTGGCCCGCGAGCTGGCCTGCTTGGCCTTGGACGCATTCGCCGAGAAGCGGTTTACAAAGCTCTGCAGCTCCTCCAGTTCCGCGGATTTTTTCGCGTTCCCGGCCTGCAGTTGATCCTGGATCAGGGTCGAGGCGGCTACAAATGCCTCGTAGTTGCCGGGGTAGATGCGCAGCTCACCGTAGTCGATATCCGCCATGTGGGTGCACACCGCGTTCAGGAAGTGGCGGTCGTGGGAAATGATGATCATGGTGCTCTTGCGCTGGTTCAGCACACCGGCCAACCAGTTGATGCTATGGATGTCGAGGTTGTTGGTCGGCTCGTCCAGCAACAGGATGTCCGGGTCGGCAAACAGTGCCTGTGCCAGCAGTACGCGCAGTTTCCACCCCGGTGCGACCTGCTTCATCAGGCCGAAATGCAGCGTTTCGTCGATCCCAGCTTCCAGCAGCAGTTCGCCGGCGCGGCTTTCCGCGGTGTAGCCGTCCATTTCGGCGAACTGCACCTCCAGTTCAGCCACGCGCATGCCGTCCTCTTCGCTCATTTCCGGCAGGGCGTAAATGCGCTCGCGCTCCTGCTTCACTTGCCACAATGCTGCATCACCCATGATCACGGCATCGACCACGCTGTAGTGCTCGAAGGCGAACTGATCCTGGCTCAGGATGCCCACCGTGCAGCCAGGCTCGATCGATACGTTGCCCGCGGTAGGGGCAAGCGCACCGCTGAGGATCTTCATGAATGTGGATTTGCCGCAGCCGTTGGCGCCGATCAGACCATAGCGGTTGCCGTTGCCGAACTTGGCGGAAATGTTTTCAAACAGCGGCTTGGCACCGAACTGCATGGTGATGTTCGCGGTGGTAATCAAGGGCGTATTCCTGCGAGCGTGCTAGGGGGCGTGGATCTGCCAGCGCGGCAATGGCGGTGGCGTACAGCGGGCGGGCACTATACGGGCTTGTAGGGCTGCTGTCGAGGTGTCTATCTACAGCAATACCCTTGCCAACGTGAAGTCGAACCCGCGCTCGGAAGTCTATATCCCGGCTATTTGCGTGGCGACTGTCGCCCCGGTTCCGTGCAGTCCGCTACAATGGCGCCAGGCTGATGCTTGCGCGGACTTCAAGGTGCCGTGATCTGTAGGGCTGATGCAGTGGTTGATGGATTGTGGTGGTACAGATTGTGATCAAGAGTGGTTCGGTAGTTCGAAAATGCGACGTGCAGGCAGCTGATTCAAGCATGTGGGCGGGGTAGCATGGGCGCAGGTGTCAGATTGAATAATCCGCGCTGGAAAAAAGGTGTCTGGCTGTGTTTCATCCTTGTAGTGCTGCCAATCTTCAGCCGCGCGGAGGATCGGCTGGAAACCGTGGTCGTAACGGGCAGCTTCAGCCCGTCGCCGCTGGCGGAAATGACAGCGTCGACCACCGTTATCGACCACGAAGAGCTGCAGCATCTGAACAAGCAGCTCTTGAGCGACGTTTTGCGCACGGTGCCCGGCCTATTGATCGAAGAGCAGGGTGGCGGTGGCGGTTTAACGTCCGTCTCGATCCGCGGGGGTGAAGCAAACTTCACCCAGATACTGCTGGACGGTATAGCGCTGAACGACCCCACCAACTCTCGGGGCGGTAGTCATGATTTGCGGAACATCAATCCGTCCAGTGTGGCGCGCATCGAGGTTGTGCGCGGGCCCCAGTCGGCGGTTTATGGGTCGGACGCAATGGCAGGTGTGATCAACATCATAAGCCTCGACCCGCGGGAATCCAGGCCGGCAACACTGCGAATGGAAGTGGGCGAGAGGGGGTATCGCGACTACGGGTTTTCTGCCTCCAGCAACATGGATCAACTTGGTGTGGCGATCGATCTCAGTTCACGCGAAAGTGGTGAGGTGATCGAAGGCAGTCGGCGTGACATCAACGCTGGTGGAGTGCGAGCGCGTTGGCAACCCTCCCAGAAAAATCAGTTCACCCTGCAAGTTCGTCATCTTGAGGGCGAGCGCAGCAGCTATCCTGAGCAGAGTGGTGGCCCCCTGTTCGCAGTGAGCGATGCACTGGATGCCGGCGACTTTCGGCAGAGTACCGTGGCGCTGGGCTGGGACCGTGAGTTTGGCCCGCGGTGGCAGAGTCGTTTGAGCGGGAGCTATTTTTCTCAGGCTGAAGACTACCGCTCCCCGGGCGTATTTCCCTACAGCAGCGTACCGGCGAACGGCAGTGAGACCGATTTCGAACGCGACCAATTGAGCTGGGTGAATACCCTGAAACTGGCACAAAGCTATCAGCTTAACCTGGGAGCCGATTATCGCGATGAACGCGGCAACAGCGCTGGCTATGTAGATTTTGGTGTGCAACTGCCCACTGACTACCGTCTTGCGCGCAAGACCACGGGGGCCTTTCTTGAGCTTCGCGCGCAACCCCTGGATGCGCTGTTTTTACAATCCAGCGTGCGCCATGACTCCCCCGATGCCTTTGACGACGAAACGACAGTGAGACTGGGCGCACGCTTTGCCCTCTCCTCCTCGGTGACGCTATTGGCGAACTGGGGAGAGGGTTTCAAGTTGCCCAGTTTTTTTGCGTTGGGGCACGGGCTGGTCGGTAATCCGGAACTGCTCCCGGAAACTGTGAGTGCGTGGGATGCCGGATTCGAGTGGCAAGCCCTGCACTCCCTTGAAATCACCGCCTCCACATTCTTCAACGAATATGAAGATCTGATCGATTTCGATGCTGAGGCATTTACCAATGTGAATCGCCGACGGGTGGAGAGCAAAGGCGCAGAGTGGCTTGTCAGCTGGCGACCCGCTGCTCCCGTCACTGTCAAAATGCATGCCACGTATACGGACATTGACGTAGTGGGCGAGGACGTAAAGCTACTGGGGCGCCCTGAGTGGAAGGCAGGGGCCTGGCTCGACTGGCAGCTCACGCCAAAGTGGAGATCCGGCTTCGACTATGCGTGGAATGGTGCGGTGCCAGCGTCTTCTTTGCACACAGGGCAATCGGTTGTCAGTGTTATCGATGATTATCACCGGCTCGATTGGCGCTTGAGTTGGCAGCCGGCTCCTGTGCTAAGTGCCGAGCTGGCGGTCGACAATCTGTTGGGCGCAAACTACGAGACGGCAGTGGGTTTTCCGGCCCCGGGTCGAATGCTGCGTTTGTCACTCACGTGGCAGTATAGTGGTTAGCTTGACTGGGAAGATGAGCAACTGTCCCCCAAGTCATCAGTCCGCTTCAAGCGGTCCTTTGGGAAACATAGTCGCGAATCCGCCCCCACGCGGCAACCGCCTCCGGCACCTTCTCGTTCACCAGCCCATGCCAGCCCTGAATCATTCCAGGCCAACCTTCCATTGTGACCTCCACGCCGCTGCGCAGGGCGTTTGCTGCGAGTAAAAGCGCGCCCTCGCGCACGGTGTCGTACTCGCCAATCTGTAAATACAGAGGTGGCAGGCCCTGCATATCGGCGAAGGCCGGGGACACTCGGGGATCATCCAGCGCCAGTTGACCGGCGACATAGTCCCGGCCCCGGTTGCGCACCCACTCCGGAGTCAGGAAGGGATCCCGCCCGCGGGTCGGAGACTCGGCAACCGACAGGTCGAACCAGCCGGTCAGCGATATGCAGCAGGCGGGCATGGGCAGGCCCTCGTCGCGCAGCCGCAGCAACAGCCCAAGTGCGAGGCTGCCGCCGCAGGATTCGCCAATCAGCACGATATTCCCGGGGCTGACGCCGGTGTCGAGCAGTCCACAATACGCTCTGAAACAGTCATCGTGCGCGGCGGGGTAGGGATGTTCTGGCGCAAGGCGGTAGTCGGGCATCACCACCCGGCAGTCGATCTGCCGCGCGATCATCTCCGCGTAAAAATGGTATTCATCCAGCGGCGTGGACACGAAAGCACCGCCATGGCAGTGGAAGGCGATGCGGTCACTGGGGTGGCCCTTGAGGACATAGTCACCGCAACGAACGCCGCAGTAGTCGCGCAGCGTAATCTGCAGGTCATCACTGACCGGACGGCCATGGAAAGGCGCAAACATTGCACGCACGGCCTGAAAGTCGGCAGCCGGGTTGGCGAAATCCGCTGGTATGGTGTCGATGATGGCTTGCAGTGCGTTGCTGATCGGCATGGCAGGGACCTTTTCCGGAAACGGGCAGCTGAGGGGGCGACACGCAAGGAGGCGATGCCAGGAGGCAAACGCATGCGCTGGCGAATTGCCTCGGGCGGAATGACGCAGGGTGATACATCCCGCTATACTCCGCCGATGATTCCACTCTCCATACTTGATGTTACCGCTGTTCCCGAGGGCAGCACCACCGCGGACGCGTTGCAGAACGCGCGCGACCTGGCGCAGCACGCGGAGCGCTGGGGTTATCATCGCCTGTGGGTGGCAGAGCATCACAACATGCAGAGCATCGCCAGCGCGGCAACATCCATTGTGATTGCGCATCTGGCCAATGCCACCACCTCGATACGTCTTGGTTCGGGCGGCATCATGCTGCCCAACCACGCGCCGCTGGTGATTGCCGAGCAGTTCGGCACGCTGGCCACGCTGTTTCCGGGCCGTATCGACCTGGGGCTGGGGCGCGCACCGGGTACGGACCCGCGCACGGCGCAGGCGCTGCGCCGCAATATGAACAGTAGCGTCGACAGCTTTCCCAACGACGTGCTCGAGTTGCAGTACTACCTGAAGCCGGCGCAGCCCGGGCAGGCAGTGGTGGCCACCCCTGGTGCGGGCACCGAGGTGCCGCTCTGGATTCTGGGCTCCAGCCTGTACGGTGCCGAACTGGCGGCGATGCTGGGCCTGCCTTTTGCGTTTGCCTCGCACTTTGCCCCCGCCTATATGGAACAGGCGATAGCGCTTTACCGGGAAAAATTCGAACCCTCGGAACAGCTGGACAAACCCTACGTGATGCTGGGCTACAACGTGTTTGCGGCGGATACCAATGAAGAGGCACAGGTGCTGCAGACCACGATGATGCAAACCTTCGTGCGTCTGCGTCGCGGCACCCAGGGCAAACTCGCGCCGCCGCAGGCGGGCTACTTCGACACGCTGACGCCCCAGGAGCAGCACATGCTGACGGATATGCTGCGCTGCTCGGCAGTGGGGGATCGCAACACCGTCGCGGAGGCCATGGGGGCCTTTGTTGCTGCCACGGGTGCCGATGAGTTGATGCTCATGTCCTCAATCCATGACCACCAGCAGCGGCTCAGGTCCTTCGAGATCGCTGCCACGGCGTTTGGCTAGTCCGTCCACCCGGGCGCGCGCAATGTACAGTTTCTTCTGGCGCTCCATAGCGGTTATCGCGCTGCTGCTGGCGGCGGTGGGCATACTGTTGCCCATCATGCCCACAGTGCCCTTCCTGCTGGTCGCCACCTGGGCCGCGTCCCGCGGCTGGCCGGAACTCAATGACTGGCTGCTCAACCACCCGGACTACGGGCCGCACATCATTGCGTGGCAGGACAACGGCGCCGTCTCCCGCCGCGCAAAATGGCTGGCAACGCTGATGCTGGGCGGTAGCACCACCTTGCTGTGGCTATCCGGAGCGCCGGTCATGTTTGCCGCTATCATCACCACGGTCTTTGTGGTGGTACTCACCTGGCTGTGGTGGCGCCCGGAGCCGTGAGCGATGAGCGAGGCCCGGTTGAAAGCTCCCGACTGCGCCGCTTCGGTCAGCGTCTGGTTCAGTCGCGACACGCGCTCTGGGGGCTGACGCTGGCCTCGTTTCTGGAGTCCACGGTTGTGCCGATTCCCCTGGAAGCGCTGCTGATCCCCTTGATGCAGGCCAGGCGACATCAGTTGTTTCTGCTTGCCCTGCTGTCCCTGATCGGCTGTTTGCTGGGCGCCAGTGTCGGGTATGGCGTCGGCTTGTGGCTCTTCGACGCTCTCGGTGATCAGCTGCTTGAGTGGTTCGCCAAACCGGATCAGTTCGAGCGTGCACGCACGGCGATGGCCGACCACGGTTTCTGGTTTGTGCTGAGCGTAGGCGTGACACCGGTACCTTTCCAGATGGCGATGCTGGTCGCGGGTGCCACCGGTTATTCCTTCGCGCTGTTTATGCTGGCCTCTGCGCTGGCCCGCGGCCTGCGCTACTTCGGACTCGCTCTGCTGGTTTACTGGGCAGGTGATCAGGCGGAGACGCTATTCCGCCGGCATACGCGCTGGGTTTCTGTGGCTGCTGTGGTTCTGGTGGTCGCAGTTTTTCTATGGGTTTGAGGGAGGCGGGTGGTGATGTACCAGTAATGGAAGCCAGATGCATTGCAGGGCAACGTTTGCGGAGGTTTGCCGCAGTGAATACGGCGCAGATATATTTGACTGTTACCGCAGATGTGCCATCTACTTTGATAAAAAACCACCAAGAAGAAAATTAATGCGTCACAAGGGAAAGATTCGGTCATGGAATGACCAGAAGGGTTTCGGGTTCATTGAGCCGATGACGGGCGAGAAAGATGTCTTCTTGCATATTTCTGCATGTGGCCAGAGCAGTCGCCGTCCCGAGGTAGGCCAGATCGTTACGTATGAGGCAGGTGTAGACAGGCAAGGTCGTTATCGGGCCGCGCACGTCTTGCTCCCCGGTGCGAAGCGGCGCAACCGCAAGCACAGTCGCAGTATCACTTTGCCGCTGCTGGCCGTCGGGGCGTTCTTCATTGCGGCGGCTACAATGCTAGCCCCGGCTTTGCTGCTCGTATACGTGTTCGTGAGCGCGCTGACATTTGCCGTGTATGGGGTGGATAAATCAGCGGCTCGCAGCGGCAGGTGGAGGACATCCGAGCATATCTTGCACTGTTTGGCCTTTTTGGGAGGGTGGCCGGGAGCTGTTCTCGCTCAGAGATTTTTTCGACATAAGTCCCAAAAGTCATCGTTCAGAGTGACATTCTGGTTGACGGTGATATTTAACATCCTCGTCGTTCTTTGGTTATCAACAATCGAGATCAACCTCTCAGGGGAAGCATGGATAAAGCCCGCATGAGTTGACCCAAGCACCCCAATTCGCGCCGTTAGAGAGCCCCGCAAAGTAGGAATACTCGGGTCGGCTCGCTCAATCTACCCGCTTCTCTAGACCCCCGCCGGCTCCCGATACGCATCAATGCTCGGGCAGGAACACACCAGGTTGCGGTCGCCATACACGTTGTCTACCCGGTTCACCGGTGGCCAGTATTTGCGCTGGCGCAGTGAGGGCAGGGGGTAGGCGGCCTGTTCCCGGGTGTAGGCGTGGTCCCAGTGCTCGGCGGTGACATCCAGCAGGGTGTGCGGGGCGTTGCGCAAGGGGTTGTCCTCGGCGTCCAGGCGGCCTTCTTCCACCGCGCGGATTTCCTCGCGAATGGCAATCATGGCGTCGCAGAAGCGGTCCAGCTCCGCCAGGGACTCAGATTCAGTCGGTTCGATCATCAAGGTGCCTGCGACCGGGAACGACATGGTCGGTGCGTGGAAGCCGAAGTCCACCAGACGCTTGGCGATGTCCTCCTCGGAGATACCGCTGGCCTCCTTCAACGGACGAATGTCCACGATGCACTCGTGTGCCACGGTGCCGTTGCGGCCTGTGTAGAGCACGGGGTAGTGGCCCTTGAGGCGGTGGGCGATGTAGTTCGCGCTCAAAATCGCGACGCGGGTGGCCTGGGTCAGGCCCTCGGCGCCCATGAGCGCAATGTAGGCCCAGCTGATCGGCAGGATGGAGGCGCTGCCCCAGGGCGCTGCGGACACCACGTCGTTGCTTTCCGGCAGGCCGGGCACCGGTACCACCGGGTGTGACGGCAGGAAGGGCTGCAGGTGCGCGCCCACCCCGATCGGCCCCATACCGGGGCCGCCGCCGCCGTGGGGAATGCAGAAGGTCTTGTGCAGGTTCAGGTGCGACACGTCGGCGCCGAACTTGCCGGGAGAGGCGAGGCCCACCAGGGCGTTGAGGTTGGCGCCGTCCACATACACCTGGCCGCCGTGACGGTGCACGATGTCGCAGACATCGATCACGGTTTCTTCGAACACGCCGTGGGTGGAGGGGTAGGTGATCATGATGGCCGCGAGCTCATTGCTGTACTGCTCGGCGCGGGCGCTGAGGTCAGCCAGGTCGACGTTGCCATCGGCATCGCACTCCACAATGACCACGCGCATGCCGGCCAGCGCGGCACTGGCGGGGTTGGTGCCGTGGGCCGAGGAGGGGATCAGGCACACGTCGCGCTGGTCGTCGCCGCGGCTCTCATGGTAGCGGCGAATCGCCAGCAGCCCGGCGTACTCCCCCTGCGAGCCGGCGTTGGGCTGCAGTGAAATGGCATCGTAACCGGTGCACTCCTTGAGCATGTGCTCCAGCTCCGTCAGCAGCTCCCGGTAGCCTTCGGTCTGATCGGCGGGGGCAAACGGATGGATACCGGCGAACTCCTGCCAGGTCACAGGCAACATTTCCGTGGTGGCGTTGAGCTTCATGGTGCAGCTGCCCAGCGGAATCATCGCCTGGTTGAGTGCGATATCGCGGGATTCCAGGCGGCGCATGTAGCGCAGCATTTCGGTCTCGGAGTGGTAGTCGTTGAACAGCGGGTGCTGCAGGTAATCCACCGCGCGCTGCAATGGCTGGGGAATGCCCGAGGCGGGGGCGGGCTGCTCGCGGCAGGGGTTGGCGGGCTCCTTGCCCGTGATGACGGCGAGTAAACGGTCCACGTCCTCGGCCGTGGTGGTTTCATCCAGCGCTATGCCCAGCGTGTGCGTGCCGATAATCCGCAGGTTCATGCCGGCGTCCAGGGCCCGCTGCAGGATGGCCTGCTGCTGGTCCCCCACATTGATCGTCAGCGTGTCGAAATAGGCGTCGTTGTCTGCCGGCAGCCCCGCTGCCTGCAGGCCGCTGGCCAGCACACCGGTGAGGTAGTGGATACGCTCGGCGATGCGCCGCAGGCCCACCGGGCCGTGGTACATGGCGTAAAACGCCGCCATGATGGACAGCAGCGCCTGGGCCGTGCAGATGTTACTCGTGGCCTTTTCCCGGCGAATGTGCTGCTCGCGGGTTTGCATGGCCATGCGCAGCGCCTCGTTGCCGTGGCGATCAATGGATACGCCGATAATGCGTCCGGGAGTGGACCGTTTGAAGGCGTCCCGCGTGGCGAAAAAGGCGGCGTGTGGCCCGCCGAAACCCATCGGCACACCAAAGCGCTGGGAATTGCCCACCACCACATCGGCGCCCTGCGCGCCGGGTGACTTGAGCAGTAACAGGGACATCAGATCGGCGGCCACGGTGACCAGCGTACCGGCATCGCGCGCTTTGGCGATCAGGGGCTCCAGGTCGCGCACATGGCCGTAGGTACCCGGGTATTGCAGCAGCAGGCCAAAGGCCTCGGTGCTGCCGACGAGCTGCGCGGGGTCACCCACCACCACGTCGATATCCAGGGCCTCTGCACGGGTGCGGACCACGGCGATGGTCTGGGGATGGCAGTCCTCGGCGACAATGAACGTGCTGCTGCGGTTTTTCTTGTTTACCCGCTGCAGCAGGGTCATGGCCTCTGCGGCGGCGGTGCCTTCGTCCAGCATCGAGGCGTTGGCCAGCTCCATGCCAGTGAGGTCCATAATGGCCTGCTGGAAGGTGAGCAGCGCTTCCAGGCGGCCCTGCGAGATTTCAGGCTGGTACGGCGTATACGCGGTATACCAGCCCGGGTTCTCCAGTACGTTGCGCTGGATCACTGCCGGCGTGTAGGTGTCGTGGTAGCCAGTGCCGATGTAGGACTTGAGCACACGGTTCTTGCCGGCAATGGCGCGCAGCCGTGCCAGCACCGCCTGCTCGGTCTGTGGTGCGGCAAGGTTCATGGGTGCCTGGTTGCGGATGCGCGCCGGCACCGTGGCGTCAATCAGTGCCTCAAGGCTGTCGAAGCCGAGGGTGCGGGCCATCTCCGCCTGCTGCTCCGGTGTGGGCCCGATATGGCGCCCCAGAAACTCCTGGGAATGTTCCAGTTCAGACAGCGAAGGACGGGTCATGGGGGCTCCGGGGCGGGCGTGGCAGCAGGGTATGAAGGAAGGCGCGAATGGTAGCAGCCGGGCACCCGAGCGGCAATATTCTGTACCCCTTGTGACCAGTCTGGCACACTGCCGGGCAACGCTATCCGCCTCGCGATCAGGAGACTGCATGGAACAGGTAAACCCCGAAACTCTGGGCCTCAATGCCGCACAACTGGCGCGCATTGGTGAGCATCTGCGCGGCCGCTACATCGAGCCCGGCAAGCTGCCCGGCAGCATTACGCTGGTTGCCCGTTACGGTCGCGTGGGGCTGCTGGATGTGGCGGGGCTCAGTGATCTCGAGCGCGACACGCCGATGAGCGAGGACACTATCTTCCGCATCTACTCCATGAGCAAGCCCATCACGTCGGTGGCCCTGATGATGCTCTACGAGCGCGGGCTGTTTTCGCTGGAGGACCCGGTACACCGCTTTATCCCCGAGTGGCGCAACCTGGCGGTGCGTACGGCGGGCGCGTTTCCGCTGTTTGCCACGGCCCCCTGCGAGCGGCCCATGACCATCCGCGACCTGCTGCGCCACACCTCGGGCCTGACCTACGATTTTCTTCGCGAGACCAATCTGGATTACGCCTACCGCAAGCTGCAGGTCGCCAATCCGGCGCCGGGTTACACGCTCCAGCACATGATCGAGCAACTGGCACAGCTGCCGCTGGAGTTCTCGCCTGGAACGCGCTGGAACTATTCCGTGGCGACCGACGTGCTGGGCTACCTGATTGAAGTGATCAGCGGCCAGTCACTGCCGGATTACCTGCAGGAGCACCTGTTCGGCCCCCTGGGTATGGTGGATACCGCATTCAATATCACGCCCGACAAGGTGCACCGTCTGGCCTCCTGCTACGAGCGTGACGCGGCGAAAAAGCTGGTCTGCAACGACGACGGACAGGCCAGCCAGTTCCGCGATCGGGTGTTCTACTCGGGTGGCGGCGGGCTGCTGTCGACCGTCGGCGACTATTTCCGTTTCTGCCAAATGTTGCTGCAGGGTGGCACTCTGGATGGTGTGCGCATTCTGGGCTCACGCACCCTGGACTACATGACCGCCAATCATCTGCCCGGCGATGTCGATCTCGAGCAATACGCGATGGGCAGCTTCAGCGAGACCGAATATGAGGGCGTCGGTTTCGGCTTGGGGTTCGCCAACAGGATTGACCCGGTCAAGAACGGCAACCTGGCCTCGATGGGGAGCTTTTTCTGGGGCGGTCTGGCCAGCACGCTGTTCTGGGTGGACCCGGAGGAGGAACTGGTGGTGATTTTCATGACCCAGCTCATGCCCTCCAGTACCTTCAACCTGCGCGGACAGCTGGAATCCATGGTCTACGCCGCGCTGGACTGAGTCACTGCGGCTGCGCTAGGCTCCGGGGATCGCATAATAAAAAGAGACCCCGGAGGTTTACATGACATTCCTGCGCAGCGTGCTCTCCCTGTCGTTGCTGGCGGGCCTGACGGCCTGCTCCGATGGCACCGACACCAGCCCCGCACCCCCCGAGCCACCGCCGATCAGCATTGATACACCCAACGCCGACCGCTGCGAGATGCTCGATGCTGACAACTGCATGTTCCCCTGGCCCAGTGATGTGTTCACGGTGGCCGATGACAGCCTCGACACCGGGCGTCGGGTGAACCTGAATCAGGCGTCAATGCCGGCCAACCGGCGCGGCGACCGGGTGGACCCCTCCGAGTGGAACCGCAACGACGGTTTCTCGCCGTCGCAGATGATTCTTGCCCAGGTCCCCGGCGTGGATCTTGCGCAAACCGGCGCACCGCGGATTACCGATCTTTCCGCTTCGCTGGAGCCGGACTCGCCGGTGGTGGTGATCCGCGCCAGTACGGGAGAGCAGCATCTGGTGTTCGCCGAGCTCGACGCCAACACCGATGACCCGGCAGAACAGACGTTTATCATTCGCCCGATGGTGCAGTTCGAACGGGGCGAGCGCTATATCGTGGCGCTGCGCAACCTGCGTGACAGCAACGGCGATCTGTTGCCCGCGCCCGATGTGTTCCGTGCCTTCCGCGATGACACGTTGACCGACAATACCGCCATTGAGGAGCGCCGTGCGGCGATGGAGGCGATGTTCAGCGAGCTGCAGGAGGCGGGCGTCGAGCGCAGCGAACTCTACCTGGCCTGGGACTTTACCGTGGCCAGTGCGCGCAACATCACCGAGCGCCTGCTGCACATCCGGGATGAGGCCTTCGCCGACCTGGGCACAGCGGCCCCCGACTATGTCATCAGCACCCTGACCGATTACGCACCCTGCGACCCCGCGGGTTGCGCCGACGGCCAAGACGAGCAGATTGCGCGGGAAATCGCCGGCACGTTTTTTGTGCCGAACTTCCTCAACTCCGACGACGGCGCGCCGGGCTCGGCCTTCTACTACGCGACACCGGACGATGGCCTGCCAGACCGGCTGAACGGCGACAACCTGTTTGCCGCCAACTTCGTCTGTCGCATTCCCCGGTCTGTGGCGGAGGACTTCAGCCAGCCGCCCAAGGCGCAGGCGCGGCCCTCGCTGTATGGTCACGGCCTGCTCGGCAGCGCCAACGAAGCACGTGGTGGCACTCGGCAAAACGTCGACATCATGGCGCTGGATCACCAGATGATGTTCTGCGCGACGGACTGGGCGGG
>CEOG01022697.1_pt1 | contig 24636 bp, 23 predicted proteins | sample 530301 | NCBI WGS metagenome assembly CEOG01 (sample SAMEA2619903, study PRJEB7988) | marine metagenome | biome: marine biome (ENVO:00000447); feature: surface water layer (ENVO:00002042); material: "saline water (ENVO:00002010), including plankton (ENVO:xxxxxxxx)" | depth 5 m | reverse complement strand
ACCCTGCTCGGACTCGACCGACCCAACGTCCTGCCGACCACGCTGATCATCAACCCGGCGGGAGAATTGCTGGATACGCTGATCGGGCCACAAACACTGGAGTCACTACTGGCAGTGACGGTGCACAGCGCAGGCCCGGCTGAACAATGAGCCAGGCCCAGGGGGAGAAAGCGCGGGCCGGCGCGCGGCGCGCCGGCCCTGTGGTGGCTACAGGCTCTGGTAGTAATCCATGAGGATCCTGGCCACTTCCGGCCGGGAGAACTCAGGCGGCGGGGCTATGCCGTTGCCCAGCATCTCCCGCACCCGCGTACCCGAGAGCAGCACGAAGTCCTCCGGGCTGTGATCCGGAGCGTCGCGCATCATAACCACGCGGTCCAACTTCTTGCTGTAGGCCGTGTGGTCGGCGCGGTAGATTTCCAGCTCCAGTGCGCCGGCTGGGACTTCCTCGTCGAATATGGTCTGTGCGTCAAAGCCGCCATAGTAGTCACCGACGCCCGCGTGGTCGCGCCCCACGATAAGGTGCGTGCAGCCACAGTTCTGGCGGAAGACCGCATGCAGTACCGCCTCGCGCGGGCCCGCATAGAGCATGTCGAAACCGTAACCCGTCACCATCACGGTGTTCGGCGGGAAATAGACATCCACCATTTTCCGAATCGCCGCATCGCGCACGTCTGCGGGAATGTCACCCGGCTTGAGCTTGCCCAACAGCATGTGGATGAGAATGCCATCCGCATGCAGATCTTCCATCGCCATGCGGCACAGCTCTTCGTGCGCTCGGTGCATGGGGTTGCGGGTCTGGAAGGCGACAACCTTGTTCCAGCCGCGAGAGGCAATTTCTGCGCGAATTTCCACGGCGGTGCGGAAGGTGTCGGGGAACTCGCCGGGGAAATAAGAAAAATTCAGCACTTCAATCGGGCCGGACAATAAGGTGCGGCCGAGCGACTTGAAGGTCGCAACGCCGGGGTGCGAGGGATCCAGCGTGCGGAACACTTTCTCGGCGATAAAGTCGATCTGCGCATCGGAGACCGCTTCCACCGCGTCCACCTCCATCACTGCCAGCACCGGGTTACCCTCGGTATTCGGATCGCGCAGCGCGATACGCGTGCCGGGCTGGATGTCCGTTGCCTCGGTCAGGTTGACAATGGGCACCGGCCAGAACAGGCCGTCGACGGTCTGCAACTTCTCCGCCACACTGAGACTGTCAGCCAGGTTCATGTAGCCACTCAGCGGGTTGAAGTAACCAGCGCCCAGCATGACCGCATTGGCAGCGGCCGCTGAGTTGAGCAGCAGTGAGGGCAACTGCTCCGCCTCCTTCAGCAGCGCCTCGCGACGGGCATCGTCAGCGACGTAGAGAGGTTGCAGCTCGTCTGAGCCGTGTGGCTTGATCATGTTCGTCTCCGTTCGGGGTAAGGTAATCAGGACGTGATAATGCCGCGCTCGCGCAGCAGGGCGATGATGGTATCCACCTCTTCGGCCAGCGTTTGCTGATCCGAATGCAAATGCACCTCGGGCTTGAACGGGGCCTCGTAAGGGTCATCGATTCCCGTGAAGTTCTTGATTTCTCCCGCCCGCGCTTTCTTGTACAGGCCCTTGGGATCACGCGCTTCAGCGGCCTCCAGGGAACAATCCACAAAGATCTCGATAAAATCCATGCCCGCCGCCTCGTGCAGCTCACGCACCTGATTGCGATCGCTGGCGTAGGGGCTGATAAAGCTGCTCAGGGTGACGATACCGCAGTCCACAAACAACTTGGAGATTTCCCCGATGCGGCGGATATTCTCGGTGCGGTCGTCCGCACTGAAACCGAGGTTGCGGTTAATCCCCAGGCGCACATTGTCACCATCCAGCCGATAGGCGAGCACGCCCATCTCATTCAGGCGCCCCTCAAGCTCTACCGCCACAGTGCTCTTGCCACTACCGGACAGACCGGTGAACCATAGCGTGGCTCCTTTGTGACCCAACAACTTCTCGCGGTGTTCGCGGGTGATGTCACCCTCGTGCCAATGGACATTCGTCGCTTTTTGCTCAGCCATATGTACTCTCTCGTGCAGTGGTTCAGGTTAGTCGCCGGGCGCCCGGCGATGCTGATCGCTATTTCAGGATAAAGGCTTCCCGGTAACCCTTGAATTGCTCCTTGAGACCCTCTTCGGTCAGGCCGAACTGGTCCAGTGTGTAGGCATGTGCGGGGCGCAGTTCACGCCGGTTGGAGTCCTGCCAGCGCGCCATTTCCACACTGGCTTCGGGGGTCAGGTCCATACCGAGGAAGTCGTAGACGCGGCCGATTTCCACCATTGGCTGGCTCACCGTGTCCTTGAACCAGAGGTCCAGGAACCGCTCGGGGCCCATCTCACGGCGCACATCGATAGTGTGCTGCATGCCCTTGGCGAACTTGCGGGCCCACTGCCGCCCGACTTCCACCGGGTCGGCGGAGTCAGAATACACTTTCCACACATTGGCGATCATGCTGGCCAGCGATGGAATGGTCTCGACCGGGTCACGGTGGGATTGTACCACGCGGGCATCCGGGAAGATGCGAAACACCAGGTCCATGTAGTGCAGGTGATGTGGCGCCTTGAGTGCCCAGCGCTCGCCGCGCTGGCCGCTACGCTTCTTTTGCCACTGCAGGAACTGCAGTAACAGCTTCAGGTACTCGTAGCCAATGGTGTGATCCTGCGCCTCAATCCAGGCATCAAAACTTGGCACATGCGCCAGCGCCTGGATATTGAAGCTGTAGAAGGACTGCTCCAGCAGCATGATGTCCTCGTCCGGCTCCATGGCATCGAGCGGGTGTACGGACAGCAGCTCGGGGTTGCTGTCGACCATCATTTTCACTTCTGCCTTGGCATCGCGAATACGGCGGTCACCTGCAGCGGTGAAGTCCCAATCGAGATCCGGGCAGGGAAAACGCGTCTCGTACCAAAGCGGGGCATACATGCGATTGTCAGCGGCAATCGTCCGGTGCAACATCGTGGTCCCCGTACGGGGCAGGCCGACGATCACCAGCGGCTCCACGATCTGCTCATCGCGAATTTCCGGGTGGCGACGCAGCCACTCCTGCACGCGCAACCGGGTCGACAGGATATCCAGCATGCGCTGGGCCATTGCCGGGCGACCGATTGCGTTCAGATCTGCCTCGTGCACCAGCGACCAGAGGAGCCTTTCCAATGGCTCGCGATAGCTGTCGTCACCAAAGTCCTCAAGCCCGTCTACCGCCTTGGCCGCAGCGACCAGTGCATCTGCATCCAGCGCCGGTTCCGTCATGTTCACTCCACCTCTCCTGCGATTAATGTCTCCAGCGCGACAACACGCGTGCGCACCGGGGGATGGTCCGACGCCTCGACATAGCGCAACAACATGGCGCCACAATCATGACCGGCGGTCGTCAGCCAGTTGGGAAACGCGCTGCCGGGATCCCGGCCCGCCACCACAATACGCACGCTGCCATCCGCTTCGTAATGGGCACTGCTGCGATTGATATGGATACGATGGAAACGGTAGTCCAGCGACTCCATCCAGAAGTTCGACAGCTGGAAGTTCCAGGTCCGGCAGTCCCGCGGCGGCATGAATTCAATCAGCAGCGCCTCTTCCGGGGCCAGCTGCCAGTAGCTGTTGTGGTAGTAGATTGCCGGGTCGCCACCCGCCCGCAAACACATCTGCTGGTCATTGGGTGGCAGCGCATTGATGTGTTCGGCAAAGCCCAGCATCCAGTTGCGGAACAGGCCTGCGGTGCCGTTCACGAAAGGCACCACGCGCTGCAACTGGCGGGCGAACCCCGCCGGATCCAGCACCGGGGCCGCCTGCTGATCCAGGCACTCAATACGCAGCTCAAGCTTGGGCTCCCGCGCGCGGTCCCGAAAGGTCTGCCGCACCAGGATATTGTCCGAGGCTTCGGTCATGGGCAGCCAGTTGCCGGGCTGCGGGGTCGCGCTGACCAGCAGTTCAAATTCTCCGTTAGGGCCCAGCTCCAGATCCTCGAGGGTGATGTGGCCGGTGGGGGCCATGTCGCCCTGGCCGGCGAAGGAGCCCGCCTTGGTTTCAATGCTCAGGTATTCCACCTGCCCCGCATTACCGGTAATACGGTAGCTGCGCTGCCCGTCTACCGCACAGTTCTGGTAGAAATTGTCCGGGTTGTCGTTGCCGATCTTGGCGGTTTCGTGCGACAGGGAATAGAACTGCGGACAGGCTGGATCGCTGAACTCGAGGTGTTTTTCCAGGCTCAAACGCAACAGGCGTGTAAGGTAGCGATAGCCTTCCGCGATGCTGAGATCATCAGCAGGCACACCCTCTGCCAGGATTTCTGCACCGGCACTTTTCAGGCTCTCACAGAAGTCTTCCCATAGCTGGCCATTGCGTAACGCATCAAGCTCGGACATCGACATGATCAGGGTCCCCGCGGTAAAAAATCGAATTGGAATCAGCGACGCACAGTGTGCAGTGTTTTCGATCCCCGCGCATCACCCTCAAGGGTGACCCCTACCAGTACTGGCTGGCCAGAGACAGCAGCAGCATCAAGCCGACCAGAGGCAACAGCCAGCGTTGCAGCTGGCGCACACGCTCCGGCGGCAGGGGACGGGCAAAACGCTCACCCAGCACCACCATCAGCGCCACGGCGCTGAACACCAGCACCAGCAGCAAAAGCAATTGCGTCACCAGCCGCCTCTCCTCTGGTCCGCGGCCCTCAGGCGCCGGGCTTCAGCAGCTGGGGCGACAGGGTGGCGACCATGTTGCGCACCCCCTCGCGCCAGTCCACCCGGGTGGGGCCAATCAGTTCATGCATGCGAGCGGTGTCAATCGCCAGGCTGCCGAACGCAGCGGGGTTGTCGCGAAACTCCGGCTGCAGGCCGGTAAGCTCCGCAAGCCATGCGCACCAGTCCTCGATGCTGACCGCCTGCGATCCGCCGAAGTTGACCGTGGTCACATCGGTGCTGGCAGCCCCCAGCAGCAGGGGCAGTTTCTCGATGTAGTCATCGGTGTGCAGCAGGTTGTAGAGATTCGGTCGTTCCGGGTGCACATCGATGGGCATCCCCTGCTCCATCATCAACAGGTGGTACCAGGGCCAGCCTCCGTTGTTGCCATAGGGCACGCTGAGGCGCGCAATGGTGGCAGGAATGCCGAACTGGTGCGCAACAAAGCGACAGACGGTTTCCGCGGCAATCTTGCTGATGCTGTAGGTAGGAAACATGGAACGGTGGTTGTCGCCCAGCGGAGCATCCTCTGCCCGCGGGGCGTGGCCGGCATACTCATAGACCGCCGTCGACGACAGGTGCAGGAAAGCCTTGGCGGCACGGCAATGCAGCATGAGCCGCCCCAGCCCCTCCGCATTCGCCGCGAGGTCGTAATCGAAACTGTCTGTTTTCACCACGGCAAAGTTAAGCACGTAATCGAAGTCATCCCGCAGGTCGCTCAAGCTGTTACGGTCGGCGAGATCTGCCGCCACACAGCGTACCCCTTTGCCCTCGAGCGCGGCGCGCTGCGCCGGGTCGCTGAAACGTGCCAGCGCGGTCAACTCTGCCTGACCGGCCCAGGCGTCAATCACCGGCGCCGCCACCTGCCCGGTCGGGCCCGTAATAAGGATTTTACTGCCTGCGATTTTTGCTGCCTCGACGGTCATGTTGTCACTCCTTCAGGGATTTTTCGGCATCAGTCTAGCGTGCCGCTGCACGCCACGGCTCACCCGTTCGGGGGATCAGAACTCATCGCGGTCGGGCAGTACGCGGTACACCTCGGATATTTGCTCCGGACCGCTGACGGTGCATTGCAGATCCTGAATAAGGCCGTCCTTCAGGCTGTAAACCCAGCCATGCACTGAGAGCCCCTGACCGCGCGCCCACGCGTTCTGCACGATGGTGGTATGGCACACGTTTGACACCTGGCTGACTACATTGAGTTCACACAGCAGGTTGACCCGTTCCTCGTCGCTTTCCAGCGCCGCGATACGCCGTCGGTGACGCTGCTGCACATCCTTGATGTTGCGCAGCCAGTTGTCGATCAGGCCGTTGTCACGGTTCTCGTACGCAGCGCGCACACCGCCGCAGTTGTAATGCCCTACCACCAACACATGTTTGACCCGCAGTACATCCACCGCGTACTGCAGCACGGTCAGGCAGTTGAAGTCCGTGTGTACAACCATGTTGGCAACGTTGCGGTGCACAAACACCTCGCCGGGCAGCAGGCCGACGATCTGATTGGCGGGGACGCGACTGTCGGAACAGCCAATCCAGAGGTATTCCGGACTCTGCTGATTGGCCAGTTTCTCGAAAAAATCCGGATCAGTGGTTTTTACGGAGTGCGCCCATGCACGATTGTTTTCGAAAAGGTCGTCGATACTCCTCAAGGGCACACTGTCTCCGGACTCAGATCATAAGGGTAGAGAGGCGGCCGACCTTGAGTTGATTACCATTCCCAGCTACCGCGCTCTGCACTGCTTTCGAACCGGCGCTCTGCATTTGCCGGGCCAGCTGCGCCATGTCAACGGCAGGGTATTGCTCAGGCTCCCAGGTGACAAGGCCGAGGCTAAGCGTAACCTGAAGCACCGCTCCACGGCCATCATCTATGAGGAAATTTTCTATGTCCCGGCGAATCCTTTCCGCCACATCAATGGCGGGAGACTCGCTGGTGCCGGAAAGCAGCACCGCCAGCCGGGAATCTGACAGGCGCGCGAGATAGTCGGTGGCGCGCAGCCCGGAGGAGACACGCTCTGTCACCTTTTTCAGCACAAACCGGCCGGTGATCTCCCCGTAGTGCCGATACAACTCTTCAAACTCGTCCACCTCCAGCATCAGGACCGATAGCGCCTCGTTGGCGCGCCGTGCCCGGGCGATTTCACGGGCGATATCCTTCTCGAAACCGCGCAGGTTGCTGATCTGGGTCAGCGGGTCCAGCATGGTCAGGCGGGAAATCTGCTGTCGACTGACCGCGTTCTTGAAGCTCTGGGATACCACCGATGCCAGATGTGTCACGACCGCCCCGTCATCCGCTGTGGTCTTCATGGGCCGGTCGACAAACCCGCAGTGATAACTGCCCAGAAGCCTGCCGGAGTCGAGCAGGGGAACCAGCAGGGCATGCTGTATCCCCTGATCCGTTTTCAGGACTTCGAACATGCGCGAGTCGGTCGCATCCAGAAGGATGACTTCCGGCTCCATGTCATAGAGCTCCTGCATTTCAAACACATCGTGGTGCAGTTGCAGGTACTGGCCGTAGCGATGGCCGGAGGTCATCAGGCTCGCCAGTACGTTTTCCGGGTCATAGAGCCAAAGCTCGGCGACCCGGAAACCGAAGTGCCGCGGCATGCTCACCAGCAGTACCTCGAGCAGCGCTTCGAGGTCGGGGGCATCAAGCATCATCCGCTGCATCTGCCGCGCCTGGTCAACGAGCCAGCGGTTCAACTGAATGGTTTCGGTCAGGCGCTGCTCACGCACCTCGGCAGGGCTGGCTGGTGCGGGCGCGGCTTCGATCTCTTCACCCGGGATCACATCGTATACAGACTCATCCGACATTCGGTATCTCGCGGCTAGCAGGACGCAGGGCCCCGGTTATGGACAGAATTATTGGCAACTCAGTTTAAGCGGCCTATACTCGCGTTGCAAACACGCGCTGACTTGCCATGTAACAAACTGTTACAGCCGGATCGGCGCTGTTGCGAACCTGGGGGTGGCTACGGCCTGAGATACCGCTCTGCGGTAAACCCTTCGAACCTGACCCGGTTAGGACCGGCGTAGGGATAGGTGCACGTCTCCTGTTCATTCCGCATATCCAACCGGTTCTCTTGCGTTTATTCAAGGAGAACCCGATGAAAAGATCCTGTTATCTGTTTACCGCAGGCCTGCTTGCCGTAGCCCCGGCGCTGTCGCGGGAACTGACAGAGGTGGTGGTCACCGCCGAATGGCGCGATACCCCGCTACTGAACCAGTCGGCATCGACAACGGTACTCAGCAGCGATGTGCTGAGGGAACGATCTGCGCAGCACCTGGAAGAGGTGCTGAACGTGATCCCGAATCTCAACTACGCCGGTGGTGCCTCCCGCGCGCGGTTCTTCCAAATCCGCGGCATCGGCGAACGCAGCCAGTTCCAGGAACCGCTCAACGCATCCGTGGGCCTGCTGGTCGACGGCATCGATTTCAGCGGCCTGGGCGCCATTGGCACTCTGTTTGACGTCGCTCAGGTTGAAGTGCTGCGCGGCCCACAGGGTACGCTGCACGGCGCCAACGCCCTCGCCGGGCTGGTGAACATACGCAGCGCCGCTCCGGAGAGCAGCCCGGGTCTGCGGCTGGAAGCCACGGTGGCGGACTACAACACGCAGGCACTGGGGATTGTGGGCACCGGGCCGCTGGCCGGCGAGCAGCTTCTGTATCGCGTGGCGGTGCAGCAGTACCGCAGTGACGGTTACTACGACAACGACTTTCTGCGCCGGGGCGACACCAATGAACGCGATGAGACCACCGTGCGAGCCCGCCTGCGCTGGCTCATCTCGGCCACCGACACCGTCGACCTGAGCGTGACGCTGGCCGACATCGACAACGGCTACGATGCGTTCTCGCTGGACAACACGCGACGCACGCTGTCCGACCAGCCGGGCCGGGATCGCCAGGACACCAGCGCCGCCAGCCTCACCTGGGCCGCCGCACGCCCGGCATTGGACCTCGAGACCGTGGTCACAATCGCCACCAGCGACACCGAATACAGTTTCGACGAGGACTGGAGTTTTGTCGGGATTGCACCGGAACTGGAATACAGTTCCTTCGACCGCTATCTGCGCGACCGCGACAGTTTCAGCGGCCAGCTGCGCTTGCTGTCCAATGAACAGTCGCGACTGTTTAACGGGCGCAGTGACTGGACCGCGGGGGTCTACTATCTGGGTGACCGCGAGGATCTGGACCGGGAGTACACCTACCTCGACGCGCCTTTCGACAGCCGCTACGACACGGACACGACCGCCGTTTTCGGGCAGCTGGATACCCGCCTCACAGAAAGCCTGACGCTCTCCAGCGGCCTGCGACTGGAGCGCCGACGCACCGACTATGCCGACAATAACGGCGTGGCCGAGCGGGTTGCCAAAAATCTCTGGGGTGCGCGGCTGGTGCTCGAGTACCAGCCTGCGGACAGCGCGCTGTGGTACGGCGGCATTTCCCGCGGCTACCGCGGCAATGGCGTGAACGCCGGTATTCTGGCCAGCGCGGGTGCCACCAGCGACCCCGGACAGCAAACGCTGCTCACGAGCCTGGGCCGCTTTGATGAGGAAACACTGCTCAACTTTGAAGTCGGCTATAAGGCCGAAGCACTGCAAGGACGGCTGCAGGGACGCCTCGCCCTGTTCTACATGGACCGGGATGACCAGCAGGTAAAAGGCTCCCTGGTGCTGCCGCGAGATGATGGCAGTACCGCATTCCTCGACTACACCAACAATGCTGCCAGGGGACACAACTACGGACTGGAGCTCGAAATCGACTGGCTGGCACACGAGGCGCTGGAGCTGTACGCCAACCTGGGCCTGCTGGAAGCCAGCTTCGACCGCTATATCAACGCAGAGGGTACCGACCTCGCCGGGCGCGACCAGGCCCATGCGCCCGGCTACCAGGCGGCGCTGGGCGGCCGCCTCGCGCTCACCCGGCAGCTCTACGCGCGTATTGACATCGAGGCACGCGACAGCTTCTATTTTTCCGACCGTCATGACCTGCGCTCAGAGGCCTATGAACTGGTACACCTGCGCCTTGGCTGGGCGGAGGCGGATTGGGAAGTCGCGCTCTGGGCACGCAACCTCGCTGACAGGGACTACGCGACGCGGGGCTTCGGCAGCTTCGGCAACGACCCACGCAAAGACTATGCTGTCGAGCCCTACTACCAGTTCGGCGAACCACGCAGCGTGGGCCTGACGGCCAGCTATCAATTCTAGAAACAGGACATCCCGTATGGACATCACCGCAGAACTCAGCCTGTATCCGCTGCAGGAGGACTACATTCCCGTCATCAAGCGCTTCATTGAGCAACTGGCGGCAAGCGAGGGTCTGACTGTGGTGACCAACGCCATGAGCACGCAACTGAGCGGTGATGCGGGTGCCGTGTTCGCTACGGTACAAGCGACCCTGGAAGCGAGTCATCGCGACTTCGGCAAACAGGTGCTGGTCTGCAAATTCATTCCCGGACGGTTGCCGATTAAACCGGCATGAGCGCTGACGGCGTTCTCGCGCAGCTGGCGGCAGGAGCCGCCACGCTTTCCGGCTGGGAGTTGGCCGCGGTGGTGCTGGGGGTGGCGTACCTGTTGCTGGCGGTGCGGGAGAGCCTGTGGTGCTGGTATGCCGCCTTCATCAGCACCGCCATTTTCCTCTGGCTATTCTGGCAGGTCGGGCTGCTGATGGAATCCGCTCTGCAGGTTTACTACCTGGGCATGGCGCTCTACGGCTGGCACCAGTGGCGAGGGGGCGCGAGCGGCGCAGCACAGCAGAGCTTGCCGATCAGCGTCTGGCCGCTGCAGCGACATATTCTGGCCATTGCCAGCGTGCTGCTGGCCAGTGCCGCCAGCGGTGCGCTGCTCGCCAGGCACACCGATGCCGTGCTCCCCTACGTCGACTCCTTCACCACCTGGGGCAGCATACTCACGACCTGGATGGTGGCGAGAAAACTGCTGGAAAACTGGCTTTACTGGCTGGTCATCGACAGCGTTTCCATTTACCTGTATCTGGAGCGCGGCCTTTTCCTCACCGCCGCGCTGTTTGCCGTGTACCTGGTCATCGTCGTGTTCGGTTACCGGCGCTGGCACCAGCACTATCGACTGCAATGCGCCAGCGCCTGAGACATGCGCTGGACACGTGGCGCAAGTGGCAGGTTGATGACCTGCGACTAGCACCTCGCGTACTGGGTCGATTGGGCGGCGGCCTTAGCAACCAGAGCTTTCTGGTAAGCAGTGGCAACCGCCAGTTCGCATTGCGGCTGACGGGCGACGACCCTGGGGCGGACCTACCCGGCCTGCAGACGGAATGGCAGGCGCTGCGGCTGGCACATGAGGCCGGCCTCGCGCCGGCGCCACGTTATCTCAACGAACAGGCGGGCGTTCTGGTGTGTGACTATCTGCCGCCCGACCCCGGCGGCGCCGTCACGCCCGCAGCCCTGGGCCGGCTGCTGCAGCGTATTCACCAGCTGCCCGAGTTGTCTGCAATCCGTGCTGTAGGCGAACGCTGCGAGCAGGCCGCGTGGACCATCCGACAGGAGCAGCCCGCGCTCTGGCGGGCACTACAACCGCTGGCGGCGCGCGCGGCACCGTTCATCGCGCAGCTCGAGACGGTCGGCCCTCACGCCACCTGCCACAACGACCTGTTGCGCGCCAACCGTATCGTGAGCGGTGGGCGCGTCTGGGCGATTGACTGGGAGTATGCCGCTGCCGGCCCGGTATGGTTTGACCTTGCGGCAGTCTGCGCGGGCGATGAACTTGACGAGACCGCGCGCCGGACTCTGCTGGAAAACTACCTGCAAACGCCTGCCGCCACCCGGGATTGGCAACGGTTGGCGCTGTTTGAGTGTGGCTACCGCCTTCTGGAACTGCTCTGGCATCTCCGCACACACACCGCACCGGCCGCGGCCAGCCTGGAGCAGAAGCGGGAACGCCTGGAGCGCTGCATCACCTTCCTCGAAAGCCACTGACAGGGCCCCGGGATAGCGAATCCCTGCCACGCCACAGCGGGCGGCGTCAGTCGCGGAAATTGGTAAACTGGAGAGGCACATCAACGACGTCGCTCGCGCGCAGCAGGGCAATAGCCTGCTGCAGGTCGTCGCGCTTCTTGCCTGTCACCCGCACCTGCTCACCCTGGATTTGCGCCTGTACCTTGAGCTTGGCCTCCTTGAGATGCTTGACGATGGCCTTGCACTGCTGGCTGTCGAGACCATTGCGCAGCGTCACCGTCTGGCGCACCAGCTTGCCGCTGGTAATCGGGTCCCCAATATCCATCGCTTGTGGATCGATGTCACACTTGATTAATGCACTGCGCAGCATGTCCTCCATCTGCGCCAGCTGGAATTCCACCTCCGCATGCAGCGCAACGCTATGCCCATCCCGCTCGAAACCCGCATCAATGCCCTTGAAGTCGAAGCGGTTAGTGACAATCCGGGCCGCCTGATCCACAGCGTTGGTCAGCTGGTGCAGGTCGACTTCCGATACAACGTCGAAAGATGGCATAGTGCGGTTCCCCGGTTCAGGTAATCAAACAGGAGCACCATGTTAATCAGCCGGCACCGCATTGCAATCCCCGCAGTACGCTGAATGCGCTCACGCCACTGGCATATTCTCGGTGCCGGTTCCATTGGCAGCCTGTTTGCCTGCCTCTTCGACGAGGCGGGCATCAGCTGCTCGCTGTTGCTGCGGGACGGCGATCCGGCACTGGCGCAGAAGACGCGGCGCATCCAGTTGCTGGCAGATGGCCTGACCAGCGAACACAGTTTCCCGGTTGCCACCGGCGCGAACGCCGCACCGATTCACTACCTGCTGGTCTGCACCAAGGCCTACGACCTGCTGGATGGCCTTGCCGGTTTGCAGCCCTGGCTCGCCCCGAACGCTGTGGTCGTCCTGCTCGCCAATGGTCTGGGCTATCAGCAGACAGTGGCGACACAGTGGCCACAGCTGGCCGTGTTCAGCGGCAGCACCACCGAGGGAGCGTTCCGCGAGACGGGCCAACGTGTGCGGCGGGCCGGGCACGGCACCACATGGATAGGTGGCCAGGGAATACAGGACGCCCCGGACTGGTTCAGCGACTGGCAGTCCATTGATACTCGCTGCGGCTGGACGAAAGACATCGATACGGTCCTGTGGCGAAAGTTCGCCATCAACTGCGCCATCAACCCTCTCACCGCGCTACACCGGTGTCGCAATGGCGCACTGGCGGAGCCCGGACTCGCCGATGAGGTGCGCGCACTGTGCCTGGAGATTGCAGCCATCGGGCAGGCCGCAGGCCAGGGAGAGGCTGTTGCGGAACTCTACCGGTCCGTGATGGAGGTTGTGGCGGCCACCGCCGACAACCGCTCATCCATGTTGCAGGATGTGCTCGCGGGGCGCCCCACGGAGATCGGGTTTCTGACCTCCTTCCTCGTTGCCACGGCCGACGCACTGGGGATTGATGCCACACACAACAAGGCGCTGCTGGCCGCGTTGCGACCCGCAACCCACCCAGTCGGCTAGGGATCAGCCGCAAACAGCTCTGCCGCCGCCCTGCCCGTCAAGGCGCGCCAGCGATGTTCGGGGGCACCCGTTGGCACCAGCGCCTGCCGATAGCGATACGCGCCCCCGCGCTCACGCTCAAGGCCAAGCACGCACAGCGCAGGGCTGCACTGCAGGGCGACGCGCAGCGTCTCCGGCGGCGGTGGCAGATTGTGGTCCAGTACGGTGGGGTAGAAGGGCGGCGATTCACCGTGAAACAGCAGCCCCGGGCGCTCCGCGAGTATTTGCTCGCGCACCAGCGCCAGCACACCCTCCACCCCGCCAGCGTTCGAGATCGCTGCAGTCCCTGGCTCGAGCACTACAAGCGGACGTGGCACCGTTACCCGCTGATCCCTTGGCCAGAGCGCGACGAGCACCCAGGCCGTCACGCACGTCAGCGCGGCGGCCGCCGCGATCCAGTGCCGGCGGCGCCAGTGACGCCCCACCCCCAGCACCGACCACTGCCCCGATCGGCGCGGCATACGGGAGCGCCCCTGACGGCTCAGACTGCGGGGGATCTGCAACGGCAGATCATCGCTCTCCTCGGTCCGAAAAAAGCGCTCGGCCTCATCACGCAGCGGTGAACGCAGCTGTCGCGGCTGCGCCGTCGCCATCCTGTGCAGCTGCCGCCGCACCTCATGGGTATTCGAAGGGCGCTGCGCAGGATCGGCCGCCAGCAGGCTGCCGATCAGGGCCTCCAGCCCGGGCGGCGGCGTCGACCCGTCCACCAGGGTGGCAGGCAGCCCGGGGGAAGCGCCGCGCAACAGGGCCTCGCTGTCCAGACCGTGGCGGCCCTGGAAGGGATGACGACCCGCCACCAGCCGGTACAGCAGACACCCCAGGGCGAAGAGATCCGAGCGCACATCCTGCGGCTTGCCCAGCAGCTGCTCGGGCGAGACGCAGCTGAGACTGCCACGAGCAGTGGCAACCGTGCCCTGCTGCGCCGCGAGCCCGAAATCGGTCAGCTTTACGCGCCCCTCGGAGGTCACCAGCACGTTCCCGGGCTTGATGTCACCGTGCACGATACCCCGCGAGCGACCGGCGGCGATGGCAGCGGCAACGTCACTGGCGACAACCAGACTGCTGGCCAGAGACAGCTCCCGCTCCGCGAGGAGCTCCTCCAGGTCACAACCGGGTACGTATTCCATGATCATGGCGAGGTGCGTATCACCGGCGATCACATCATGAATCGTGACCACCCGCGAGCTGTCCAGCGAGGCCACCGCCTGCGCCTCGCGCAGCACGCGACGGCTCTGCGCCGGCTCTGCCGGCAGGGCATGGATTTTGGCCACGATGCGTCGCCCGAGGCGATCATCAACACCCAGGAAAACCGACCCCTGCCCCCCGCGCCGAATGAGTCGCAGGATCCGGTAGGGACCGATGCGATCGCCGCTGCTCAAGCGTCGCCACGTCCCGCGGGCGCAGCACGGTGTTGCGCCAGGCGGCTGCGCAGGGCAATCGCCGAGACACGCAAGGCCGTGGCGGCGGCGGCCACGTCGTGGTCGACACGCGCGAGTGCCTCCTGCAGTTCTGCCTCTGGCACCTGTGCGGCCAAGCGCAGGCCCAGCGCAGGCAATCGCCGGTAAAGTGCCTGGCGGCTCATACCCGCCCTGCGCGCCGCAGCGCTCACCTCGTACCGCTCCTGCTTCAACAGCGCGCGCAGTGCGTCGTCACCCAGCTCCACCGCAGCCAAAGCGTGCGCCCCGCTGGGGGCATCGGCGACATTTGCGGCAACGGGTTGCGACAGCATTGCCGGCAGCAGGCCATCTTCACCCTGCAGCACAATCTGCCGCGCACAGTTAGCCAACTCACGCACGTTGCCGGGCCAGTCGTAGCGTTGGCAGAGGAAGAACAGCTCTGCCCACTGCGCGACTTCCAGGGGGTCGCTCTCAGGCGTGGGTAACCGGGAGGGTGAGCCGGTTTCCGCACAAGCCTGTTGCAGGAAGTAACAGAGCAACTCGCCTATGTCCTCGGGGTGTTCGCGCAGCGGGGCGAGGCGGATCTCAGCGCTGCCCAACCGGTGTCGCAGTGCGCTGCGAAACGTGCTGTCCGGGCCTTCCAGGGGAGCATCGGTTGCCGAAATAACACGCACATCCACCGTGCGCAGGGCACCGCCCACCGGCTGTATTTCGCGCTCCTGTAGCGCGCGCAACAGCTGCGGCTGCACCTCGGCAGGGGTGTCGCCCACTTCGTCAAGAAACAGGCTGCCCTTCTCGGCCTGCTGGAAATAACCGACGCTGTTGCGCTCCGCGCCAGTGAAGGCGCCCCTGGCGCTGCCAAACAACACTGCAGCCGCCACCCCGGGGGGAATCGCCGCCATGTTGACGGGTACCAGCGGGCCCGCAGCGCGCTCGCTGGCGCAATGCACCGCCCGTGCCACCAGCTCCTTGCCGCTGCCCGTCTCACCTCGAATCAGGACGTCCAGGCCGCAGCGCGCAAATCGCGCAATATCGCGGCGCAGCGCACGCATGTAATCGCTGCTGCCGTGCAGGCCGGCAAACGGCGCTGCAGACGGCACCTCCGCCGCGGGCACTTCCCCGACATCAGGTGGAAAAGCGGGCGGCTCACGAAGCAGCAACACAACACTGTGGGCCAGTTGCAGCACAATGCCCCTGCGCAAATCCGCGGCAGTGAAGTCCCGCGCCTCCTGCACCCATTCGCCGTTCAGCCGGCAGCGACAGGCATCAGCCACAGGTGCCAGGGTTACCCCGGCGTCACGAAATCGCATACGCAGCGCCTGGCGACTGACATGCGGGTCATCCAGAGGGCGTTCCACGCTGCCTCCGGCGCGCACAAACCCCGGCTGCTGCCTCCCAAGTACCAAAGGCTTGCGACGTGAGCCTTTAAGCACCCAACGTTCGCCAATGCGCTCCACATCGGGGTGAAAAACAATGGTGAGCACGCATACCCGACGCGCAGGAGCGGATGTCAGCTGCGCAAACACCGAGGGCAGCGTCGCATCCATGCGGTCTTGTTCCTGCATAGGCAAACCCGCGCTTCAATGCGCTCCGCTGGCTTTAACAGAAAGCCTAGCAGATGAAGGCCCACTTTGCCCCCGCGCGGTCGCATCTGACGAAACGCGCGCTACAGCGGGTCGGGATTCAGTCGATGATCGCCACCAGGGCAATCGCCACCACCCAGATTACGGCACTGCGCGTCAGCAGAGCGCCCAGGGCCTGCATGTCGTCCGCTGCGGTCTGCACATCGGCATCCGGACCCGCACTGTACACCGCTGCAGTGCCCACATCGCCGAGCAGCTCAGCGGGGACTCGAGCAGTATCCAGCAGAGCGCCAAAGAGCGCATCGCGGCTGTGCATGAAGTCGCCGGCCAATGCAAAGGTCAGCGCCAACAGGCGAGCCGGAACCCAGTCGACGACAAACAACACCCTGGCAGCGGCACGCTCCGGCGCCTGCTGCGCTTCCAGCTGCAGCAGACGGTAGCCGAAGGCCCAGGCCGGACCCAGCAGCACAAACACCAGCACAACCGCAAACCAGCGTTGATAGCCGTCGTAGAGCAGTCGCGCCTGCAGCCTGCGCCACGCGTCGTCCGCATCCCCCTCGCTGGCAGCGCGCACCAGATCATCAGCCTGCAGGGCACCGCAGAGGAACAGCCAGGCGGTTTCCGGATTGCCACGCTCACAGTGCGCGCGATACTGCACCAGGCGCGCGTGAAAGTCGCCGCGACCAAAGCTGAATAGCAGGACCAGCGCCGCAAGCAGTATCCAGGGCAGCCCGAACAGCACCGGCGCCAACAGCATCAGCAGCGCGCCCAACAGCAGCGTGGGCAGCAGCACGAGCAACAGCAGTTGCACCGCGTCCAGCAGACCGAGTGCCGCCACACGTTCGCGACAGTCGTACCACCAGCGGTCGCGATGCAGCCAGGGCTCGGCACCCCAGAGTTGCCGCAGTGCCAGTGCGAGAATGAGTGCGAGAAATGTCATGCGGCGTCTCCTGCGGGTGCCAGGCTGGCACGGTAACGCGGCCAGTCGAACACGGCGCCCGGATCGGTCTTTCTTCCGGGGGCGATATCGGCGTGACCCGCGATGTGATCGTGACACAAGCCCGGGTAAGACGCGATCAGGGTATCGGTCAGGGCCGCGAGGGTCGCGTACTGCGCATCCGTGTAGGGAAGTTCGTCAGTCCCTTCCAGCTCTACTCCGATGCTGAAGTCGTTGCAGTTCTCCCGACCCCGCCAGCAGGACTGTCCGGCGTGCCAGGCACGCAACCCCGTTGCGACAAACTGCACCAATTCACCGCAGCGGCGAATCAGAAAATGTGCCGACACTTCCAGACCGCGTATTTCCGCGTAGAACGGGTGCGCCTTCCAGTCCAGGCAATTGGTAAACAACTGCTCGATGGCGTCGCCACCGAAACACCCCGGCGGCAGGGAGATGTTATGGATCACCAGCAGTTCCACCGCGGCGCCCAGCGGCCGCGGGCCGCAGTTCGGTGAAGGCACTCTGCGCGCCTGATCAATCCAGCCCTGGTCGAGTGTATAGCGCATGCCAGCCCCACTGCGTGAAGCCACATCATAATCCAGCACCCGAGGGGGCTCAACGCATCGCCGGTGGGCTGCTACAATTGCCCTTTTCACCCACCCGGCCGATGGCCATGGAAACCCGCTCTATGCCCGCACTCACCGACACGGATATTCAGGACAATGTGCGCGCCGCGCTGGCGGAAGATATCGGTAGCGGGGATATCACCGCGGCACTGATTCCTGCTTCGGCCATGGCCACAGCGCGCGTGATCACCCGTGAAGATGGCATCCTCTGTGGCCGCGCCTGGGTGGACGCCGTGTTCGCGGCGGTGGACCCCTCGCTGCAGCCGGATTGGGCGGCGGCGGACGGCGACCGGATCGCGGCCAACAGCACTCTGTTCACCGTGCGCGGCCCGGCGCGCGGACTGCTCACCGCCGAACGCAGCGCGCTCAACTTCCTGCAGTTGCTCTCGGGTACCGCAACCCGCTGCCACCATTACGCCTCGCTGGTCGCTGGCACCGGCGTGCGCCTGCTGGATACACGCAAAACGATTCCGGGGCTGCGCAACGCGCAGAAGTATGCGGTGCGCTGCGGTGGCTGCCACAATCACCGCATGGGCCTGTACGACGCGTTTCTGATCAAGGAAAACCACATCAGCGCCTGCGGTGGCATCGCCGCTGCGGTGCGTGCGGCACGATCGGTGGCTGCCGACAAGCCGGTAGAAGTGGAGGTGGAAAGCCTCGACGAGCTGCAGCAGGCACTCAGCGCCGGGGCGGACCGGGTCATGCTGGACAATTTCAGTCTGCAGGACATGCGCGATGCGGTAGCGGTGGTGGCCAGGCGACTGGAACTGGAGGCCTCGGGCAACATCACGGAAGCCAACCTGCGCAGCGTGGCGGAGACCGGCGTGGACTTTATTTCCATTGGTGCCCTGACCAAGGACACCCGGGCGCTGGATCTGTCCATGCGCCTGCTGGACTGAGAGCTGCCCGGCAACTAAACCAGAGGTACTGTGCTCACCACCACGCCGTTATTGTCGGCATAGATATAATCCCCGGGGGCGATACGCGCTCCGCCGAACTGCAGGCAAATGTCCCGCTGCCCCTCTCCGCGCTTTTCCGTCTTCAACGGTGTTGCGCCGAGGGCTTTTACACCCAGGGGCGTGACCCCAATCTCGTCCACGTCACGCACCGCGCCGTTGATCACCAGACCCGACCAGCCGTTGCGCGCCGCTTCCTCCGCCAGCATGTCGCCGAGCAGGGCACGGCGCAGTGAACCGCCACCGTCCACCACCAGCACCCTGCCTGCGCCCGCTTCGCCTACCGCCTGCTTGACCAGTGAATTGTCTTCATGGCATTTGATCGTGACCGCCCGACCGGCAAACCGCGGGTGTGCACCGAAATTGCGCCACTGCAGTTCCAGAACCTGCGTATCGGGAGCGGCGTCGGTCAGGTCCGGGGTTGAAAACGGCTGCATGGCGGCCTCCTACAGCCAGTCGACGGGGTATTCCGCGAGCGCCTCGGGGCCCGCCATGATGGCACCGGCATGGGCGCGACAGCGCGGCAGCACCTGCTCTGCGTAGAACCGGGCTGTGGCGATTTTACGCTCATAGAAGGGGTTTTCGGCGCCGCTGTCCAGGCGCTCCTGCGCGACCAGGGCTGAGCGCGCCAGATGCCAGCCACCGAACAAGTAGCCGCACTGCATCATGTAATCGAAGGATGCGCCCAGCGCCTGATCCGGTGCCGTCTGCAGCCCTTCCAGCAACCGGGCTGTCGTCTCCTCGACATCCGCCAGCGCCGCCGCCAAGCGGTCCGCAATGACGGCCAGCGCCGGTTGCCCGGCGTCACGCAGCGCCGCCACCGTGGTCGCAACATCGGCCAGCGCATCGCGCATCGCCCCGCCCTGGTCACGGCCCAGTTTGCGGGATACCAGGTCCGCCGCCTGAATGCCGTTTGTGCCCTCGTAAATGGAGGTGATTCGCACATCACGCAGGTACTGTGCGGCACCGGTTTCCTCGATATAGCCCATGCCGCCATGCACCTGCACACCCAGGGACGTCAGCTCCTGGCCCACTTCTGTCATCCAGCCCTTGATCACCGGGATCATCAGGTCAATGCGGAATTGGTGCCCCGCGCGGTCAGCCTCAGATCCCCGATGCGCCAGATCCATGGTGACCGCTTCCGCATACACCAGCGCGCGCATGGCCTCGATCAGCGCGCGCATGGTCAACAGCATGCGCCGGACATCGGGATGCTCAATAATCGCCACACCGCCCTGTACACGCTCCCGCGCATAGGCAACCGCCTTCTGGTAGGCACCCTCTGCGGCCCCCAGACCCTGTACGCCCACTTTGAGACGGGCTTCGTTCATCATGGTGAACATACAGGCGAGACCGCGGTTTTTTTCACCAACCAGGTAACCCAGTGCCCCTTCATTATCACCAAAGGCCATCACGCAGGTGGGGCTGCCATGGATGCCCAGCTTGTGCTCGGTGGACACCGGGTAGACATCGTTGCGCGCCCCAAGGCTGCCGTCCTCGTTCACCAGGAATTTGGGCACCAGGAACAGGGAGATACCGCGGCTACCCTCGGGGGCATCGGGCAACTTGGCCAACACCAAATGGATGATGTTGTCGGTCGCATCGTGGTCACCCCAGGTGATGTAGATTTTCTGCCCGTGAATACGGTAGTGATCACCCTCCGGTACCGCACGTGTTTTCATGACGCCGAGGTCGGATCCCGCGCCGGACTCCGTGAGGTTCATGGTGCCGGCCCATTCCCCGGAATGCATCTTCGGCAGGTAGCGCTGTTTCAGCTCTTCACTGGCATGGGCATGAATCGCAAGCGCCGCGCCCGAGCTGAGCATGGGCGCCAGCCCGAAAGCCAGATTGGCACTGTTCCACATCTCACAGGCCGCCGTGGCATAGAGCTCGGGCAGGCCCTGACCGCCGTAGGCCGGGTCCGAGGAGATGCCCATCCAGCCCCCGGCGCCCAGCTGTTGCAGCGCCTCACCGTAACCCGGGCTCAGTGTGACCGCGCCATCGCGGCAGGTCGCAGGATGTTCATCACCCACGCGGCGCAACGGCGCCAGCACATCGGCGGCGAGCCGGGCGCCCTCGTCGAGCAGTGCGGTGCTCAGGTCCGGACCCACCCCGAGCTCTTCAAAGGCGGGCAGTGAACCCAGGGCTTGCCCCACGTCCAGCACCTCGTCAATCAGAAACGTCATGTCCTCAATCGGGGCGCGGTAGCTGCTCATGGTGATGGTGTCCTCGTCAGTCCGGGTGATGATCAATGCCACAACTGTCGCGCCTGAGCGCTTTGTATGACTTGGCAATTCTAGCGAAAGGACTATAATTTTCACAATCTATGAATCGCATCCCCGCCATTCCTTCGGTGAATGCTACATGTCGACCAAACTGAACCGTATCGACCTCAACCTGCTGGTCTACCTGGATGCCCTGCTGCGCGAACGCAACGTGACCCAGGCCGCCCACCAGTTGAACCTTTCACAACCGGCCATGAGCAACGGCTTGCGCCGCCTGCGGGACCTGTTCGACGACCCCCTGCTGGTTCGCACCTCCGATGGCATGACCCCCACCGAGCGCGCCCTGGAACTGGAGCCACAGGTACGCGAGGTGCTGATGAATATCGAGCAGGCCGTGCAGCCACGCTCCGCCTTTGCGCCGGAACAGGCACAGAGGGTGTTCCGCATCATGGCCAGTGACTATGCGGAATCCACCCTGCTGCCGGCGGTGCTGGGCAAATTGCGACTGCAGGCGCCGGGCCTGACCCTGGACATCATGACCCCCTCCGATGTGAGCTTCCTGGACGTCGAGCGCGGCAAGGTCGACATGGTGATCAACCGGTTCGATTCGATGCCGCAGTCCTTTCACCAGATCCACCTCTGGAATGACAGCTTTTCCTGCCTGCTGAGTCCCGAGAACCCGGTGCTTGAGGACTTCACCCTGGAAAACTACCTGCAGGCCAAGCACATCTGGGTGAGCAAGACCGGCATGGGTGTCGGCGTCGGTGTCGACCCCGACGACGTGCAGCGGCTGGGCTGGGTAGACAGCGCACTCGCGAGGCTCGGGAAGAAGCGCCAGATTCGCGTGTTTACCCGCCACTACCAGGCGGCCATGACACTGGCAGAGCAGAACGACCTGATTGTCACCCTGCCCACGCGGGCTGCCCTGCTGAAACGCAACAATCCTCGGGTCGTGTTGCGGGAACCGCCACTGGAGATCCCGCCGCTGGAGTTGAAAATGGCCTGGAGCCCCCTGTTGCAACACAACCCCGCCAACCGCTGGCTGCGCAAACTGATCGCCGACACCGCACGAGAGATGAATAACCAGCCCCCGCTGCCCTGAGCCTGAGGCTGGGCACTCGGGTCGCACCTCATTATTCATGAAAAGAATGACCGCGATAAAAACGATAAATTGGATAAATTAAGCCTGCTCGCCTTAGACTAGCATTTTTACCGTGGGCGCATGGCGTGCCCCGCAGTCAGAGGAATGAAGCCCCATGAGCGAGCGCATCACTGAAGGTGGCCTGCACATTGACGCAGCCCTGCACAGCCTTCTGGAACAGGACATTGCACCCGGCACCGGGGTGAGCCCGGAGCAGTTCTGGCAAGGTCTCGATGGCATCGTACGCGACTTTGCACCGCGCAATCGGGACCTGCTGGAGACCCGTGCCAGCCTGCAGGCGCAGATTGACAACTGGCACCGCTCCAACCCCGGGGCAGACTACGACCGCGCACAGTACAAGACCTTTCTGGAGTCCATTGGTTACCTGCTGCCGGAGCCCGCAGACTTCGCCATCAGCACAGAGAACGTTGACCCGGAGGTCGCCACACTGGCAGGGCCGCAACTGGTGGTGCCGGTCATGAATGCGCGCTACGCCCTGAACGCGGCCAACGCCCGCTGGGGCAGTCTCTACGACGCCCTTTACGGCACGGATGTGATTCCCGAAGAGGGCGGAGCTGAGCGCGCCGGTGCCTACAATCCTGTGCGCGGCGAGCGCGTGATCGCCTGGGCCAAGAACTTCCTCAACACCCATTGCCCGCTGTCGACGGGCGATCACAGCCAGGCGACGGCCTACACCGTGGTGAACGGTGCCCTGCAGGTGGTGCTGAGCGGCGGCCAGATCAGCTCGCTGGCGACACCGGCACAGTTTCGCGGCTACCGGGGCGAAGGCAACGCACCTACCAGCGTCCTGCTCCGGCACAACGGCCTGCACATCGAAATTCTCATCGACCCATTGAGCCCCATTGGTGCCAGCGACCCCGCCGGCGTCAAAGACGTGGTGCTGGAAGCTGCACTGACCACCATCCAGGACTGCGAGGACTCCATCGCGGCGGTGGATGCCGCCGACAAGGTCCTGGTGTATCGCAACTGGCTCGGCCTGATGCGCGGCGACCTCGAAGACTCGTTCCGCAAGGGAGAGCAGACCCTGACCCGCCGCCTCAACCCGGACCGCGTATTCACCGCGCCGGATGGCAGTGAACACGTGCTGCCGGGGCGCAGCCTGATGTTTGTGCGCAACGTCGGGCACCTGATGACCAGTGACGCCATCCTCCATGACGGGGGCAGGGAGATCCCCGAGGGCATCATGGACGGCATGTTCACCACCATGATCGCCCTGCATGACCTGCGTGGCACAGGCACCCTGCGCAACTCGCGCCAGGGCAGCATTTATATCGTCAAACCGAAAATGCACGGCCCGGACGAGGTCGACTTCACCTGCGCCCTGTTTGATCGCATTGAAGACGCCCTGGGCCTGGCGCGCCATACCATCAAACTGGGCATCATGGACGAGGAGCGCCGCACCACGGTCAACCTGAAAGCCTGTATCGAACGCGCCCGGGAGCGTCTGGTATTCATCAACACCGGCTTCCTTGACCGCACCGGCGACGAGATCCACACCAGCATGGAAGCCGGGGCCATGACACCCAAGGGCGCCATGAAACAGGAGCCCTGGATCAACGCCTACGAAGACTGGAACGTGGACACAGGCCTCGCCTGCGGCTTGCAGGGCAAGGCGCAGATCGGCAAAGGCATGTGGGCAATGCCCGATCTCATGGCGGACATGTTGCAGGCCAAGGTCGCACACCCCAGGGCCGGCGCGAGCACCGCGTGGGTGCCCTCGCCCACGGCGGCCACCCTGCATGCCACGCACTACCACACCATTGACGTGGCACAGCGCCAGGAGGAACTCAAATCACGCCCGCGGGCGTCGCTGGATGACATCCTGTGCATTCCCCTGAAAGGCGCCGCAGGCCTGAGCGCCGGGGACATCCAGCGGGAGCTGGACAACAATGCCCAGGGCATTCTCGGCTATGTGGTGCGCTGGATCGACCAGGGCGTGGGCTGCTCCAAGGTTCCCGACATCCACAACGTTGGCCTGATGGAAGATCGCGCCACCCTGCGTATTTCCAGCCAGCATATCGCCAACTGGCTGCGCCACGGCGTGTGCAGTGAAGCCCAGGTGCGGGCGACCATGGAGCGTATGGCAGCGGTGGTCGACCAGCAGAATGCCGGCGACCCGGCCTACCGCAACATGGCGCCAAACTTCCCTGACAGTGTTGCCTTCCAGGCGGCATTGGAACTGGTGCTGGAGGGCTGTGCACAGCCCAGCGGCTACACCGAGCCGGTACTCCACGCGCGCCGCCGCGAGGCGAAGGCCAGGTACGGCGGCTGACGCGTTGCAGCGCCCGGCCGGTCGCCAGCCGACAGCCTGCGACTCAGCCGCGCAACGCCGTCAGCGGGGCGATAAACTCGTAGCCCAGCGCTTCCGCGACCGCCGCGTGCGTCACCTGTCCGGCGTGCACATTCAGGCCGTTGCGCAGGTGCTCGTCCTTCTCCAGCGCGGCGCGCACGCCATGGCGCGCCAGTTGCACCGCGTAGGGCAATGTCGCATTGGTCAGCGCCATGGTGGAGGTTCTGGCCACACCGCCGGGCATGTTCGCCACACAGTAGTG
>CEOG01035722.1_pt1 | contig 25039 bp, 26 predicted proteins | sample 530301 | NCBI WGS metagenome assembly CEOG01 (sample SAMEA2619903, study PRJEB7988) | marine metagenome | biome: marine biome (ENVO:00000447); feature: surface water layer (ENVO:00002042); material: "saline water (ENVO:00002010), including plankton (ENVO:xxxxxxxx)" | depth 5 m | reverse complement strand
CCGGCGCCCGCTGGCGCATTTCCGGGTACCGGGAGCAGCCGCCGCAAGGCCGAGCAGGCCGCCGCACAAGCCGCGCTGGAGGCGCTGTCTGATGCCTGATACAACGCAGACTGCTTTGCGCTGTGGCTATGTGGCGATTGTGGGGCGGCCCAATGTGGGCAAGTCCACGCTGCTGAATCATCTCCTGGGGCAAAAGATCAGCATCACGTCGCGCAAGCCCCAGACAACCCGCAACCAGGTGTTGGGGATCAAGACTGAAGACGACTGCCAGATCATTTTTGTGGATACCCCGGGCCTGCACCAGGCAGAGGCGAGGGCGATCAACCGCTACATGAACCGAGCGGCGAGCAGCGCCATCCGCGATGTCGATGTGATTGTCATGGTAGTAGACCGCACCGCGTGGACAGATGAGGATGAGTGGGTGCTGCAGCGCGTCAAGCAGGCAGCGGTGCCCACCCTGCTGGTGGTGAACAAGGTTGACCTGCTGGAGAACAAACAGGTGCTGTTGCCTCACCTGCAGGCCCTCGCGGAAAAAATGCCGGAGGCCACGATTGTGCCACTGTCTGCGCTGCGCGGGCAGAACCTCGACGCGCTGGAAGGCGAGATCCGCCAGCGATTGCCGCAATCGACGCACTTTTTTCCCGAGGACCAGATCACAGACCGCAGCCAGCGCTTTCTGGCTGCCGAGATGGTGCGCGAGAAGATCATGCGGCAGCTTGGTGACGAATTGCCCTATGCAGTGGCAGTCGAGATTGAGGAGTTTCGCCAGGAGGGTGCGATTCTCAATATCTCGGCCCTGATCCTGGTCGAGCGCGACGGGCAGAAGCGTATTCTGATCGGGGAAGGCGGCAGTCGCCTGCGCAGCATTGGCACGGATGCACGTCGCGACATGGAGCGCCTGTTCGACAGCAAAGTGATGTTGCGGCTGTGGGTGAAAGTGAAGTCGGGCTGGTCCGACGATGAGCGCGCCTTGCGCAGCCTCGGTTACGACGACCGCTGACAGGCGCTGCCAGCCTTATGCGCGTCTCCCTCCAGCCTGCCTACCTGTTGCACAGTCGCCCTTACCGCGACAGCAGTCTCCTGCTGGATATGTTCACCGCAGAGTATGGCCGCGTGGCGCTGATCGGACGCGGAGCACAGCGCCGCAGTCGCGGGGGCAGTCAGGCCTCCCTGCTGCAGCCATTCAGGCCGTTGCTGGTGAGTTTTTCCGGTCGCGCGGAGCAGAAGCCGCTACTGGCAGTGGAGGCCGCGGGCGCTTTGCCCGCGCTGCGCGCTGAACGCCTGTTCAGCGGTCTTTATCTCAATGAATTGCTGGTGCGGCTGCTGCAGCGACACGACCCGCAACCCGAACTGTTCGCGCTGTACGGCGCGACCCTCGGCGGTCTGGCCTGCAACCCCTCGACGGAAGCCGACCTGCGCCGCTTCGAGTTTGGCTTGCTGGAGGCCCTGGGGTACGGTTTCGATCCCGCCCATGACGGTCACAGCGGCTTGCCGGTAGAGCCGGAGGGCCGGTACCAGTACCAGGCCGAATTTGGCCTGGTCGCCTGTAGCGGCGCAGTCACCGCACCGGGGGCCAGCTTTGCCGGCGCCGACCTGCTGGGTATCGCCGCAGGGCAGTATGATGGTGAATACAGCGTGGCGGCCAAGCGTCTCCTGCGGCAGGCCCTGGCCAGCCATTTGGGCGAGCGGCCGCTGCACAGCCGTGAGTTGTTCCGCCAGTTTCGCTATGCAGGGCGTCAACAGTGATCGCATTAGGCACGGACATTCTCGAAATCGAGCGCATTGCTGCCGTGGTGGAGCGGCTCGGAGAGCGTTTTGTGCGTCGTATCCTTACCCCCGCTGAGCGCGTGGAGTATCAGGCCAGCCAGCAGCCGGTGCGCCTGCTGGCCAAGCGGTTTGCGGCGAAGGAGGCGATCGCCAAGGCGCTGGGCACGGGGATCGGTCGCGGGGTAAGCTGGCAGGATATCGAGATACAGCACGATGCACAGGGCGCTCCGCTGGTGGTGCTCAATGGCGGGGCAGCCGAGGTCGTCGAGCGCCGCGGCGGCCACGGCGTGTTGCTCTCGCTGGCGGACGAGCAGGCCTATGTGGTGGCGTTTGCCGCGCTGCGGTGATTTGCCGGTCCGAAGCACCGCAGGGCATGCCCGCGGGCGGGAAAATCGCTATACTGGCCCGCCACCCGGGTTACGGTGAATCATGTCCGACTATCCCACAATTGAGCAGTGTATCGGCAACACGCCGCTGGTAAGGCTGCAGCGCCTCCCCGGCGCGACCTCGAATACTCTCCTGGCCAAGCTGGAGGGCAATAACCCTGCGGGTTCCGTGAAAGACCGTCCGGCACTGAGCATGATCGCCGAGGCCGAGGCCCGCGGCGACATACGCCCCGGTGATACGCTGATTGAAGCGACCAGCGGCAACACCGGCATCGCGCTGGCAATGGCCGCCGCCATTCGCGGTTACCGTTTGCTGCTCATCATGCCCGCGCACATGAGCAGCGAGCGCAAGCAGGCCATGTCAGCCTACGGTGCGGAGTTGATCGAGGTGACCCAGGCTGAGGGCATGGAAGGTGCGCGAGACCTTGCCCTGAAGATGGAAGCAGAGGGCAAGGGTCGGGTGCTGAACCAGTTTGGCAACCCGGACAACCCACTGGCGCACTACCGTGGCACCGGACCGGAAATCTGGCAGCAGACCGCGGGCACGGTCACGCACTTTATCGCGTCCATGGGCACCACCGGCACCATCATGGGTGTCTCCGCATTTCTCAAGGCGCAGAACCCGAAAATCCAGATTATCGGCCTGCAGCCCGTCGAGGGGTCTAGCATCCCCGGCATCCGCCGCTGGCCGCAGGCCTACCTGCCGGCAATTTTTGACGCGGCCCGTGTCGACCGGGTGCTGGATATTTCGCAGGAGGAATCCGAGCACCATATGCGCCTGATGGCGCGGGAGGAAGGCATATTCTGCGGCGTATCCTCCGGTGGTGCTATTGCTGCGGCGCTGAAAATCTCCGCCGAAGTCGATAACGCGGTCATCGTTGCCATCGTCTGCGACCGCGGTGATCGCTACCTGTCCACAGGCGTTTTCGCCGCCTCCTGAGGCACGCTGCAGCATGGTTCGAGTCCGGGAGCAATCACACCTTACGCCGACCGGCGAGATAGATCTTGAGCGCTGGCTGGCACAGTTGCCCATACTGCACCGCGAGGATGACGAGCAGCGCCTGCTCGAGGCCTGTCGCCTGGTGCGCAGCGCCAGTACCCGGCCCGGGCGCGATCTGCCGGACTGGGCCCAGAACCCGGACTGTTTTGCCGCAGGCCTGGATATCGCGCTGATTCTCGCGGAGCTGCATGTGGGCACAGATTGCCTGGTGGCCGGCATCCTGTACCGCGCCGTACGCGAAGAACGTCTCGCGCTTGAGGATGTGGAACAGCGTTTTGGGACCGGCGTCAGTCACCTGGTCAGCGGTGTGCTGCGCATGGCGGCCATCAGCGACCTGAAAACACAGATTGACTCGCCGGTACTCGGTCAGCCGCATGGCCAGAAAGACAATATTCGCAAGATGCTGGTAGCACTTGTGGACGATTTTCGCGTGGCATTGATCAAACTTGCAGAGCGCACCTGCGCGATCCGCGCGGTGAAGAACGATGACGAAGAACGGCGCTGGCCGATCGCACGCGAAGTATTCGATGTCTATGCCCCGTTGGCACACAGGCTGGGTATCGGCCATCTGAAGTGGGAGCTGGAGGATCTGTCCTTCCGCTACATCTACGGCGATGCCTACCGCAAGATTGCTCGCCTGCTGGACGGCAAGCGCCTCGAACGTGATCGCTATATTGCCCGGGTGACGGAGGAGCTGACGCGCGTGCTCGGCGAGGCCGGGCTGCAGTTCAATATCAGCGGCCGCGCCAAACACATATACAGTATCTGGCGCAAAATGCAGCGCAAGGGTATCGGCTTCTCACAGGTCTACGACATTCGTGCCGTGCGTATTCTGGTGCCCGAAATCAAGGACTGTTATGCGACCCTGGGGCTGGTGCACGGGCTGTGGCGCAATATTCCCAACGAGTTTGATGACTACATCGCAAACCCCAAGGAAAATGGCTATCGCTCGTTGCATACCGCCGTTATCGGGCCCGAAGGGAAGATACTGGAAGTACAGATTCGCACCACCCAGATGCATGAAGAGTCCGAGCTGGGCGTCTGTGCGCACTGGCGCTACAAGAAATCGGATGTGCCGACGAACCTCGCGAGCAGCTATGAAGAGAAAATTGCCTGGCTGCGTCAGGTGCTGGACTGGAACGAAGTCATCGGCGACAGCGGCGACATGGTTGAGCAGTTCAGCTCGGACCTGGCACAGGACCGCGTCTACGTATTCACACCTAATGGCGACGTGGTAAACCTCGCGCACGGAGCCACACCGCTGGATTTCGCCTATCACGTGCACACTGAAATCGGCCACCGCTGTCGCGGTGCCAAGGTGAACGGTACCATTGTGCCCCTGACTTACACGCTGCAAACCGGGGAGCGGGTAGAGATTCTCACCAGCCGCCAGGGTGTGCCCAAGCGTGACTGGTTACAGTCTGGCCTGGGCTACCTGCGTACCTCGCGGGCGCGGGCCAAGGTGCAGCAGTGGTTCAAGGCGCAAGCCCGCGAAGATAACGTGGATGCGGGCAGGCACCTGCTGGAACGCGAGTTTCGTCGCCTGGCCCTGACCAGCGTGGATTACCGTCGCGTGGCCGACAAAGTGCATATGCCAACCGTTGACGATATGTACGCGGCGGTGGGCGCCGGTGACCTCGCTTATTCCACTGTGCTGAATGCGGCGCAGTCGCTGGTGGAGAAACGCGCGGAGCCGCAGCTGCAGGTAGCGCGGCCGGGCAGCGATCCGGTCTCCCGCGGACAGATCCGTGTGCAGGGTGTTGGCAATCTGCTGACACATATGGCCGGCTGCTGTAAACCGCTGCCCGGGGATGCCATTACCGGCTTTATCACGCGCATTCGCGGCGTCAGCATCCATCGCAGCGACTGTGCGCGCCTGCTCGGTCTGCAGGAGAGCGCGCCCGAGCGGGTGATCGAAGTCGCATGGGGTGAGTCGCCGCGAGAAAACTACGAAGTGGATGTCGCCATCGAGGCCTATGACAGGCAGGGCCTGCTGCGTGATATCACCAACCTGTTCGCCAATGCGCGGATCAACGTCCTCGCCATTTCCACCCAGACCAACAAGAAAAAACACACCGCGACCATGCGCCTCACCGTGGAAGTGCCCGACCTTGGTGCCTTGTCCAAGCTGCTTGAGCGCATCAGCCGCCTGAGCAACGTGGTGTCCGTTGTCAGGGTTTCCGAGTGAGTCACGCCATCCCCGATACGCATTACACCATTGCTGACCTGCTGCGTGTGATGCAGCGCCTGCGGGATCCCGATGGTGGCTGCCCCTGGGATTTGCGGCAGGATTTTCGCAGTATCGTCCCCTCGACGCTGGAGGAGTGTTACGAACTCGCCGCCGCCATCGAGCACGGCGACTATCCTCACGTTGCGGAAGAACTGGGCGACGTGCTGTTCCAAGTGGTTTTTTATGCGCAATTGGGTCGGGAGCAGAACCTGTTCTCTTTCGAGGAGATTGTGCATACCTTGGTAGACAAGCTGCTGCGGCGCCACCCGCACGTCTTTGCCGACGGCGACATCGAAGGCCGGGTGGACGCGCAGTGTGAGGTCGCCGATGTGAAGCGCAGCTGGGAAGCGATCAAGCGTGAGGAGCGTGCGGCGCGCTCGCAACGTGGTGTGCTGGATGATGTTCCGGTGGCGCTGCCGGCCTTGCCCCGCGCACAGAAGCTGCAGAAGCGTGCTGCGCTGGTGGGCTTCGACTGGCCGGATGCTCGCGCAGTGCTGGAAAAGCTCGACGAGGAGCGCAACGAACTGCAGGAGGCCATGGCGACAGGTGACTCAGCAGCGATTGCGGACGAGATGGGCGACCTGCTGTTTACCTGCGTGAACCTGGCACGCCAGCTCGGCCTTGACGCCGAGAGCACGCTGCGCCACGCATCTTCCAAATTCGAACGGCGCTTTCGTGTGATGGAGGCTGCACTGGCCGAAGCGGATGGGCGCGGGCTTGCAGCACTGACTGCCCATGAGCTCGAGGCCCTGTGGGTGGCGGCCAAGGCGCGCGAGTAGGGGGGCTGCGCAATCCCGGCTGTCCAAGCAGGGCTTGTGCAAAAACCTGCCCCTGTGTATGGTTAGGCCCCCCGTTTGTATGGCCATATTGCTACGCTGCGCAGCGGCACGGGCCAGAGCTGCACGATAACCTCGAGGATTCACCTGCATGCGATTAATACTCCTTGGCGCTCCTGGCGCCGGTAAAGGCACCCAGGCACAGTTCATTACTGAAACCTGGGGCATCCCCCAAATCTCCACAGGGGATATGCTGCGAGCTGCGGTTAAAGCCCAAACCGAACTGGGAATTGCGGCGAAGGAAGTGATGGATGCAGGTGGACTGGTGTCGGACGACATCATCATCGGTCTGGTCAAGGAGCGCATCAAGCAACCGGACTGTGCGAACGGTTTCCTGTTTGATGGCTTCCCGCGCACAATCCCGCAGGCAGAGGCCATGGTCGACGCAGGCGTTGATATTGATCACGTGGTGGAAATCGCAGTAGAAGACGAGGAAATTGTGGCGCGCCTGAGCGGGCGCCGCGTGCACCCTGCATCCGGTCGTGTGTATCACGTGCTGCACAATCCGCCGCAGCGCGAGGGCCTGGATGATGAAAGTGGTGAGCCGCTGGTGCAGCGTGATGATGACAAGGAAGATACTATCCGCAAGCGTTTGCAGGTTTACCAGGAGCAGACGCGTCCATTGGTGCAGTTCTACCAGTCCATGACGGGGCCGCGCGCACCCGCCTGCCATCGTGTGGAGGGTGTGGGTAGCGTGGAAGACATTCGTCGCAAGGTGTTCGCGGCACTGGGCCGCTGAGCATTTTCAGCCGCAGCCCTCTCATCTCAGGCGCAACTCAAGCGCGCTTACTGTGCTTCTTCTACAGGCCCTGGCAGCATTGCGTTTGCCGGGGTGCGCCTGCGTTACAAATGTGCAGTTGTAAGCGCAGTTGAATATTGCTATTTTGCGAGCAACATTGGCAACACCAACAGTTGGAGAGATCGCGTATGGCAACGGCCAAAGGCAAGGCGAAAGCAAAAACCGGTACACGCAAGGCGCCGGCGAAAAAGGCGCCACGCAAGTCGGCGGCTGCTGCCTCCGCAAAGAAGGCATCAACCGCAGCCGTTGCAGAGAAGCGCGCTCGGGATGCGCTGGCAAAACTGCAGGCGACTGTTGAGTCGGAGAAGAAGGCCCTGGCCGATGCGCGCGCAAAACTCAAAGCCGCGCGCAGCGAGGCGGACGCACGCGCACACAAAGCCGCAAGCAAAACGGTGGACCGGGTTAACTCCCGCCTCGACAGTGCTCGCGCCAAGCTCGATGGCATGCGCCAGCGCGTGAAGGAACTGATTGCTGAAGCGCAGTTGGCCGCGCACCGTGTCGCAGCCGAGGAGCGCGTTCTGGCGAAGAAGGCAGAACTCGCCGCCAAGGCTGAAGCCGACAAGGCGCGCGCGCTGGCCAAGCACGCACGTCAGTGGAGCAAAGAGCGCGCCAAGGCCGATGCCGAGAAGCTGTCGGCGTTGGAAAAGAAAGTGTTGGCGCAGTTGCGTGCAGCGGAGAAAAAGGTGGAGGCTGCTGCCAAGTCTGCGTTCGGCAAAGCCCGCAGTGGGCGCAAGTCCGTAGCATCCAGCGTGGATTCAGCGCTGTCCCGCGCGGGTAAGCCCGGCGCCAAAAAGGCGGCGGCAAAGTCCAGCGCGAAAAAGTCTGCCGGGGCCAGCGCCAAACCCAGGAAGGCCAAGGCTGCGGCGAGCAAGCCAAAGGCCGCCAAAGCCCAAGCCAAGACCAGGGCCAAGGCTGCCCCCAAAAAAGCGGCAGCCACGAAGCGTAAGGCAGCGGCCAAAAAAACGGCCTGACGCATCTTCGCACACCAGACCCGCAGCGGTAGCCCGCTGCGGGTTTTTTTTGCTTGCAACCTGCTTGCGTCAGTCGAAGGCGTCGGGGGTGTTGCAGTTGAGAAAGTCAGGGCCGCTGAATTCAACCGTGACAGTATGCTGTAATGCGTACCACCCCTGCACCGAGCGACCTCCTGACCCCAAATAGTCCGAGAGCCCGGCCAGTACACGAGGGCGCAGGACGGCATGCAGGTAGTGTGCGCACCCGGCGGCTGACGCGTAGGCGATGTCAGCCTCGGGAGAGGCGTCCAGCGCATGCAGCAGACGCTCGCCCAGGTTCAGGGGCAGTAAGGGTGTGTCGCAAGGTGTCACGAGCAGCAGCGATGACCTGATCTCGGGCAGTGAGCGCAAACCCGCGAGAGGTCCGCCAGCGTCTGTAAGGTCGCTGAAAACCCGGTCCGCGTAGCCTCTGTAGTCATCCCTGTTGCGATTACAGTTGATCCACAGTTCACCCACCTGCGGGCGCAAGCGTGCGGCGACCTGTGCGATCAGTGGTTTTCCGCGCCAGTGCTGCAGTCCCTTGTCCCGGCCGCCCAAGCGCAGTCCTGCACCACCCGCCAGTATCACGCCGGTGAGACGTGTATCGCCCTGCATATTATTCAACGGTTTCAGACCCTCTCAGGTTCAGGCTGCTGGCTGGCTGTGAGATAATCGTACATTACAGTGGCTTCGCGTGCGCGCGGCCGGTGCTGTCACATGTCTCGTGTAGCGAACCCATGACAAGTATTCTCGCCATTGATACCTCTACCGACGCCTGCTCCGTTGCACTGTGGGATAGCGACACCGTGCGTGTTCTGCTGGAGCATGCGCCGCGCCGCCACAACCAGCTCCTGTTGGGTATGCTGCGTGAACTGTTGCCGCAAGGCCCCGGTGGTCTCGATGCCGTAGCCTATGGTTGTGGCCCCGGTTCCTTCACCGGCCTGCGCATTACGGCCAGCGCCGCGCAGGGCATTTGTTACGCTGCACAATTGCCCGCTCTGCCAGTATCCACGCTCGCCGCGCAGGTTCAGTCTGCAATTCGCCTCGGGCTGGCAGGTGAGGGCGACTGGGTGTTGAGCACCCTGGACGCACATATCAACGAGCTGTACTGGGCCCTGTACCAGGTCGTTGATGGCCTGCCCCATGCGGCGTCTGCAGCGTCAGCCTGTCGCCCGGGGGAACTGGTTCTTCCGGTGGAGGAGCCGCTGGTCGCGGTGGGCAGTGGCCTGCACTATCTCGAACAGCTGCCAGGCAGCTGTCAGGCCCGCTTCAGCGCCGTCCACGGTGAGTTACTGCCGAGTGCCGAGGATATCCTGCCGCTTGCCCAGCGAGCCTTTCTGGCAGGGGAGTGGCAGTCCGCCGAAGCGATTTGCCCGGTCTATGTGCGCGATGAGGTGCGCTGGAAGAAGCTCGCCGAACAGGGGCCGCGCAGCTGATGGATGTGCTACAGGCCATGTTCCTCGCTTTCCTGCAGGGCGTTACAGAGTTCCTGCCCATCTCCAGTTCCGCACATTTGGTCATTCCCTCGCTGGTGCTGGGCTGGCAGGATGAGGGCCTGACCTTTGACGTTGCCGTGCACGTGGGCACCCTGCTTGCCGTAGTACTCTATTACCGGCGCGATCTCTGTGCCATGGCGGGTAGCTGTCTCGGGCTGCTGCAGGGCCGGGGAACGAATGCGGACACGCGCCTGGTGCTGTATCTGGCCCTGGCCACCGTGCCCGTCTGCGTGGTTGGCTTCCTCGCAGACGAATTCATCGAATCGCAGCTGCGCACATTGCCCGTCATTGCGACGACCACGCTGCTGTTCGGCCTGCTTCTGGGGCTGGCGGATCGACATGCCCGGCACGCCTCGTCCTTCGCGACGCTCACCTTGGGTATCGCCCTGGCGATCGGGCTTGCTCAGGCCCTGGCGCCTGTGCCGGGTGTCTCTCGCTCGGGTGTGACGTTGACGGCGGGCCTGCTGCTGGGTCTGGATCGCAGCACAGCGGCGCGCTTTGCCTTTCTCCTGTCAATACCGGTTATTGCCGGTGCAGGGTTGTTGAAGGGCGTCCAACTGGTGCAGGCGAGTGCGCCGGTGGATTGGGTGCTGATGCTCTCTGCTGCCCTGTTGGCGGCAGTCACCGCCTATGCCTGTATCGGCCTGTTCCTGCGGTTGCTGGAACGGGTTGGCCTTATGCCCTTCGTGTACTACCGCATCGCACTGGCTGCGGTGTTGTATGCGTTGTGGCTGTTTTAATGTTGTTTCAAGGAGACGCAGCATCCATGGATGTCGATCAGTTCAACCGCGAGTTGCTGGCCTTTCTCGCCGCCGCCAGTACGCCGTTCCACGCGGTTAGCGCCTTGGCGAGCCGGTTGCAGACCGCGGGGTTCAGCCCGCTGCAATCAGACCAGGTCTGGTCGCTGGAGCCGGGTGGGCGCTACTACCTGACGCGCAACGACAGCTCTATTGTCGCATTTACCCTCGGTTCCGAGGCTGCTCCCGAGCACGGCATGCGTATGGTGGGCGCGCATACCGACAGTCCCTGCCTGATGGTCAAGCCCACACCGGAGAAGCGGCGCGCGGGTTATTTCCAGCTGGGTGTGGAGGTCTACGGCGGTGCGTTGCTCAACCCCTGGTTCGACCGTGATCTGTCGCTCGCGGGGCGCGTCAGCTATGCCGATCAGGCCGGTGCACTGCGCACCGCCACAGTGGATTTCCGTCGCCCGCTGGCGGTCATCCCCAGCCTTGCCATCCACCTCGACCGCGAGGCCAACCAGTCGCGCAGCATCAACCCGCAAACAGACATCCTGCCGGTGCTGGCGCTGCGGGCTGAGCCGGGCACGCCGTCATTCCGGGAACTGCTGCGCGATCGCCTGCTGGTGGAGCATCCGGACTGCGGTGTGCGGGAAGTACTGGACTACGAGCTCTGCTTCTACGATACGCAGCCCCCGGCGCTGGTGGGGTTACACGAGGAGTTCATCGCCTCGGCCCGCCTCGATAATCTGCTGAGTTGTTTCACCGGGCTGCAGTCACTGCTCGCGGCAGACGGACGGCAGAGCTGTCTCCTGGTCTGCAATGATCACGAGGAGGTGGGCAGCCTGTCCACCTCGGGTGCCCAGGGCCCCATGCTGCTTTCCACCCTGCGGCGGCTGGTGCCGGATGAGGTGACGCTGGCGCAACTGGTGTCTAACTCACTGATGATTTCCGCAGACAACGCCCACGGCATTCACCCGAACTACGCCGACAAGCACGATGATAACCACGGCCCGCTGCTGAATGCCGGTCCGGTCATCAAGATCAACGCCAATCAGCGCTACGCCACCAATGCGGAGACCGCGGGCCTGTTCCGACTGCTGGCGAAGGAGGAGGGCGTGGCAGTGCAGAGTTTTGTGGTCCGCTCTGACATGGGCTGCGGCAGTACGATTGGCCCGATTACCGCCGGTGGCACGGGTATCCGCACACTGGATGTCGGTGTCCCCACGTTCGCCATGCACTCGGTTCGTGAGTTGGCCGGACGCGACGATGCCGCACAGCTGTCACGGGTTTTGCAGCGTTTTTACAATCACCCCGGCAGGCTGACGCCAGCGTAAGCTCGCCCCTGATGCGCCGCGCGCACGTAGCCACTGCCGGGTGCACAGGATAAACTTGCGGCCGCAGCTGTTTGGCCGTCAATGGACAGGATATTCATGACAACACAACGAGTTCTCACCGGCATCACCACCACCGGTACGCCGCATCTGGGCAACTTTGTCGGGGCCATTCGTCCGGCGATTGCGGCCTCGCAGGACCCGGCGACAGAGTCCTTTCTGTTTCTTGCTGACTACCATGCCCTGATCAAGTGCCAGGACCCGGCCCAGGTGCGCCAGTCCAGCAAGGAAATTGCCGCCACCTGGCTGGCCCTGGGGCTTGATACCGAGCGGGCTGTGTTCTATCGCCAGTCGGATATTCCGGAGATTACCGAGCTGACCTGGATTCTGTGCTGCAACGCCGCCAAAGGGCTGATGAACCGGGCGCATGCCTACAAAGCGGCGACCCAGGCTAACGAGGAGGCGGGGGAGGACCCGGATTTCGGCGTTACCATGGGGCTGTTCAGCTACCCCGTGTTGATGGCGGCGGATATCCTCATGTTCGGCGCGCAACGGGTGCCGGTCGGTCGCGACCAGATCCAGCACGTGGAGATGGCGCGGGACATCGCGCAGCGCTTTAACCACCATTTTGCCCCACTGTTCACCCTGCCCGAGGCCGTGGTTGAAGACCATGTTGCGGTCCTGCAGGGACTGGACGGTCGCAAGATGAGCAAAAGTTACCACAACACGATTCCGCTGTTTCTCCCGGAAAAACAGCTGCGCAAGGCGATCAACAAGATCAAGACCAACCTGTTGGAGCCGGGTGAGCCGAAGGACCCTGATGACTCAACGGTGTTTCAGATCTGGTCCGCTTTTGCCTCACCCGAGGAGACGGCACGCATGCGGGCCGACTTCGAGGAAGGTATCGCCTGGGGCGAAGCCAAGCGACAGTTGTTCGAACTGGTGAATGCAACTCTGGCGCCGGCGCGCGAGCGGTATTACGCGCTGCTCGACGACCCTGGCCATATCGAGTCTGTACTGCAGCGGGGTGCAGAGCGTGCTCGGGCCTTCAGCACACCGTTGCTGGCCCAGGTGCGCGAGGCCGTAGGCATCAGCGCAATGCGCTGATGCGCGCTATACGCCCCAGTTGTAGCGCAGTTCCATGAATACCCCCCGTGGCCGGCCGACGAAGTAGCGGTAGTTGCCGAAACCGACATCGGCGCGTTCCGCGTATTCTTCATCCAGCAGGTTGGTCACCCGCAACGTGGCGCCCAGGTTGCGGGTGAGCGGGGCGCTCAAGCGCAGGTTGAGTAGTGAGTGCCCCTCGTATTTGAACTGGTTTTCCGGATCGAGGTAATACTCGTCCATATACACCCATTCCACTTCCGCCACCGGTGTGCCGCCGTGTCGCCCTGCGAACTCCCAGCCAACCCTTGCGCTGCCGAACAGGCGCGGCGCGGTGTCGATATCGTTGCCGTCAATGGATTCATTCACGCCCAGCGGCAGCGCATCGTTGGCGTAGCGGTGGCGAGCGGCCGTGGCGTCGAAGCGCGCGTACCACGCATCCTGGCTGCGGTAGTCGAGGCTGACTTCCAGTCCCGTGTGTTCGGTGCGGGCACCGCTGACATTACGGCGGTCCGCGTCCTGGAAAATCACCTCGTCCTTGTTCATGTGATACAGCGACAGGTCGTAGCCGAAACCGGCGCCGTTGTCGCCGCGCAGACCAATTTCCAAGTTGTCCATGACCTCCGAGTCGAGGTCGGCAACCGACTGGCCTGACTGCAGGCGGTAGAGCTCGCTGGTATCCGGTGCCCGGAAGCCATTGGCGGCACGCAGGTAAAGGCTGTGGCCGGGGCTCAGGAGGTAGCTGGCTCCCGCGTTGACGGACCAGTCAGTGAAACTGTCGGTGCGGTCGGCAACCCTGAAGAACCGGCAGGCGGTTGCTTCCGGGGCACAGACGGAGCCGGCGGGGCCACGATTGTCGTAGTCGTAATGCGTGTACTCCACGCGCAGGCCGCCATCCAGTGTCCAGCGTTCGGACAGCGCATAATTCAGCTGGCTCCAGGCGGCCCCGACACTGGCATCCACGGTGTAGTCGTAGTGGACGCCCTGCGGCTGGTTGGGGCTAAAGGGCTGCTCCTGCACTTCCTGCAGGGAGCCCTCGGTCATCTCCAGGTCCACGCCGCCCACCCAGCTCAGGTCACCCTGCTCGCCATGCAGCGCGGTTCTCAGGCCGAGGGATTCGTGAGCGTTGGTCTCTACAGGCTGCCAGGGGAGGAAATGCTGCAGGAACTGCATCCGGTTGCGTCGCAGGTAAGGGGTGATGCTGAGCTGCATGCCAGGTCCGATGTCTCTGCTGGCCTCGCTGTAGAGACGCAGAGACCAGGCGTCCCGGTAGGCTTCCGGGTTGGGGTTGCTGCGGCGCAGATCATCGTCCTTGTAGACCTCGAAACCCTGGATGAACCCCGCCGTCTCCTGGTTCAGGTTGGCCCCATCCAGCACCGTACGGATGCTCCAGATGTCACCCGCATAGTCGTGACGCAGTGTGAGTTTCTCCTGGTCGTAACCCGAGTCGTCCTGGTAGCCACCGTCAGTCGAGACGTTGCCGCGCAGGCTGAAGGCATGTCGGCCCTCGCCGTGGTTGAGGCTGAGCTTTGTCCGGTAGTAGTCATCCGGCCCGGCTTCCACGGCAAGTTGCTGTCCTGCCGCAGGGTTGGGTGCCGCGCTGAGCACGTTTATGACACCGTGCATGGCGTTGGAGCCGTAGCTGGCGCCCGCCGGCCCCTTGATCACCTCAATGCGGCCGGCCTGCTCAATGTTCGCGTCGAACAACTGGTTCACGTTGCAGAAACCGGGCGCGCGCAGGCTGATGCCATCCGCGGCCATAAAGAACGAACCGCAGCCGCCGGCTCCGGTCAGCACCGGAGAGCGCAGGGCAGTGAGGCTTTCCTGGCCATTACCCCGGCTGATCCAGGCGCCGGGCACCTGCTGCATGATCTCGTTGGGATGGGTGTGTCCGATCAGGGTCAGCGCTTCATCGTTGATGACCGACCAGGCCAGCGGCAATCGGCTGGCCTCTTCGCTGATGCGCTTGGCGCTGACGATGACCTGTTCCAGGACGGGTTCGCTGCTGGCGGTTGCTGCGTAAAGGGCGGCGACCAGGGCGCCCGCCAGTGTTCTGTTGACGTGCATGGCTTATCCTGCGGCGATAATGTTGGGGTTGTTGCGCGGCGAGTCGTCGTTGTCGCGGTTCTGCACGGCCTGCGCAATGCGCTGGAAGGGCACCCGCAGCATGTTTTTCAGCTCCTCGCTGGCGCCGCCTTCCTCCAGAGCCTGTTCCATGCACCAGAGCCATTGCTCAGTCATTTTCGGGCCGATATGGAAAGGGGCGTGGGGCTCGGTCAGGCAGACACCGCCGTGTTTTTCCGCATAGCGAGGCGGGCCCCCCATCCAGCCTGTCAGGTAGTCGGTGAGCCGCTCGGTGACAGGGCCGAGATCATCGGCATGCATGGCCCGGAGCTCGCGCACTTCGGGGCGGCTGTCCATGATTCGGTAGAAATCCTCACACAGGCGCCGGATGCCGGCCTCGCCGAGGATCGCGTAGGGTGTGTTGGGTGTGCTCATAATCGCGCCGTGGGTAGTGGCTTTGTGAGGGAGGCAGTTTACTCGTCGGGGCGCTGAAAGTCCTCCCCGCGGGGGCGGCTGGCTGAACCATCAGCGGTGGCGAATTATAACAAATCGGTCATCGATACGCCGAAACCTATGCGACTCTGGTGCAGGTTGTAATCGATCAGGCTCTCGCCGTAGCCGTTGAAATACTGCACGTAGCCCTTGAAACGACGGTTTACCGGGAACGTCCACTCCAATTGGACCGAGCCACGATTGTCTGCCTGCAGGTTGTTGCGCACCTGCACCGCGAACTCATGCTGCTCCCACTTCCAGATGCCGGTGAGGTCGCCATAGCCGAGGTAGTCCTCGATATCGGGGTTGTCGTCGCTGTTGTCGCTTTCCGGGATCCGGTACCAGCCGCGCACGTTCAATGTCATGCGGCGACGTTCAAAGGCGGCGCCCGCGACGATGCGGTTCCAGCTGCGTGACAGATCACCACCCTGCCCATTGGACTCGTGAACGAAGCCGACGTCCCAGAGCGTGTTGGTAAAACCCCAGAAACGCCAGTTGTTGGCGAAGGACAGCGAAACCTCCGGCTGGTAGTTGGTTTCGCGAAACGGTGATGACTCGTTGTAGACCTGCCACCAGTTGCGTTGCGTGTAGCCCACCCAAAGGTGGTTGTTGCGCCCCAGGATGTTCTCCCAGGCGATGGTTTTCAGGCTCAGCTGGAATTTGGCTTCCAGTCGGTCCATCGGCTCGTCGGGCTGCTGCAGGGCCCAGGCGTCACGGTTCAGCGTATCGGCGTAGGTGAGTGGCAGCAGGTAATTGCGGTGATGGGGGGTAATCACCCAGGCGTTGCCAGTGAGCTCAGCCTCCTCCGCGATGCGTTTGCCGAACAGCAGTTCCTCTTCGGCCAGGTTGACCGGTTCCACGGCTTCTTCACCGAGCGCGTCATCCTCGTCAGCTCCCCATCCCAGTGACGACTGGGGTGTGTTGGGTTCGCCCGGGGCGCTGCGCCCGGCCGCAGTGTCGTAACAGGCGAGGCGAGCCTGGTCGTCGCTGATGGTGACGCAATTCTCCGCCAGTGCGGGAGGAATGGCTGACACGCTGAGCAGCAGAAGGAGGCGGTGGCAATGCAGTTTCATGAGAGTTTGGGCAGCCTGTTTGTCATCGCTCAGTGTAACGGAACCGTTTCCGCAGTGACAGGCAAGGTGCCCCGGCCCGCCCAGCTCTGCTAGAATCGCCGCTCACTTCGGGCCGCCAGCACGGCGGGTCTATCAATGCATCGCTCTCTGTAGGAGCGCAACACGGGAATCTGCCATGAGCCTTGCCCACACTGTGCTGGCGGTGAACAACGACCTTCCACTGCGGGTGGGTGCTCCCGTGCATTCCGGCAAGGTGCGTTCCGTGTACTGGCTGACCGCCACAGACAGCGCACGGCTGATCCGCGAGCGGGCTTACCCGGTTGCCACGGACACGCCGTTGGCCGTGATGGTCATCAGCGACCGTATTTCGGCCTTCGAGTGCATCTGGGAAGGAGAGGAGGGCCTCGCCGGTGTGCCGGGCAAGGGTGCGGCGCTGAATGCGATCTCCAACCACTGGTTTCAGCGCTTCCGAGAGCATGGGCTGGCGCCCAGCCACATTCTTGAAACGCCGCATCCACTGGTCTGGATCGTGCAGAAGGCGCGGCCGGTGATGATTGAAGCGATTGCCCGCCAGTACATCACCGGATCCATGTGGCGCGCCTACAGCAAAGGCGAGCGAGAATTCTGCGGCCTGCGCCTGCCCGATGGTCTGCAGCGCGACCAGAAACTGCCCGATCTGCTGATTACCCCGTCCAGCAAAGGCATTCTGCGTGGCATACCCGGTGTTCCCGAACAGGACGATGTGAACATCGCCAGGACGGCACTGGTAGACCACTTCGGCGCGTTCGGATTTCGCTCAGCGGCCGATGTCGGTCACTACGAGTCGCTGTTGCGGGCCGGCTTTCACGTCATCAGCAGTGAGCTGGCCGCGCTCGACCAGATTTTCGTGGATACAAAATTCGAGTTCGGCTACGTGACCAACGCCGCCGGCGAGCAGCAGATGATTTACATGGATGAAGTGGGAACCCCGGATTCCTCGCGCATCTGGGATGGTCCCGCCTGGCGCGAAGGGCGGGTTGTGGAGAACTCCAAGGAGGGGTTCCGCCAGTTGTTGCTGAATCACTTCCCCGACCCCGACATTCTGTTGAACAAGGACCGCATGCCGGAACGCCTGGCACTGGCCCGCGACACGCTCCTGCCTGCTGACGTATTCCAGCAGGTTTCCGCCACCTATACCGGGCTTGCGGAGAAAATCACCGGTCAGCCTTTGCCCCGTAGTGATGATCCCCGCCGCGAGATCCTGGACATTCTCGGTGGTGAATTCGGACTGCTGGCCTGAGCCGACCGCGTGCTCACCGATCCAGCGTTTTATCTTGTCAGTATTCCCGCGGTGATGCTGTACGGCATCGCCAAAGGCGGCTTTGGCGGGGCCGTAGCGATCCTTGCAGTGCCGTTGATGGCGCTGGTGATGCCGCCGACCCAGGCGGCGGCGATCCTGCTGCCCATTCTGGTGGTAATGGACGCTGTTGTGGTGCGGACTTACTGGGGCGTTTTCGATGGTCGCGCGCTGAAGCTGCTGCTGCCCGGTGCGCTGGTGGGAATTGGCCTGGGTTTTCTCACCGCGGGCGCCATGGACGACAACTATATGCGGGTACTGGTGGGCCTGATTTCCACACTGTTCGGTCTACAGCAGCTACTGGGCTTTGCCGGGCGAGCCAGCCAACGCCATCGCGCCGCTCCCGCCGCGGTGTTCGGCACCCTCGCGGGTTTCACCAGCTTCAGCATCCATGCGGGTGGTCCGCCGCTGACCATGTACCTGCTACCCAAGGGTTTGCCACCGCTGGTGTTCGCCGGTACGGCCGGCCTGTTTTTCGCCGTAGTCAATCTGGTGAAACTGCTGCCCTACTACTGGTTGGGGCAATTCACCCTCGACAATCTGCTGTACTCACTCATTCTGGTGCCGCTGGCTCCCCTCGGAGTCCGACTGGGACACGCGCTGGTGAAGCGCTCTCCTGCGAAATTCTACTACCGGGTGATCAGTTTTTTCCTCGTGGTACTGGGGGTGAAGCTCCTGTGGGACGGGGTGGCGGGGCTGCTCGCCTGAGCGACGAAACGGTGGTATACCGCTTGCGGATTGCCTATAGTTCGTGCAGCGCTCGATGATTGAAAGGGAGATACCCATGTCTCAACGTATGACTTCTGTGATCCTGCTGGCCTGCGCTGTTGTTGCCGGCTGTGCGACGTCGCCCGAGGTGACCGACGATGGCCTGGCCCGTGTGGACGGCTACCGGTTTGCCGATGTGTACGTGCGACCGGGCGCCGACCTGGCGCACTACCAACACGTGGAAGTGGACGATTGTGAGGTGGCCTTCCGCAGGAACTGGCTGCGTGACCAGAATCAGAGCAGCCGCAGCGTGACCACGCGCATCAGCCAGGACGATGCAGACCGCATTCGCGGCGACGTCGCCGCCGCCTGCGACCAGGAGTTCCGCGCTGCCTTGAGCAAGCCGCCGGCCTACGCGCTGGTCGATACGCCACCGGAAGGCGAGGATACCCTCGTGCTGAAGCCGGCGATTGTGAACCTGGATATCAATGCGCCGGATGTGCAGTCCGCCGCCCGGACCCGCACCTACACCACTTCCGCCGGAGAAATGACGCTGGTACTCGAGATGGTGGACGGCGTGACCGGAGAAGTGCAGGCGCGTGTTGTCGACCGCCGCCGCGGTATCGATCAAGGGACACTGCAGTGGACCAGCAGCGTGACCAACCGGGCGGAGTTCAACCGCATTTTGCGCCGCTGGGCCGACCTGCTGCGTGACGGTCTCGACCGTGTGCGCGACGGGTCTGGTGCGGCTGGATAAGGGGTAGAGAGCATGAGGATTGTTGAGGTGACGCCGCAGCTTGCAGTGTCCGAGCAGCTCAACCTGGAGGATGTGCCGGCGATCGCGGCAGCGGGGTACACGGTGTTGGTGAATAATCGCCCCGACGGCGAGGCCCCCGGTCAGCCAAGCTCGGCAGAGTTTGCCGCCGCCGCCGCAGCGAATGGCCTCGACTACGTTTACTACCCGGTTAACGGGATGAACTTTCCCGGCCCCGACCTGGCGCGGCTGGCGGCGACGTTCAACAGCGCCAGCGGTCCTGTGCTGGCTTTCTGCCGCAGTGGCACGCGCTCCATCAACCTGTGGCTGGCGACACGCCCTGCGGAAGATTTTCCGCAGGCGATGCAGCGCGCCCGCAGCCTGGGCTACGACCTGTCCATGGTCGGGCAGCGCTGAACACGGTGAGCCCGGGTAACGAGCAGGCGTCGCCAGCGCCTGTGGCACCCGCTCGCCCCGCGAGCACCGTGGTGCTGCTGCGCGACGGTCCTGATGGACTGGAGACACTGCTGCTCAAGCGCAACAAGGCACTGTTGTTCGCCGGTGGCTACTGGGTCTTTCCCGGTGGGGCGCTGGAAGCCGGTGACCTGGAACAGGCAGACGGCGATGAGGAGCGCGCCACGCGCATCGCGGCGGCCCGGGAAGCGGAAGAAGAGGCCGGTCTGCGGCCGTCACCGGATGATATGGTGCTCATCAGCCACTGGACTACGCCGGTGATTGAGCCCAAACGGTTCTCCACCTGGATCTACGCCGCACCGGTTGCGGCTGATGTTGAGGTGAGGATCGATGGCAGCGAGATTCACGCGGCGCGCTGGGTGGCTGTGGCGCAGGCAGTGCGGGAGCACGATGCCGGTGAGCTTGGCGTATTGCCGCCGACCTATATCACCCTCTGTGACCTGGCGCGCTATGCCAGCGTTGAGGAACTGTTGCGCATTGAGCGCTCGCGGCCCCCGCAGTCCGTCTTTCCGCGCTTCTGCCATGCTGACGGGCAGGTCTTTGTCATGTTCCGCGGCGACGCGGGCTACGAGAGCGGTGATGGCAGCTGCCCTGGTGCCCGGCACCGGGCGGTGCTTGAAGACAAGCGCTGGCGCTACGTCTACCAGGGCGTGCCCGCCGAGTTTCCCTGCCTGATTGGTCCCTGAATTGTCGTGAGTGACATCCTGAACAACGGCAAACGCGGCGGTGCGGGACACCCGCTCTGGGACTGGCCCACGCGCCTGTTTCACTGGTCGCTCCCTGTGCTCCTGCCGCTGGCGTGGTGGACCGCGGAAGAAGGCCAGATGGAGTGGCACCAGTGGGTAGGTTACACCTTGCTGGTGCTGGTGGTGTTTCGCATTGGCTGGGGCCTGATAGGCAGCCGCCACTCCCGCTTCACGGATTTCCTGCGCGGGCCACGCACGGTGCTGGGGTATCTCCGTGGCCAGGTACCGGCGGGCCCGGGTCACAACCCGCTGGGCGGTTGGTCGGTAATCGTGCTGCTCACGCTGTTACTGGCCCAGGCGGTTAGCGGGCTGTTCAACAGTGACCGGATTCTGTTCGACGGACCGCTGTATTACGCGGTGGATAGCAGCACCCGCGATTTTCTGGGTGTGGTGCATGAATGGGCATTCAATGCCTTGCTGGCGATGGTCGCGGTGCACCTGCTGGCCGTGGCCTGGCACCAGTGGCGGCTGGGTGAAAAGCTGCTGCAGGCCATGTGGCTGGGACGCGCGGTCGGGCGGGAAGGGGAGGCGCCCGTGGTCGGCTGGTGGCGGGCGCTGCTGTTGCTTGCTGCGGTCAGCGGCCTGTTCTGGTGGATACTGCAACAGGCACCGCCGCCGCCGCGGATGTGGTAGGGCCAGAGCCCGATCAGTACAGGTAGTCTTTCGCCTTGTACTCGTCGTGACAGGCCTTGCAGGTCTGGCCGACAGCGCCTACCTGCTGCGCGATTGCCGCACGATCACCCCCTTTCACGGCAACGCCCAGGTCTTTCGCGGCGGCCTGCATGTCGCTGTACTTCTGCGCGAAATCATCGCGGTTTTCCCAGATTTCCGGTTTTGCACGGGTGGTGCCCTTGTCGGAGCCATCGGGGAAGCCGCGCAGCAGGTTGAGTGAAACAACCGCATTGAAGTCATCGGCGAAGCCCTGCAGCTGCTCCTGGTTCCAGGGCATTTCTCCCTTCACCATGGCCCCAATGGGCCCGAAGTTGGCGCCCAGCAGCGCAAAATAGGACTGCCGGTAGGACTGGTGAAATTCGTTCTCGTCGAGGTGCGACAACGCCAGGGGAGACAGTGCCAGGGCGGCAACCGAGACCAGTGTGGCAACAGGCTTCAGGACAGATTTGCTCATGGTGCGCTCTCTTGTTTGCAGGACGTCAGGCCATGCTATAGGGCCTTGCCCCCTGCTGGCAAGCAGGCACTGATGTCCATTCCGGCGCCGGGGCCAAGGCCGCCGACCAACTTTTTGAACCTGCCTTGTGTTACGGGGCCGACCACTGCGGAAAAGGCCGCGCAGTGGGCTACCATGGGCGATGCATTGGTATGAGGTTTGGCATGAGCGCGCAGCAGTGGGATTACAGTTTTGATGTGGTTGTGGTGGGGTCCGGAAATGGCGGCCTCACGGCAGCGCTTTGCAGTTACGAAATGGGCACGCGCGATGTGCTGGTGGTGGAGAAGTCCGACCTGTATGGCGGCACCAGCTCCATCTCCGGGGGCGGTGTGTGGATTCCCTGCAACCGCTACGCGCGGGATGCGGGCGCCGAGGACTCGCTGGAAAAAGCGCGCACCTACCTGCGCCAGCTGATTACCGAGGAGGAGGTGCCGGATTACCAGCTGGATGCCTTCCTCGAGAATGGCCCGAAAATGGTGGATTTCCTCCACGAACGCACACGAGTGCGCTACGTGACGCTCGAGCATTACCCGGATTACTACACCAACCTCGAGGGCGCGATGGTGGGTCACCGCTCCATGGAACCGGAAACCTTTCCGGCCAGCGAGCTGGGTGAAGAATGGCGCCGTCTGCGGCGCACCCACCCGATGATGCACCTCGGTGGCCTGATCGGCTTTACCCAGGTGGAAGCCGCGTTGCTGATTGGCCAGCAGCCCGGCTGGTGGAAAACTGCGCTGAAGCTGGTGGCTGCCTACGTCGCCGATATTCCCTGGCGCCTGAAAGACAAGTATCACCGACGCCTGGCCACTGGTTGTGCCGGTGTCGCGCGTCTGCGGGCCTCAATGCAGGACCGGGATATCCCGCTCTGGCTGAGCACGCCCATGCGCCGGGTTATCGATGAGGACGGCGTGGTCACGGGTATCGAAGTCACCCGCAATGGCGAAACCCTGCGCATACAGGCGCGCAAGGGGGTGATACTGGCTGCCGGTGGGTTCGAGCACAATCAGGCCATGCGTGAACAGTACCTGCCCAAGCCCACGGACCACCGCTGGAGCGCCGGTACCCTCGACAACACCGGTGATGCCATTCTTGAAGGCCAGCGGCTGGGTGCGAAAATGCACCGCCTTGATGAGGCCTGGTGGTGCAACACCATCTCAGTGCCCGGTGAAACCATCCCGCGCCTGAGTATCATGGAAAAGTCCTACCCCGGATCTATCGTGGTCAATCCGGCCGGTGAGCGTTTCAGTAACGAATCGCAAAACTACATGGCGTTCCAGCAGGAGACCTTCGCCAAGCACAGCGAGGAGAATCCCTGTAACCCCAGCTGGCAGATTTTCGATGCCAACTTCCGCGCGCGCTACTTCGTCGGCCCGCTGTACAACAGCACCTTCCGCCCTGACTGGGCGGTGCCAAAACGCTATGAGACCGAGGGCTTTTATGCCAAGGCAGATACCATCCCCGAACTGGCACGCAAGATAGGCGTAAACCCCGAGGGCCTGGCGGCCACCGTGGCGAAAATTAACGAGTACGCTGTTACCGGTGTCGATCCGGACTGCCATCGCGGCGACTCGGCCTATGACCGCTACTACGGCGACCCGCGCGTCACGCCCAACCCCTGCTTGGCGCCTATCGACAAGCCGCCGTACTACGCCATGAAGGTTGACCCGGGTGACTTCGGTACCCAGGGAGGCATGGTGTGTAATGCGCATGCGCAGGTGCTGCGTGAAGACGGCTCCGTGATCCCCGGCCTGTATGCCATCGGTAACTGCAGTGCACCCACGCTGCCCTGTTACCCCGGTCCCGGCTCAACCCTCGGGCCGGCCATGACCTTTGCCTATCAGGCAGCCAAGGCCATCACCGGGTTCCAGGACACCTGACACCTCAGGGCACCAGCCAGCGCATCGCATAGACCAGCGTCGCGCTGGCGGCACCCCATGAGCCCAGCACGCGCAGCCCGATACGCTGCCAACCTGCCGAGGCGCGTTCACTGAGGTCCGCCACCAGTAGCAGGCAGGCAAAGGCCCCCAGAGCTGTCCCGGCCAGTGTCGCCACATAAGGGCCTGGCGCCAGCCCCGGCCCCTCGGGCGCAGAATCCAGACCCAGCAGCAATGCCACGGTAGCTCCCACGGCGGGAAACAGTCCAGCGGGCAGAACACGCCATTGCAATACGACCAGTAAACCCATGACGGCCGATGCCAGCAGCAACAGCGGTTCCGGATCGTCGACAAAACCTGTACCCGAGAGCGCCAGGCCCGCGACCAGTGCCGGCAGGAAGCCCAGATACGTCCTGCGCACTGCCGCCATCCCCCTTTGCCCGGCCAGGAGGCCCAGCATCACCAGGGCAAGCACATGGGCTGGTACCACCAGAGGGTGCAGTATGCCGCCATAAAAGTCGCCAACGCCCTGCATGGGCGCATGTGACCAGGCGGGAAACGATGCACAGCAAAAGGCGCCGCCCCCTGCCAGACGTGGCAGAGAGGAACGTTTCAAACGGCCTGCCAGAGAAACACGCCGCCGGCCATTGCAATGACCCCACCGGCCGCGCGCACCGCGCTGCGCCCCAGCGGCCAGCGCACCAGCAGGCCGAGGCTGATGCCTGACAGGTGCAGCAGCCCGGTGGCGATCACAAATCCCAGACTGTAGGCCAGCGGGCTTGCCGCATCCGGCAACTCCGTCCCGTGGGCGTGGCCGTGAAAGATGGCAAAGCCGGCTACCAGCACACCGGCGACCCATAACGGCGGGCGAGCGGCGAGCAGGATCATGGCGCCCAGCACCAGGGCCGATGCCGCGATGCCGACTTCCACACCAGGCAGATCCACCCCGGCGAGGCCCAGCGCGCCGCCCACCGCCATCACCAGGGGAAACACCACCGGCAGCAACCACAGGGCCGGCGAGCCCAGAAAGGCGCCCCACAGGCCAACCGCGACCATCGCCGCCACGTGATCCCAGCCCAGCACCGGATGCAGCAGGCCACTGACAAACCCGCCTCCAATATCCGCCGCCGAATGCGCCTGGGCATTGGTGGCGAGTAACACGCCAAGAGCGGCGACCCAGAGTAGTCTACTTATCTGCATGGTGTTTCTCCTGAATTTTTACCGGCAGGATAGCTTGTCTGGCGTGGAAGATGAATGCTCTGCGAAGCGGTAGGCGCGAATCAGGACGCGCTGAATCCGCCCTGGGCATGGCGCTCCAATGAGTGGTGACCTGGCTGGGCGCATGGCGTGTTTTGGTTGCCGAGGTGTGCGTGGTATAAGCGTTAATGTGGTTTTTCAGCGGCACGCGGCTGGATTGCGGCGCAGAGGTGTGTAATGCCTTGAACTCCTTAGGGATTTTTGGTGGGGGGTTTTATGGTGGCGCGGATTGTTTTGGGCTCGCTAACTGCTGGTGCCAGGGGATGTGGGGTTCTATGTGCATGAAATGCCGGGGTTTTTCGTGGGAAAAGGTCGTTCAATTATGGAATTAGCAAGCCGGGAGTTAGTCGGCTTGGTCTTGCTAATACGCTGTTAAGCATTTATGAAATTGAATCGGCCAGTAAGGATTATTCTAGGA